>Ga0209533_1002526_pt1 | contig 16589 bp, 19 predicted proteins | sample COG_04_FD_184748 | JGI IMG/M metagenome (GOLD analysis project Ga0209533, IMG submission 184748) | Pelagic Microbial community sample from North Sea - COGITO 998_met_04 (SPAdes) (version 2) | ecosystem: Environmental > Aquatic > Marine > Neritic zone/Coastal water | place: Helgoland, sampling...
CCGAGGCCTTGGCCGCGTTACTGGAGACCCCGCCGACAATGGTAAATTTAGATCTCCATCTTTAAGAAATCTTGCTTTTACGGCACCCTATATGCACGACGGTCGATTCGAGACCATCGAAGAAGTCATCAACCATTATAGCAATGGCCTTAAAAACTCCCCAACAATTGATCCTTTAATGAAAAAAGTGAGCCAAGGGGGTGTCCGGCTTAGCCCTCAGGAAAAAGCCAATCTTAAAGCATTTCTTCTCGCTTTAACGGATCAAGACTTTATAAATAATCCGAGCTTTTCAAATCCATAGGCAAATCCTATAAACCCATCTATTAATATAATGTAAGTAAGCATGGAAATCCCCTATCTATGTTGTATATTTGTGCCCTATTTAGAAAGTATCTATATAAGCATTATGATAAAAGTATCAGAAACAGCAAAAAGTAAAGTCTTGCAATTAATGCAGGATGACGGGTTTGACCCCACCAATGATTATGTCCGTGTTGGCGTTAAAAGTGGTGGATGCTCTGGGTTGTCATACGATTTAAAATTTGACAAATCTCAGGCAGAAGGCGATAAGTTATTTGAAGACAACGGCGTAAAAATCGTGGTCGATACAAAAAGTTTTTTGTACCTAATTGGAACGACTCTAGAATACTCTGGTGGCTTAAATGGTGCTGGATTTGTGTTTAATAACCCCAATGCAAATCGTACTTGTGGGTGTGGAGAATCTTTTTCTTTATAATATAATTTTATAAGTGGTATGAGTAAGTACACCGAAGATGATTTAAGAGAAGAATTAAAAACCAAAGAATATGAATACGGTTTTTATACAGATATAGATTCTGAAACGTTTCCTATTGGCTTGGACGAATCAATTGTTCGTGCCATTTCAAAAAAGAAAGAAGAGCCAGAATGGATGACCGAATGGCGTCTAGAGGCTTTTAAGGTTTGGAAATCTATGGAAGAACCAGACTGGGCGAATGTAAAATATCAAAAACCCGATTTTCAGGCGATTGCCTATTATTCGGCTCCAACAGCAATAGACCCTAATAAAACTCTTGACGATGTCGATCCAGACTTATTAGCGATGTATAAGAAGTTAGGTATTTCTGTAGATGAACAGAAAAAAATGAACAACGTCGCTATGGATATCGTCGTTGATTCTGTATCGGTTGCTACTACATTCAAAAAGACGCTTGGTGAAAAAGGCATTATTTTTATGAGTATTTCTGAAGCGATTAAAGAACATCCTGAACTCGTTAAAAAACATATCGGAACCGTAGTGCCAACAACTGATAATTACTATGCAGCCTTAAACAGTGCTGTATTTAGTGATGGTAGCTTTTGTTACATCCCAAAAGGCGTAAGATGCCCAATGGAACTTTCAACCTATTTTAGAATCAATCAAGCAGGGACGGGTCAATTTGAGCGCACCTTATTGATTGCCGATGAAGAAAGTTATGTAAGTTATCTAGAGGGCTGTACAGCGCCGAGTAGAGACGAAAACCAATTGCATGCCGCCGTTGTAGAGCTAATTGCTTTGGATGGAGCTGAAATTAAATATTCGACCGTTCAAAACTGGTATCCTGGTAATGCCGAAGGAATAGGCGGTGTATATAATTTTGTAACCAAAAGAGGTATCTGTGAAAAAGATGCCAAAATTTCGTGGACACAAGTAGAAACTGGTAGTGCAGTAACATGGAAATACCCCTCTTGTATCCTAAAAGGTGACAATTCTGTTGGTGAGTTCTATTCTATTGCTGTGACCAACAATTTTCAACAAGCGGATACAGGTACCAAAATGATTCACTTAGGGAAAAACACAAAATCGACGATCATAAGTAAGGGAATATCCGCTGGAAAATCTCAAAATAGTTACAGAGGATTAGTACAAATAAGTTCAAGAGCAGACAATGCTCGAAATTTTTCTCAATGTGATAGCCTATTAATGGGAAATGAGTGTGGTGCACACACGTTTCCATATATCGAAGTTAAAAATAAATCTGCTCAGATAGAGCATGAAGCGACCACAAGTAAAATTGGGGAAGACCAAATATTTTACTGTAACCAAAGAGGTATTGACACCGAAAAAGCCATTGCATTAATTGTAAACGGCTTTAGTAAAGAAGTTCTAAATAAACTCCCTATGGAATTTGCCGTAGAAGCTCAAAAATTATTAGAAATAAGTCTCGAAGGCTCCGTAGGATAATACTTTAAATTATGAAACATTTATTATTTTTCGTTTTTGCAATCTCAGTATTAGGCTGTAAAAACAACACTGAAACTTCAGATGGGCTCACAACCATCAAAGGAAACTATATCTTTTTTGAAGACGCTGCAGTATTACAGAACGACGCTGAAATATACGGTGTGTTTTTAAATGATATAGCCACACAGTTAAATGAAAAAGCGGCACCTCTTAAAACTGCAGATACCGACATGGTAATCGTAGAAGTTAAGGGGATTATATCCACTAAAGAGGACCCGGAAATTTTATGGGAAAATAAACTAGAAATTGTTGAAATTATCAGCGTTTCGCCAGCAAAGGAAACAGAGAATATATTAAAATTAGGCACAGAATAACTATGTTAAAAATAACCGATTTACATGCAAATATTGACGACAAGTCAATTCTTAAAGGCATCAATCTAGAAATAAAGCCAGGTGAAGTTCATGCAATTATGGGGCCAAATGGTTCTGGAAAAAGCACCTTAGCTTCTGTGGTTGCAGGGAAAGAAGAATACGAAGTTGAAAAAGGAGAAATCACTTTTGAAGGCCAAAATATCGATGAACTTTCTGTCGAAGAACGCGCACATAAAGGTATCTTTTTATCTTTTCAATATCCTGTGGAGATTCCAGGCGTATCCGTTACAAACTTTATGAAAACGGCCTTAAACGAAATGCGTAAAGCAAAAGGTTTAGAAGACATGCCTGCAAAAGACATGCTTAAAATGATTCGTGAAAAGTCTGAATTACTAGAGATCGATCGAAAGTTTCTATCCCGTTCTTTAAACCAAGGGTTTTCTGGAGGTGAAAAGAAACGAAACGAGATCTTTCAAATGGCAATGTTAGAACCAAAATTAGCCATTCTTGATGAAACCGATTCTGGACTTGATATTGATGCGCTTCGCATTGTAGCTAATGGTGTCAACAAATTAAAAACAAAAGATAATGCTGTAGTAGTTATCACACATTACCAACGTCTTTTAGATTATATCGTACCCGATTTTGTACATGTACTTCACAATGGAAAAATTGTAAAATCAGGCACCAAAGAGTTGGCTTTTGAATTGGAAGAAAAAGGATACGATTGGATCAAACAAGAAGCTGAAAATTAAAAGAACGCATTGCCTTTATGGAACTTAAAGAAAAATTAGTATCCTCTTTTATTGCTTTTGAAAATCAGATTTCATTAGACAATACTTTTGTACACAACATGCGTACAGAAGCAATCAAACGCTTTGAAACCAAAGGGTTTCCAGCCAAAAAAGAAGAGGCTTGGAAATACACCTCCTTAGGGAAAATCTTAAAACACGATTTTAGTGTGTTTTCAAAAATAGAGTCTACCGTTGAATATAAAGATGTACAGCCTTACTTTATAAACGACATTGATAGTTATAAGATTGTGTTTGTAGATGGCAAGTACGCTTCCCATCTATCAGAAACAACGCACGAGGGAATTGATATTTGTCTAATGTCTACTGCCTTAACAAAGCCTAAATACCGTTTAGTCATTGAGAATTATTTCAATAAAATTGCAGCGAAAGACAGTATTACCTCTTTGAATACCGCATTTTCTATTGAAGGTGCTTACGTTCATATTACAAAAAATAAAATGGTTGAAAAGCCAATTCAAATAATTCATTTTTCTACAGGGAATGAGGCGGCTCTTTTACTACAACCCAGAAACTTAATTGTTGTAGATGAAAATGCACATGTTCAAATCATAGAGCGCCACCAAAGCCTTACAGACAATCCAACCTTGACCAACTGTGTCACCGAAATTTTTGCTGACAAACGAGGCATTGTAGATTACTATAAAGTACAAAATGATAAAGAAAATGCATCACTGATAGACAGTACTTTTATAGACCAAAAAAGAGAGAGTCACGTATCTGTTCACACCTTTAGTTTTGGAGGAAAATTAACTCGAAATAATTTGAATTTTTATCAAAATGGTGAATACATTGACTCTACCTTAAATGGGGTCACCATTATTGGAAACAAACAACATGTCGATCACAACACCTTAGTACATCATATTGAACCAAATTGTGAAAGTCACCAAGATTATAAAGGTATTTTTAGCGATAGCTCCATTGGGGTTTTTAATGGCAAGGTATTGGTTAATAAAGAAGCTCAAAAAACAAACGCATTTCAATCTAATAACAACTTGCTTGTCAACGACAAAGCGAGTATCAATACCAAACCGCAGTTAGAGATTTTTGCAGATGATGTGAAGTGTTCTCACGGATGTACTATCGGACAGTTGGATGAAAATGCATTATTTTATTTGCGTGCTCGGGGAATCCCCGAAAAAGAAGCCAAAGCACTTCTGATGTATGCTTTTGCAAATAACGTATTGGAAAGTGTGAAAATTCCACAACTTAAAAATAGAATTAATAAATTAATTGCCCATAAATTAGGGGTTAATATAGGATTTGATTTATGATGAAAAACCAGAGTTCGAATACCATTTTTGATGTTGAAACGATCCGAAAAGATTTTCCAATCCTATCAAGAACTGTTAATGGAAAACCATTAATTTATTTGGATAATGCGGCTACTTCTCAAACCCCACAACAAGTTATAGACGTCATTGTCGATTATTATTCAAATTATAACGCAAACATCCATAGAGGTGTTCACACTTTAAGTCAAGAAGCTACTGATAAGTATGAAAATGCGCGTCAAACCATTCAACAGCATTTTAATGCGCTGCATGCCCATGAAATTATTTTTACCTCTGGCACAACGCACAGTATTAATTTAGTGGCCAATGGGTTTGCAAGTTTACTAAACGAAAACGACACCATTCTTGTGTCGGCGCTAGAACACCATAGCAATATTGTCCCATGGCAAATGCTTTGCGAAAAAACAAATGCAACACTAAAAGTGATTCCAATGACGTCAGAAGGCACCTTAGATATGGCCGCCTATGATGCATTATTACTTTTAAATCCAAAGTTGGTCTTTGTCAATCATATTTCCAATGCCTTAGGAACTATTAATCCAATTGAAGCGATGATTCAAAAAGCGCATAAGGTTGGAGCGGCAATTCTAATTGATGGTGCGCAAGCTTGCCCTCACATCAAACCAGATGTTCAGGCGTTAGATGTTGATTTCTATGTCACCTCTGGTCACAAAATGTGTGGTCCAACTGGCGTCGGAATGTTGTATGCTAAGGAATCTTGGTTACATAAATTACCGCCTTATCAAGGAGGTGGAGAAATGATTGCGGAAGTCACCTTTGAAAAAACGACTTATGCTGGACTTCCACATAAATTTGAAGCGGGCACCCCAAACATTTGTGGTGGCATTGCTTTTGGCGCAGCGATTGACTATATGAATTCTATTGGTTTTGACAGTATAGCAGCTTACGAACATGAACTTTTAGAGTATGCTACTGAAAAATTAAATGCTATTGAAGGCATGCGGATTTATGGTCCAAAAACGAATAAAACTTCCGTTATTTCTTTTAATATAGAAGGTGTTCACGCTTATGATCTTGGGACTATTGTCGACAAACTTGGTATTGCTATTCGTACAGGACAACATTGTGCACAGCCCATCATGGATTTCTTTAAAGTTTCTGGAACTGCAAGAGCTTCCTTTTGCTTTTACAATACCAAAAAAGAAATTGACACGTTGGCCGCGGGGCTTGAAAGAGCTGCGATGATGTTGCGTTAGTTTATATTTCAGTAGAGTTAAAAAATAATAAATCCAGATAAATGAAACTACTAGCCACGTGTTTTACATTGATTGTATTGGTTACGAGCTGTAATTCGAAAAAAAAGCTGCTTTCCAAAAGTATTGAAAACAGTTCGGAACAGCTTCATACAACAATGATATATAACGCATTCACTCGCGGGTTTTTTCAAGAAATTCTGATCACTAAAAACAATGTTACAGAATTTAAGGACTATGAAAAACTAAATCCAATTAACAGCGAATTGGATAGCGTGAACTGGGAAAATTGTTTAAGATTATTAGATCAAATTAACCTAGAAAACTTAGCAAATCTAAAATCACCTACCAACCGCAGACAGTTTGACGGAGCAGCTTTTGCAAAATTAACCATCATTCGAAACGAAGATACTATCCAATCTAATAGTTTTGATCATAAACAGCCTCCATCGGAACTAAAACCATTGGTTGAATATATATTATCTATAAAGGGAAAATAAAATTTAAGAATTGTATTTTTGCAGTATGAAGATTGAAACTATACAAGCAGATTTAATAGATGAGTTTTCCATGTTTGATGATTGGATGGAGCGGTATGAATATATGATTGAGCTGGGTAAATCACTGCCTATCATAGATTCAAAGTTCAAAACGGAAGATAATATCATCAAAGGATGTCAGAGTAAAGTCTGGCTTCATGCGGATATAGAAAATGAAAAATTAGTGTTTTCTGCCGATAGTGATGCCATCATCACTAAAGGAATTGTTGCCATTTTGATTCGGGTTTTTTCTAACCAAAGTCCTGAAACCATATTGAAAACAAATACGGATTTCATTGACGAAATTGGACTTAAAGAACACCTATCCCCTACTAGAGCAAACGGTCTGGTTAGTATGATAAAGAAAATAAAAATGTATGCACTTGCATACCAAACACAAATAGGATTATGAGTATCGAAGAAATTGATGTAACTGTTTTAGGAGAAAAAATAGTGCGTGTTATAAAAACTATTTTTGATCCAGAAATCCCGGTTGATATTTATGAATTAGGACTCATTTATGACGTGTTCGTCAATGAAGACTATGAAGTTAAAATCTTGATGACTTTGACAACGCCTAACTGTCCAGTAGCGGAAACACTTCCATTGGAAGTGGAGGAAAAAGTGAAGTCATTAGATGCTGTGAAAGATGCTGAAGTCGAAATTACTTTTGATCCTCCTTGGACACAGGATTTGATGAGTGAGGAAGCTAAACTAGAACTTGGATTTTTATAACAGTCATGAGTGGAGAAATAATAAATCGAGTTGCGAATAGTGTTCTCATAACCATTGATTTAGAGGACTATTACCCTATTGGTAAACGTGTTTTATTTGATATTAAAGCCTGGCTTCATGAAGGCTTGGTACTACGAGAAAAAGAATTCAGATCACTAGTCGAGGCCCATGACTGGTCGGTTTATACCAATCAATTTGTTGCTTTGTATTGCAGCTCAGACGCCATTATCCCAGGCTGGGCTTATATGCTTATAAGACTCAAGCTTTCTGCTGTTGCCAAACAAGTTGTGGTTGGTGATTTAGAGCTGCTGGAATCGACTATTTATCAACCTATCATAACTAATTTAAACCTTGATTACTGCGAAGACAAGCCTGTAATTATCAAAGGATGTTCAAACAAACCAGTACCGCAAAATGCCTATCTTTTTTTGATTAACAAATTACATCCTATAGCAAAATCAATCCTATATGGCGAAGCTTGTTCATCGGTTCCTCTTTATAAAAAAAACAAATAAGACTCCTTTTATCTTAGCGCTAACAGTTTATTTCTATTTTATATATTTGTATTTAAATGCGAACCCCAAAACCTACAATCACATGAGAAAATTAATTCTATTACTAGTTCTTGTATTTCAGTTCCAAAACAGTCACGCCCAAGAACCCACAAATGAAAACATAGAAAAACCCGTTTGGACAAAAGGTGGTACGTTCACTTTTTTATTAAATCAATCAACGTTTGAAAACTGGGTTGCTGGAGGGGTAAGTAGTATCTCTGGCGCTGTCGGTATAAATTATGACTTCAATTATGTAAAAGACGCCTGGTCTTGGGACAATAAAATTATTGCGGCTTTTGGAGTCACTAAAATAATGGGGCAAGATATCCAAAAATCTGACGACCGTTTAGAATGGAATTCTGTACTAGGAAAAAAAGCGAACGGCTATTGGTATTTTTCAGCGTTTCTCAATTTTAAAACACAATTTACGGATGACCTAGACAGTGATACCGAAGGGCCCACTAAATTTTTATCTCCTGGATATCTTCAACTTGGACCAGGAATGTTATGGAAAAAAAGTGAAAACCTGAAAGTAAACATTGCACCAGCTACTGCCAAATTAATTTTTGTTGACAAAAACCTCACCTTGCCAGAGGCTGCGTATTTTGGTGTCGATGAAGGAAAAAGTACACGTTTTGAGTTTGGAGCATCCGTGGGCGCTTATTATAAATTTGATCTATTGAAAAATATTTCGATGGAAAATATTTTGAATTTATACTCAAATTATTTGGAAGATCCCCAAAACATAGATCTTGACTACACTATGAATTTAGTAATGAAGGTAAATAAACACATCTCAACTACCCTGGCTTATCAAACTATATATGACGATAATGCATTTCAAGGATTACAAACACGACAGGTGTTTGGATTGGGACTGAATTATAATTTCTAAGAAACTAATCACAAAAAAATCCCGCATAAGCGGGATTTTTTTAGTCTATAACTTCTTCATAATCCGGATACAAAAAGTGATTATAAGGAAAGCGTTTAACGTGAATTTCACGTACAGTATCATAAACTCGTTTCTTGAAATCTTCTAAATTTTCTTTGTTGAGTGCGGAAATAAATAAAGAATTTTTACCTATTTTGGACATCCACGTCGATTTCCATTCTTCTAAAGAATAATGGGCTTCGGTACGAACCGCAATCAAATCGGTAGCGTCAAAAGGCTCCGCTTCATAGGCATCAATTTTATTAAAAACCATAAGTGTTGGTTTATCCAACGCATTAATTTCTCCTAAAATAAGGTTGACGGATGCAATATGGTCTTCGAAATTTGGATGTGATATATCAACCACATGAAGCAGTAAATCCGACTCCCTAACCTCATCCAATGTGCTCTTAAACGAATCTACCAGTTGTGTCGGCAATTTTCTAATAAATCCAACGGTATCACTCAACAAAAAGGGTAAGTTTCCAACCACTACTTTACGAACTGTAGTATCTAGTGTGGCGAATAATTTATTTTCAGCAAATACATCCGACTTGCTAATGACATTCATTAGCGTTGATTTTCCAACGTTCGTGTAGCCAATCAAAGCCACTCGCACCATAGCGCCTCTGTTGCTTCGTTGGATCGACATTTGTTTGTCAATTTTTTTGATTTTAGCCTTTAGAAGTGCGATTTTTTCTCTTACAATACGACGGTCTGTTTCAATTTCGGTTTCTCCAGGTCCACGCATTCCAATACCTCCTTTTTGACGTTCGAGGTGGGTCCACATTCCTTTTAATCGTGGTAATAAGTATTCACACTGCGCCAGCTCAACTTGAGTACGTGCATAGCTTGTTTGTGCACGTTGCGCAAAAATATCAAGAATAAGATTTGTACGGTCTAAAACTTTACAGTTTAATATTTTACTAATATTTCGTTCTTGGGCAGATGACAATTCATCATCAAAAATAGCAGTTCCTACTTTGTGCTCCTCTATAAAAAGACGGAGTTCTTCCATTTTCCCAGTTCCAATAAACGTTTTCGGATTGGGCTTGTCCATTTTTTGGGTGAAGCGTTTGAGTACTTCCCCTCCTGCTGTATAGGTAAGAAACTCTAGTTCCTCTAAGTATTCTTTAGATTTAGTTTCATCCTGAAGTTTTGTAATCACCCCAATTAAAACTGCTTTTTCTAAGCTACTATTTTTTTTCTCTATCATATATAAATATATTCTTCAAAGGTAAAAATTAATCACTAGACTAAATCATTCAAAATTTAATATTTAATAATGAAATTTCATGCAATAAATAAAAATTACTTTTAATATGCCATGTTAAAGTTGGTTTGATAAAAAAAATTATCTTTGTAACTTAACCAATTTGGCCTTATTTAACTGAACGCAACCATTCTTCATAGAAAGTTTGTTTTTATAAAAAATGAATTAAACTATACGATGGTAGAGTTTTTGTTAAAGAAACGAACTATTAATTCTATTGAGGTCATAACTTTTATCAATGATGAAAAATAATTTACTAATTTTATTTACATTACTGCTAGCACTTCAGGTGAATGCTCAGCAAGATCCGCAGTACACACAGTACATGTACAATATGAATATTATCAATCCCGCATATTCAGGCTCTACAGAAGGTTTGGCGGTCGGGGCTTTGTATCGTAACCAATGGGTAGGACTCGATGGTGCTCCAGAAACATTTACATTTAACATACATGCCCCCATTGGAAAACGCGTCGGTTTAGGTCTGTCTGTAATAGCAGATCAAATTGGCCCAGTAAAAGAAACAAATGCCTATGTAGATCTTTCATATACGATCCCCGTCGGCGATGCTACTAAATTAGCCTTTGGAGTTAAAGGAGGTTTTACAACGCATGACATAGGTATTGGAGAAAATCAGATTACTATAATGGATGCAGGCGATCCGTTTTTTGCGAGTGCAATCAACGAAACGACCCCAAATATAGGAGCGGGAATCTATTTTTATAAACCGTCTAAATACTATGTTTCTGTATCAATCCCCAATATTTTGAATGGGGTTCATTTAGATGCCAACAGTACTAAAATTGGGTCAGAAAGAGAACACTTTTTTGCAGCTGCTGGTTATGTCTTTGACCTTTCAGAAAACTTTAAGTTGAAACCTCATACGCTTGTAAAGTATGCCGTTGATGCACCTATCAGTTATGATGTCAATGCAAATCTTTTCATGTTTGACTTGGTAGAAGTTGGAGTAGGATATCGACTGGACGATTCTTTTAGTGGTATGATTAATTTTCAGGTATTTGACAATTTAAGAATTGGGTATGCCTATGATGCCATTCGATCGGATTTGGATATTATCACCAATTCGTCTCATGAAATTTTTATCAATTTTGATATTAATTTCTCTACAAAAGTATCACGGTCACCACGTTATTTCTAACCAAAGAAACTCCTAACAGTATGAAACATATTATATCTATTTTAAGTATTGCTTTACTGACAAGTTTTCACTTAGTAGCTCAAAGTAATGCCACAAAAAAAGCCGACAAACATTTTAATAAATTTGAATTTGTAGATGCTACCGAAGCCTATTTAAAAGTAGTAAACAAAGGAAAAGCAGATGCCTACGTTTACGGTCAACTTGCAGAGAGCTATTACAATGTATTTAATACAGTAGAAGCTGAAAAATGGTTTGCTAAAGCATCAGAATTTTCATCTGATTCAGAAATGATTTATAAATACGCAGAGATGTTGAAAGCCAATGGAAACTACGAGGCATCAAACACGCAGTTAGCAAAATTTGCAGCTTTGAGTCCAGAAGATCATAGAGCCATCGCGTTTACAGCGAATCCCAAATATTTATCTAAAATTTTAAATAAAGAGAACAAATTCAACCTTCAAAACTTACCACTCAACACCAACGTCTCTGACTTTGGAGGAACGCTTCAAGATGGCAAGCTTTATATTACTACCGCCAGAAATAGTTCTCGTAAAGCCTATGGTTGGAATGATGAACCTTTTTTGGACATCTATACGGCGACGGTTACCAATGAGGGCTCCTTTGAAATGCCAACGCGTATTGCGGGGGCTATTAATACTAAATATCACGAAGGAACCGTCAGTTTTTCTCCAGATGGAAACACGCTATATTTTTCTCGTGAAAGTTTTTATGAAAACGTTTATGAAAAAGACCCAGAAACCAACTATAAAGTCAGTGTTTTAAATCTTTATAAGAGTACTAAAAAAGGAGGTGAATGGTCAGAGCCAAAAGCCTTGTCACTAAACAACGATCAGTATTCTGTAAAAAACCCTTCGGTTAGTGCGGATGGGAACACCTTATATTTTGCTTCAGACAAACCAGGCGGCTATGGCGATTTTGATATCTATAGCGCTCCAATTAGAAAAAACGGCAACGTTAGTAAAGCGACAAATATGGGTCAAATCATAAATACGGAAGGACAAGAAATGTTTCCACATATCAGTGAAACGAATACACTTTATTTTTCTTCCAATGGCCACCTAGGACTTGGCGGATTAGACGTGTTTTTTGCTGAACTCGTAGATGGGAATCCGGGACCTGTACGAAATATTGGCATCCCTATAAATAGTAATTCAGATGATTTTGCTTTTAATATTAATGAAGAGACTGGCGAAGGCTTTGTGTCTTCAAACAGAGAAGGCGGAAAAGGAAGCGATGATATCTACGCCTTAGAAAACCTTCAACCAATCTGTGATGTATTTTTGACTGTGACTGTGAAAGACAGCACCACAGGCTTGATTATCGAAGGGGCTTCGGTAAGTATCCAAGATGCGGAAGGCCTCGTTTTTGGAACTAAAACATCGAATGCAGAAGGGATTGTGGAATATAGCATTGGTTGTAATGAAGATACTGTGCTTATAGGATCTAAAGTAGAGTATGGATCTGGGACTACAGCTGTTGCTGGAACAGGTGACGTAGAAGTTTCAGCCGATGTGCTCTTAACTCCTATCAATGCACTCATTGTAGGAAACAGCGTATCTCTTAACCCTATATACTTTGATTTTGACAAATCGAACATTACAGCACAAGCCGCTTTTGAATTGGATAAATTAGTACAACTAATGACAAAATATGAAGCGCTAATTATTAGTGCTGAATCGCATACCGACTCTCGTGGAACGGATTCATATAATTTATCTTTATCCGATAGACGTGCCAAATCAACGGCTCAGTATGTGATTTCAAAAGGGATTGATGCCAGCAGAATTTCAGGATCTGGAAAAGGAGAAACAACGCCCAATGTCGATTGTGGTGGCAACTGCACAGAAGATGAACATCAATTGAACAGACGATCGGAGTTTGTTATTGTGGCTGGAAATCCGAATAATGAGTAAGCATTAAATCCTTTTTTATAATATCTGAAAGCCCCGCAATGCGGGGCTTTTTTGTGGAAATTATTGAGAGGTTTCCGCTGATCAAAATTATATGTTTTGAAATGCAACTAATACATTTTCAGATATTTAAACCAACTAATTAGAAGATTCTTTTTGGAAGTTTGAATAATTTAAGTTAAGTTTGAGTGATTAAGATCCCCAAGTCTAAATCTTTGTAAGCAGCTTAACCCGTTATAAGCGATTGTTTTATTTAAATTTTAGATGCAGGGGCAAGCAAGATGCTTGTATAATTTAATTTTGGATAAAGAAACCAAAAGTTCCTGTTATCCGGAAATAGAGACGTATAAACAGGAAGTTTGTTCTCCATATAACGAGTTGCCATTCATTGGCGAAACGCAATCAAAATAAACGAAAGAAATGAAAAAAAATTTATGCTTAATAGCTGGAATATTAACAGGAATAGTTTTTATCAGTTCACTTTTAGATTCTGAACCGGGTTCTTTATTTGGAAGTATATGGCTTTTTAGATTGGGATGGTTAATTATGACAATTTCATCTTTTATGACCTATCGAAATATAAAAAAATCAGAAAAGGAATCTAAATAATAACCTGAGTTATCAGTGAAATACTTAAGTAAAAACAAATCTGTATTTTCAGCTTGTCTGCGAAATCAGAATCTTAATTGAAAAGAACGGAATGCAGAATTTAGTAAATTTTAGAATTACTTACTCAAACGGAAATGGAGAAACAAGATAAATTGGAGTATTGTATTAAATGTGAAAATAAGATAACTGAAAATTACTGTTCTATTTGTGGGAATCCAAAGGAATTAAAAAGAATTGACAAAAATTATATCTTTTCTGAAATCGGAAGCGTTTTAAATTTCGATAAAGGAATTCTATACACTATAAAGGAATTACTAATAAGACCAGGAGTTACTATTAGAAAATTCATACTTGAAGACAGAAACCGTCTTGTAAAACCAATAATCTTCATTATTGTAAGTTCTTTAATTTACACCTTTTTAAGAGAGTTTTTAAATTTTGAAGATGATTATTTGTATGTTGATAATTCAGATACATCAACTTCAACAAATATTTTCAAATGGATTCAAAATAATTATGGTTATGGAAATCTATTAATGGGAATATTTATTGCATTCTGGACTAAAATCTTGTTCAAGAAATACGAATATAATTTTTACGAAATATTAATACTCTTATGTTTTGTAATGGGAATTGGAATGCTCTTTTTAGCATTTTTCGGAATAATTGAAGGATTGACAAAATTAAAAGTTTTACAATTTGGAGGAATGGCTTTTGTAATTTATACTACTTGGGGAATTGGACAATTTTTTGATCGAAAAAAATGGACGAATTATGTGAAAGGGCTTTTAGCATATTTTTTAGGTTTTATAACATTTACAATTGCAATTTTATTATTTGGAGAATTAATCGACATTGCAACCTGAAAAACAACGAAATGGCAACACCGTGTATAATTAATTGCTTGTTTAAGCCTATTTACGAACATTCCTGCGGTATATTCTATCTGTGATTTATTTGCTAAATTAGTTGCTTAAACACGCAACTAACCATACACAATCACGTTGTGCGTCATTTAGGAGAACCGAAATTGAACAGTAATCAATGATTAAAAAATGGATTCATAATCTTCTCAATAAAGAAGAAAGTAATGTTATCAATCTTGATATTTTTCAAGAAGCTATAATCGATTATCGTCAAGAGGGAAAAGAACTTATGTTTAAACTTGGTGAAAAATTTGGTTTAAATATTGAAATTAAAGAAGACTACGAAAAATTGATTTCTAGAAGTAATAAAAATATACCAAGAAGAGGAGAACTTTCGAAAAGATGGAATTATAGCTTTCACGGAGGGGAATGTGGATTCTACAATAAAAAACATCAAAAGCAAGTGGAAGTTGTTTTAACAAATCCGCCTGAATTTGGACATATAGATTCTTGGTTTCTTTTATCTTATATGCAATCAGTCGATAAATACGAAAGCGAAGTTGCAGAAATGGATTGGCAGAAATTAAAGTTGATTGTCGAAAAATTATATCTGAATGGTAAAATCAAAAAAGTAATTGAATAAGGTATATAACATATTGTTAAATGGGCTTCTAATTGGAAAAACTGAATTAGAAAAAGCTGATGCACCTATGGGAGTTGCATTTGGACTGATTGAATTTAACGGAATTGAATCGCCTTACGAGTTTTTCAAAGAATACTGTTCGAATAAACAAATCGAACTCGCCTCGGATTATCCAGAAGATAAAATGATTTCTACAATGAGTATTTCAGAACTCAAAATTACGAGCAACAACGGAATTGAAATTAAAGGAGTTGGTAATCAAATAACAGGAATGGATAATGAAGAATATGAAATATCAATATTCGGAATTCCATATCCATTTTACGAAGAGGAATTTCCTCACCACGTAAAAGAGTATGAAAATATGTTTAATAAAGAATAAAAAACGAACGCACAACAATGGCTATAATTAATACGGGTTTTGGTGCTTAACCCAAAGTTTAGAGCTTTTAACCAAGTCCGCCAAATCTTTTGATTTGGCTTTAAAATGAAAAGATAAAACAAAATAAAAAGTTTTGGCTAAGTGCTTAATCGAAAGTTCACTACTTTTAATTCCCGTACTAACCATAGCCGAGACGTTGTGGGCAAGTTGACCAAAGCAGAAACCGAATTGAAAATCATAAATGAAAAGAATTTTATATCTTCTTATTATTTTGACTTTAGCAAGTTGTAGATATTTTAATGTAAGTCCTGTAAACGGAATTACAACTAAAAATCTGACTGAAAAACCAACTCAATCTGAAATGATTGGAATTTGGGAAGTGGATAAATTCAGTTACGAATTAAATGAAGAAAAAGGATATGAAAAGAAAAAAATTGAATTGGATTTAAAAGAAAACGGAAGTTTTGAAATAACAAATCTGCCGAATTATATAAATGTGTTCGACCAAACCGAAGAAAGGTTTGTTAATACAAGAGGAACGTGGAAAATCGGAAAAGATTTTAAAGGAGAGAAATGGGTTTTGAATATGAGTTTCGGCAAAAGCAACTTGTATGAAAACGGAATGTCAACTTCATACGATTTGTATTTGCAAGATGACGGAATCATAATTTGGAATTTTATTGGAGACCCAGATTCCGGAGAAAGATTTTTATTTAAAAAACAATAAAAAAACCAGCTGCCAACAACGTATATAATTTATGGCTCAAATAATGCAACCATTGATAAATCGAACAAATAACATAACTTAGTTACGACGGAAAAATCCGTCGAGCGGCTTACCGCGGCTTCTGATTCTCACGCAGCTTTGCAAGCTGCTGCCAATTCGCTCCCCAACGCTAGCCGCCAAAACCGCCACAAATCATATACAAAACCGTTGTAAGCAATTTGACGCAACCATTTGAACATTATTACATCTATTAATAAAAACTAATTAATTATGAAAAAAATAATATTTATTCTATTTGTCGGTCTAATGTTTTCTTGCGATAATGATAGCGAGTCT
>Ga0209533_1002528_pt1 | contig 16579 bp, 17 predicted proteins | sample COG_04_FD_184748 | JGI IMG/M metagenome (GOLD analysis project Ga0209533, IMG submission 184748) | Pelagic Microbial community sample from North Sea - COGITO 998_met_04 (SPAdes) (version 2) | ecosystem: Environmental > Aquatic > Marine > Neritic zone/Coastal water | place: Helgoland, sampling...
ACGGTTGGCGGAGGACACCTCATCGTGATGACTAATGCACTCGAATGCATCAAACTGATCAAGAGAGAGCTATCGGCATAAACTAGAAAATGAAAACACGATACACTCTAAGCATATGCACACTACTCGCGATTCAAGCCATCGCGGCACCCAGCCTAATTGGAACTTGGAAATCAAACAAGGAACTCACAATCAAAACGATACATCTACCTGCTACAGTCACAAAAGATGCAAAAAAGAGATTTGAAAACCTTTTTGGCCGTATGACCATAACATACACCAAGAGTCAGAGTATTGCTCGAATGGCTGCCTACGCAGAGTTCGAAGACTGGGAATCGACCTCAAGTTACCGGATCGTAGCAGAAACAAAAAACAAGCTCTCAATCAAAGGAAAAGAGCAAGACGCTGACGAAGAAACATTGGAAACACTTCACTTCGTAAACCAAAACCAATACTGGATTGAGCTACCAATAGGCGAAGGACAGCTCGAAGGCCGAGAATACTTTGACCGCCAACTGAAACCAGTTGCTGAACCACAGTCATGATTTAGCCACGAAGAGGCACAAAAAAGCACAAAAACTAGGAGGATGACCATTATGAATATAGAGGAAATAAATACAGTATGTGACGCGGTTCGAGAATGCTCGTTTGGGCTACACAAACATTTAAAGCATGGCCACCTTGAGAAGATTTATGAAAATGGACTGGCACATCGTTTAAGAAAGCGAGATGTCACTGTCCTGCAGCAAGCACCCGTCCCGGTTTACGATGAGGATGGCACGATTTTGGGTGATTTGAATGCTGATTTACTCGTCTCAGATGAACTGATTGTGGAACTCAAAGCAGTTCGAGCGGTAAACGATGACCATGTGGCTCAATTGCTGGGCTACTTACGTGGAAGTGGAAAACGCTACGGCTTGTTGATCAATTTCGGCAGTCCAAGGCTTTTTATCAAACGCTATGTTTTAGATCCATCGTGATGGTTTTTGTGCTTTTTCGTGCCTTTTTGTGGCCAAAAGCATTCATCGTCCTCATTTCATTTTATGTCTATCTAATTCTCAACTAGCGTTCTAAAACCGAAAACCACCCACGGCAGGAATCACTTTAGCCACGAAGAGGCACAAAAAGTCACAAAAACGAGGAGGATGGATACTATAGATATAGAGGCAATGAATCCATTCTGTGACGCGGTTCGAGAATGCTCGCTTGGGTGACACCAGCACTTTTTATCACACGCTATATGTTAGATCCATCGTGATTTTTTTGTGCCTTTTTGTGGCCAAACAAAACAATCTTTTCAGTATTCCTAGATTCATACACCCATGCCTGACACACAAAAAGAAATTGCTAAGCTACGTGCTGAAATCGCCAAGCACGACCAGCGCTACTATAAAGACGCACTCCCCAGCATCGACGACCAGGCCTACGATCGCCTGAAGGCACAACTTGCAACGCTCGAAGCTGCCAGTCCAGAATTTGACTTTGGCGACTCTCCGACAAAGACCGTCGGTGATGACCGCCTTGAAGCATTCGAGAGCTACACGCACCGCGTGCCGATGCTCAGCCTCGACAACACTTACAGTATGGAGGAGTTGATCGAGTTCGGCCGTCGTCTCGAAAAGCGCTTCCCCGAGCAAACACTCAATTACTTGGTCGAACCAAAGATCGACGGCGTGGCCGTGAGCCTCACCTACGAGCAAGGCACATTCGTGCGCGCCGTTTCGCGCGGCAACGGCGCCGAGGGCGATGACATCACTCAAAATGTTCGTCCGATTGCAGGTCTGCCAATGATGATCGACAACGCACCCGACATCCTCGAAGTGCGCGGCGAAATCTATATGCGCCACGACGAGTTCGAGCGTATCAACACTGCTCGCGAAGCCGAGGGTCAACAGCTCTACGCCAATCCCCGTAATCTCGCGGCCGGCACCATCAAGCTGCTCGACCCCACTGAAGCGCGCACCCGCACCCTCGACATCGTGCTCTACGGCGTCGGCGCTTGCGAACCTGCCCGCTTCTTCAGTCACCAAGCCGAGATCCACGAAAAGCTCAAAGCCTGGGGCTTCTCGGTATTGGAAAAAATCTGGCTGACCGATGACATCGAACAAGCCTGGAGCAGTATTGAAGAGTTGGATACACTTCGTCAAAAGTTCACCTATCCCACCGATGGCGCGGTCGTGAAGCTCGACGACTTTCGACTACAAGACGAAGCAGGCTTCACTTCCAAAGCACCACGCTGGGCGATTTCTTATAAATTTGAAGCCGAACGTGCCGAAACCTTGCTCAAAGAAATCAGCCTGCAGATCGGCCGCACCGGAGCAGTCACTCCGGTCGCAATTCTTGAGCCGGTGCAACTCGCAGGCACCACCGTCTCACGTGCCACCCTACACAATGAGGACGAAATCCGCCGCAAAGACATTCGCCCAGGCGATACCGTGTTGGTGCAAAAAGCTGGCGAGATCATCCCGCAGATTCTCAGTGTCAACCAAGACAAGCGCCCTGCCGACAGCCAGCCGTTTGATTTCGGCGCACATTTGGAATCGCTCGGTATCATTGCCGAACGCGAGCCCAACGAAGCGGTTTGGCGCATCACAAGTAAGGACGATCCAATCCGCCAACAACGTGAGCTCCAACACTTCGCCAGCCGCGCCTGCATGGACATTGAAAACCTCGGCACCGCAGTGGTCGAGCAACTCGTCTCACGTGGTCTGGCGAAAACACAGGCCGACCTCTACACGCTCGACGCCGATCAACTACTCGAACTCGATAAATTCGCAGAGAAATCGGCCACCAATTTAGTGGCCGCTCTCGAAACGAGTAAGACGCGCGCACTTTGGCAATTGATTCACGGCCTCGGCATACCGCATGTCGGCAAACAATCCGCGAAAGATCTCGAAGCCAACTTTGAATCACTCGACGCGATCGCAGCAGCCAGCGAGGAGCAGCTCGAAGAAGTCGACGGCATCGGCTCGATCATGGCGCAAAGCTTGCACGCATGGTTTGCAGAACCAAGCCACATTGAACTGATTGACCGCCTACGTGAATACGGGCTGAACTTTCAATCCGCCCGCACAGACACTTCGGATAGCGCCTTAGCAGGCAAGATCTTCGTGCTCACGGGTTCGTTGCCTACCCTCACCCGCAGCGAAGCCACCGCGTTGATCGAACAAGTCGGCGGACGCACCAGCTCCAGCGTCAGTAAAAAAACAGACTACGTGATCGCCGGCGAAGCCAGCGGTTCAAAATACGCGAAAGCAGTCAAACTCGAACTCACAATTCTCGACGAAGCCAGTTTCAAAGAACTCATCAACGACTAGTATACTGCATTCATTTATCATGGCTAATGTGCTGGACGTTTGCTAAAGCTGCACGCTACTGAATCCGACAGATAAACTGACAACACCCTCACAGCTCAGACAAATCATGGCATCTTTCAAAATCAAAAAAACTTCCCACTCGAACGGTAAGATGAGCAAAGCCGGAGGCAAAGGTGTCGGCCTATTGTTTGGCTGTATGTTTCTCGGCATGGGCGCGATGTTCTGTTGGATGATGGGCGTGAGCCCGCTGCTGAAGTCACTCGAAAGCAAAGACTGGCCGGAAGTCAGTTGCATGATCGACTCCAGTGAAGTGGAAAGCCACAGCAGTAGCGACGGAACGACCTACAGTGTCGAAATCAGTTTCCACTACACGATCGGCGGACAACCTTACCAAAGTGATACCTATAATTTCGACTCTGGTAGCTCCAGCGGTCGCAGCGGCAAAGCCGAAGTCGTCGCACGTTACCCAGTCGGTTCAGAACATCCTTGCTGGGTGAACCCCGAAGCCCCGAGCCAAGCGGTGCTCTCCCGAGACATTCCTGGTAGCGTTTACTTCATCATCCCCTTCACCTCGGTATTTATGATCATTGGCATGTCTGTGCTACTCGGCACTGCGGGATTACTGCCGAAGAAATGGGGCATCTCATTTAACAACCGCCATAAGCGCGTCGCAACCGAAGCCGCGGGCACACAACAACTCAAATCCCGCTCATCGGGGATCGGCAAGGTCATCGGCATCACCTTTGTCGCCTGCTTCTGGAATGGCATCGTCAGCGTGTTCCTGATCCAGCTCATCAAAAGTCACCAAAGCGGAAACCCCGATTGGTTCCTCACGATCTTCCTCATCCCCTTCGTGTTGATTGGCATCGGCCTGATTCTCGGAATTTTTCATTCGCTCCTCGCGTTGGCCAACCCAAACCTCGAACTCACATTGAGCGAATCCAGCCCGGCTCTGGGCGACAAAGTGCAGCTCGAATGGAGCGCTACCAAGCCACTGACAAAGGTGCGCAACCTAAAGATTTCATTACAAGGCGAGGAAGCCGCGACCTATCGCCGAGGCACGAATTCGGTCACCGACAAGTCAATTTTCTACCGCGACGTATTGCTTGAACTCGACCAACCCGCCGCCCAGCAGCGCGGCACGCTGGAGCTCACCCTACCGATCGACAGCATGCACAGTTTCGACAGTGGCAATAACAAGATCAGCTGGCAGCTCTGCGTCGACGGCGAGATCCCACGCTTTCCCGACATTAAGAATACTTACCCGATCACCGTTCGCCCAATCCCACACAGCTAACCGAAACCGATTATGGACGACTCAATCCTCATTGATATAGAGCACACGCAGCTACAACCGGGGCAACTTATTACCGGAAAAATCCTCTGGGCGCTCGAAAAAGCACCGAAGGAAGTGCCGCTCACATTAAGCTGGACCACTGAAGGACGCGGCACGAGCGATCAAAAACTCGAAGCCGAGCTTAATTGGACCACAGAGGCAACCAGCGGCGAAGAGCCGTTCGAATTTACGCTCCCTCCATCGCCCTACTCGTTCGACGGCAAACTGATTTCCCTAAATTGGGAACTCCACCTCAGCGTCAAAAAGGGCAAAGCCGAGCATCGGCAGCCCATCACGGTCTCACCGCACGGCCAAGCGGTCGCACTCTCGGCAGTCGACAATAACCACAAGCGCAAATCCCTCTCGTTCCTCAAGCGTGGAGCAAATCGCTGAGTGAAGAAGGCTCAAGCGCGCAAAATCCGTTTAATTTTAAAACCGTATATGGCGTAACAAAATAAGCGGTTCAAAAAATACGTTGCCTCAGCGGTCGTAACGGCTTCGCCGATACGCGACACGGAACACCGCCGACAAGCTTCAGCGCGGCCTCTTACCCCAGCAGATTGTCGCGGATGGCGGAGAGCTGCTGGTCACTGCAATCCAAGCCGACGCGGAAATAGTCCTCAAGACTTCCATAGCCCTTGCGGGCGCTCTGAAGAATGACATCATAATGGTGCGACTGCAGCGTAAAGGCGGCCTCCAGTTTGCTAAAATCGATCCCAGGCTTGTCCTGCACTCTTTCACGAAGTGCGTTTAGTTGTGCGTTGTTTTCTGCTTCACGATAAACATTCGAAAGCAGATAGTCGGATCGCGCGTCTTCGGAAGCGCCCCCAACTGCCAGCAAAGTTAAAACAGCAGCAACCCCGGTTCTATCTTTACCGTGCGTGCAGTTGAAGAGGAGTGGCAGGTTGCTCACCTCACTCAAGAGTTTAAAAAGTTCACCGTATTGGCTGCGCGCTTCATCAATAATCAGCCGATTGTTTACAGCCAAAATATCGTCAGGCAGCGCTGCGCTGTCCCCCGTGCGCATCGCCTCCCAAAAGAGCGTTGCCAGATTACCGGGATCGATGGGTAAATGAATGTAGCGCGCGCCTTGCCGTTTCCAAAAAGCGTCATCGGCCCGTGCTTCGGAGACAGATCGAAAATCGACCACTGTGCGGATACCTAGCTCACGGATGGTGTCGCGATCGGCGTCGGTTAGCTGATCGAGGTTACCGGAACGATAGAGCAGCCCAAAGCGTGTGTGCTCGCCTTCGGCGGCAGCATAGCCGCCAAGATCGCGAAAATTGGGTTGTGATTCAAGTGGTATGTGTCGCGGAGTCGCCATCAATCGCTCAAAATGCCTGTGCCGGATCGAAGGTCAACCGTCGATGAGAATGCACCGCCCATTGCAATCCAAAGCCGAATCAGATTTTCATTTGCCATCCGCCGTTGCTCGAAACAACTTCCAACACCTCCCCACGACCTCAGGATGAAAGCCAACGTAAACCCTTTTCGATCCTCAAGCGTTGAACAAATCCGCTACAGGCTGGAAGTCGATGCGCTTGAAGCACTCGTGGATCATGCCTTGCAGGAACCTTGCAGTTGCTTGCTCGGCCCTAAAGGCACAGGCAAGACGACCTTGCTGGAAGATCTCGAACCGCTCCTCCAGCAGCGCGGCTTTACGACACATTGGTGCCGCCTCAATCTCGACTCCACCCAGCAAGAGCGCAGAAATGTCACCACACAGATACAAGAACTCGTGCCGCAGCAGGTCTGCTTATTTGATGGCGCAGAGGTGCTGAACTTCTGGCAGTGGCGACGTATTTGCCGCACTGCTCGATCAAACGGATCCACCCTGATCGCCACGCTGCATCATAAGCGCGGCGTGCCCATCTTACTACGAACGCAGCCCGATTGGCCGCTCGTGCATCAATTCGTGCACCAACTCTCCGGCGATCATTATAGCGAACCACTACGCGAGCACGCCGAACAAGCCTTTAAAATCAACCGTGGCAATATGCGCGAGGTGTTCCGTGCTTGCTACTTAGCGCTGGCTCAAGAGAATCCGCACGAATCTGAAAAGTGAGCTTGCAACAACGTGGACTTATCCTAGGATTTTCTAGCATTAGATCTATTTATGAACATTGACGCCATCAATCAACTGCTACTCGATCAGCCACTCATCGCGCTGTTCGCGATTATTGCATCGGGCCTGCTTTTCGGGAACATCACCATCAAAGGAATTAACCTCGGCAGTTCTGGAGTCTTGTTTACAGCCCTACTCGCAGGACACCTCGGCTATAGTATCCCTGGCGGCATTGGCACGCTCGGCCTCGTGCTCTTCGTGTATTGCGTGGGCATCGGTGCGGGTGGCCGTTTCTTTGCCTCGGTTGCTCGCGAAGGTGCCACGCTGGCAAAGCTCGCACTCGTCATCGTCGCCACTGGTGGTGCCATCACTTGGGCGGGCGCAAAGCTCATGGATTTACCAGCAGACTTGGCAGCTGGCATCTTTGCAGGCGCACTCACCAGCACGCCCGCGCTCGCCGCTGCGACGGAAGGCCTAAAAGACGGGGCATCCGGGGTCAGTATCGGCTACGGTATCGCCTACCCGTTTGGTGTGATCGGCGTCGTGCTATTTGTGCAACTGCTGCCACGACTATTAAAGCATGATCTGGAAGCCATCGCAGAGGAGCATGAAGCGGAGGATAATACCGACGACCGCGTCATCACGGTGCTGGTCGAAGTGACCAATCAAAATTTATTTGGCAAAAAAATCGCCGACGCAGGCATCAACAATCTCAACGCCTGCCAAGTCTCACGTATTTTTAAAGACGACCAACTCGTGCCACTCAGCTACGGCGACGAATTCAGCGAAGGACAACTCCTGCTCTTAGTTGGTCGCAGTAAAGAAATCGCCATCGCGATCGACTACCTCGGACAGCGCAGCGACCGCCACGTATTGAAAGATGTCGAAAATGAGCGCCAGAACTTGCTGGTGACCGATCGCAAGATGGCAGGTAAATCCATCCGCGATATCGCTCCACTCAAAAAATACGGCGTCGTCATCACTCGCATCACCCGAAACGGCTTAACCTTTGTGCCCAACACAGCGACGTTGATTGAGACGCATGACAATCTCACCACCGTCGGACGCAACGAGGACCTCAAAACATTCGGCAAAGCAGTGGGACACCGTGGCAATGCCATCGACTCCACCGACCTGCTCTCACTCTCAGCAGGACTGACGCTCGGTATCATCGCCGGACTGATCCCCATCGGTCTTCCTGGCAGCACACCACTCACACTCGGCCTCGCAGGTGGTCCGCTCCTAGTCGCACTCCTACTTGGACATTTCGGTAAGGTCGGTCGCATCGTCGGCCACATCCCACGCCCGACGCGCCTACTACTGCAAGATCTCGGACTCGTCTTCTTCCTCGCCAACGCAGGTGTGCGTGGCGGCGTGTCGCTCGTAGCGACCGTGCAAGAATACGGCATCACCCTATTTGGCTTGGGAATGCTCGTCAGCATCGTGCCACTCATCATCGCATGGCCACTGGCCCGCAAGCTCTTCAAGCTCGACCCACTACAATCACTCGGCGGCATTTGCGGCGGCATGACATCCACCCCGGCACTCGGCGCGATCACTGCAAAGACCGATTCGCAAGTGCCAGTCATCAGCTACGTGTCCGCATATCCCGTGGCGCTAATCGTGATGATCCTGATCGCCAAGGTTCTGATCGGGTTGCTGGTGTAAGCGAGCGCGAGGACTTTCGTAGTCGAGTTCCTTTCCTAACATGAGCCTGTCGAATGTAGATGCTCGATCGACTCGATGATGGATCCCACTTCCGCCAATCGGGTGGCCACCTAAAGGAAGCCACCGACGTATCAATCTCCCCCACTACTCACCCGCAGGTGCATCGAGTCTCTCGTGCGTTTTCTCGTGCAACCGCTTCGTATCTTCCCAGTCACTGAGATAGGCCGTAAATGCATGGATGAACTCAAACTTACGTTCTGACTTAAGTGCGGTTTCGTAGAGTGCGCCAAGTGACTGAGCGGCATTAAAATAAGCGGGATTCACACGTTCAATACGTATGCCAATAATTTCACGACGTGCCTCCATCACGGAGCGCAAGGCCTCATCGCTACGATGCGCCCACAGCCTCATCAGGTTTTTCAGCTCCCCCCCAGACTCGCGATATGCATCAAAATCAGCCAACTCTTCAAGCCATGCCTGCGAGGCATCCATACTGTCGTAGTGCTCTGGATCCTCAGAAAAATAAGTCACCATCTGGCTCTGCCACCACGCCTCTAAAGTGATTGTTTGTTGATCTACATCGGTCGGCTGTATCGCGCCTTCCAATGCAACGGTTACGTCACGCCCCGCCACTGCCCTGTCGAGTAAGGCTCCCACATCGCCGCGGTTAAACCCGCGCTGACGTAAGGCGTAGAGCACCCAATAACCTTGGCGTGGCGACAATCCGCTCTGATTCGCAGTTGCGAGATCCAACTCTAGCAATGACCCGATCTTCAGCAATCCAGCCTCACGTGCCTCTCGTACATACTGCCCCTGCTGAGCCGGACGCAGACTCAAATAGCACTGCGAAGCGAGCGCCGACACCGCCCAATAGCGGATTTCATCGCTCGCCCCTGGCCCATAATTAAAATTCACATAGCGCACAATGTAAGCCTCGGTGAACGCACGACAGACCGTCTCAAATGCTAAGTCCGACTCCCAGCGGAAGTTCAAACTCACCTGCCCACGAGCGCCGATTTGAATTTGGTAGTCCCCCTCAAACTCTAGCCGATCTTTCGGGCGAAGCGCGACGAAGAGTCGCTGCGGAAATTCATGGCTCCCAGCCTTGAGATAACTCGAACACTGCTCGACCACATACTCGCCGAGCGTATTAGCAAACGAAACAGAACGATGATCGGTGCCGACAATTTCGCAGTAGCGCCCTTCGACCCAAGACAATTTATCATCGCTTTGAGCCACACCGAAGAGTGGCAACAAACCGAACAGTAAACAGGCAAAAAACTGCCAACAGGAACGCGACTTCATTAGCGAAGCTTCAAGCGGATCGTGTCACCCACGAGTTCCACGGACTCAACCTTTTCCCACGCGTTCTGGAAAGCGACAAATTCTTCGGTCTCAGAATACGCCTGCAACAATGCACCAAAGAACTGATTTGCAAGACCTCCAACCACGGGAATCGCAGCATCATTGACATGCAACGCATCCAATTGAAACTCAACCTGCGGCCCTGCCGAGAAATGTCCCTGAGTGACGACCATCCAATTGTGCTCGCTCCCATAGATGGCCACATCCGTTGGCAAGTTGAGAAAAAAGCCTTCGTTTGCATCAATGAAAAAGTTCGGCACACCTGGAAGAATCAACACATCCGGTGCCTCGTCTTCTTTCGGCGAGGAGCTAGGCTGACGAAATTTCGCCGACATCCACGCATTGATCTCACCGGAAGTCAGCTCGACGGTAGTCGCGCTGCCATTGAATAAAGCGTCACGCTTCTGCTCCCAACTGCGGCTTCTCGAGACAGGCCCTTCAAAATAGGACGCCTCCAATAATTTCGTCTCAGTATTCTTCTCTAAATAGGTCTGTAAATCAGCGACCGATTTATAAGATTTCGGCTCAACCGAAGCGAGAAAGAGGAAGCCTGAAAATGCCCCCAACACTGCAAGTAGTGCACCTAAAAACAGAACCCCACCCAAAGAGGCATCCTTTTCTTCAAGATTTGTAGTATCAGACATAATATAAAGTCATTAATGGTTACTTGCCTGACTCAAGTGAACGATAGCACAGGCTTGTTTGAGTGATTAATAAAAGGAATCCGGCAAAGAAGGCGAATCCATAAACAGGTAAAGAAAACGCACAGATCCCAAGAAAAACGAGCGCAGGCAGAATAAATTCGGCTCCCTTCATAAAACTCATCCGAACAATCAGAACCACATCTAACAAATCTTTATAATCAGAACGCATCTGAAAGCGATACAGTGCCGAGCAAAACAGCACCGTCGCGACCAAAAAAACTGAAACCATAAACAGATAAGCCAACGCCCCCATCCCAACCACACAGAACAAACTCGAAAGTAAACCGGCAACCACCAACGGCAGCAGCCAATAAACCAACCACACCACTGCAAATTTCAACCCATCTGAAAACAGCCCCGCCCAATCAGTCCACTCCGGCAAGCGAATTTGCCCAGTGCGCCTTAGTTGCGCAGCGAAGCGATACAAATAACCAAACGCAAAAAGGTTCACGACCGGGATAAACGACACCCCCGCTCCGATCAACAACTTGAGCCCTAACTTAGGCTGATGGATCAATTGGGCGAAAACTTCTTCAAATATGGGCTTTTCCTTCATAGCAACGTTCAGTCAAGGTAGCGGAGTGAATCACGCATTAAAAGAAAAATTGGCGATCTATCAAAAACGAGTGGAACAGGGCATCGAGCAACTCCTGCCCAGCGCATCGACCCGCCCCGAGCGGCTACACGCTGCGATGCGCTACTCGATGGAGGCCGGCGGTAAACGCATCCGTCCCGTGCTGGTGATTGCCGCAAGTGAACTCTTCCCCTCTCAAGCCGATCCACTCGCCGCGGCCGTGGCGATCGAGTGCCTACACACCTACACACTCATTCACGACGACCTCCCCTCGATCGACGACAGTGACCTGCGTCGCGGACGCCCCTCCTGCCACACCCAATTTAACGAAGCCACCGCAGTGCTAGCGGGGGACTCCCTGCTCACCTACGCGTTTCAACTTCTGGCCGGACACTATGCAGAGCAACCAAGCCTCGCCACCAGTCTGGTTTACGACCTCTCCACCGCCAGCGGCAGCGAACGTCTAATCGGCGGGCAGCAGGAAGACATCGACAACGAGGGTAAGCCGATTGATGCAGAAACACTGCGCTACATCCACGAAAACAAGACCGGGGCTCTACTCACCGCCGCGTTAACAATGGGGCTACGGTTCTGCGAGCCAAGCGCGGAGCAACTGCAACAAATCGAAGCAGTCGGCACCCATATCGGCCTCACCTTTCAAATTGTAGACGACATTTTGGACGCCACCTCAAACCCCGAAGAACTGGGCAAACCAGTCGGCAACGACAGCGCAGCGGACAAGAGCACCTATGTCGCCCTACACGGGATCGAAGGCGCATATACTGAAGCGAAAAAGCACACCACCGCCGCACTCGAAGCCGCCGAAGCGCTCGGCGGCAACAACGCCTTCTTGCTAGACTTGATCCGCGACCTAGAACACCGGATTAACTAGCCCCCAAAAGCCTGCGCCCAGTCTGTCTCCTTAAAACCGACTAACCCGACGCCATTGCCCAGCAAGAACGGGCGCTTGACCAAATTGCCGCGGCTAGCGAGGAGCTCTAGCGCGTCTTCAACCGTCATCGAAGGTAATTTGTCTTTCATATTCAATTCACGATAATCGCCGCCAGCGGTGTTGAACAACTTACGCAGTTGATCGGCTTGATAGCCCAACATTTGCCGTAGCTCAGACACGCTTGGCGGTGTCTCTCGAATCGCAATTTCTTCGTAAGCGATGCCTTGTTCGTTAAGCCATTTGGTCGCTTTTTTACAGGTGCTGCAGCTTTTATAAGTGAAAACTTTCATCGCCACAGCCTGAAGATAATTTCCCTTACAGCGCAAGCTTGAGACTTGCTACTGATCCAAAAAGAGGCGGAATTCTGATTTATGGCCGGCGCCTGACGGCCCCATATCAATCGCAGGATCATCGAAGCTTTTAATCATCCAATGCTGGTCTCTCTTCACCAACTGCACCGCATGCTTCAAACGCACTTCGTCCTCTCCCCAAAGGGTATCATACCCAGGAGGATTTACCCTAGAAACCTGCTCCACGACAAGCGAAACGCTCTGCTGATCTGCACTGATCTTCCGTGACTTTACGTTATAGTAAGTGGCTAAAATCTTAGATCCGCGAAATAGCTCTTCACGCCCGCCTTGAGTTTCCAGGATTTTCGAGGCCGTATCCTTAACCGACGCACGCTGTATCATGTAATCATCATTATTCATGATCGCCTTGGCCAAGCGCTTATATGCCATCACATCACCATGCGTCTGAACCTTCACATACTCAAACAACTGAAAGGCGATGATGCCAAACAGTATCCAGTATAAGAGTTTCTTCGGTTTCATCATAACAATATCGTATTGCTTCTAGTAAAGGATGAATGAATAAAACCAACAAAGTAAAGTGAATATATATATCGAGCGCTTCATTCACATAACCTTAACAAGGCTAGAATGGTGTCCCCTACTGAAAATGAAGCAAAAAGCGCAAAGCCACTGAGTGCTACCCCTCAGTCACAGACAAGCCCGAAATCATCAACTCAGGCGCGATCTCAGCCAAATCTTGCCGGGGAAATTCCTGCTCCGCCCCTGTTGAGAAGTCACGAATTTTGACCACGCCCTTCTCGATTTCATCAGTGCCGTAGATCAACGCAAAGCGAGCCCCCTTCTGATTGGCATCCTTAAACTGCTTACCAAAGCCCTGATCCTTCAGCGGATAATTGAGGCGATAGCCCATGGAGCGCAGCAAAGCCGCATCGCCCATCGCAGCATCACGTGCCTCAGCACCACCGATGATGGCGATAAAGTCAGGATTCTCGATATAAGTGGTCAGCAACTTCTTTGATTCGAGTAGATCCTCCAAAGTCACGTCGCCCATCGCAAAGCCGACTGCCGGCATCTCCGGACCACCCAGTTTTTTAACCAGCGCGTCATAACGACCGCCACCCGCAAGCGCACGGCCTTCGCCGCTGGCCTCAAATGCTTCAAACACAAACCCGGTGTAATACGCGAGACCACGAACGATCCCGAGATCGATTTGGATGAAATCACCCGCGCCGGAACTGTTGATCCCGCGCAGCAACGCACTCCAATCATCGAGGCGCTTCTTCGCTTGCTCCGCTAAGTCACCCTCCAGTGGCAAATTCAGGATGTAGGCCGACAGTGTGTCGAAATCACGAATCGCAATCACCTTTTCCACGCGAGAGAGAAAGGCATCGGCCTCATCACCTAGCACTTCAGCGAGCTTCTCGACTGCCTTCACGCGGTCTGTGCGCTCCAACTTGTCGATAATACCGAGCACCGTGGCACTGCCTGCCTCATCGAGCCCTTCGGCCGCCAACATGAGCAACCAAAGATCACGATCACTCAGGCGCACTTTAAAGTCCTTCGAATCGAGCCCAAATGCGCGCAAGGCCTGCACTAATAGAGCGATCAACTCGGCATCGGCACCTGGGCCTGCCTCACCAAAAATATCGACATTGAACTGATAAAACGCACGCAAGCGCCCCTTTTGAGGTTTCTCGTAGCGATAGTGCTCACCGATATTAAACCACTTAATCGGACGCTTCAGACTATTAGCCTTCGCACCGATCAAGCGCGCTAGCGACGGCGTCATCTCCGGGCGCAGCGCTACAGAGCGGCCACCGCGGTCTTCAAAATTGAACAACTGTCCGACGATTTCCTCGCCCGACTTCTCGATATAGAGCTCCAGAGGCTCCAGCACTGGTGCGTCATACTCCTGAAAGTTAAACGCACGTGCGACCTGCTTCCACTGACCGAAGATATGATTCCGGCGTGCACACGCATCGGGATAGAATTCCCGAAACCCGGGTAATGACTGAAACTGCATGGCAGAGCCCTCTAGACTGTAGAAATTGAACGGTTTACTTGCCGTTTTGAAGCGACTCAACGTCGAGATCTTTGAGCTTCGCCTTCAACTCTTTGCCCGCCTTGAATTTAATCACGGCACGTGTAGGAATGACGACGTCGGTTTCTGGCTTGTTCGGATTACGGCCAATGCGTGATTTACGCACCTGCACTTCGAACACACCGAAATTACGCAGCTCCACGTTGCGGCCTTCGCTGAGGGCATTGGCTATGGCATCGAGGGTTAATTGCACGGTCTCGCGCACTTCTTTTTGCGCAAAGTCGGTTTTCTCGTAGATATCTAGGACGATATCGCGTTTAGTAAGGTTATTGGACATGCTATTTAGGCTATAAAGGCTTTGAAAACTTGATGATACGAAAAACGAAAGTTATTGTTAGTGCGATACTTCTGATCGAAAATACGCTGTCAAACTAGAAAACATGAGTGATAAAGAACCACCCAATCCCTTTGAAGAAATTCAACGTCAACTGAGCGAATTGTTTAAAGATTCAAATGTCAAGGTGTCGACTCATACCTTCAACGAATCTGATATTTTTGACGAAGACAACGTCCATGATGGTGACGAAGCCAGTCTACATGAGGCAGTTAGCGAGACTGACCCGCTCGAATCAATTCGCAGTTTCCACCTCAAACCCAAGGAGGTCAGAGACTACTTAAACCGATTTGTCATCCGCCAAGATGAAGCAAAAAAAGTGCTATCAGTCGCCATTTGCGATCACTATAACCACGTTCGACATAGCTTATCCGGAAAAAAAACATTAGCAAAAGAGTATAGTAAGCAAAACATATTGCTACTCGGACCGACTGGCGTGGGTAAAACATACCTAATTAAAAACATCGCTCAACTGATCGGCGTGCCCTTCGTCAAAGCCGATGCGACTAAATTTTCCGAGACTGGCTACGTTGGATCGGACGTCGAAGACCTCGTGCGCGACCTAGTCAAAGCGGCCGACGGCAACATCGAACTGGCCGAACACGGCATCATCTTCGTTGATGAAATCGACAAAATCGCCAGCGAAGCGGGCATCGGCGCACGCGATGTGTCCGGTCGCGGCGTGCAGATCAACCTGCTCAAGCTGATGGAAGAGACCGAGGTCAACCTATTCAGCCCGACCGACATGATGGCGCAGATGCAAGCGGCGATGGAGATTCAGCGCGGCAAAGAGCCACAGCGCAAGTCGATCAACACCCGCAACATCCTCTTCATCGTCAGCGGCGCATTCGATAAACTCTCCGAATCGATCAAAAAGCGCCTCACTAAGAGCCAAATGGGCTTTGGTGCAGCGCATCACGACAGCGACGAAGACCTCTCCAGCTACCTGCGCTACGCGGAGACCACCGACTTCACTAAATACGGATTTGAGCCGGAGTTTATTGGCCGCGTGCCAGTCCGCGTGGCCTGCCGCAGTCTCTCCTCCGAAGACCTAGCACACATCCTGACCACCTCGGAGGGCAGCATCCTCAATCAATATATCGACGATTTTCGCGGCTATGGCATCAATTTTAACATCACAGCCGAAGCCATTTTAGCGATCGCCGTAAAAGCCAGCACCGAAGGCACCGGAGCGCGCGGACTCATGACCGTTCTGGAGCGCCTGTTTCGCGATTTCAAATTCGAACTGCCTTCGAGTGCGATCAAAAGCTTCGACGTCACGCCCGACATGCTCGAAGAGCCGCTGGATTACCTCAAAGAGCTCAAAGAGCAGAATGCCCATCTGCAGCAAGATGTCTGGCGGGCCGACATCAAGCGCTTCGCCACTAGTTTTGAGAAGCTGTATGGATTTACACTGGAGTTTAAGCCACTCGCAGAAGAATCCTTGATCAAGGAAGTGCTCAAAAGCGACCGCAGTATACAGTCGCTCTGCGAAGAGAAGTTTAAAGATTTCGAACACGGGCTCTCAATTATTCATCGAAATAGCGGCCAAACAGTTTTCAAGCTTGGCAAACTCGCAATACAAGACCCCGATAAGGAGCTATCCAAATGGGTGGTGCGTAGTATCGAAAGCGCGAAGCAGGATTCCTAATTGCTTCGCAATCTCCGTGACACAGACATTCCTGTCTGTCTCCGTTAAGCGCTTCGTCACTCCGTAACTCTCACTCTCACTCTCACTCTCACTCTCACTCTCACTCTCACTCTCACTCTCACTCTCACTCCTATGCCTGAAGGAAAAGCAGTCAGCCAAATGTTTGCCGGTATCGCCGGACGCTACGATGTAGCCAAT
>Ga0209533_1002531_pt1 | contig 16564 bp, 15 predicted proteins | sample COG_04_FD_184748 | JGI IMG/M metagenome (GOLD analysis project Ga0209533, IMG submission 184748) | Pelagic Microbial community sample from North Sea - COGITO 998_met_04 (SPAdes) (version 2) | ecosystem: Environmental > Aquatic > Marine > Neritic zone/Coastal water | place: Helgoland, sampling...
AATGAGTACCCCTCCCGTATAGTAACACAAAAATAATAATACTACAACAACATTACATATTATTTTTTTTGGCGGGAAGACCCACCCCACGCACACGCGTCCCACGTGAGATGCAGACACCCGTGCACACGCAAGGCTGCCGGACATGGGGATCGGAGAAAAAGAAAACTGTTTCCCAAGTTTCCCAGACCAATTGCACACACACAAATGTCCCACTTTTTCGACACCGACGTCGAAGTGGTCGACGACGCCTCTTCGGACGAATCGGAGGGCGAGAACCCGTTCGACGAAGAGGAGGTCATCGCCGAAGACATTGCTGCCGAAGACGAGAAGCAAGCAAGTCTCGACGCGCAGAATCGGGACGCCGACGCCGCTGCCACGGTTGAGGAGGTGGACGATGAATTGATGCAATTGCAGCGACGTCAAAAACGACACAAATGGAAAGAAAACGAACGACGGCGAAAGAAAACCCCCACCATTCGACACTTTTTCGCACCGAAACAGCGAACCACAGAAGAGGAGGCGTGGGCAGCCACGCTGGATCAAATGCGAGCACAACGACGGCAGCGCAAGCGTCGAGCACCTACAACGAGTTCTTCTGCCGTTGAAAAGCGACATCGCTGCCAAATTTCGCCCGGATCTCTTCCGACGCCAGGGTGACGAGGCCGAGGCGCGCACGGCCGTACAACGCGTAATTCGCCGGGTCAATACCCGCGAAGTGCATGTAGACGGTCGGTGGGGCATCGGGCGTGGATTCCTTCACGGGTTTCCGTGTCGTGCTCCGTTCGAAACAGACGGTGGTCGGCACGGCGGAGAAGGTGTAGCCGTGCGCGTGCAGGGCGGCCGACAAGAGAAACGAATCCCCGTCCGCGCCGTCGCCACCGACGATGTCAAGGACCGGTACGGGCGCCCGGACCAGCGTGCAGACCGTCGAGGCAGCAAGGCTCTGGACCATCGTCTTCTTGGTCGTCAACGGGCCGGCGGCCGGGACCACCGAGGGTAACGTCGCCTTGTCGGGCGTGGTGTGGAACGTCGGGTACCAGAGCGTCGCATCCGGCGCGGGTGGGTCCGTGGGGAACGTGGTCGAATAATAGTGACGCATGCTTTTCGACGATGGAGGCTGAATTCGTCGGGCCTGCAGAAATTTGGGGCCATGGTTCACGAGCGCGTTCTTCTTGTTCCGCCCGTCCATCTGCGCCGTCAACACCGTGTCAAAGTGCCGCGCAAAGACGGTGCCAGGCGTGGTGAAGAGGACGAACGTCTCGTCGCGGTACAATGTGTCGATGGCCATGTCGTACGCGGCGAGGGTGCTGAGGGTCTCGTTGTCGCGGACGGTCAAGACTCGGATTGTGTCGGCGTTTTCGAACCCTCCCCCGGCCTCTTCGTACAAATCGAAGACGTCGATGCTGGTGTCTTTTACGGCTTGGACCACCGCGACGCGGATCCGTTGCGGACACAGTGCCGCCACCGCCATCCCGCGCAGCGTGGCCGCGGCTGCGTAATTGTCGAAGCGACTGTACATGACCACCAACAGGGTGGGGGCGCCCGGGCATACGGCGTTTCTTTCTCGCCGACGGCGACGTGTCTGAACCGTGTTCTCAATACCACTTAATACTGCATACACCAAGATGGCACCCAACGCATACCAGACCAGATTGTTCATGTGTTTGTTAGTAGTTGTACGGCGAAAAAAAAAGATAGGTCGAATAACCGTAGTAATTATTTAGTAATCATTCTCGGAAGAAGAATATTCGGATCCGGACGGTGTGTACTCGGAAGACGACTTTTCTGTATTCTCACTTTCCGACGGCAACCCTTCTACATCCGCGCCGTGTTTTGGGTCGGCATACGCATAGTCGACCGGAAAACGATCGGAGCGGTGACGGTCTCGGGGTTTTGGATTATGGTGCAACTCCCGTTCCTCCAGGGTCATGTCTGTGAGTAAGTCGCTCAACTCGTGGGTGGGGTCTAACTCAGCACCGGATGAAGCCATGGAGGATACATCGTCCTCCTCGGATTCTTTTATGAGAAACCCATCCTCGAAGTCGTAACTGCCGACATCATCCTCCGACGTGTCCGAAAAACTATCTGCTGTATCCGAGAATTGTGACATATGTTTATTTTTTCACACAACATAAAAAAAAACAAAAACAAACATGCAAGAATTTCTCGACTTTTACTTTCAACTCCCGGCCCAGCCAAACATGATGTACAATGCATATATGGTACTTGTGCTCTACATGATTTGGAGCGGCCGCGTCACGAACAACCGTCTCGTCCAGGCGGGCTTGACCCTCGCCGCGCCCTACGCGTACTTATTTGTCGCGATCGTGATCGGGGAGCGCCAAGAGACACCGTAGACCGTTTCCTTCATTCATCACCCGACGACGCTTCGTCCGACGACGATGCATCGTCCAAGGAATACTCCCCGCCCTGCAGGGGGGAAAACTCGTCGTCGTCGTCGTCGTCGTTCTCCGGCTCCGATGACAAAAAGACATCATCCTTGCCGTCGTCCGTCATGAGGCTTATGAAATGCGGGTCCTGATACTGCTCGGGGATCTTGCACTTGCGGCCACTGCGTCGGACACCCCCCGCGGCCGCTTGTGCGGCGGCTTGCTGTGCCTGAATACGATCGACGTCTTGGTAGGCTGGATCCTGCCGCAACGCCACGACCTCGTCTTCGTCGGACTCTGCGGGTTCTTCTTCTCCCTCGTCGCTGGAGCAGAGAAACGCGTCGTCCTCGGTGTCTGGCTCTTCGTCGGAACTGCGCAGTTCCATCGTGCTGTTTTCACTGTCTGTCATGACGCGTTCGGTTGAATATCGGGTTGTTTTTTCTCTTCGTACCACAGTTTTGTTTGCCAAGGAATGAACGCACCACGTATTTTCGGGTTCGTCCACTGAGCCATTTTTTTTTGTTGCGCAAGTATTAAAAAACTACGCCACCAGAAACATGCCCGGTCAACACGCCAGTTCACTCCAACTCATTGCTCTGTCGGAGCATAACGAACACCTGACAGGCAACCCCGTCGAATCCAATTTTACCGTGTACAGCGGAGACCCCGATGTGTCTGTGCTGCGAATGAAGCATGCGGTCCGCACCAACTACGCCTTGGACAACGAACGCATCGACTTGGACGGCAACAACTTCCTCGGTCAACGGACCGTCACGGAAATCAAAAAACAGGCCGACCTGCTCCGGTCGTTGTACGTCTGCGTGGACCTCCCAGGGATTTGGGACAAACGAGAGGATGCTGCCATTGCGGATAAGCCCGAGGACGCCCCCTACTACACAGATCGCCTGGGGTACAAAATGATCGAGCGCATCGAGTTGAAAATTGGGAACCAAGTCATCCAATCCTTGGACGGCGACTACCTCGACATCTACGCCGCGCTCCAAGGCGATACGCGTCGCGGAGATTCGTCGCAACTGGTCTTCAACTACAAGAACCGGAACGATCGCATCGCCGCCAGCCAAGTCGCGCAACGCCTGTACGTCCCGATCCCGTTCTTCTTCACCTCGTCGACGTACAACGCGCTCCCACTCGCGGGGATCCCGTACCACAAAGTGTGCATCGAAATGGTGCTGAAACCATTGTCCGACCTCATCGAGCATTACGAGAACGCGGCGATTTACCAGAACATCTCGTTGATCGGCCAATCGCGCAATGGCAAGTCCACCAAGGAAGACGATGACGTCGTTGTCCCCACCAACCGCGACACGAGCGTGTTCTTGGAATGCGGGTTCGTGTACTTGGACGAGGGCGAGCACCAACACGTGGGGCAAGCCGACAACTCCTTCCTGGTCACGCAGGTCCAGCGCCTGTCCAAATCGGTGAAGAATGGGAAAAAGCAAGAGATCCGTCTCCCCTTCAACCACCCAGTCCGAGAATTGGTGTGGACCGTCAAAGACGCCGCGGGCCCCGTCGACACGGATTTGATGATCCCGGATCCGATCGCCTCCGTCATGTTACGACTGAACAACCACCCACGATTCAACATGAACGGGGGTAACCCTGTGGAGGGTCGGTATTTCCGCACCGTGCAACCGTACGAAGTGCACGGGGAGGCCCCGGCGGACTCGGACGACCAGTTCTACTACTGCTACTCGTTCGACATGGATCCTGAATCCGCCAACCCAGGCGGCAGTTTGAACTGCAGCCGCGTCGACCATGCGGTGATGGAGTTTGAGTTCGAAGAAGCATACACCGCGGGCGAATTGGTGTTGTTTGCGCGCAACTGGAACGTCGTCCACATCAAGGACCAAAAAATCAGTTTGGCCTACGCCAGTTAACTTTTCGTGGAAAGATGTTGGTATTTTTTTTTTGGGTTGTCCTTCGTCGACGAAAGATGTGCGTTGGTTGTTCGGGGAAATAAATTTCTGTCCGAAGAAAGAAAAACTCACACCCTTCACTCCCCCCAATTTTCTACACACACACGACCACATCATGCCATCCGGAGGAATGTCCGCCGTCCACCAAATATCCGCCAGTGGCGGAGCCGACTCCATGCTCACGGAAGATCCGGAGACCACCAGTTGGGCCCACGTTTCGATGCGTCACACTCGCTTCGCCATGGACGCCTCGTCCGTCTCCTTGACCGGCAGCACCAAGTGCGGCGGCAACACCAAGACCCAGATTCCCCGCGAAGGGGATTTGATGACTTCTCTCTACGTCGTCATCGACTTGCCCGGCATCATCAACGGATCCTACAAGGACCGTGTCGGTCAAATGCTCGTGGACAAGTGCTCCATCAACATCGGTAACCAATGCATCGACGAGGTCACGTCCGACTACCTCTTTATGTGGGACTGCTTGTCCGGCCAAGCCGGCAAGTCATTGGACGAAATGATCGGATGCGATGGTGACTGCAAGAACCCCAAGGGTGACTTGAAAGACAAGTTCGCCAAGCGATTGTACGTCCCCATCCCCGTCTGGTTCAATAGTGCCATCCCCGGCGGCGTGACTGGAAACGCTCTGCAATTGATCTCCTTGCAATTCCATGCCGTCTCTGTGAACTTGAACATCAAGAGCATCCTTGACTGTGTCGAGAAGGAGTTCGAGGGTGCCACAGTCAAAGTGTTGTCAAAGCAAAGCATCAGCACCATCGGCAAAGCGAAAGATGACGATATTACGACCGAGGGTGCCGCCCTCAGCAACGACGACACCAACGTCGGCCTCGAAGTGGGCTTCGTCTACTTGGACTCGGCCGAGCGCCAGCGTTTCGCGGATGCCAACATGGAAATCTTGGTCCGCCAACTCCAAACGATGACCAAGAAAACGTCCAAGAACTCTTCGGAATCGCACCGCCTGTACTTCAACCACCCCGTCAGCGAACTGCTCTTTGCGGCCCGCAAAGACCCCAGCAAACCCTTCGATCTGTCCGGCAGGACAATTGGTGCAGCCAAGATGGACCCGATCGCCAGTGTGCAGTTGAAATTCAACAACCACACCCGTTTGAACAACGTCGGGAATGGGTCGGCCGTGCCCGCGGAATACTTCCGTACGGTCCAGCCCTTCCAACACCACTCGCGTATCCCAGATGCGTCTCAAGGTGAGTTCGTCTACTCCTACTCGTTCGCCCTTCACCCCGAAGAAGTCCAGCCCAGTGGTTCGTGCAACTTTAGTCGCATCGACAACTGCGTTTTGGATTTGCAATACGATCTTGAACAAGACCAAGAATACGAAACCATCGTGTTGGCGACCAACTGGAACATTTTGCGCATCAACAATGGCATGGCCGGTATCGCATACAGCAACTAAGTAAGTGTAGACAATACACGAAAACAAAAATAACGCGTAAAGTGGTAAACTAAGAGAGTGTTCCTTGCCATTTTTTTTTTACTCGCCCGTTTGCACCCTTCCCCCTACCGGAAGCCTTGCCAAGAACGCGGGGGCTTCTTCTTTCGAGTAGTATTGGCCGAGCATCGCGAGCCGTTTGAAAAACGGCGACTGCCTGCCGTCATCGTTGACAACCCAATAATCGTCCAATTGACACCACCCGTGTTGGAAGCCTCCGTTATCGCGTACCAATTGTTCGATATGGTCATCGTCGTACGTCTCACTCTCACCCAGCGTGGTCCACGATGCGGCGTCCTGACGGCAAAGAAGTGGCTTGTCTTGGTACGTGGCGACCGCGGGAATTCCGTTGAGAACGGTCAAGTACATGGTGAAAGTTGCTTTTTTTGGCGTGGGAAGAAGTGGGATTGTTGAGGGGTACATACCCTCCCCACTTCAACCAATCAATCTCATGATTGCCGGTTGATATTGAATATTTATTGTTTTTTCGTCCCTGATTGGGTATACCGAACTTGCGGCTGACACGGTCTCGCGGCCAACCCCATTGCTCTTCGCGCGTTTCTTTGTTCCCCTTCTTTTCCCCCACCAGAACACAAACGCAAGCCGCGATGTTGTCCGCGCTTCGAACGGTCCTTCGCGAGGGACCGCCCCCGGCCCCGTCCGTCTACGCGTTCGTGCCCGAGAAGAGGGACGCCCTTCCAACCACCCCGTTGGCCTACGCGCCGGCCTACCCGCTCTACCCGTACCAACACCAAAGCGTGCACTTGCTCGAAGACATCTACCGCCACAATGCCGCGCTCAACGTGCTCTGCGCCTCGGCGACGGGGTCCGGCAAAAGTTTCTTGATCAAGTATGCGGCCTCGTTGGGGGTGCAGACGGGGCAGAAGGTGATCGTGGGCGTTCCGTTGGTGGCGTTGGCGGAGCAGCAGTACTACGATTTGAGCGAGGTGTTTCAAGGCACCGCGACCGTGGACGTGCTGGACCAAGACGACGAGGTGGACTGCTGGGGCGGCGACGACGACTACTACTACGCGGCACCGACGCGGCAATCGGTCCCGACCCTCGGGATCTGGACGGGCCCGACGCAAGTGAACGAGCAGGAGGCCTTGGTCGTCGTCTGCACCTACGAGATCCTCAAAATCCAACTCGACCACAACCCGGCCTTTTTCGACGGGTGCCCCGCATTGATACTCGACGAGATCCACACCATTGCCGAGACGGACCGCGGGAACGTGCTGGAGTCGATACTCACGCACCCCAACTTCCACGGAAAAGGCGTCGTGGGGTTGAGCGGGACACTCGAGAACGCCATGGAATTTGCGGAAAACCTCGGCCGGAGCAACGACCGGAAGACGGCCCTGGTCGGCATGAAAGCGCGCCCCATCACCCTGACCACGCACCTGGACATCGGCAACCAGATCCGGAAAGTGGCGCACGGCGCCGAGGTGGACGACGTGGCGTGGGGCAAGGCGATGGAGGACCTCCACATGGCCTTGCCGCGGAAACTCAACTTTGCCCAGTTGAAGACGCGGCTCGTCAACCTGCTCTACCGATTGAAGACGCGCGAGTTCCTGCCCGCGCTGATTTTGGCCTTTTCGTGCCGCAAACTCAACGACATGGCCCAATCGGTGCGGGCGATCGATTTCCTCCCGGCGAAGAAAGACAAGTGGCGCGTGCGGGTGCTCTTCGCCCGCCTGCGGAAGCGGGTCCCCGAGGTCGATTGGGTCCTGTTCCACGGCCTCGAATCCTTGGCGGCGAACGGGATCGTGCTGCACCATTCCCAATGCCCCAAGCACTACCTCGAGACCGTCTCGCTCCTCGCGCAGCGTGGTCTGGCCCGGGTCGTGTTCTGCACCTCGAGCCTCTCGACCGGAATTAACCTCCCTGTCCGCACCGTGTGCCTGACCGGGAGCAAGATGCCGGCGGGGGGCGGTCTCGAACGGCTTCTCCCGTCCAATTTGTTCTGGCAGATTTGTGGAAGAGCCGGTCGCCCAGGCTACGAGACGGAAGGCCACGTCGTCTTGTGCGAATGGGAGCAGGACACGCAGTGGCGGACCATTCTCCAGGCGCCGCCCACAAGGGTCCGGGGTCACGGCACCGTCAACGTCGGCACCGTCCTGCGCAGTTTGACGTACGCCAGCGTAGACCCGATGGCCACGTTGACCAACAGCCCGTTCTCCACCGTGACCCACGAGCACCTGCGGCCGATGCTGGCGGACGCCGAAGTGGAACTGGCGACGCACCCCACGACCCTCGTGGCCGGTGCGCGCCACTGGCTGGCCCTGCAAGAGTGCCGCGCCAAGACGCACGACGCGACGCTGCTGCTGCTGCACCAAGCGCAGCCCGGGACGACGTCCGTGCTCGTGGAAGGGGAGTTCCCCCGGCTGCACCCGCACGTGTGGACGTTCGCCCGGTGGTCAGTGAAGCCGTACACCTTCTTTGTGGAGGAATGCCCGACCCTGGAGATCGAGGCCGCGTGGGTCGTGGACGTGGACATATCGCATGGCAAGTTTGTGCGCCTCGACCAGCACGTGGCCCGCAACGCCCTGCGCGACACTATCGCTCTGGTCTTGGACGGCCCGGTCACGACCGACGCGGCCGTGTTCGACCTGGTCGAAGCGGTGGACACCGTCCACGCGCGGTACTTTGGCGAGAGCCCGTTCTGCGCCAAGTACCGGCACATCCTTCACCGGCTGCAGGCGCTGGGCTACACCGACGACGGGGCGGTGGCCACGACGAAAGGACGGATGGCCACGCAACTGGTGGGGTGCGAGGACCCCGTGAGCCTCACCGAATGCTTCTTTCGCAAGTGCCTTCCAACGGACGACCCGTGCATCTTCCCTGCAGCGCTGACGTGCTTCTTGACCACCGGTGTGGACGGCCCATTCAACGCAGTGCACCAAACGTTCCGTGCACTGATGGACGAGGTCGGGTTGTGCGACGGGGAATCGTCCAGTCTGTACTTTGGGCCGGTCTGGTCGTATTGCCGGGGCATGCCCATTGCCGACATCCTTCGCACGTACAAGAACACCAACGTGGGCCACCTGTGCAAGACCGTCCAGCGCGTGGTGCAATTGCTCGAGCAGATCGCGCAAGCCTGGGACGCGGAAGAGATTCGGGCAGTCTGCGCCGAGAGTCTGGGCCGGTTGAAGCGCGGGCTCCCGTTCGTGGTCTCGACGTTCATTTCATGATCTCTAGGCCACCGTATTGTTTTATGATCTCGATTTCCTTAATGTAGTAATAATAGCCTTAAATATCAAAAAAAAGCCCGCGAAAACCTCGGGCCACTCACGAAAAATACGTATTTTTTTTTACATCAGCACGACGCACACCATCCACGCACACCACACCATGTGTCGCCTACCACCAACCGTCACCACGTACACCATGTCGCCTCACCACCACATGGCACATGACACACGCAGCACGCCCCACTTGCACAGACACACACACCGATCGCACCGTCTTTGTCCTCTGCATCATTCTTTCATTCTTTGCAACCCAAACAAAACAAACACACAAACAAAACGAAACGAACCATGACGGACGTCGTCCCCACTACCCGTGGCCATGTCCGCACCTTGGACTTTTATTCGGTGCGCCGCATCTTGGAGTTTTTGTTTGGCACCGAGTGTTTGAAGGATTGGACGGGCTTGATCGTTGGTGGTAACACTTTCTACGTGCGTGCGGACAACCCCACGAAGGTGTCCTTCCTTCCACCGTGGACATTGCTGAACAAGAAGAGTGTCAACCTTGGGGATGGACCCACTCGGGTCGAAGACATATGGTCGAAACATGTGCACGACTTTCTGCACTCGGTCCCTGGTGCAATACGGGAATGGATCATCGAAGCACTTGCGCTGGATGCTGACTCGTCCGCCCTCGCGCAGATCTTTTTGGGGATCACCGAGGCTCGCAAAACGTCCGGCACGACCCACACGACCAAGTCCGTCGTCGTGTCCATCCCAGAGAAGACAGGCACAGCAGCAACGCTGACGACGAAAGGAGGACGGGACACGCAAAAGCGTAACTACGCTGAATCATCGGATTCCGATGAACGCGATGATGATTCTGAGTTCTCGGGTGAGGAGGATGATGAGGATGATTCCGAGGTCTCGGGTGAGGAAGATGATGAGGATGATTCCGAGGTCTCGGGTGAGGAAGATGATGAGGATGATGCCTTGGCTGAACCGATCACCGAAGAGCAGCAGAAGATTCGACGACATAATCAAGCAACATTGAAAACGCAAGGTTGCGACATTTCATTGAGACGGATCGCAGCATTCGTGCAGTCCCTAGAGCATACAGAAGAACCACGTCCGTCGACATTGCGCCTCGACCAGGAAGACTTCATGCGGGCGATGCAAGTGTTGTTGTGGCGTGGAAAGGAGTTTCCGAAGGAGGTTGTGCGACCACAGGTTGCTGACGGGAGAATGGCAGCCCTTATGGACCAAAGCCAGGTGCGAACCAACTTGTTGTCACGTCTGCATTTCCTGACGGCACTCTCGAAACACAGTCAACTGCAGCACATAGACCACCATCGCCGTTCGGCACAAAGCATGCATCGAGAAAAGGTGTGCACTTGCCACACACCGAGGAACAAATTTGGATGGTGTGGTAGTGGTGTTCGGATCGAAAACATCTGCCCGTGTTGTCGCCCAGTCGTGGGCAATGCAGGTGGCAGACAGAAAGGGCTGATTCAGTTCCGTGTCTTGCTTCCGAATTCGAAGCGCCAATTGGTGTTTCACATAGCCGACTTCAAGGAAAACGCAATGGAAACCTTTTGTTTGTTTCTTGGACGGAACATAAGAGAATGTGATATCGCCCGCTCTAGCCTCCCGTCTCAGGCCGACATGATCGACGGCAAGTGCTGTTTGGCGGTGGGGGTGAGCACAGAAGAAGACGACGACCTCAACATCCCCAACCACGACGTACGAGGCGAGGCCGAGTTCCAGGCGTTGTTCCAACGGTTCAAAGAGTGCAAAGAGGCTTACATGGGTCGGAAACTAGCGTTTGTTCTTGAATTCAAAGGTCCCAATGAGGCGCTCGTAAATGTACGACCGAGTTACCGCCATGTGGATGGAACAAGGGTAGGGAGCCCCTATCACCACTCGGTCAATCGACAAGACACCGTGGTTGCTGAAGAGGGGTTTGTGTGGGCGGATGAGTGGGATAAAACCAAACCGACATGGAACGAGTGTTTGGACGGTGACCTGTCACGGTTTCAGAAACGGTTGACGGAGGCGGACGTTCGACGAATCGTTGGATGGGTACAACTATATGACACGAAGGAGGAAATGGAGGAGAAGTTGTGGGAACATATATATGAGGTCTCCAACGTGCCATCTCAAGAAAAAGATGGGGTGCGGACGTTTGACCACTACGACACAAAACACCGTTATCTAACCCTCTTATCACTGCGTGGGGTCATTAGATATCAACGGTCGGAGTTTTTGGAGTTTTTGGATCAATTGCGAATGTGCACTCGCACGCCTCCTTTTTTTAACGAAGCATCATTGATTTCCATGTTGTCCCTTCCCTCAGTTCATTTCGGAGGCTTGAATTTGAACAGATTTTGTCCGTTCGTGTGTTCGGGAAACCTTGTTCTGCGTACGTACGCCGAGGTCTTCCGTGGTGCTCAATTCACCCAGCAAGCCTCATCCTTCTATGATTTGGATACGATGACAAGGGACCATTCCTATAAAATGGACCAAGAAAATGCAAAAATAGCATTTGCTCGCCAGGTGAAAAAGGCTGCAGACGCGACCTTTGTGGTGTCCTCGCATCCCATTCGTTCCGGATGGCAAGAAATGGACGGTGCCGAGTGGGTGCGGGAATCGGGGTCTCTATGTTTGAAATTACCGTCTGGCCATCGTGTCTCTCCTATATGCATTCCACTGGAGGGGTTTGAGGGCACGGTCACTCTGGATCAACTAAACCATCTCATGGGTGAGTTTCCGACTCGGGCAGCGTACCGTCAGTTTTACGACGAGACATGCACACGGATCGACTCGAAGCGTCATCTGCTCACGGCGTGGTTTCCAGAAACTGAAGACCGAAGAACTCGCCCTCGAGCCGACTTTTACTTCGAACTCTGTATGCTGCGGCAAGAGAAGCGTGTACCAGGCGCGCGGTACGAATACATGGGTGTGGAGCGTTCGACGCCGTATACACTCAGGTCGGACATTGAACACTACGGCGCCGCTACCGGCCATCATGCTCCAGCAACACCTTGTGAAGAAGCAAAATTCTGGGCGCAGAAAGAAAGCGTGGAGTACACACGAGGCATATCCATAGGTGAACGGGTGGCTAAGTTGCGAAGCGATTATCTTACCAGTACCAGTCATTTCGGACCATCCGACAGTTTGGTAAATGCGTGGCGACATCAACTCCTCACTTGCGTGGTGGAAAAAGAGAAGAAGAAGGCCGAGGCCGCCGCCCAGAAAGCCGCCGCCCAGAAAGCCGCCGCCCAGAAAGCCGCGGAGCCTGATTGGGACGAGATGGACCCGCCTGATCAATATGTCTGTTCGATCACGGGATCGGTGATGACTGATCCTGTCATCACGTGCGATGGCCATACGTATGAGCGCTCCGCAATCGAGCGCTGGTTTCGGGTTCTGCACAAATACACAAGCCCCTTGACCAACGCACGTCTGGCGAACACGAATCTGATCCCGAATATTGTCTTGCGGCAAGTTATTGAAAAGTGGAAGCGCGAACGCATGCCCTCGAGCAGCAAACGGAAACCATCGGAGACGTTCGAAGAGGTCAGCAGCAGCAGCGCGCCCATGAAAAAGCCCAAGTCGGAGCCGTCGGAAGCCGGCTCCTCGGACAGCAGCAAGGCCGACTGGGTCGCCGCAATCGTGGCCTGGTCGGCATGCAAGGAAGGGATGATGTCCACAGGCGTTACCGGTACGTATCTTGATAAATGGGGCACTGGTACCCGCTTGAGTGTCATTCTGGTGCCACAGTTTATTCTTCTCCCTTTGACGATCGACGAAGCGACAAATTGGACAAAATTGGGAAGGAACGTTTACACCCGTATCATTCGAGTGAACATCGGCAAAAGTAAACGAAAAATTACCATACAAACAAAGTACGATGGGGGTAGTAGTATCCTCCACACCATACTAAAGATTGATGTCAAATACAACGTGTCGAGAGTTGAAATTAATTATTTGATGGATACGGAACGACTGAATGAAATGATAAAAAATAGTCCGAATTTGTTTGATGATCTCGAAACTCTTTAAAGTAAACGCCCAAGCCCCTCAACGAGGACCGCGTCGCATACAATGTTATCAACTGTTGTCATAGTTCTTGACACAAAAGCGACAAGTACTGCAGCATGTTCGCATCGTTGTTACTGCTGCGGTTGAGCGTGAGGGGAGAGCGGCACATTGGGCAGGTTTTCTCCGTGTGTATCCATCGATCAATGCAGGCACGGTGAAAACGGTGGTGCCCACCGCAGAGTGTTCGTACCTCCGTGTGAAAGAGGGTGGTCAAGCAAATGGGGCAATCCTCGCGACTCGTTGAAACGGTGGTGGGGTAGGCGTGCTCGATGGAACGGTCGCCTCGCTCGTCCAGGTAGATGCGCGCCAGTAAATTTTGCAGCAGTCGTCGTCTCAGCGCACAACGTTCGCGGGTCAACAAACGCTCCTGTTCTTTGATCCGTGCCTCGATTCTCCGAATGCGGTGTTGTGAGCGGACGATCGCCAAGTCCATTAGTAGTATACTTTATTTAAGGAGTACCATTTTTTTCTCCTATGCTAGTAAAAGAGTAAAACATTTAATGAGAGTGAGTTTGACAACTATATCGACCACACCGTGCACGTTTCCACCACCGACCACGGGGCCTTGCGTGCACCGACGACTGTACATCCACCGAAATGAATGTCGACGACTCTTGCAGCAGCAGAGGCAACGAATCCTGTCGCACCGGGAACACGAGGCCCTGCGTCGCTGCACGAGGCAATACGGGCTTCCACGCGTTCAAGCGAGCACGAATCATTACTAACACACACAACAAAATCACATTATGGCAATCTTTCGAAAGGCCATCAAACATGCTGCATTGGGCGCCGTGGGGGGGTTCCTCTTTGGCATCGTGACCGGATTGGTGTCCGCGGCGCCGACCGAGGAGACGGTCCCCGACATTGACGAATTCAAAGGCCGGCTCTACGACGTGTTCCCCCGCCGCACCGCCGCCGTCGTCGATCTGTTGTACAAATTGCACGCACTGAGTGAGGACGGGGTGGAAGTGGGCATGGACACCCCGCAACTGGCGTTTCAATACAAAGACACGATTGAAACGACACTCTCGACAGCCCTGGACACGATCGCAACGCCGCCGGATGAAAAAGTCGTCGAACTGATCAAAGAAATCATCGAGTACGCGCACGGCCTCGCGACAAACGTGACGTTGGACGCCTCCAGCACGTTGGGGAAAAATATAATGTAAGGTAAATAAAAAAAAACAACATGGGCCAAGCAATCTCGAAAGGAATCACGACGGTCGCGAACGATCAAGTTCAGTACCAGGCATCGTTCTGGGAACACCCGAAAACCATGGTCGCCCCGACGGTTCTCGGCGTTTTACTCATTGTGGCGTCCATCATTGTGTTGTCCGTCACGGGGGAATGCCACACCGTCGACGAAAAGACCAAGGAACAAGAGTGCACTGGGCAAAACGTGGGGCTCTTTGCCGGCTTGCTGGTGACGGGGATCGTCCTTATCTCCGCGGTGAGTATTTACCGCGCCATCTTGAACCCTCGCGCGGCAGGCGAGCAGATGGTCGCCGACAACGCCTTGCGATTCTTCTCATCGTCGTGAGTTGACCTTCAACAGGAAGAGGATGAGCGCCCCGACCAGCAGCCATGGCACGGCCGGATGCATGCATTTTTTTCCCCTGCTGCTGGAGTACAGCGCTTGGGCCTCTTCAAAGGTGTACTCGTTCTTCCCGCCCGCCCGGTTGACGGCGTTGTGGACCTGGACGAGCCACCGCGCCAACGACTCTCGGTCTTTGAGGTCGATTGGGTACTGTTTGAAATGCTCGGCAAAATGGACGCGGCATTTGACGCAGGGCAGGACCGGACCAAGCGCCCGAAAGAAGGCGCCGTAGTTTTCTTTGTCTTTGCGCGTGGGGTGCTCGGGGTAATTAAAGGTGACCGTGTGGAGGAATTTCCACGCGGCGGGGCCCCACTCGTCAATCATCTTGGGTCTTTCTGTTTTCGAGGAGAAAAAAAAATCTCGGCACAACGTCTACAAAGTATTTGCGAACACCAACCATGCAGCAGGCAACGCCATCATCGGAGACGTCAATGGAACCATGGCGCACGCCAGAATCGCACTGCTGACCAGGACCGCCTTCGCCAACCGTTGCCCGTTCAAGGTGCATCGATGAAGAAGCAACCATACGCCGCAAAGTGCCGTCAAAAGAAGGAACAAAAGGTCTTGCTTGGGGTGCCGTTGCCAAGAGAAACCGATGACAAGGTACAAAAATGGCCAGACGACGCCAAAGACCCAAGAGGGTGGAAACGTAGTGCGTTGGACGAACGGTTTGCACTGCAGATATTGCACCAATAGGTTCGTCAAAGAAATCACACTACCAAAGACGAGAACGCGCATATATTTAATAATGGGCTTTGTCTATGTGTTTGAAAAAAAACCCACCAATGGTGGGTATACCCACTCGGTAGAAGAAGAAGAAGGGAAGGTGCGTTGGAAGAAAAAAAAAAGGTGCGTTCATCCATGGAGTTTAATACCATTGCAAACAAAAGAAAACCGTCCTCTTCCAAACCAGAAGAAAGACGACCGTATGATCGAGTTAGGCCCATTCCGATTGCCGGAAAAGAACTACCTGACCCCGCTGGAGTGGCAGCGGCTGTCCGAACTTCTTCCGTACACAGACCCGTCCTTTTTCTCCGTCCTGCTCGCCTTGATCAAACAAGACGCCCCGGTCAGTTTGCGGATCTTGGACTGGTTGTGCGTGAACTTTGCCAAGAAGAACAGCACGTTCTACTCCCTCCCACAGCAGCGCTCGCGGATTCCGTTCGAAATTCACAAAGAGTACAAGCAGACCCTCCGGTGTTACAAGCGCAGGCTGTTCGACCCGTTCCAACGCAAAAAAAGAATTTATTTCGAGCATAGTGCAGAAAACATCCTTGTCTCGACGACGGTCGGCCAAGTCGCGTTTGTGGTGTGGGCGATGCGAAACGGGGTGTACACCTTCGCGTGCACACACACGAAGGTGATTGAGGACGATATGCGGGAAACGATTCGTTTGAACCGCAAGATGAAGAAGAAGAAGCGTGGTCCGTTGTCTCTTCCCACGATGGAATTTTGTACGTTGCACGCGCGGCCCACACAAATCGTCGACAACTCGGACGAAGAAAATTAGAAAAGTAAGTAACTACTCCTTTTTTTTTTTAACCAGGTATAGAGTAAAAGAGTAATATATCACAACAAACAGACATGACGAGTGTGGTTGTCGACGAAGATGACGAGCAGAACGGCCTGAAGATGACCATTTCCACCGACAACTGCGTCGACGTGCTCGGTCGCTACGTTCCGGCGGGTAATTACTACTTCACGGCCACGCAATTTCTGAACAGCCTCGTCGTCGGCACGTTGTTTCAACGTGGGGAGTGGGGCGAATTCTGTTTCGAAAGCAAGCAATTGATTCGAATGATGGCCGTGGCGCAGGCCCGCCTCAATCGCCGCGTGACGACGCCGATCGAGGACGAGAGGATGCCACGGTACACCAGCCC
>Ga0209533_1002532_pt1 | contig 16564 bp, 18 predicted proteins | sample COG_04_FD_184748 | JGI IMG/M metagenome (GOLD analysis project Ga0209533, IMG submission 184748) | Pelagic Microbial community sample from North Sea - COGITO 998_met_04 (SPAdes) (version 2) | ecosystem: Environmental > Aquatic > Marine > Neritic zone/Coastal water | place: Helgoland, sampling...
GATGAAGACACAGATAAAATTTCATCATTATCTTCTATTTTAAATTTAACAGTTGATTATATTAAAAAAAACAGAGGAGCTTGGTTAGTGAATGTTAAAAAACCAGCAAATTTTAAATCATTGAATTCAGGTGAACAAAAAGCAATTGATGAGCAATTAAATGAAATGATTCGTCATAAATATAAATTTATTAACTATAATGGTTTACGTAGTAGTCATTTAAAAGAATTAACGGTTAATTTTTCATTAAATCCATTTGATAATAAAGTAATTATTATTGACGAAGCGCATAATTTTGTTAGTAGAATTGTGAATAAATTAAAAAAACCAGAAGCATTGTCTATGAGATTATATGAATATCTTTTAAATGCTGTGAATGTTAAAATTGTATTATTATCTGGTACCCCTATTATTAATTATCCTAACGAATTAGCTATTATGTACAATATTTTAAGAGGTTATATAAAAACATGGAATATACCACTCAATATTAGAACTTCTAGAAAAATAAATAAAACAGAATTATCAAAAATATTTCAAAATATCAATATATTAGATTATATTGATTATAAACCTGCAACAAAAATGTTAACAATCACACGTAATCCATTCGGATATTATAACATAAAAGATAAGGGAAAATATTTAGGTGTTAATAACATAAAAAACAAATATGATATTGTGAGTGATAAAGATTTTGAATCTATTATAGCTATTACATTAGCAAAAAATGAAATTGATGTTATATCTAGGAGTATATCAATTCAAACATTTAAAGCATTACCAGATAATCTAGAAAATTTTCAAAAACAATTTATTAATATTGCTAACAGTACTCTAACAAATGAAAATTTATTTAAAAAACGAATATTGGGATTAACATCTTATTTAAATGATAAAGAACATTTAATGCCCAAATACAAAGAATTAGAAGACTTTACTGTGATAAAAATACCAATGAGTGATTATCAATTCGGAGAATATGAAAAAGCACGGATACAAGAAAGAAAACTAGAACAAAACTCTAAAAAAAATAAGGGTAAACAACAAAAAGATGAATTATATAATGATACTACATCAACATATCGTATTTTTTCACGTGCCTTTTGTAATTTTGTTTTTCCTGAAGGTAAAAGACCAATGCCTAAAGATGGTGAATCTATTGAAAATTCAATTAAAAATGCATCAGAAGATACACTAGATGCTGTTACCATTGATGAAAAAGTAGATAACCCTGATGGATTGTATACCATAGAAGACGCTGAAAAATTAAAAGAAGATAAAAAAGATGAAGAAGATAATACATATGAAAAACGCATATTAAATGCATTAGTATTTTTAGAAAAAAATAAAGATAAATATTTAACACCGGATGGACTAAAAACATATAGTCCAAAATTTTTACATATATTGGATAATTTAAAAGATACTGAAATGAGAGGATTACATTTAATTTATAGTCAATTTAGAACATTAGAAGGTATTGGGATTTTAAAGTTAATATTGGAAAATAATGGTTTTACTGAATTTAAAATAAAAAAAAATGAAAATGATCAATGGGTTTTGAATATTGCTTTAGAAAATAAAGGTAAACCTACCTTCGCGTTATATACTGGAACAGAAACTGTTGAAGAAAAAGAAATTATTAGAAATATATACAATAGTGACTGGGATTTTGTACCTAATACAATTGTTAGTGAATTAAAAATAATTTCTAGTAATAATTATTTTGGAGAAATTATAAAGACACTTATGATTACAGCATCTGGCGCAGAAGGCATCAGTTTAAAAAATACACGATTTGTGCATATTATTGAACCATATTGGCATCCTGTACGTACTGATCAAGTTATTGGTAGAGCACGAAGAATATGTAGTCATCAAAATTTACCAGAAGCTTTTCGTACGATTAAAGTATTTATGTATTTAATGCATTTTACAAAGAAACAATTAGACGACGAATCTTCAATTGAATTAAAATTAAAAGACAGAAGTAAAATCGATAATGTAACTGTGATTACTAGTGATGAAGCACTTTACGAAATAGCAAATATGAAAAAGAAAATTAACAAACAGTTATTACATGCTATGAAAGAAGCTTCCATTGATTGTTCTGTAAATATAAAATCAAATCAAAAAGAAAATATTAAATGTTTTTCTTTTGGTAAAACATATGCTACTTCATTTTCATATCAACCGTCTATATCGAAAGAAGAAAGTGATAAAGCTAGTGAAATAAATAAAACTAAATTATCATGGACTGCTGTAGAAGTAGAAATAGGCAATGAAGGAAAATTCGCATTAAATAAACGTACAGGAGACGTATATGATCTAGACAGTTATAATAATTATGACGAAACAGGTATTGATCCTATATTAGTAGGAAAATTAATTGTTGATGGAACAGAATATAAATTTGTACGTGCTTAAATAATATAATTTATACTATAAAATATATTATTTGCTTATTATTAAATTTTTTAATTCAGATATTGATTGTTTTATTTCTAATATTTCTTTAAATAGGGTACTATTAGAAACTTCATCTTCTTTTTGATATTTATCACCACTATTGGATTTTTTTTTTAACTTTGAAAAAATATCTAATGTATCTAAATTATTTACAGATGCATTTGAAGTATCTTCATTAGAAACAGTTTCTAATATAAATTCTTCATTTGTATCATTAAATGATACGTTTTTGGTATTATTTCCATTGGTTGACTGTTGGTTTGTTGAATTTCCATTATTTATCCATTTTTCAGCGGCTTGTTTATCTATAGGTAATTGTTCTAATTCGCGTTCACGTGAAGCCATCATTTCTGCTATATAACGATCTAAATCATTACCTATCGGTTTATCTACTAAATCTTCTGAAAAATTTACGTCAGACGGTTTAGATGGATTTAACATGGTATTCATATCTTCTTGTTGTTGTTTAAATCTTATATTTATTTCATTTTCACGTTCATTTTTAAGGTCTTCTGCTTTATATATCATTGAAATTTTCGGTTTATTTTTAAAATTATTTATATTTTTACTCAATTCAGAAATTGTTTCTTTATTTAAATCCATTAAACTACCCTTAAAATTGTTACTTTGTTTTAATATTGTTTCCTCAAATATAATTTTTATTTTTTCATACTCTATATTTTCAATATTTTCAAATGTTTTATTATCTTGTAATACACCCCACAATACACTTTTATTCTCATTACTCACAAATGATTCCATTATATTATTTAATTAATTTATATTTAAATAATATTATTACATGTAAATTATATTTCGGAATTAAAATACTTTTTTCTATATGATTCCATTTCTTCATCTGTAATGCGTTTGTTTAATAACTCTGATGGAGTTGTTTTATCTTTTAATAATTCAATAATAACATGTAAACAATACATTCCACATTCAGAATCTTTTCTCTGATGTTTTAATTTATTTTTAAATACTTTAAATTTCATATTCATATTATTACCTTGATTTTTAACATTTTTTATAAATTTATTGATCTGTTTTGGTGTATAATTACCTACGCTATCAAAATAAATAATATATTTTTTTTTTATATTTATAAATAAACAAATCCAATGTTCGCCTTCTTTTGTATGTGGATCTGTATTAAATACAATACCTATTTTTGTTTTTCCTTTTTTAATTTGATTTGTTAAATTAAACTTGCATAGTTCTTCCCATACACATTCTCCATACAATTTATGAGCATCATAATCAATTGGAGACGGACCAATGAAATCAAAACAATTATAAGATTTTTCATATTGTTTCATTACTCTTTCGATATCTGTACTTGATAACCATTCATTTTTATTATTTTTCCATGATTCAGGAGACTTAGGAGAAAAAGTATAATTTAATAAATCTTGACTCACATTTCCTTCCATAAATTTTTGCTTTAACCAACATGACTCTTTATTACATGAAGAGCCTATATTTTGTTTTAATTGATTCCATATTTCACGCGTATCATTAGAAGTTATTAAGTTACTAGGATGTCTAGCATTCCATAATTGTTTCATTTTTTCTAAATTATCGTTATTATAACATGTATACTTATTTTCATTATTATCTGGACTACATTGAATTTTTTTATATTTAGTTTCATCATTTTCATGATGTTTTTTAGTTTTTTTATGTTCATGGTGTTTATGGTGTTTATGGTGTTTATGGTGTTTATGGTGTTTTTTAGTTTTTTTATTTATATATTTATTCTTTTTTTTTGTATACATATTAATTAGTTAGATTATTTTTTCCTTCTTTTTTTTAATGCCTTTTTTCTTTAATTCAGGATCTTTTAAATTGATTACTTTTTTAATTGGTAATATCTCCTTTTCTTTTTCTTCTGTATTTGTTTTTACAACATAATTATCTAGTGTTGGTATATTAGATTTAAAAGATTGATTGATAATATATTTATTCGCCTCATCATAATCTTCTTTCTTTTCCGATTCTGTTTTTTCAAAAGATACTTTTTTTTCATTTTCTTCATTATTTAATTCACAATATTCTTCTTGTAATATATCTTTTTTATCTATAAATTTTAAATAATTAATAATTGATTTAACATAATGATTAAATGTATTTTTCAATTCTATATTATCTATTTCATTTGCAAATAATTCGCGCGTTATACTAAGAATTCTTTTTCTATAAAATTTTTTATCTTTAATAAATTGATTTGATTGAAACATATTTTGCTTTTCTATTAAACCATTAAATTGACTTTTATTAGCAAAACAATCAAATGTTATTTTATCTATCGCATTCATGGATATATCCATTGTTAATTATATCAGTTAATATAATATTTTATTTATTACTAAATGAAATATTATTTCTATAAATTTTTTAATTGTGATCTAGTAGAATTATTAAAAAATTCACTTCCCAAATTATGGACATTGGGGTTAAATTGTTCAAAATCTTGCTTTTCAAATAATAAAGGATGGTTTTGTTTAACTGGTTTATACTCAATTTTTGTTTCATATAAATCACTTTTTGATGACGGAACATATTCTGATTGTTCACATTTTTGTAATGCGAAAAATTGATTTCTTAATGTTGATTCTGTGTTCACGTTATTAACAAATCCTGCCCATGGAGCTTGAGCATTACCAGGATTAAATACATCATCAACACTATAATTTTGGTAATTATGTAAAGGCACATTTACCTTAGGTCTTTGATCTAATATAGGCATCATAGTGTATTTTGTTGATACAGGTCTTATACTATATTGAGGTTTTAACATCGATGACGGAATATTTCTATCATATATTCGTTCATTATTTTCATCTACTTGATCATATTTACATGAATAACATCCATTTACAACACCGAACATTTTAATATATATAATATAATATAATAATTTTATCTAATAATTTTATCTAATTATATTTATCTAAATATTGTAATTATTATAATAATATAAAGCTATCCAAAGAGATAATTTTATATGTGTGGAATATTTTTATATTATAATAATGAAAATTTTACAGAAGATTTTTACAAAGATGTTATCTACAAAGAATTCATGAAAGGACAACATAGAGGTCCTGAAAATTCTCAAACTGTATTATATAATAATTTTTTTTTTGGGTTTCATAGATTAGCTATAAATGGACTAGATGATATTTCCAATCAACCATTTGATATAGATGATGTTATTTTATTATGCAATGGTGAAATTTATAATCATGATATATTAACAAAAAAATTAAAAATAAATCCTACTACTAATTCTGATTGTGAAATTATTATTCATATGTATAAAAAATTTGGTATTGAATATACTATACAACAATTAGATGGAGTATTCTCGTTTATACTATATGATAAAAAAACGAAACAATTACATATTGGTCGTGATCCATATGGTGTTAGATCGTTGTATTATTATCACGATTCTTCTAAAATGATTTTTGCTTCAGAATTAAAACAAATTAATAATATTTTGGGTGTAGACAATAGTAAAATTAAACAATTTAATCCTGGAAGTTATATTACATATAGTTATGAGTATGATAAGGATATTACATTTAATAAATTTATCCAGTTTCCCATGTGTTCATATATAAATAATAAATCTCACAATATCGAATTTTACCAAGAACAAATATACAATTATTTAAATTTGGCTGTTAAAAAACGTGTTGAAAATAGCGAAAGACCGATTGCCTGTTTATTATCTGGAGGTCTAGATAGCAGCTTAATTACTGCATTAGTTTCCAAATATATTAAAAATGTTTCTTTACTAGAAACATATAGTATTGGATTAGAAGGTTCGGAAGATTTAAAATATGCTGAAAAAGTTGCCTCCTTTCTAGGAACAAAACATACACAAATAATTGTTCCAGAAGAAACATTTTTTAATGCTATTCCAGAAGTAATTGATGATATTTCTAGTTATGATACTACTACTGTACGTGCTAGTGTTGGGAATTATTTAATTGGTAAATATATTGCTAAACATAGTGATGCTAAAGTTATATTTAATGGGGATGGATCAGACGAATTAACCGGTGGATATATGTATTTTCATAATTGTGCATCTGATTTAGAATTTGATAGTGAATGCAAGCGTCTTCTTGGAAATATACATCATTTTGATGTATTGAGATCAGATAGATGTATATCAAGTCATGGCTTAGAGGCCAGAACTCCATTTTTAGATAAAACATTTGTTAATATGTATTTACAAATTCCTATCGAATATAGAAATCATAATAATAATAAAAGGTGTGAAAAATTTCTTTTAAGAAAATCATTTTCTAAAGTATTGAATGCACATTGGTCTAATACACAATATAATAAACAATTATTACCAGACGAAGTATTGTGGAGAGCAAAAGAAGCTTTTAGTGATGGTGTAAGTAGTCAAAACAAATCATGGTATGAAATTATACAATCTAAAGTTAAAAATTTAGATATTGATAAAAATGATTATTTTAATAATAATATCACATTAGAGCAAAATTATTATTTACATTTATTCAGAAATAGTTATAGTAAAAATTGTGATCATATAATTCCATATTATTGGATGCCTAGGTGGTCTGATGCTAAGGATTCTAGTGCTCGTACACTTAATATTTATAAATTAAAAAATCTTAAAAAAGAGGGAAAAAAAGAAGAGGAAGAAGAGGAAGTGATAAATAATATATAACCGAATATAAAAAGTCCATTCACGTTTTTTGAAAATATGTCTAATATATTATAAGATACATTTTTTATCACATAGGGTAGTAATGATGCTATACCATATAATGACCATATTATTAGCGTAATATAAAATAAATAACTATTTAATGTGGCTGTTCCTAAGAAATTTTTATAAATAGTATAATAGCATAATGAAAACATTATTGATCCTAATGAAAAACTAATGGTTTTATCTAATTTGTTTATTTCTCCTAAGAATCCAAATAATAACATAAAGAAATTGGTAATAAATATAACGAATAAAGGTTTTTTCTTTTCTTGAAGTGTTTCTTTAAATTTAATGATGGTCTTATCTTTATTTTCAATATATATCATAAATAATACGGTAGATAACAACATAGTTGGTGTTGTGATTACCCAATCAAAATACCGTGTATAGGTTACTTCATAATTTATTTTATGAAAATTTGTAATTAACCATGCGTAAAATATAAATTCTATAAATTGTACGACTGTTTCTAAAAGTAAAATTTCGTTTAATATATAATCTTCTGGTTTTAATTTTATTTGTAAACCATATACGCATAAAATACCTATAAATAATTGAAAAAATAATGATATATATGCTGTACGATAAATATTTGACGACATATATAATATAATTATATAATATAATAACACTATATTTTTTTACATAATACCAAATTCCATGATATGTTTTATAGCATCACTCGCAATTACATTATTATATTTGGGTTGATTTATTGGTTTATCATATAATCTTTCTTCATCTTCCAAAACTGTCGTCTTGAAAATGATACTAGTTACTAAATAAGGGTCACAATTTGAGCTAGGACGTCTATCTTCAAAATAACCCTTTTTATTATTATAATTAGAATTTCCGATTCTAACAGATGCTCCTCTATTAGCAATACCCTGTGAAAATATTTTATAATTCGCAGTTTCGTGATTACCAGTCATTCTTAATTCATTTCCAATTCCGTATACGTTCATATGTTCCTCATGTTTTAATGATAAATTATCTATTGCTTTATTTATATAAAATAATCCATTATATGTACCGGATCCATCGCGCATATATTTAGTACTATAATTTGTATGACATCCTGATCCATTCCAATCACCTTCTAATGGTTTAGGTTCTATATTAACAATTATGTTGTGTTTTTCAGCCACTTTTTGTAATAAATATCTAGCCATCCATAAATGATCACCTGCTTCTATTCCTTCACATGGACCAATTTGATATTCCCATTGTCCAGGAGCAACTTCCGCATTTATACCTGAAATATTAACACCAACTTTCATACAAAATTTCATATGTTCTTCTGCAATATGTCGTCCATGTGCATTACCACAACCAACACTACAATAATATTGTCCTTGATTTTTATTACTATCAAATCCTAATGGCTTATTAGTTTTAGGATCAATTAAAAAATATTCTTGTTCCAAACCAAACCAAGGCTTTGCTTGAATATTTTTATCAAATGTTTCATTGGCTTTGAATCTATTGTTTGTTTCTAATGGATTTCCTTGATAGTCATATGTATCACATATAACGTAGACATGATTTATACTTTCTTTAAATAAAGACATGGGTTTAATGATAATTTCTGAATTAATACCTTCTGCTTGATCTGTCGAACTTCCATCATAGTTCCATTCTGGAATATCCGAAATATTATCAATGCGCGTATCGTATATTACTTTAATTTTAGACCTTAATTCATAATTACCACCTATCCAAATATATTCAATACATACATTTCCAGTCTGCATTATATAAATATAAATCGCATTATATTTATATTATATATTATATTTATAATAATAATACTGCGTAGTTTTATTTTTTTCCTCACATATATTAATAATGAAATGGTATGAAACTTTTTTTAAATATTCTATTTATATATCTTATTTTTTATATATTATCATTATTTTAGGTTTATCACAAACAGCTCCCCAATATTTAGACTATTTAAAAGATGTATTAAAATATTTTGTTTGTGGTTTATTATTATTTAGATTTAACCCTTATTCTAGTCATAAATTCACAAATTTCGATAAAAAAATTGTTTTTAACAGTGCATTATATCTTTTATCAACCACAGCTATAACTAGCTTTGCCGAAACTCATTTTTATCAATTTGATAGTTATGTCGATAAACTGTTTAATTTTTAAATTATTATTAATTATTATATTATGATTAATAATATTAATTATTTCTTATTTTTAAAGTTCTATTTTTATAATTTCTATTTTTTAATGTTTTATTATGATAATCCCCAAAAAATTGTTTAATATGTTGAAATACTTTTTTTGTAATAACATCGTGTAATATTATTTGGTCTGATTTAGTAATTTTATCACGATATTTTTTCATATAATTAATTATAATATATTTTACTTTTTCTTTATCTTGAAATGATTTAGAAATTTTACTTTTTAAAAATATATCAGCAATTTCATCTGGAGATAAATTATTAATATACGGTTTTATATTAATATAATATACTTTTTTGTTTTTCATTCCTGCATGATATTGGTCATCTATAAAACAAACCTCAATATTTTGAGGTAATTTAGTACACTGGAAAAAATCCTTCATATTTTTTTCATGACTTGTTCTATTTGGTTCTATTTGTTTCCCATTTATTTTAAATGCTGATATAATTTTATCAAATAATTCATAATTATTTAATTTATATGAAAAATAATCTACTATGTGAATACACCATTGTTTGGGACCTTGATTATTTGTATATATCATTATCTTATCACATTCCCCTTTTTCCTTTTTTTTTCTTAAATATTTCAAAATATCTAATATTTTAGGACGTAAATAATATTGATGATATAAATCTAATAACTCATTAAAATTATCATAACTATATTTATTATTATTAAATAAATTATTCACACAATCACATATAGCTCCAAATTGTGAAAAATAACCTAATGTTTCATCTAAATCAAATACGACAATTTTTTTATTATTTAAATTACTCATTTATTTATATAATATATAAATAAAATTAAATATTACTGTATAATATATGGACCTCAGTATAGAGGATTATAAAATAATATTAAATCATTATAATCTACATATACCAAATGAAAGAAATCAACTAAAAAATAAAGCAGAAGAAATATTAGCTGAAAAATTGTGCAAATGTATAAAAGCTGTAGATCCGAATGATGAAAAAAAATCAATTGCTATTTGTAATAAATCTATATTTAGTAACCGTAATCTTAAAAAATTTCGATTTACATGTAAGAAAAAATCACGATTAAAATATAAAAAAAATACACGTAAAAAACTAATGAAAACAAAAAAAAAATTATTATTTAAATCAAAAAATTAATTAAATAAAAACTGTCTAATCATTTCATTTGAATTATTGCTTATCCATTTATCCATTAATTTATAAAATTCTGTTTCTTTATTTGTACTTGCTATTTTAATATATAATAAATATATCTGTTTTTTTGTTAATTTCGATTTTGCATGATCGTATAATAATGTTTTTAAAATACTATTATTATGTTCTATGCATATATGTATACAAATTGCTAATAATGTTATTAAACTCATAATATAATATACAATATATTATATTATTAGTTGTTATTTTGTGGATAAGTAAACAAAAATTTGTCTAGTTCCGGAATTGAACCTTCGTCGAATTTTTTTGGACAATTTACCTTTGTGATTTGTAATGTATATATTTTTTTAGCATTATTATCATATGTATAATTTACTATACGTAGTGTGTAAGACAAATATACTTTAAATATATCTATTTTATTAATTATTAAATTTAAAAATCCTGATATATAACTAGTTATATAAAATTCAATTTTTATACCATTATTGTTGTTACATTTATGTAACATGTTATTTATAACTTGAATTAGTCTAAATTTATTATCTTTATATTGTACTTTTTTTATATCTCTTGTTTTTATAAAACATTTATTTGATAAATTAGCTAATTTGTTGTAATCAAATGGTCGGTCAATAGTTATGCCGTTAGATCTAAGATATATATATTTGATTAAATAATGACTAATACAATCAGATGACCTTCTTATAGGTGAAGTAAAATGTGTATATTCAGATGATCCTACTAAATCATGACTTTCGGCCGTTTCTAAATAATCAGCCCTTATACCATTCACAATAATATTATGTAATAAGTCATCTGGATTTATAATTTTATCATATTCTAATATATCTTTTGCATTACATGTTCTAAAAATTCCGACACCATCTAAATGTTTTTTTAAATAATTTCCGATAAATGTATTTGCAAATATAGCAAATTCTTCAATCATATTTTTCATTTTTTTTTCATCTATTGTGTCGTATTCTAAATATATAGCATCGTCTATATATCGTATATTGGATGTTAACATACTACTTAATTGGGTTCCAATCGTTTTTTCACTTCTTAGATTATTTAAGGTTTTACTTATCAATAAACCTATTTTTAAAGACATTATAGTATCTTTCTTTTCACTAGCTTGTTTATAGGTAAAACCATTTTTAGAATTTAGTTTTATTTTACTGAATAATATTTCTATATCATCTATCGGTTTATACGTATTTTTATCTATTAGTGTTTTTATAGATATCGCATTTTTAATACAACCGTATCTATTATCCATTAAACTTGATTTTTCCATTATTTCATCAGGCATCATATGAATCGGTTTTCTATTTGAGGGATAACTTGTAACTATATTATTTTCTATTTCTTTCCATAATGTAGAATTAATATCAATATACTCTGTTGGATCTGCAATATGAACAATTAAAACTAATTGATCATTTTCATTGTAAAATATACTAAACGCGTCATCTGCGTCTTCACATCCATCAGGATCAATACTATATGTTTCTATATTTGTTAAATCTGTACGATTTACTATACTATAATTATGTGGGTAATTATTTGTATCTAATATTATCTTATCATAATGGTTATCTCTTTTTTTACCATATAGTGGTTCAATAAATTTTGTATACATTTTTTCGTAATAAATATTATCTTTATTCATTAGATAATATCTATATTTGTGTTTATATTATTTCGATAAACCAATAACAGCACAATCTAACCTTTTTCCTGCATGTCCTGTAGTTAAACTATCTTTAAATCCACCTTTTCCTAAATCGTCTGGATCTTCGTGAATTATTACACTTCTACCAAGTATGTTTCGTTTATTATTTTTTAAAGAAATTAAATGATCTGAAAATTTAAATTTTGATTCTCCTTTTTTATCACTCAATATATTTCCTAGATCTCCAACATGACGATCTTTATCATCTTTTCCTCCATGATTTTTATTAAAGGGATTAAAATGTGCGCATGCTGAAGTACAACCTTCACTTAAATCTCCATATTCATGAATATGAATTGCATGTTCACAATTTTTATTTAATCCTTTTATATGACCTGATACAAAAAGAGAATTCTCTTTTTGTTCAAACTTTACAAATCCAGATAAATTATTCTGAAAAACAGCTATTGCTTTCATTTAAAAAGTATAATATTATAATTTTAAATGATTTACCTTTATTTATTTAAATAATCCATGGCACAAATTAATACCTTTTCTTGATCTGTTATTTTTTGAAATATCATATGTTCATCAATATTTAATGTTATAAATCTATTCCTATTATTTCTACATAATACTTGTATACCATGTTTTTCTATTTTTATATCCATAATGTGAGCACCATTGGTTAAGAATATATTATCTACTTTTTTTAAATTAATCCAACGAATAAAACGACCATATTGTAAATTACTTAAATCGTCTACATAACGGTAATCTTTTAGTTTTGTATGCAACTCTTTTAGTTTAGAACCATGTAGTTGCAATTGTTGCAACATATCATTTTTTATTTGTTTAATTAATCCACTGTTTAAATCACATAAACTTTCATTACCTTCATTGTCTAAAGCCTTTTTTAAATGTTCTATGTCCATTATATATATTACATAAATTATTGTGTTGTTTTTAACCTTTTTTTCAAAATTAAAAGCAAGGAATCAGAAAATGGACAAGAATTCTTTGTCCATTTTTAAAAAGTAGAATAAAGAATTGAAAAAAAAAGTGAAAAACGCGTTTAGACCATAATGCTCTGTTTTTTATTTTCAGTTTTTTTATTTGTGATTGTACTTTTTTTCCAAAAAAAAAGCATTTTTGAAAATTGAAAAAAGTAGTACTTTTCTAATTCCAAATTGGAAATCAAAAACTACTCAAAAGTACTAGTCGTAAAAGCCGTTTAAATTCATTACATATAATGGTAACATTATTCTGTGTAATAAAAAAAATAAGACGTTAAATAAAATGGAATTAAAATGGAATTAAAAAGTACTATTTAGGAAAATTACTTAAAGTAGTTTTCTAATTCCAATATATGGAACTATATGGAAATAAAAAAGTACTAAAAAGTACTAAACAAATATGGTATTGTGAAAAATGTGAGTATACATGTAGCAATCAATCAAATTATAATAAACACCTTTTAACACGTAAACATAAAATGGAATTATATAAAATAAAAAATACTACAGAATTATTATGTGCATATTGCAGTAAAACATATAAAACACAGTCTGGATTGTGGAAACATGAAAAAAGTTGCAATTTTAAACATTCGGAAATTGAAAAAACTGAATTAATGAAAACGAATCCTGAAAATATGAAAGATATGTTTGTGAAATTAATTAATCAAAATAAAGAATTACAACATACTTTATTAGAACAACAGACACAATTACACGATCAACAGGAAAATTATCAAAAACAAATTGGAGAATTAATACCCATGTTAGGTAATAATAATCAATATAATAGTAATAATAAATTTAATATAAATGTATTTTTAAATGAACAATGTAAGGATGCTATTAATATTAATGAATTTATAGAGTCATTACAAATACAATTACAGGATTTGGAATATACTAAGGATAATGGATTGGTAAATAGTATTTCTAATATTTTTATTAAAGGGTTAAATGAATTGGATGTTTATAAAAGACCAATACATTGTAGTGATACTAAAAGGGATATTTTGTATATTAAGGATGAAGAAACCTGGGAGAAACATTTAGAGAAAGATAAAATTAAAGAGAAAATAAATGAATTAGCGAATAAACAACGCGTCTCTATTAAACAATGGACTGATGCGCATCCGAATTGGATGGATGATGAAAAATTAAAAGACGAATATGTTAAATTAGTAAATCAGTTAATGCAACCATTAGAAGATATTGATAAAGATCAAAATAAAATAATTAAAAATATTTCAAAAACAACATATTTAGACAAATAAAAATGTCTCTGTATAGTTTATAATGGCTACGTACAAATATAAAAAACAATCAAGTAAATCTAGAAAAGCCGGTCGTAAATCTAGAAAAGCCGGTCGTAAATCTAGAAGAAATAGACGTGCTGGATTTTTTTCAAAAGAAGGTATGACTGCTATGTATAATAAAGGTAAAGCTAGTGCTAACGCGAATATGGTTAAAGCTCAAAACAAAGGTATGCAAATGTATTCACAAGGAAAACAAATGGGAGTTGAAGGAGCAAAAAAAATGGGTAAAAGTACTGGAGTACCAGGAGCATCAACCATGAGTGGAATGATGGCTAAAAGTTATATGAAAACAGCTGACGCAGGTGTAAAAGGTGCAAACTTATCAATGAACAAACTGATGCCTTTATCAGCAACACAACCATCAAACGGTGGACGTAAATCCAGAAGACATAATAGATCAAGATCTAGAAGATAAATAATTTATTATAAATTTTTATATTTTATAATAAATTAGTTTTAATAATTATATTTTTATATTTATTGTTTTTCATACGAACATTCGTATACTAACTCTCCATCTAAATATGTTCTTACAGAAAACGAATCACTATTTTGTTCTTTTTTAATTACTTTTTTTATAGTAGGATAATCGTGAGATGCTTTTGATGAATGACTACTTCCATATCCCATAAAAGTTATTTCATTATCTGATAGATTCGTAAGTTTCATATGTTTGACTGCATATTTTGCTTTTGATGATTTATCTTCAATATATTGCATACATTTGGTTTCTTGCTCATAATATATTTTGTTATAACTATCTAATTTTATTGTACCGGTTCTTTTTAGTTGGTGATTAGGTTCTGATGGTTTTTTATCACAATCTATTTCAGAATATACATCTAAGATGTGTTCAATATCTATAATATTATTATTTATATAGTTTATTTTAACTTTACCATTTCCTTTTTTTTTATTAACATAATCATGTGCTTTTGATTTATATATACCCTTTTTAAAAATATTTTTAATTGTTTTAAATTCAATATCTTCTTTAATCTCTTCAATCTCTTCTTCAATCTCTTCTTCTTGTTCATGATCACATTTTTTTTTAGAATCTTCTTCCAAAGTTTCTACCAAAGCTTTTAAAACTGATTTAAGTAAACCTTCCATTATGTTATTATAGTATATTTTTTTTCACAAAAATAATTTATTATAAATGTTTATATTTTTATAATAAATTAGTTTGGATATTCATCACACATGCCCTCTATCAATTCATCCTCATCGAAGTCGTCTCCGTCATAACCGATTCCAGCACCATCCTTACACAACTTCTCAATCTCAGCATCAGTAGCATCATTATAATCAAAAGGATCAGCACCATTATCACCATCAGCACCATCAAGAAACTTATTCTCCTTTTCATCAGCAGCCTTTTCAGCAGCAGCCTTTTCAGCAGCAGCAGCCTTTTCAGCAGCAGCCTTTTCAGCAGCAGCCTTTTCAGCAGCAATTCTTTTTGATTTCTCACCTATAAATCTTTCATGTGACTTGGTTGCGCTATATAGAGCTATTGCAGATTTTACTATATGTTCATTCAGTTTATCATTATGTATATTTTTTAAAGCATCATCATCAGCATCAGGATCAGCAGCATCGACAGCATCGGCTTGAGCATCAAGAGCAGTCTCTTCTACTTCATCATCATTTTTAGCTTCAGGTTGTGGTTCAGGTTCTCTTTCTTCTAAAGTTTTTATTAACGCACGTAGTCCTACTTTTAGTAAACCTTCCATTATATTATTATATTATTATAGTATATTTTAATATTCATAAAAAAATATTACCTAAATATTTATTTAACGTCCCATATTCTTACGCACTTTTTTTAATAGGACACCAAGTATATCCAGCACTAGGTATATACATCGACAAGATGTTTTATGTTTTATGTTTTATGTTTTGATTCATAATTATCAACAAATTTTTCATATTTTTTAATATTATCT
>Ga0209533_1002533_pt1 | contig 16555 bp, 11 predicted proteins | sample COG_04_FD_184748 | JGI IMG/M metagenome (GOLD analysis project Ga0209533, IMG submission 184748) | Pelagic Microbial community sample from North Sea - COGITO 998_met_04 (SPAdes) (version 2) | ecosystem: Environmental > Aquatic > Marine > Neritic zone/Coastal water | place: Helgoland, sampling...
CGAAGCCAGAAGCCCATGGAGACGAATTAGAAATCTGTTGGGTTCAATCTGGCAGTATTCAGATAACGCTTCCTCGTGAGTCTCATATTTTGAAACCAGGACAGGCACTCAAGTTCGATGCCGCGCTCGCCCACAGCTACCAGATCCTAGAAGACTGCGAGCTGACCATCTTACACATCGAAAAAACACACCGCTTCTAACATGGAAACTCTAGATCGCTTAGCTATACACACGATGACCACCAAGCCATGGGACCTACCCACCGCTTGTTCAAAATATGCCGCAGCCGGCGGGCCAGGCGTAGGCCTTTGGCGTCAGTGGCTCGAAGGTCGACCACTCGCTGAATCCAAACGTATGCTGGATGACCATGGCCTCAAAGCCGTGTCACTCGTTCGCAGTGGTTTCTACCCTTACACCAACGCAGCCGAAAAACAGGCCGCCTTTGATGATAATATCAAAGCTCTGGACGAAGCGGCAGCTGTGGGTGCTCCCCAAGTGGTGCTCGTCTGTGGCGCAAAGCCAGAGCTCAGTTTAGAGGAAAACCGCAAACAGATTACGGAAGGTATCGCCGCACTCACACAACACGCATCCAGCGTTGGAGTGAAATTGTCCATAGAGCCACTTCACCCGATGTATGCCGACTGCCGAAGTGCAGTGAATACAATCGGTCAATGCAATGACATGCTCGATCAAATTGGCGACGAGTGGGTCGGCATCGCAGCAGACGTGTATCACATCTGGTGGGATCCACAATTGGAACAAGAAGTGAAGCGCGCAGGAAAACGCATCATTGGTTTCCACGTCTGTGATTGGATGACACCGACCGCCGATATGCTCAATGATCGTGGCCTGATGGGCGAAGGCTGCATCGACAACCGCCGTATCCGCCAACTAGTCGAACGCACTGGCTTTGAGGGTCCCATCGAAGTCGAAGTTTTTTCCACCCGCCACTGGGAAACCGATCAAGACGAATACCTCGCAAAGATCATTAGCGCTTACAAGCAGCACGTTTAAACAAAACAACAAACTTAACTACAGAGAATACATTATGAAAACACACAAAATTGGCATCATCATGAACGGCGTAACTGGCCGTATGGGAACTAACCAGCATCTGCTTCGTTCAATCGACGCGATCATTAAACAAGGCGGTGTTCAGATCAGCCCAACGGAGTGCATCATGCCCGACCCGATCTTGGTCGGTCGTAATGAAACAAAGCTCAAAGCACTGATCGAAAAAACCAGCGTCGAAAAATACACTACAGATCTCGATAGTGTAATGAACGATCCTCAATATCAGATCTACTTTGATGCACAAAGCACACTACGTCGTTTCAATGCAGTCAAGCAAGCCGCTGCCGCAGGCAAGCACGTGTATTGTGAAAAGCCCACAGCGATCAAAACAGAAGATGCTTACGAACTTTATAAGATCTGCCGCGATGCAGGTGTTAAAAATGGTGTCGTTCAAGATAAGCTTTGGCTGCCAGGCATGCTCAAATTCCAACGCCTCGTTGAAAACGGTTTCTTCGGCGACATCCTTTCAGTTCGCGGTGAATTTGGTTACTGGGTGTTCGAAGGTCACACCATTCCAGCGCAACGCCCCTCATGGAACTATCGCAAAGAAGATGGGGGCGGCATGATCGTAGATATGCTCTGCCACTGGCGCTACGTAATCGACAACCTCTTCGGCAAGGTAAAGAGCGTCTCTTGCCTCGCAGCCACACACATTCCAGAGCGTATCGACGAAGCAGGTAAGCCCTATAAGTGCACCGCTGACGATTCCGCTTATTCTACGTTCGAACTCGAAAACGGTGTGGTCTGCCATTTCAACTCTTCTTGGAATGTGCGCGTTCGCCGTGACGATTTGCTCACCATGCAAGTGGACGGCAGCAAAGGCTCCGCCATCGTCGGTCTTCGCGATGTATGGATCCAACACTACGGCAACACACCACGCCCCACATGGAATCCAGATATCAAGCAACCGATCGACTTCTTCGATGGCTGGCAGAAAGTGCCTGAACAAGAAGAATATGACAACGCGTTTAAGATCCAATGGGAACTTTTCCTACGTCACGTCGTGCTCGATGAACCGTTCCGCTGGGACCTACTCGAAGGTGCTAAGGGCGTGCAACTCGCAGAGGTCGGCCTACAGAGCTCTGAAGAGCGCAAGTGGCTCGACCTTCCTGAACTCAAAGCCTAGTCGCTTCGCTTGAACTCACAAAGTTAGACGTTCAATATTGAGCGTTCGCAGTTCAAAACGAATATAACTCAACTCATTCAAAATTATGGCTCAATCCAACAAACCAGTCGCATTCATCACGGGCGGCTCACGAGGCATCGGCTTTGGCTGCGCTAAGCAACTTGCAACGCTCGGCTTCGATATCGCTATCAATGGAATGCGCGATGAATCAGACATCGCTGAGCCAATCGAAGCACTCAAAGCACTAGGAGCTAATGTGCTCTATTGCCAAGGTGATATCGGATCTGCTCAAGCACGTGACTCGATGCTCGCCAAAATCAAAGGCCACTACGGAAAGCTAAACGTTCTGGTGAACAACGCAGGCGTCGCTCCAAAAGAGCGTAAAGATATCCTCGAGGCCAGTGAAGAAAGCTTCGACTATGTCGTCGGCACCAATGTGAAAGGCCCCTACTTCCTTTCACAGGCAGTTGCCAATTGGATGATCCAACAGAAGTCCAAGGATATCAATGGTGGCTTCTATACCATCATCAATGTCGGCTCCATCTCAGCAACAGTTGCCTCTGTAAACCGCGGCGAATACTGTATCGCAAAATCAGGCATCGCAATGATGACTACACTCTTTGCGGCGCGTCTTGGCGAATACGACATACCCGTCTATGAGATACGCCCTGGCGTCACTAAAACAGATATGACCAGTGGAGTGACTGATAAATACGATGCACTCATTGAAGATGGCCTTTGCGTGACAAAGCGCTGGGGCTTCCCAGAGGACATCGGCAAAGCGGTTGGTTCACTCGCTGAAGGAAACTTCAGCTACTCAACAGGCCAAGTAATTATGGTCGACGGCGGTTTAACACTGCCACGCCTGTAGGGGCAACTCTCTCGAGCCTAGCAGTGAATCAACTCCACTGCTAGGCTTTGACTTCTTCAGACATTTATGAACGAAACTACTACAGTCGACAAAGAGGCACTCACCATATTAGAGCTCACCGATCATGATTTGATGGCGGCACTCAAAGTGGCCGAAAATCAGCTCAATATAATCTACACGCGCGCTCAAGTGCTCATGAGCCTGGCAGGTATGGTAGTCACGGTAACTGGGTTTTCGGGTCGCCTCATTGCGAGCAGCAGCTTGGCGGCACAACTCTTTCTCGTCTCAGGCCTCTTTGTCACACTTGCCAGCGTCATCTGGGTATTTCTACGAATCATGCGTGTGCGTTGGGTAACGATCCTAGCAACTCAGAACAAGGACACCGCACTTCAATGCGCGCTTAATCACCGTAACCGAAAAACAAAAGCCTATAAAATTGGCGGCGTCATCCTCTGCCTCGGGCTCATCCTCTACTCTATTTCGATAGCGCTCATGCTCATGAATCCAACACCTGTCATTGGTCCGGTGCGCTGATTACCGTTCAAATCAGTCAAAGTTAGCTAAACTGTTCCTCTCTTAGCTTGGACTAATCAGCTAGTATTGACTAATGAGTCAAAGTTAACTGCATCTCCCTAAAAATGACTAAACTTTCTCAGAATTGAGAGTTGCCAACAATCGTCGATCCAGAGAATATAATACTTATTAAAAAAAGGGTCCGGCTGACCAGATTTAGCCGATCTATAACACTCGCTTACCCAATCCGATGAAAAAACCCACCCTCTTAATCGCACTAACGGAGTCCGAAGAAAATGACTTCCTACCACCCAAAATAAAGGCACAACTCGAAGCACTGCCTATCCAGCTTAAATGGCTTCGCTTGCCGCTTGAATCTTCAGAAGGTTGGCGGCAAATCATCGAAGAATCTGGAGCCGAGGCACTCATGGCAGCATGGGCTTGCCCACGACTGCCCGATGATCTGCCGATCGGTGGCGAGAGTGGTTTAAAATACGTTGCTTACTTGGCAGGCAGTGTCAAAAAACTGGTGCCGCGCGAATTGATCGAACGCGGCCTACAAGTCACCAACTGGGGCTCTTCCATCAGCCGCACCATTTCTGAGTGTGGGCTCCTTCTTATACTTTCAGCGATGCGTCGCGCGTCCTACTGGTCCGTCGCGATGCACCGAGACGGCGCGTGGAAGGATGGACTCAAGACCACCACTCAAAGCCTCTTCGAGAAGCGCGTCGGCATCCACGGTTTTGGGCAAATTTCTCAACAGCTCATCCCCCTACTCAAGCCCTTCGACGTAGAGATCTCGGCCTATTCTCCAAGTGTGCCAGACGAGATCTACAACCATCTCGGTGTGCAACGCAGCCCGTCTCTGGAAGCACTCTTCGCTGAAAATGATATCATCGTCGAACTGGCTCCCTACCACGCCAAGAACCATCACATAGTGACCGAAGCACTGCTGCGCTCGATCCCGGCAGGCGGCACATTTATCAATATCGGTCGCGGAGCGGTGGTCGATGAAGCCGCCATGATTCAAGTCGCACGCGACCGAGTCGACGATTTGCAAATCGGCCTCGATGTTTACGAAAAAGAACCCCTGGTCGAAGACTCTCCGCTACGAGGCCTGCCCAACGTGGCACTCCTACCGCACATTGCCGGGCCGACTAAAGATCGACGTTGCGACAGCACACGCTTGGCTATCCAAAATTTGCAGCACTTCGCCCGCAATGAAGCTGTCGCCGATGCCATCACGATAGACATATACGACCGCGCCACCTAAACCAACACATTACGATGCCCACCCGACCTTTTAAAACCTGCGTCTCCACACTCGGTTGCCCCGACTTGTCTCTCAGCGCCGTCCTAGACCTCGCAGAGCGATTCAATATCGATTGCCTCGAACTCCGTTCGCTCGATAACCGGATCGACCTGCCTGCTTACCTGAGTGAACAACCCGGAGGGGTCGAGGCCGCCCGCAAAGCTTTAAATACGTTAGATTGCGGCGCAGTCGCGCTCGGCACATCCCATAAGCTGGTCGACCCGAAAGATGGCAGCTTAGAAGAGTTACTGGCATTTGCTCAACTCGCCGAGGAATTAGATACCCCCTACCTACGCGTATTCGGCGGTGGTAAATGGGGCACACCACTGACTGAGGAAAATTTCAAAGAAGCGATCGACTTTCTCAACTGGTGGCAAGCCAAGCGAGCTGAAGAAAACTGGAACGTCGATATTCTGATCGAGACGCATGACGCCTTTTCCGCATCCGCACCCCTGCTGGAGCTCTTTAGCCGACTCGGCCGCTCGGTCGGCATCATCTGGGACACGCACCACACATGGAAGCTCGGCCGAGAAACCCCAGCAGAGAGCTGGAACCAACTAGGCTCTTTCACCCGCCACGTGCATATCAAAGACAGCATTAGCCAGCCCTCCGCGCGCCACCCATATACTTACGTGCTACCTGGGAGCGGCGAGATGCCTTTAGACAAGGTTTACGACATCCTCTACGAAAACAATTTCACTGGCTCCGTCGCTTTAGAATGGGAAAAAATGTGGCACCCCTACCTAGTCGATATTTCGGAGGCATTGAGTGCCTGCCAAAAGAACCCGACGTGGTCTGGATCTTAACACCTAAGGGCGAATCAGTCGGAGGAAGACACTGGGACCATAATCATGAGTCAGTGTCAGGTCGACCTCGGTTTTCCCGTCAGCGGTGTCCGTCTGCAATGAGTAATGCGCTTGCGGGAGCGGATTCCAAGGGCTGCCTAAGTCGGACACAATTTCAACATCGTATTCAACCCCAAGCGTGAAGCCTGTTTTCACAGACCACTCGAAGACCATGTTTGAACCACTCTGGCTAGGAGCAACGAGTAGTTGAAAACCGTGACTGGTCGCATCGTTTGGAACTGACCCATAGAGGTATTCGAAAAAGTCAAGGTCACCATCTCCATCTGAGTCGAGAGAGCCATCGATCACCCCTGTGGTGATAAAATAAAGCTCCTCCCAAGAATCATCAATGCCATCTTCGTCGGCATCACTGTCCACTACGACGATTTCAGAAACACCGCTTAGCTGGATGTTATCCATCCACAATTCGGCGCCACCAAAACTAGCGGAGGTATCCAAGTACAGGCGAAATTCCACTGGCGATACTGCGGCGGCCATGGATGAAAGATCGAGTGTAATCGTTAATGTCTCAGCACCACCGGGGTAGCTGTACGTATCCACTGGCGACCCCGTGAAGCCGTCTTGGCTGGAATGAAGCGCTACCTGCGTCGCTGCATTTGGAAACTTAAAAGTGAAACTGAATTCACTAAAGCTCAGCGATATACCTGCCTCCGGAGTGATCGTAAAGCTAAGGTAGTCACTATCCAAAAGCACTCCGTCATTCATATCGCCAACGGTCCATTTGAGTGATGGCACTGGCGCGCCCCGCTCACCAGTTGTGCGAGTCTCATAGCTCGACCCAAACCCACCGCCATCAGTAATCACACCAGCTACACTATTTGCATCGCTGTCAAAGGAGACCGAAGAGGAGCCATCAAAACTGTAATCCGCAAGAAGACTCGCACTGACTTCTGCGGGAGTCGCAGACGTTTCATCGCTTTCCATCGATTCGTTATCGCTGGTATCCACAGCGGTGACGACATAGTAATAGGTCGTGCCGTTCACAACAGTGTTATCGATGTAGCTACTTCCTGAAAGATCGCTGACCAAGGCACTGCCGAAGCTACCAGTGGTGGTGGATCGATACACGCGGTAGCTGTCTAAGTCCAGATCACTATTGTCATTCCAATCCAAGGTCAATAAGGTGTCCCCAGCGGTGGCAGTCAGGCCAGTAGGTTTCACTGGCGGCGTGCCGTCTGGCACAAACACCGGCGTCGCGGAGACCTCACTACTCTCAGCTGACTCGTTGCCACTGGCGTCTTCTGCAGTCAATACGTAGTAGTAAGTGGTGCCATTCTCGGCGGTATCATCGAAAAAACTGTTGCCGCTTATGCCAGAGCTCAGAGCTGTTGTATAACTGTCCGAGGTCGTGGATCGGTATAAATTATAAGTGGCCGTATCGCTATCTGTATTGGCAGTCCAATCCAGTGTGACAGAGCCATCGCCAGCGGTCGCAGTCAGCCCGCTCGGCACTGGAGGCGGTGTCGTATCCGCAGTCACCGATATTTCGAGGGTGGCAGTATCGCTACCACCGGCCGCATCGACCTGCACACTAAAGCTGTTCAGTCCTGCGCTGGCCGGAGCCGTGCCACTAAGGCTGCCGTCGCTGGCGACGGTCAACCACGTAGGTCCGGACAGTTTGGTAAAAATCATCGGGTCGGACTCTGGGTCGGAGGCATCGTCGTCGAGGGTTGAGCTGTAACTCTCTCCTATTTCAATACTGGCCTCCACTATCGGATCGGAATCAAAGCTAGGCGCAAGGTTGCCTGCGGTCGCGGGGATCGCAAGGACCTGATTACTTGGGCTGGACTCGACATCCTCTCCGTCGGTCGCGGTGACTTGATAGTAATAGATAGTTCCGTTGACTGCGGTGTCATCCAAATAACTGTTAGTGGCTAGCCCAGTCGCGATCAGGCTGCCTAATGTGCCAGACGCACTGGAGCGGTAAACGGAGTAAGTGACTGGATTCGTCACGGTATCTGCGGTCCAAGTAAGCGAGACTTGGCCATCGCTTGGAGTGGCGGCAAGATCGGCTGGGCTGGGTGGCGCGGCCTCACCGAGGCTGAAGACCGAAAGCGTGGGCAACGGATTTCCGGCAGTATTAAAGAGCGAGGCAAATTTAGTGGTCTGATCGCCATCATCCGCGCGGAGGATCAAAGTGATTTCCTGATTGGTATCGTCTAGGAGGAGTTGCTTAAAGGCTTCTATCTCGGTAATTTCTATGCGGTGCAGGCCGATGTCTGCGTCATCTACATTGGAAAAGAAATTTAGCGTGCCGAGCTCGATTGTGGTGTAGATGTTGGGCGGAGCAGTGCCGCCGACGACTACATCGGGTCGGTTACTGTTGATCATATTATTCCCGCCCCCGGCGGTGCCGTCGCTGCCTCCAGTCCATGTGGATTCGCTCAGAGCAGCGGGTGCTATTTGGGCTCCGTCCAAGAGAGCATAGATGCGGACAGGGTCGTCAGCGTCCGTCGCAGTCGCGTAAAGGTCGAGGCTAATCCGGTCGATGACATCAGGGGCGAATCCACCGAGCTCGGAAATACCGCTCAGAGGAAAACGAATAAAGGCGCTCCGCGCAAAGGAAGCCCAATCGCCCCGGTTTACTTCCAAGTCTTCTTTCGAATTTTGCGCCGTATCTCTCGCCGCGAGGACCCACGCGTTATCCGTAGCAAGGACACTTTCTGCGCTGACTGCCTCAACGGTGACTTCGATTTCTGCACTCGGTGCAGATTCATTACCATCGGTGTCCACAGCGCTGACTCGGTAAAAATAAGTGACGCCGACTTGCGCACTCGTATCCGTCACCTCGTCTAAGCTGACATTAGTCAGGACAGGCGAACCATAACTGCCGCCGACTGTTCGGCGATACACGCTGTAACTGCTCACATCCCCTTCGGGGTTTGGATCCCAATCTAGAAAAGGGCCGCCCTCTCCAGGAACGGCAACTAAGCCAGTCGGCGCACTCGGCGGCTCCGTCGGCGCGTCCACCATGTTGATAGTGATCGTCTCACGTGCGACATAGTCGTCATTATCAAAGGCCTCGGCCATCAGCTCGTAAGCGCCAGGAGCCAAGCTCTCAAGAAGTAAGTCCGTTTCTCCCGACCCTGGCCCCCAATCATACGGAGCTGTGCTGTCGATACGTACACGCACACCGTCGAGGTAGAGGCGGACGTTATCGATGGAGCCAGCGACATCTGGATCGCTCGCAGCGACTGTGACCGGCAAACTCGACCATTCTGAAAAATTTGCTCCATCCGTCGGTGAGGTGAAGGCCACCGTAGGCGCTTGCGTGCCCGTATCGTTGTTCACAACGGCTATCCACGAGTTAACTGTAGGCGGACCGCTCACGTAACCCAGCGCTTCAATAAAAACATCGGCGCGTTCTAACGTTATAGTGATCCACTCGCGCGAGTTGTCATACCAAGAGTGGGCTTCACCCGGGTAAATTTCGATCTCCATATTAACACCGATATTGAGCGCATCTTGCTGGTTGGCCAGAGCTTCCGCCGGTGAGATGAAGGTATCCTCAGAACCCCATTGCGCGATCGTCGGAGCCATATCAGTGCTTCCATAGCCAGTGCCAATTGGATTGAAGAGAACCAACGCATCTGGAGCCGCTGACACGGCAAGATTGTCCGTCGGCTCATTGTGGTTGTTTGGATCCGTCAGCGTGACCGCTAGATTCCCTCCAGCGGAACCACCCCCAGCCGCGAGCAATGCGGTGTCGACGCCCAGACGAGCTGCGTGCTCGATCACGTAGCGCATCGCCGACTTGCCATCTCTTCTCGCACCCTCCGTATTATTGAGACGGTAGCGCGCAGTCATCACAATCATTCCACGTGAAGCAAAATAATCACAGGCATAGAAAAACACATTAGGATTTCCGCTCGTATAGCCCCCACCGTGAAAGAAGACGATGGTCGGCGTGGGCACTGTGGGCGTATCGCCCGAGCCTGGGTTGAAAATATATAACTCCAAATCCTGCCCGTCCGCAGTCTTGTAAATCTCCGTCACATCGGGAGTGAACTGGCTGGGGCTAAACCAGTTGGAGGCCCTACAAATCGAATTGGATACGACTAAGGCGACAAATAAATAAAATAGCTTCATAGCGTTGGATTGTCAGGGTATTGGGGATGAAATCGGAGACACTGGTTGGATGCGTCCAAAAAAATAGAATAAACCTTCACAATGATATGAATGTTTTAGCCTATAACTAGTAATAATAATAATTAAAAAATCAACCTACAAAGTTGTTTCTATACTTATAACACTGATCTAAAAAGATTTTGCGAGTAGCGAAGCCTGATTTCAATTAGCAGGATGGTTTCCTGCGACCCAATGTGCCCCATACGGGATGAGCCACGCCAAAGTGGCAAACGGTGTCATAAAGATCATACCAATTTGGAAATAGTGCAAGTGGCGCCGCTCCAGCAACCACGATCATAAACCTGATGCCTGCGACAGGGCAACATTACTTGTCCTTACATAAAAAAACCCCGCTCTGAAATGAGCGGGATTTGTTTAAATAAATACTTATCAGTTTAGCGACGGCGAACCATCACCCAACCGAGAACAATCATACCAGAAAGTAATGCGTAGGTAGATGGCTCTGGGACTGCCGATACAGTTCCAGTCAGAATAATATTATCAGTATATGTATCACCAGTACCAAAGCTTGCGGTAGTATCCAAATAAACACGAAATTCAGTTGCAGTTATCACATTTGAAAAACCAGTAAGACCAGTAAGGGAAATCTCTCCCGTGTTGTCAGGGTCAGGTGAACCACCATTGCCATCGGGGAAGAAGAAGGATCCTACTGAATCAGATGTCGAAGCAAAACCATCTATCGAAGAAAATATGTATGCTGTAGCACCTGCATTCGTGGTATTGTAGTGACCAAGTGATAATTGATCAAATGTAATTTGAAAGCCAGCTCCAGGCGTTACAGTAAATGATAAATAGTCATTATTAACACCGAATCCGTCGTTATATTCATTACCGATAAAAACGAGTGAAGGATTGTCAAAAGGATTACCGAATCCAGGGCTCTCCAAGGCTGACGTACCAATACTTGAGGCATCCAATGCCCCAGCAATCGTGTTCAACTCAACATCTTGAGAAGCAAATGAGCCACCAGTGAAATCATAAACTGCTAGTTGATCTTGTGAAAAAGCCTGAGAGAGCGAAACACTTGCGGCAATAAGGATTGAGGGGTATATTTTATAATTCATATGTTTATTAGAATTTAGAAGCGTGATAGTGAAAAGTTACACTGTTATTGAGACCCTACCCTAGTCAATGTTAAATATTAATATTTTTAAAAATAATTACCTACAGCACTATCCTCATGGAGCTGTAAAGATCACGCTTACTGATAATGTGTTAATAAAAAACACAGCCACCCCATAGGGATGTGCTAAAAAGTTAAAAAGTGGTAGGCTTTGGGCGGCTTCCGACCAAGGAAGCCAGTTGATGAAACAACCAAAACCAACCAAGCACAGTCCTGTCGTCTTCAATCAGCTTTGCAAGCTCATCCCTGTTGGGATGGTTCGCAATCTTGCCGTCGAGTATGGGGTCGACAAAAAGAGTCGGACTTTTTCGCCATGGAGCCATGTGGTCTGTCTGCTGTATTGCCAGTTAACTCACTGCATCGGGCTGAACGATTTATGCGATGCGCTACGCCATCATGGTGCCAAGCTGTTTACTATACGCAGTGCGACTGCGCCGAGCCGTAACGGACTCTCGCATGCCAACAAGACGCGCAATGCGGACATGATGGAGGCATTGTTCTGGCAGATGCTTGACATCTTCAGAATCAGTTCCCGGGCTTTGGCCCCTCAGGTCGCTACAAAGGCTTGCCGCGCCGATTCAAGACGATCGTTTATAGTATCGACTCTTCGACAATCGCTCTGGTGGCCAACTGCATGGACTGGGCGAAGCACCGCCGTCGCAAAGCCGCCGCTAAACTGCACCTGTGTCTAAACCTGCAAACTTGCCTGCCCAGTTTCGCTGTGATCGAAGAGGGTTCTCACCATGATCGCGCTGTGTGATCGCGCTGTGTGCCAGACTGGTAGCGGGAGAGATTGCCGTCTTTGATAAGGCCTATGTGCACTTCAAGCATCTGTTCTCGCTGAGCCAGCGCGGTGCCTTCTGGGTGACCCGCGCAAAGGACAACATTCGCTACCATGTATGCAAAAAACGTAAAGTCGGTGGCAACATCTTACGCGACGACGAGATTACACTCAAAACCGCGAGTTCAAAGACTGACTATCCTCAGCGTATGCGCCGGATCGTCGCACGCGTCGAAGTGGACGGCAAAGAAGTCGAGATGGTTTTTATCACCAACAATATGGACTGGGCTGCGTCCAGCACCTGCGGACTTTACCAAAGCCGCTGGGCGATTGAGGTTTTCTTTAAACAAATCAAGCAAACCCTACAGGTCTGCGACTTCCTTGGACACTCAAAGCAAGCCATCCGCTGGCAACTCTGGTCGGCTCTGCTGATGTATCTACTGCTTCGTTTTCAAGCTTGGTGCTCCAACTGGCCGCACAGCTTTGCACGAGTTTTTACCATGATCCGAGGCGTGGTCTGGGATCGCTTCGACCTCGCAGATATCCTCCGATTCTATGGGACAGCAGGTGGTAAGTGGAGGATGCGTATCCAGCCACAAGCCGTATATTTGCCAGGATTTGCTCCATGATCCTATGGGACAGCATGTGGCCTATCCGGCCAATATCACACGCTTTTCAATTATGACATCGGCAAACTAACACGACTCTTGCCCGATCAACTCTCAGGCTTGCTCTCTACTAAGCATCCCTATGGGATGGCTGTGAATAAAAAACCAGAAAACTGACCAATTCTGAAATATGCTAGTGCTCACATTCCATTATACGGCCTTCAATTTAGATGTTCAGTCATCGAAAACACTGAAAAAAAATAACTGCCTAGGCCTGTGGTAAAGGTATAATCACTAGCCTGCCAGCCAAAATCATACTAAGCGTTTCTCACATACGAACAGTGCAGTTGCCTTCGCTGGCATATTGAAACCAGTTACCACTCCAACTCAGCGGAGATGACAACTTCAGGGTTTGACGAAATAGATGCTCATCTCAGCCAAGAGATTCTAAAAAGATCCCCCACAAGACCATTTATAGTCGTAGAGTTCATTATTTTGATCGACAATCACTACGATGGCTTGGCCATAGCGATCAGGCCACCAGCAACAATCGCTGTTAAACTGATCGAATTCCACGTGCATGGCTTTCAACTGTTTCCGCTGTAGTGAACGACCAAACTGCGCCAGATGTGCTGCCCGCTGCTTTGACCGCAAGTGAAAAATTAATAAACAAACAATTTTGTATGACTCTTAACTACTCAAAGACGATATAAGCGACTTGTTCCGTGGTATGCGATCGCTCGGTGTCATTTACTTGGTCTTCGTCGAAGATGAGGTCGAGGTTTGTGGCACTGACTGGATTCGCTCCAAGCAGGCAGGGCCAGCCGCCGTCGCCACCATCCATGGCCGCCGCACTGACGATGGCCTCCGAAGAGGTGGAAAGCCCACTGATTGCATAACTGTAGGGACCTCCGTTGTCAGGGCCACGAACACTGTCGGCACCCACTCCGGCTGCGAAGGCGACGCCGTCGATACTTCCGTTGCCGGACTCAAGTAGGATCACACCAAGTAGTTCGTTAGCTCGGGCAGTGGAGCTGTCTTCCCCAATGTGTTTACCAACATACATGGTAGACGCTGAGGGAATGTTTTTAATATTTGAATCACTGGCCCAGAAGACCGACCATGCAGTATCGTTTTCAGTCATGACTTGGCCTAAAACAACTGGGCTGCTGTAGCTGTTGACAGGTGCCAGCAATTCCATGTCCGACGTTTTCCAATTGCCCTTACCACTGGTGCCGTCGGAGAGCACCTTGATGGCCTCCATATCGACTCCGTGTTCGGCAGTCGTGTAAACACCTTCCTCCACAGCCATGATATGGACGGTGACACCGCTAAGTGCGGCACCCGATAAGTTCTGCAGTTTCAATTTAAAGCCGTTACTGGAGGCATTTCGCACACGAGCAACCGCTGGCGTGCTCGAGGTGCTGGAGAGCACCACCGTCGCCACAATCACTGGTGAGTCGTAGCTCACAGGTAAGTTGACCACCTGCCAGCTATCCCCCACTCCGGTGATAGTTCCCGTAGAAAGCCTTGGGCCGGCAGCAAGCGTAGTGAACGACCAGGCCGTTCTACCAGATCCTGTAATGGTTCTTTAACTATTGGGCCAATGCTTGAACTTCAGTTGGTAAGAGTGCGCGTGAGTAGATGCGCACATTATCAATTAAACCTGACCAACCTTTAGAACCGCCACCGTCTTTCGTGCCCTTACCTACAACGAGCGTAGCCACATTGTTGATCGTGCCGCTGACACTCGCAGGCGCATCCGTATACGACGTTTCCACACCGTCTATATATAATTTCAGCGATCCACCATTCGACCATGTTATGGTGATGTGCTGCCAACTAGTGCTTTGAACATTGCTGGCACTTTCCAATGAAGAGACACCACCCGTGGTGGAAACCGAGACCTTGATCACATCTGTCCCGCCGCCGGCCCAGCCAGACTTGTCGTAACGCCCTGCAAACTGATTATCTTGGCCGTTCTGGTTATTAGTACTAAAGAAACCATTATCGGTATTTGTAGTGTCGGACTTAACCCACATGGCTATGGTAATGGCACCTAATCCATTGAGGTAATTGCCAGCATCTACATCTTCGATGAAGTCACCATTGGCAAAGGCTAGAGCGTATCCACTACCGTCTGGCGTGTCCGTCGACCAGCTCGCACCGTTGATAGTGCCGTCGCGCGCGTTACCCGAGTCATCCGTGGTCGTTGTGCCGCTACCGGCATCAAAAGTCCAGTGCAAGACATCAGGTGCCAAGCTGTCTTCCGTCGTAAATGACCAAACAGAACCTGCCGTTGTGCCAGTATTATTCACTTCGGCAATCGACCAGTAGTAAGTCGTCGCATCCAGAAGGGCGCCAGGGTCAAAGCTCGCGCCGGCTTGATTGCCTTGAAACGCAGGGCTTGGATTGGTGCCGAAGTAAACATCGTGCGAGGCGGTGTAGAGTCCAGCTGTCCAGCTCAGTTGGGCATCGGTGGCGACGTTTTGCGCACCGTCTACCGGCAACGGAATCGCTGCAGCGCTAGGTGCGACGCTACTGCTTTCGGACTCGATCACGAGTTCATCGATATAGAGCGTATCCAACTGCGTATTACCAGCAGTGGTATCCGTATCCTGCACCGAGACGTAAACCGTGCCACTTAGACCACTCGGCAATGCAAAGTATTGCGCTGAGTTGTCATCCGAGGTCTTAGTCACGGTGACCATCTCGTAATAGTTTACGTCGTCCGTTGAGTAAGCGAAGACAAAGTCGTCACCCTCGGAGTTGGCCGTATGATGAGCTTCGACATAGAAGGTCACCACTTCATCTCCGGTTACATTGAAGATCCAAACATGCTCAAGTATAGAAGAATTGCTGCTATTGACCTCGGTTATGCTTTGGTAGGTGTTATCGCTTAAACTCACATCAGCGAGTGAACCAGAGACCGTTCCATCGACTGCAATTTGACTGCTTGGCACATGTGTAATTGGATGTGCTGCCTCTACAGTAATATCTACTGTAGAGGTGCCTGTTGCGCCCTCGTTATCGGTCACTGTCAGAGTGATGGTGTGCGAGCCTACGGCCAGGCTGACCGATGGATTGATGCCGGTAGCAATCTGGCTACCGCCCTCGCTCCAGACATAGCTGACGATTGAACCATCCGTATCGGTCGAGGCACTGCCGTCAAGCGACACACTCTCGCTGCCGTTGTCGTCCGTGTCCGTCACCGTCTGGTCGGCACCCGCATTCGCAGTCGGAGCCACATTCGACCCGGATCCGGAACCGATGTTTGCGATGATTTCAACATTATCGATCATCCTTGGATTGCCACTGCCATCGTGGAAGTAGAGACGAACCTCAATCGCACTGCTTGTAGTTGCAAGGGAAGACAGGTCTAAGGTATTGGTCACCCACGAGCCCGCAGCCACAAGGCTATCGACCACAGTTGCAAAACCATCTTGGTCTGTTGCAACCGAGACGGAAAAACCACCGGAACGGTCAATGAATGAAAGAGAGGCAAGGTCTACGCTCACCCCTGCTTCAGGTGTAATGGTGAATGAAAAATAATCATCGTCCAAAATCACTCCATCGACGAAATCGACTCCTGCATTGAACGCCGCAGATGGCTGGGTCGGAGACCAAAAACCTCGGGTTTCCCAGTTAAATGTAGTCACGCCTGCACCGACTACCATGTCTCCGGCAACGGTATTGATATCAGAATCCGTAGAAGCCGAACTACTGATATTAAAAGGGTAATATGCAACCACTGCAGTAACGGGTGCCTCTGCTACGGTGACCAAAACGATATCGGTGCCAGTCGCCCCCTCGTCGTCGGTCACTGTCAGAGTGATCGCGTGCGAGCCTACAGCAAAGTCGACCGATGGATTAATACCAGTTGCGATTTGGCTACCGCCCTCGCTCCATACGTAGTTGACGATGGATCCATCCGGATCGTTAGAAGCACTGCCGTCAAGCGACACGCTCTCGATGCCGTTGTCGTCGCTGTCAGTAACCGTCTGGTCGGCACCCGCATCAGCGGTCGGAGCCACATTCGGTAATGCTGCGTTTGCATTGATCGTAACGTTGTCGATCATCCTAGGATCGCCACTGCCATTGTGGAAGTAGAGACGGATCTCAATCGCACCAC
>Ga0209533_1002537_pt1 | contig 16550 bp, 12 predicted proteins | sample COG_04_FD_184748 | JGI IMG/M metagenome (GOLD analysis project Ga0209533, IMG submission 184748) | Pelagic Microbial community sample from North Sea - COGITO 998_met_04 (SPAdes) (version 2) | ecosystem: Environmental > Aquatic > Marine > Neritic zone/Coastal water | place: Helgoland, sampling...
CGCGTATCTGGCGGAACGAACGAGTGGTGTCATTGCTTTGGTTCTTTTGGTTTTCCTGGACTTGACATAGTGCGATTCGTCACATACGATGATATCGAAAATGCCTGTGGGTATGTCTAGTTTGTGTAGCATATCATAGGACACGATGACAATATCTCCTTCGATGGGTTCATTTCCCTTTTTGACGAGTTGTGATTCTAGATCCAACCAGTCTTGGATGCTTTGCTGCCAATGGTATCTGAGATAGGACGGACAGGCTACAAGTACTCTTTTGTCTTGTTTACAGTGTCCAATAAAAGCGAGGGCCTGTCTGGTCTTTCCGAGGCCCATATCATCTGCTAGTAAGCATCTGCCTCCGTATTTGTTGAGGGCGTGTTCTATACCTTTTTTCTGGTATGGGAATAGGGTTCGCCATAGTTTATCTGGAACTTTTGTTTGGTCAAATAATGAGTCTGATGTCCTTTGAATAATTCTGGCGACGTGTTGTGGTACGGGTTCAATGGTGTATTTGTCTTCAAAAGTCATGAGTGTTCTACAGTCTACCCTCGACATTTGGAAACTTTTTCGTTTGTCATTGACATGTATCGCTTTTTTGACCACATTCAAGTCTGAGGTCGGCATTTTATTCGTTTTGACATGGAGAGTGTGTTTATTGACAACAGATAACACAAACTGTTTTTTTGGCGGCGATTTTCGATATTTAAACGACATATTTCCCTCTATTTTTGGCGAGATAATTGAATATAGAATATGTGTTATATATGTGTTGTCGTTTTAATTTTTGACACTATATAATTAGTCAACTAATTATAAAAATGTCTCGTCTCCAGAATAAGCCAGCCCCCACTATTGTAGAGCCCGAAGAGTTTGAAGAAGAACAAACTGAAGAAGCCGCATACTCTCCCCAACACCCAGCACTTGTATTTCACGCAGATTTGCAGGCACTTACCGAGCCAGATCACCTGGAAAATTACGTAGAAGTTCAGCCATTTGAATCTAAAGAATAACTATTCACTAAATTACGCTAAATTGACGAAAAAGTTTGTCATATATTTTTTTTATATATAATCTATACTATTTACAACTAAAATGTCTTCTTGGTCAACCGTCCAAGATTTTCAGAGTATTGCGGCTCCAACCCCTTCTCAAATTATACAGCTTGAAAGCGCATTTAATGACATTCTTAAACAATTAGAATCAAACCGATGCCATATAGAAGCTGGATATTCTGAAACATTCCCCCGATATGTATCGGAAATTTCCGAAGACGATAATCATAAAAAAATTGTTGGGAAATTGCGGCGGCATTATTGGGCCAGACATAAACAACTTGAAAAATTGGACCGGCAAATAAAGGAAAGAGATCGAATCATTCAATCTACATGCGAACACGTTTGGGAAAAGGATTATGAAAGTCGAGATCATCGTTCACGTTATGACTGTCGCAAGTGCGGGGCATATAGATAATTATTTATAATGATAAATGACTATATAATCTCAGTTTCTATGAACAAGAATGTTGTCCACTTCTAAAAAATTGACCCTACAGACCGTATATCCTTGCTCTAACGGGCGTTATTTCGCTACATACAATACTTGTGGCAAAACTAAGTTTGTGGGTACGTTTAGTTCCAAGAAAGACGCGAAGAATGCTGTCAAGCATGCACTGAAGGGCAGTTCGCCTAAAAAAAGTGTATGCTACTATTGACTCATTGATTTTGGTCCTATAAATAGGTCCTCTCTGTTCAATAAATGTTTAAAATGCACGTGCTCCTGCTCACCAACGGGCCAATTGCTGTCAATGGATTTTATCCGTTATACACGACCTTAGAAGAAGCCCTGGACGCCTCGCCGGAGAAAACTTATCATCAGCACAAGTTTAATGGCAAAACTTATTATATGCCGGATGGGGTCACACATTATCATGGAGATTATAGAATTAAAAAAACATAAATGTTTATTCGTTGTATCAGTTGCCTTGTTGTTGTCTAACTTCCTTAATACTTGGGCTTGTGCTTCCTGTCATAAATTTGATCGACCAAAACAGACCAATGAGAAAGGTCATCACTAAATCATCATTGCCTTGCTCTTTGCCAGAGTAGATCACCTTTGGAATATTGTACTCTTTTCCTCTGGGTACGACGATCTTGCTAAAAATACTCAATTGTTTCCGGAACATTCTTTTGACCCTTGCTTCGCGTTTATTCGCATCTCCAAATGGATTCGCGCAGACAAATTTGGAAGCATACCAAATCGATTCGGAAGCAAACCTTTCAATCGCCGTATTCGCATACAATTCCTTCCGACGATGCGTCGTAAGAACTCCTGGTTCGCCCTTTTCCATCAGAGAACGACATCTCGGCACTTCTCTTAGCATATGTGCCATATGAGATGCTTCATGTCCCAAATTTGACTCGGGTACAAAGATAATAAAAGACGTCGGGAATTTTGTTCTGAGTGTTCGGACATGGGCTTCTAAAAGAGTTCTGACTTCGCCGTGGCCCTTCACTGCGTGTGATTCAGCACCACAGACCGCGAAATTATTCTGATCTTGATATAAAGAGACGATCGCCATTTGCGAATTCCCACCACCGTTCGGATCGCATGCACAGAAAACAAACGAGGGAATGTTTCGGGGTGTATATGGCGAGCGATCCACAAAGACTTTGAGCCAGTCATCTTGGAATATGGCGGCCGAATCGTTTGTAGTCACGCCCATGGACTCGCGAAGCATATCTTCAGTGTTATCCCCATAAATTTGGCGGACCATATCCTGTTTTCCGCCGGATTTCCACTTCGGTAAGAGGTGCTTCATATGAGTGCATTTCTCAGGATGGGCCGTTAATTTACAGTCCTCACACACCATTGAAATTTGGATCTGGTTAAATAGCTTCTCCCCTCCTTGATCGACCATCTCAAACATCATCGAATAGAAATTGCTAGAATCCTGAGGCGTTGAGATACAAATCAGTGCCGTTGTCTCTAATTCTAGCAAGGGGACAATCACTTCGTGGAACATCTTAATAGGCATAAATGCTGCTTCTTCCAATAAAATAAGATCACCTCCGACCCCTCTTAACTTATCGGATCCTGAGGGATATGACGCCACTTTTCTGACATCATTGGCGCCTTCTCCGTAATAATATAGAAATTCGCCTTTTTTCTTGCAAGATGCATCGTGATTGGTGCCCAAATCTTCATCAATTAATTTGACGAATTCATGGATCTTGGCAAGCATGGCGTCCGAGGCGCGACGACCCGTCGAGAAAATGCACAGCTGGGCCTTTTCAACAGATAAAAAATATGCCGCCACAAACATGGCCACAGCGGTCGTCTTGCCGAATCTACGGGGTGTGAGGCATAAACATTGCTGCTTTAAATTTGGCCACTCGTTCATTGATTTTATTTTATCCATATCCACCTCTGGATCGTCCTTATACAAATGAAGTGCCACAGCTTGTAAAAAAGATTCATGGAATTGCTTTTGCATCTCAGAACGATCGTAACCTTTCACATGGTCCAGAAAGCGTCGGATCTTGGACAATCGGATGTCTCCATAGTTTTTCTGCTTTGTTTTGACTTGATTCGTGACGGATTCATAATGAGTTTTGGGTTTTAGGGTTACAAGACTATTAAGCATTTCTTTCTGGTAGTATTCATATGCGCCCACTATTAAAGGTCTGTAGGAGACTCTCGAGGGCATTTGACGTGTCATGGATATGGGTGCATTTCCGAGTCTGCGTCTTTTTGCATTTGGAGCGGTCGAAGTTTTACATTGGCCTTGGCCGGGACAACATTGACAAGTAGAAGTGCTGGACATTTTAAATAAATAAGATATAATATATACTCTAATTTTGTCTGTGCATTTTATGATTACAAAGTCCCATATAGTTCACGAGACCACTTAAGCACCATTTTTTTTTTGTATTCCATTTCTTCGGGAGAGAGTTCCGGTTTAGCGTTGTATAAACTTTCTAGGGTAACCATGTGTGAACTTGTCCAACCCGGGTTTTGCTCCATATTCTCGTATCGAAATGCTGTCATCTTTGCAGCGTCTTGTGTTTCTTGTCTACTCTTAATTCGGTGACAATTTACACATAACAGATGACAATTGTCTTCTGAATTATTATGTCGATTTCCATCAATGTGGTCAATGTCTGCCAACATCAGTTGTAACGAAATGCGGCATTTGGGATTTGCACACAGTCCTTTTTGTGAATCATATTGATATTTCCAGGTGGTATTTCCGAAATTTTTTCTTTTTTCCTTTGGTTCCTTTCGTTTCTTTCGTTTCTTTTCAATCGCCGGCACTAGTGCCGGCGATACACTGGAAAGCGGACGAGTCCTTTTCCTAGAAATTGCTCGGACGACAGGCTCTGATGGCTGTTCGTCCGAGTCTCGCTGTTCGTCCGACTCGGACGTTTGGTCCGACATTTGGTCCGACATTTGGTCGGGCGGCTGCTCGACGATCTCAGGCAAAATATCTGGTATCTGTAACTGAACAGTCGGTGACAACTTTGGCAATATTTTAGTCCCTTCGACCATGTACATGTCCCTGTTCATCCATGGAACTGAAGCCGGCTGTTGATTATGTTCAAACATCGTTTGCTGCATATTCGCTGTGATCTGATTCGTATGATTCGAACCATATCTCCAAATATATTTAAATGCAATGTCATCTGGACAAGTCATAGAGTATTCATTCAGGAAAGGCATCGACTTTTGTAAACAAGCGAGCATAAGATGCGAAATGAATTTTCTATAGGACGAGACAAATTTCTTTTTGGTAAATTCTAAAAGAAATGGCGGAATATGTATAACCAAAGTGACGTCATAGCCAATAGCACATGCCTTCCAAAATCTTTCATTTCGAGCGCCACATTTTCCATGCAGATGTGCCCACACTTTGGATTTCTCATGTGTGACCGGACACATAAGATGTTTTAGAATTTCATATCGTTTTTTTCCATTCCACCAACTGTGTAATTTTTTCATATTCATTCTAATCGCATTGTTTCCACATACAAAAAGAATCGGGACATTCAAAGGTGTATTTTTTGTGGGATTAAATCCCGGTTCTTTGTTCAGAACTACCGAAAAGGAACATTCCAATGGGACTCCCTCAATACAAATCGGAGTCGGCACGCTTTGGGCCTTTTGAGGACATGTGGTGTCTCCCTTATTGATGGGATAATATCCATTCGTGTACACGGCATTGAAAGTTGGATATTCTCGCAATGTAGTGTATTTATCTTGCATATAAACGATCGGAACCTGTTCGTCATTGAAAGTTACTTGGAAATCGGTCACTGGTTCGCCGTTGGCATATTTGGGAGGCCTGTAGTACAATTCTGCGGCCCGTTCTTGAATGTCATCTTTAGACACTTTTGTTTTAAGTCCGAAATTCAGGTATACAAGCCCAGTTTTTCGGTGATGGTCATTGTCAGTTTCGTCAAATAGGGCACTGAGTAGTGGTCTCCAATCGCCGCTGCGTATAGGGGTCCATGTTTCAACCCATTTGTGAAACTCTTTGGCATTTGAGCCCGAAATTTTAATTTTGCCCTGTCTTGTTTCAAATGCTTGTACCCAAAACGTTTGGGGGACGCCTACTAACGTATGAAGGAAAATATTACAACAGCTGTCTTCTAAATCTCGGCTGTGTTTTGAAATAATAATCTGAACAGAAGCGATTTCTTTGGAATTAGCATGGCCTCCCTTACCATATTTGCCCAAATCGTCCTTGTGTTCGGCCTCTTTCTGAAAGCCAAACCCCGTGAAACGTCTTATAATCTTTGTATGATCTTCTTCCGATTTCATAGAACCAAGACCTCGGCCATTATCTCCGAAGAAAAAAACATTTGGAAGATTTTTCCAAGAGACCGGCAAGTGGTTGAAATTGTTACGTATCTCGATCTTCGAGGCCTCTGCCGCATTTGAATTGGCCCAAAATTCATCAGCGACGTATTTCTTTGTATAGTGATGTGTTGGCTGACCTAAAGCTTCGAAATGGGTGATATTTTTCGGGCCATCGTCAGGACTAAGGGCTCCCAAAATAGAGGATTCTTGGTCCTCCCACAGACCAATATAATATTCCTTCGAATCATATGCTGGCATCGTTGATTTTTAATACTTTCAAGCTTGCAAATTATATAAAAATATATTCTTAATATATGTGGCAATGACCAAAATTTTAGCAAATGAAAGACCAAAATTTTGGCAAATGAAAGACCAAAATTTTGGCAAATGAAAGACCAAAATTTTGGCCCGATGATTACCAAAATTTTGGCAAATGAAAGACCAAAATTTTGGCCCGATGATTACCAAAATTTTGGTCCGATGATTACCAAAATTTTGGTCCTATGAGATTTACCAAAATTTTGGTCCGATGATTACCAAAATTTTGGTCTTTCATTTACCAAAATTTTGGTCCGATGATTACCAAAATTTTGGTCCTATGATTGCTAAAATTTTGGCCCGATGAGTTTTTCATCTGATGGAAATATCACATATATTAAGAATATATTTTTATATATATAGCAATATATTTATTTGTAATATCATATAAATGTCGTTAAAGCGCAGCTCGTCGGAATTGTTCCCTGACAGAAAACGACAAAAGACGCCAACTACAAAAAGGTGTCGTATATGCGACGAGTTTAAGGACATATCTACTGAATTTCACAAGTGTTCGTCCGAAAAGGTTATTAATGGTAAGGTGTATCCGGTTGTGTATAGAAGCGAGTGTAAGTCATGTAGACGTGTAGGAGGCAAGGCACATTCTTCGGCGGCTAAGAAACTTATGCAGAGTCTAAATATGAAAAGGCCGCCCATAGGAACGCCATGTGAAAATTGTAATAAAAGTACTGATAAATTAATCTTTGATCACGATCACGATACAAATGAATTTCGAGGATGGCTCTGTTATCAATGCAATACAGCGATTGGAAATTTGGGCGATTCACTTGAGGGATTAAAGAGAGCGATACGATATCTAGAAAAAAAATAATTAAAATTTATAACCCCAAGTCTTTTAATTGTTCTAACAATCTTCTATCGCGAAATGCTTTCTGTTTCACATCCGACGCATCTCTTATTTCCCTTCTTTCGCGTTCCTTTTCCCTTGTCGCATCTTCCGCCGCTTTTAGAAGCTCCTGTGCGGCTTTTAAGGCATCAGCAGCAGCATCTACAGCGGCTTTTTTTTGCTTATAGTCTTCAGTTTGGTCCCATTTTTTGAGTGCTGTATCTAATTTATATTCTTCGACTTTGGCCAGACCCTCAAAGTTATCCCAATTGGCTGCTTTTGCGGATGATAATAGTTCGATTTTGGTTATTTCTTTTCGACACATCGGGCATGCTGTTTTAAATTGTGTGGCCGAACCTTCATATCCATATCGATTGGTGTTCAGCCATTGTCTCAAAAAGGTGGCATTGAATACATGTTCACAACCTAAACGCACAGGCGCCACTGTTCTATCGTCTCCTTGCATTTCATCTTCTTGCAATCTCAATACAACGGGGGAATCATCGAAGGTACTTGCCGGTAGATCCTTAAATAAATTGCGGGCGTCGTCCCAATCGCCCGCGCCCGTCCATTTGGCACCACAACCTACCGAAACCAATAACTTTGACATAAGGGGTGATCTTGAACATCGGAGAGCGGTTCTATCTTCTTTGTTTAATAGACTAAGGTCTGGATTACGTGCCATGATCAGTGTAAATATAGTTCGTGTGGGGCTTGCCGGCGCGCCTACTTGCCGGCGCGCCGGCGGGGGATTATGTTTGGCAAGGCAATGAAGAACAGTATTCAGATTCTGCGTATCTTGGTGATTGATATCTACGCCATATCTGGGATTGAATAGTTCGCGCGCACATTCAATGGATAGATTATTGACGGCTTTGAAGGCGGCCGTTCTTCCAAATATATTGGCGATATTGGGATTGGCGCCTCTGCGTAAAAGCTCTGTGGCGATATCCGCATATCCTTTTTCAACTGCCAAATGCAGGGCGGTATAACCTTTGTTATCTACTTCGTCTAAATTAGGGCCATGTGCGAGTAAACATTGTGTAACTAGTAAAGATGGTGATAACATGAGAGCTGTTCGATTGCTTTGCCCGTGGTCTTGTCTCATGTTTGCGCCGTTTGACAATAATAATTCGATCATTTCGACATTCTGCTTGTTCACGGCTTCTATTAAGGGGGATATATTTCGAAGCCCTCCAGCTAGCCAATTTGGGTCTGCGCCGTTTTGTAATAGATAATGAGCCGCTTTTGGATAACTTTCATCGATCGCTGTAGATAAAAGATATCCAAGAGTGTTTGTAGATAAAATATATCCACGTGGGTTTGTATCCAAAGATGGGCGCCCCTCTGTCACGAGTCTTTGAAGTAATGTCACTACAATTTGGTCATAATATGTTGACTGTTCGGGTACGGCCGGAATATCATCTCCAGCATGCGCCGCGTCCATCATATTGTGAATGTTTCGTGTCGAAAATTTCCTAATCGATTTCATGACCATCGTATACACTTTTATTACGAGCCCTGGTAGGCCAAAAGTGATTCCCATTAGACGAGTACCAAATTGTTTTATTTGTTCAATAGTCTGTGGTTTCCCTAGTTGATATCCAATATTTTTTGCGATGTCAGAAGCAAGAGATTCTCTATGATCTGACCCTATCAGAAATCGAAGGCGCGACCAGATGTCTTGAAAGATATCGTCCCCTGCGTAATTAAGCAACCATTCGGCAAATAATCCTCTATTAGTTGAATTGGAAGCCCCTAATCTCGCTAAAGACCGCTCACCATATTTTCCATCAGTAAGTGCGACAAATATCTGTCGATAGTTTGCCAGTTGCGGGCCAGAGGGGTTATACCGGAGACACGCGTCGCAAAGTTTTCGCACTAAAGGCTCTCTTTGTTTGGGTATGATACTTTCTTGTGTTTTGAATAGTTCAAAGTCGCCAGTTTCGATGGATTTTTCAAGCCAGTGGGGCGATACTGGCTCAACTTGGCGGAGCACCGCTTCTGGTACAAAACTGTCAAATGTTTGTATAGTTCGTTTTGAATTCACTGACTCCAACATCATTTGTCTAATTTCGCGAACAAAGTCAACGTCGTTTTTTAATCGGTCCGATGCCCATTGAAAAGCAGTGGGATGCATGGAAACTTCATCTTCATTTTCGTTCATGGCGCAAACTGCATCGTAAACAATGCCCTTTTGATCTCTAGCGGCTTCCGGCATATATCGGAGCATGGTATGATTCATACCCACGATTTCTTTTACAACGTCTTTGTCCTGTAAGAATTTCGCGTATTTTTTATCCTTTTTCCTTATCATTTTGACGATTTTCCAGTCTTTTCGAATAGCAGCGATGGCCTCTTCTGACGTAATGGGCTTTTCAGGCGCGGTTCTAGTTTTTTTACTGGCGGAGCCGCCGGCACCAGATTCATGTGGACGTTTGGGTTCAGCAGGTAAAAACGACATATCTTGTACAAGAAGAAACGACCGTTTATATACATCCTAAAAATAAACAGGTTTGACTATAAAGATATAATCATATTTTATGAATTATGGAATACTTTGATACTATCGAATCTTATGTGGTGTATCCCTTCGAGAAACTTAGCCGAAAGATCCCAGAACGGGAAAAACATTTCAATATCCTTTTGTTTACGATTATTGCACTGGTCGCTTCTGAAATACCGCTCTTTGGTGGTATAAGGTCCGAAAATAATTCCGAAGTGACATTTACCGTTTCTGGGACTCTAATGCAACTCGGAACACAGCCTTTTGTATTTGCGGGTATGGCCGCGCCCTTTATCTTTGAAGAAACGAAGCGGCACACTTCCAATATTTTGGGACTTTTGATGGGTTTTTTTATGGCATCGCAATGGGCTTGGACGAATTCGAGCTGGTTTGGAGGGCTCCAACTTTGTTTTATATCTTGGCTCCTTTTACAGGCCGAAGTCTACCTCGAAGACAGAGGTTCTATATCTCCTTCTACGGCGTTAATTTTTGCCAATGCTGCACGCAAAGTCTTGTTATCTGTCTTTTTGCAACCGATTTCCTTCGCCTGGATGTTTGTTCTGGTGCTACTGATTGCTTGGATCGAAACCTTGAATGTGTCGGTCCCGTTGACCCACATGAAATTCCGTCACCAATCAACGGGTATGGAATTGCCCGTCATGTACAACTCAACCACAGCGCTGATCATGTACTATACACTTATGGAAACGATTGGTTCGTGGTATCGGCCAGCAGGAATCATGATTGCCAAACAATTTGATCTTACACTGTTTTTATCGATACCATGTCTCTATTTAGGCGTGTATTTGATCAATAGTCGTTTGGCTATCCTCAACAAACAGACTGGCCGCGATTTAGTGGAAAAATGGAAAAAAGAAAAATATACGCTCAAGGGCTGGAGAGACCCCAAGAGAATGTACAGATATGTTCAAAATCTTATTGATCGAAATGTTCATTGGAATACAGTGTTTATTTGCGCTCTATGGACTCTAGGGTTTGTCTTCCGACCGGCTGTAGGCATTACAACTCTATTTATTTTGATAAGTACGGTTAAAAGGCACCGACCGTCATGGAAACTATTTTAGAAACGATCCCGATCACAGTGGTAGAGCATATCCCTACCAAAAGAGTGACGCCCACCGTATCTCGCACAGACAATAAGACCGTTCGACGCGAAGGATATTGTACACGATTCCATAAAGTCATATCTAAGAGACCCATTTATTAATTATGTATTAGTTTAAATACCATTCTCACCTATAGTTCAGGGATTTGTTCAGGGATTTGAACGTCGGGACAATGCACGCACGTCGGTCCAGACATCCGTCTACTAATCATCATACAATCCTTATGATATACATGCCCACAAGATAGTCTACAAGGTCGTCCATAAGCATGAACCGGTGTACATTCGGAACCACATACATTGCACTCGTTTTCAGTCAATGGTCGGACTTGCGGCTGACTAGGACGAGAATTGTAGGTCGTCTTTTGACCGACTTGCACACAGCAATTTGGACATTGCAACTGGCGACAAGGCATCTTAAATTGACAATGAGGGCATTTTTTACCACGCAGGCCAACATATTGAATCGGTAACCGATTCAACAATTCTCTACAAACCAGTTCAACGGATTCGTTTGGTTGACTGGCGAGGATCTCTTGGACTCGAAGACGAATGTTTACAGGGGCTGACATGTAGATTCATTTTTAATAATTTTATATAGATGAAAAATAAAAAATGAATATTCTTATCTTATTCTAAACTTCCGCGGTTTCCCCGTTTTGGTTCGGTTGTAATTCTATTTCATGTGTGGCGACTGGTGAAGCTTCCTCATAACTCGAGTGATCTACAATACTATAATGTCTGGCGTGGTATGATTCCCACATTTTCTTGGTCTTTGAACGGAAAACAGTGGCAACAATGATCATGAGTACGAAAAGGCATGCCGCGATCAGCGGTATGAGGGTGCCGTTGTCCACAATAAGGTCCGATTTGGTCGGAGATGGCGACAAAAAATCAGCCGGAGATGGGACCAAAAATGTGGTCGGTGATGGGACCAAAAATGTGGTCGGAGATGGGGCCAAATTTTTGGTAGGCGATGGTGCTAAAAAATTAGACGGTGATGGCGCTAAAAATGTAGACGGTGATGGCGCTAAAAATGTAGACGGTGATGGCGCTAAAAATGTAGACGGTGATGGGACCAAATTTTTGGTCGGTTCTGACGATGGACTATAGTCTGTGGAATTCTGAGTGGAATTAGACGGTGATGGGCTATAGTCTGTGGAATTCTGAGTGAAATTCGAAGGTGATGGGCTATAGTCTGTGGAATTCTGAGTGGAATTCGAAGGTGATGGGCTATAGTCTGTGGAATTCTGAGTGGAATTTGAAGGTGATGGGCTATAGTCTGTGGAATTCTGAGTGGAATTCGTTGAATTCATTTTTTTGTATTAATAATGATATATATTTATTTTAACGATTATTCCTTGATAATGTGTTGTTTATATCCATGAGTCCAAAATGGTTCGCGATGGCCAATAACATATCATTGGTTTGTGTTTTATCATGCCATTCGTCAAAAGTGTGTGTCCATGAGCTACGTTGTACTTTACTTGTAGAAGCGGTCAGTGCCCATACGACTGGCCTCTTATCTCCATAGATGCGTATGATCTCTTCAAAACAGTCATAGCCTCCCATGACAGGCATCATCAAATCCATAAGGACTAGATCAAAGTGTGTGCCCGTGGCCAGGGCTATTAAAGCCTCTTTGCCGTGAATGGCCTCAGTAACATTTAAATGGTATCGGTTCTCCAAGAGCGATTTAACGCAAGCCCTGTTAAAGTCATTGTCTTCGACCAGGAGAATTTTATTTCCATTTTCGTCTTTGATTCCATGGTTGTCTTTTCCTGCTGGGATCTTGGACTCTTCTGGAATGGTGGCTAATTCTATATCCCGTATAAACGCAGTAGGTGGTGGGAATATACTCGGCGAATGGTCGTCTTGATAAATGTCTACGGTAGTTCCCTTTATTGGTATTTCCACATAAAATGTAGAACCGGGTCCTGAGACGTTGTTTTGGCCGTGATATGAGCCGTCCATACACTCTACAAAGTGCGCCACTGACACAAGGCCAAGGCCGAGTCCCGGCTTGAAAAGCGATGCCTCTATTTTTTTAGAAATTCCAGGGCCTGAATCCCGTACTGAGATGCGAAGGCGTCCGCCAGTCATAAACATATGAACTTCCACATCGCCATTCTTTGTGAATTTCATGGCATTGGACACTAAGTTGACCACACACTGTTGCAATTGACCATAATCGGCGGTAATAACTTTTGGGACATTATTGGCTGTAGAAAACACTAACCGAACCCCGGGTTCGCTATGACCGTATGTCATAGCGATGGCTTCACATTTTTTAAAAAACCCATTGGCTGAAAAGCGCCGGGCGTTAGTCGTTGTTTTTCCACGTCTATTGTTCATCAGGGTTGTGTATATGATTCTTATGTAATCTGTGGCCACTTGAACCATGTCTAATGTCTTTTGTTCCTCCTTGTTGGCATGTGTTTCTAAAATTTTCACTGCCAACCCTATAGAAGTGAGCGGAGTGCCTATGTTATGTCCCACACGGGCCATCCACTCGTCTTTATCACTGGTATGAAGTTGTTGGTCTAAGCGGATCTGACGCAACTGACGCACTGAACGCCAACCGATAATCAGAATGACAGAAAGGGATAATGTTGGGTACAATAGCGCATTAAATATCATGTACCACGTCATATAAAACTTGCTTCCAATGTAAGCAAGTGCGCCCCCGCTCACGAGCGTAATAGGGAGTATCATTTCTAGAATCGGTATCATGTGAAAAAGAAGATGCGCCGCCTGGAGCGTTGAAATCCCGTACATGACCACTGACATCCTTGCAGAAACATGGAACTGATATTCTGGCAAGTTGGAAATATTTATCTGAGTGCAATTCTTTAGATTGAATGACGACGTAGACTCGAGCGGGCAATGGTAGAATATCCAAAGTCCTATCGCGCCCCTGAATATTGAAACGGTGATTGCGCATGACTGTGTGATACGCGTCATTCGTATCATCGTTTTGTCGGATACCTTTGATTGTTCGTGCGCGCGCATGTATATGAGTTGTGCGATAGTAACGAATAACATGACGACAAAGCTCGCAAAGATTAATCCGTTGAAACTTGTGTTTTCTCCGCGATTATCCTTTTGGAATCGTAAAGCAGTTAACGATGCGATAAGATATAGTAAACATAGCGTTTTATAACTATACAGAGTGACAGGCGCGGCTAGTTTTGCGAGGAGAAATTTTTTATCATTGCAAGACTTACAATGGCAACACGTATTATGAGAAGTACACATTCGATCAAATTCAATGCGATCTTCATTATAATATATATACGAAATCACTTATTCTCTATATTTTTTAATGTGTATTTTTAATGGTAGATGCTAATCATGTTTTGAGACTTTATTAGTGTTTGAAGATTGACTCGCTCCCCGCTTCCTTTTATTGTTTTGTATAGGCGCAATGGCCTTTAAAAGTTCATCCAGATCGTGCGTCCAAAGTTTTTCTGGTGTTTTTTGCGACAATCCACGCAATTGCGCGGTCATCTGTTGATGTTCTGACGTCAAAGCTTGGATCTTATCTTGTGTCATGTTCCATAAAGGCTGTGCAAGCAAATAGTCAAATGAATCGGATATTTTTGTATATCCTTTGGAGGTCAATTCTTGAACCAGTTCTTGTTTCCGCTTTCCTTTGAATGAGATCTGGCCAGAAACTACTGCCGTCAAAAACCGTATCTTGGTCGACAATTTAGCGGTCATTTCTTGTAAAACTTTCATTTGATGAGCTTTTCTGGCGCCATAGAGACGCAAACGTTCTGAAAAGAATTCGGATAGAATCGAGAGAGCGGTACCATACTTTTTCATTTTGGAATCGGCTCCAAACGCATGCATGTTCCCAGTTCCGGTGGTAGACACTAGCTTAAAAGCCTTTTTAAGCTTAGAATCGTCTGCTCGAAGTGTGGCCGCAAATTGTGGAGCAAGTTTGACAGTAAAGGACACCTTGGTATCTGTGTGATTGCTTTTAATGTTGAGAACTTGTCCAGATTTATATTTTCCGGTCCCTTCCTGCCATTTCTCCAAAAACTCTTTGTAGCTATTGGTCCATGTACCTACGGGCAATTCTGAGACATGTAACGTTGAAGCTGATTTCCATTCCCATTTGCCCTCGATGGCATACTTATTTTCCTCTATTGGCGCAACAACGCCTTCAAATCCTTTGAACCAGGGCATCATTTCAATTGGCGCGCCGCCTGCCAACATCCGCTTGATATTTTGCACAATATCTTTGGGATTGTAACTGGGAATCGTCGTGGACCATCCAGTGCCGATGCCATTCGCCCCATTGACCAAAATCATGGGGAGAATAGGCATATAATAGGCTGGTTCGATCGATTGGCCATCGTCTTCGAGGTATTGATACAATGGGGCGTCTTCTGGGCGGAAGATGAGTTCTGTAGCGGCCGCAAGTTGCGTGAAAATGTACCTAGGCGATGCCGCGTCCTTTCCGCCGAGTAGACGGGTGCCAAACTGCCCATTCGGCGCCAAAAGATTGATGTTATTGGCACCCACATAATCTTGGGCCATTCCGACAATGGTACTATTCAGAGACATTTCACCATGGTGATAAGCGGCATGCTCGGAAGTGTATCCAGCCAATTGGGCCACTTTAATCTCAGAATGAAGCTTGCGTTTGAGACAGGCGAATAGGATCTTCCTTTGTGAAGGTTTGAGCCCGTCCATGACATGGGGAATGCCTCGAAGATTGCTTTGAACGGCCATAACAATGTATTCTTTGTCAACAAAATCTTTATAGGTCATCTCCTGTTGTGTAAAGTCCATATATGTGCCTTGAACATAGGAATTGATCCAATCTTTGCGGTCAGAGACGCGCGCCTTCCGAAAGCACATGTCAATCAAAGACCCGTCGGCCATGACTTCGAAATGAAGACGATTCTTTTGAAGATTCGAAAAGTATTCCTTGGCTTCTTTAGCGCTTGATGTGCCCAGACCCTTGTAATATTTGATTTTCCATCGTTTCGGGTCATTGTTGACGCACCAGGCATCGTATTCCGGCGTTGTGTAGAATGTATGACAGGCGGATCCGCGAGTGCATTTGACAATAGGCGTGATAAACACTTGTAAAAAGTTGGGCACTTGGAGCAAAGATGGCCAGTAACAGTGCAAGAAATTGATAATAAGGCCCTTAATGTGCGAACCATCATGATCCTGGTCCGTCATAATCATAATATGACCATAACGCAACGAGGAAGTATCCGAATAAACACGGCCAATATTCAGACCCATGATCTTCATAATGTTTTGCACTTCGGCATTATTTCCCACTGTTTGATTGCTCGCATCTCGGACATTCAATAGCTTACCCTTCAAAGGAAATACGCCGAATTTGTCACGTCCAATGACAGAAAGACCAGCAATGGCCAATGTTTTAGCCGAATCCCCTTCTGTAAGGATGAGAGTGCATTCGTTTGACCGGCGCGTGCCGGCAAAGTTGGCGTCATCTAGCTTTGGAATACCTGTCAATTTAGATTTCTTTGAAGCGCCAGTCTGTCTTTGCAATTTGCGACGAGACTTAGCCCTCGCAAAGTGCAGGACTTCATCAACAATGCCACTGTTCCGAACAATGGCCTTTGCAAACTTTGGGGAAATGGAAGGCTTGAACTTTGCAGGCCCGAAATCTTTCGAGCGCGTCGTCAGGGCGTCCTTGGTTTGAGAATCAAAGCTGGGATTGACGATCAATGCATTCACAAATATAAATGTAGAGTTCTTGACCTGTGAAGGTTTGACGTCCAACTCTTTGAAGGCCTTGTTTGGCACTACGTGCCGGGCTATATCGTCCACAATGGTCCGGACATGCTCGCCTCCTTTGGAAGTGTAAATGGCATTGCAAAAAGAGACGTGCTGATGCTGCTGGT
>Ga0209533_1002542_pt1 | contig 16532 bp, 18 predicted proteins | sample COG_04_FD_184748 | JGI IMG/M metagenome (GOLD analysis project Ga0209533, IMG submission 184748) | Pelagic Microbial community sample from North Sea - COGITO 998_met_04 (SPAdes) (version 2) | ecosystem: Environmental > Aquatic > Marine > Neritic zone/Coastal water | place: Helgoland, sampling...
CTCCCTCGAAGAATTCGCATTCCTCAACGAACAAATCGAATGGCGCCGTCAACGCTACGACGAAAAGTCGATTTCCTTAAATCTCGAGCAACGCATCGCTCGTAAGGTCAAAGACCAAACTTACATTGAAGCAATGGACGACGGCTACGAAGCACTTCGTGAAACCAACTACGCCGCCGAAGAAATCATTCTTAAAATCGCGGAAGAGCAAGAAGCTGAGTCGAAGAAGAACCTAGAAGAAGCTGAGGCCGCCGAAGCTGCGCTCGCAGCTGAAAGCAGCACGGAAGCGAGTACCGAAGTCGCTGACACCGACGCCACTGACGAGGAAGACGAAAAGGACAAGCCCGCCTTCGACATCTACCTGCGCGAAAGTGCCCGCATCATGGCCGACTGGATTCAGATCGAAGCTGCCAACCAGCCGGCAGTGCTATCGGACGCGGGCAAACTATAGCACTGAGGCGGCAGTCGCCGTGAATGTGTCCCCCGATCCAACTACATCGACTCTCGCAGTTCCTTGTCGAATGTCTCAAGCGTCGCGCCTTGAGACTGGGCAGTCGCAAGAATCAAATAGTCGTTGAAATCAGCCTTCCCCGATTGATACAGATTCACTGCGTGTCGCAACTTGGATGAATCCTCGAAAGTAAAGGCACTATCGGACAGCAGGGATTCAAGGACATGCGCCCATTCCGATGCATCCAAGCCATACACTTTCATTAGAACCCAACAGGTTTCCATGACCACCAGGTCGAGAATGAGCAATGCCCCCCCCGCTTCAGCTTGCTCCTGCAGCAACGTTGACACTTTTTGACACTGCTTTGGATCATCCTGTAAGACGTGACGAAGCAGGTGATTCGTATCCAATGTAATCATGACGTCTTCTCTGGCGAATATTTTGCAGCCACCTCGTTCAGCATCGCAGCACGCTCTTCTTCTCGCGTCAGCCGCTTATGCTGCGGCTTGAGAAACGCTCGAGCACATCCTCCTGAGGAGCCTGCTGGCTGCATCCGACGAAGCTTCACTTCATTCGCTTCATTTACGGAGAATTCAATCCGGTCCCCCGTTCGAATCGACAACTGCTCCCGAACCGCCTTCGGCAAAGTAATCTGCCCCTTTGTCGTAACTTTTGCCTGCAACACACCCATTCCTTACTTTTAATTGAATAACGTAAGGAGTCAAGTCAGCTGAGCGACTGACCTTCTCGACCTTGACCTGCTGGTTTCTGGCAAACACTCACTTCAACTTCTTCAAAAACGCTTCGCGTTCCGCTGGCTCCACCCAATCGTGGCGAATGACGGCAAAGACCGATCCATCTTTCATATAAATAATAGACGCGTCCTCTTTCGCACGGATACGAAAGGCCACCACCATGAGCACGACAAACAAAGTCGGCAACAGCCCCCAGACCACCAAGCTGACATCATCTCCTTGATTCGCCAGCACCATGAGCCCAGCAACCACCGCAGCCATCACCAAATACGGCAGCTTGCCCTCGGTCTTCTTACCATGCCGCCCGACATGCGAATCGATATTTGAAAGCGCCGTGCTACGGCTGCCGCGATCACGCCCGAGATCCCACTCGTGCTCGATTCGCCCGCCCTTGATTTTCAAGTGATCCCAGCGCTTTCCCTTTTTCTGTGCTAATTCCATATGTTTCATATTCTGACCCCCTAAGCCAGAGGGTGTTTCCAACGAAGGCTCTTGAAGCGAGCGAAGTCAGCACATTAACGTCACAGAGCTTCATTTTCCATATCGCGCCTCATCTTCCGCTGCAAGTAAAGCATTCGGCTGATCTAGATCCACGCCAGCCTGCAGGCCTTCGTTTCCATAGGTAATCAGCTCAAAAGGAGGAGGCTCCTCCGCTTGCCTAGCACGCATAAGTAATAATATTACCATCAATCAACGCCCGTCAAGTCGCTCACGCAAGGTTGAGCGCCCGTAATTCACCGAAAAACCATATGGTGTCCACTTTTGATTCAGCCACTTGCTAGTAGGGGGCGCGCTTGTTTCCTGACCATGAGCTTGTCGAATGGCGCGAACCGCGGAGGCAGAAGACCTTGCAAAACTTCGTGCGCTCACGGCCTTTGCAAGGTCTTCAGGCTTCGCGAAGGCTACGCCCTGACACGTCGCGAAGCAAAGTTGGACGCGTTTCTTGCTCTTTTCTCAACGGCGAACAGGAGAAACACCTGCAAAGGCAAACTTATCCTCAGCGCTTCAGTTTCACTCCTCACAAGTCGCTTCGTTTATACAGCATTCATCATATTTCGATAGTTATAGAAATATACTCTAAATGCTTTGCTGTAACGAATCGCTCAATTAACCTTGACTCAAATATAATTGACTCAACATTATTTGACCTATGCAAGGCAACCCATTCAAGGTATCAGGTATCGTCACTGGCAAGTATTTCATCGATCGTGCCGATGAATTACGGACGGTTCTTGAAACGATGGGCGGCCAGGGCGAGAAAATGCTAGTCTATGGTGCGCGCCGAATGGGCAAGTCGTCCATATTGCTCAATGCTGCCGCGCGCATGCGTGAAGCAACGGGGCAGGTCGTCTATGCGGACATCTCGCCAGCGACCTCCCTCACTGATGTGGCCAATATCATTCTCCATGCCTTCAACAAGGAAACGGGCGGCGCTGTCAACTGGATGGAGCTCCTGCGACAGATCCAAATCAGTTTTACCATCAACTCACAGGGGGTGCCCTCACTGGATGTCGGACTAAAGAAGGAAAGCGCCCAAAAGCAACTCGTTTGCCTCTCGGCGGTCCTAGACGCTCTGGACGATTACGCAGCCCAAAAAAAGCTGACTCTTATCCTCGATGAGTTTCAAAAGATGGTCGAGTTCGGCGCCGAGGAAGCCGAATGGCAGCTGCGCAGCGCGATTCAGCAGCATCAGCACCTCAATCATATCTACGCCGGCTCACAGACGCGCATCATCGATCAAATGTTGACGAAAGACCGCGCCTTTTACCGCTTCTTTGAGATACTGAGCATCGGCCCCATCGACGAAACCTTCATGGCCGAGTGGATCGACGGGCGTTTTCAACAAGCCTTTGGCAAATCCTACAGTGCCGGTGCAGAGTGCATCCGCCTCGCCGGACCCCGCACACGCGATATCGTCAAACTGGCTCGCAAAACCTTTGTGCTCGCGCAACGCTCGCCAAAAATAAACGACATCGCGAAGGCTGCCATCGATCGACTGGTGCAGGACGAAGATGACTTTCTGCGCCCACAGTGGGATCACCTCTCCAATCTCCAAAAGGACATACTTAAAGTAGTCGCCAGCGACGTAAAGGAGGTCAGCTCACAGGAAACGATCGCGCGCTTCGGCCTGCCCAGCAGTTCAAAGCTCGCCTACCACTTCAACGCGTTGGTCAAAAGTGATGTGCTCGAAAAAAGTCCCGTAGGCTACCGTTTTGACAACCCCTTCTTTAAGCACTGGGTCGCACAGCTATTGGCTGAAGCGTAGTGAGTATCACGACAGACAGGAATGTCTGTATCACTTCCCTACACACAAAAAACGCGTCCCCTTGCGGAGACGCGTTTTTGAAAACTGGTGATGAGTCGTGCTTAGTAGCGGCGACGGCCTTTGGCGAGCTTCTGGGCGACGAGATATTGGATATTGGACTCCAAACGATCGACTTCAGTGGGATCGTGACCTTCGAGTGCTGCGAGGCGGAGCGCTTCTTCAGCACGTGCTTGAGCGGATTCAACGTCAGCTAGGTCGATGTCTTTTACGTCGACGGCTGCTTCAGTGAGAACAGAGATGGTATTACCGATCACCTTGGCGAAGCCATGGTCAACAGCGATGAACTCAGACTCAGTTCCTTTGATTATCTTCAACTCGCCAGCGACGAGTTTGGTAACCATTGGGATGTGACCAGTCAAGATACCTGCCTCGCCCGACTCAGTCGGCAATACGACCTGATCAGCCTCGGTTGTGAGGACAATTGCGTCAGGCGTAATGATTTCGAGTTTAAGTGACATTTGAAATGAAGTTAGATTTTAGGGAGTTAGAACGAAGTTCTAACCCTTCTTGTTGGCTTCAATTGCCATGTCGATGCCGCCCTTCATGTAAAGGTCGTTCTCTGCAAGGTCATCACACTCACCGTTAAGGATCATTTGGAACCCCTTAATTGTATCTGCTGTGGTAACGTATTCACCCTTTGTGCCGGTGAAGACTTCCGCAACGTGGAATGGCTGAGAAAGGAACTTTTGAACCTTACGTGCACGGTAAACAGTTTGCTTATCTTCAGGAGATAGCTCGTCCAGACCAAGAATCGCAATGATGTCTTGTAGGTCCTTGTAGCGCTGAAGCACGTCCTGCACACCACGAGCACACTTGTAGTGCTCTTCACCCACAATCGCTGGATCCAGTGCGTTGGAGATCGAAGCAAGCGGATCCACCGCTGGGTAGATACCAAGCTCAGCGATCGAACGCTCCAGAACGATGGTGGAGTCCAAGTGAGCGAAGGTGTTGGCTGGCGCAGGGTCAGTCAAGTCATCCGCAGGGACATAAACGGCTTGGAACGAAGTAATCGAACCCTTCTTCGTGGAAGTAATACGCTCCTGAAGGTTACCCATTTCCTGAGAAAGTGTTGGTTGGTAACCCACAGCAGATGGCGAACGGCCAAGTAGCGCCGACACCTCAGCACCTGCTTGAGAGAAACGGAAAATGTTATCAACGAAGAGCAACACGTCCTGGTTCTTCTCGTCGCGGAAGTATTCGGCCATTGTAAGACCGGACAACGCAACACGCATACGTGCACCAGGAGGCTCGTTCATTTGACCGTAGACCAGAGCCACTTTGGACTTGCTGAGGTCTTCTTGATTGATGACGCCTGCATCAGACATTTCGTGGTAAAGGTCATTACCTTCACGTGAACGCTCACCCACACCGGCGAATACGGAGTAACCACCGTGCGCCTTAGCGATGTTGTTGATCAGCTCCATGATGACAACGGTCTTACCAACCCCAGCACCACCGAAAGCGCCAACTTTACCACCCTTAGTGAACGGGCAGATAAGGTCGATGACCTTGATACCAGTCTCGAGGATCTCGGCATCAGTTGCTTGGTCAACCAAGGCGGGTGGAAGGCGGTGAATCGAGCGGCGTTCGTCTGTGCCAACTGGACCACGCTCGTCAACGGTATCACCGGTAACGTTGAAGATGCGACCGAGAACGGCGTCACCTACAGGAACAGAGATCGAAGAACCTGTGCCAACAACATCGAGGCCGCGGACGAGACCGTCGGTAGATGTCATCGCAACAGCGCGAACGCGACCGTCACCGAGGTGCTGCTGCACTTCGAGTGTGAGGTGCTTATCGACGCCTCCGATGCTGTAATCGATTGTGATAGCGTCGTAAATTTCGGGAACGCTGTCTTGCGGGAAGGCAGCGTCGACGACGGCGCCGATGACTTGGACGATTTTACCGTTTTTGCTCATGGTTAAAAAGTGTGTTGGTTTGAAGTATAAAGGTTAAAAAAGGAACTATTGAGCCGATGCGGAAGCAGCGATTTCAAGGATTTCTTGAGTAATCGCAGCCTGACGGGCCTTGTTGTAATCAAGAGTAAGATCGTCGACGAGTGTCGTCGCGTTATCGGTCGCAGCCTTCATGGCCACCATACGTGCACTGTATTCCGCTGCGCGGCTTTCCAGCACCATCTGGTGAATGATGACTTTGACGTAAAGCTCAGGCAATGCGTCGAGCACGGCTTCAGCAGAAGGCTCAAACACCATTTCACGCGTGTCGCCACGTGCTTCAAGCGATGTCAGATTGGCAAAGCGCTCCTTCAGACTCTCAAGCACTTCCTGCAAATCAACGATTGGCAGGAGTGAGCGAATCATTGGTTCTTGAACCATGACGTTTACAAAGCGCGGGTAAGCGACTTCGATTGTGTCAACTTCACCCTTCTTGTAGGCATCGATCAACAGCTTCAACATTGGGCGTAGCTCAGAGAACTCTGCCTTGTCGGAAATGGTGAAATCAGCCACTAGATCACGTTGAGAGCGAGAAACGAACTGAGTCGCTTTACGGCCAACGGCGATGAATTTTGCGTCTCCTTTGACCTCTTCTGCAATCTTACGAAACAGGTTGGAGTTGAGTGCGCCGCAAAGGCCCTTGTCAGTGGAGAGAACTAAGATACCACGTGTCTTGACCTCGCGCTTCTCAAAGAAGGGATGCGAGATGGTAACACCGGAGAGATTGAGCTTTTCACCGACTGTATCAAGCAGATCAGCAAGCAGCAGCGCGTATGGACGACCCGCAATAGCGGCGTCCTGAGCTCGTTTCATCTTGGAGGAAGAAACCAGCTGCATCGCACGCGTGATCTGCCGGGTATTTTTAACCGACTTAATGCGGCGGCGGATGTCGCGAAGATTAGCCATTGTATTTAATTAAAAATGAGGAATTACGAATTAGGAATGTCCTAAGCGGAGAATCCGGCTTTCCACTCTTCAACAGAAGACTTGATGCCTGCTTCCGATGCTTCGCTGATTGCCTTTTCCTGACGGATTGTAGTCATCACCTTCGCACCACGTGTTTCAAAGAACTCACGCAGGCTGGTAGTGGCTTCCACAATCTTAGCGACTGGGATGGAATCGAAGAAACCATTTTGCACGGACCAGATCAATGAAGACTGAACTTCAATAGGGATCGGGTTGAATGCAGTCTGCTTGAAGAGTTCAACCACACGTGCACCACGCTCAAGCTGAGACTTGGTCTTCGCGTCGAGGTCGGAACCGAACTGAGCGAACGCTGCCAACTCACGGAACTGAGCGAGTTGAAGCTTCACCTTACCAGCAACCTTCTTAATCGCTTTGATCTGCGCTGCAGAACCCACACGAGAAACGGAGAGACCAACCGATACCGCTGGGCGGATACCTTGATTGAACAAGTCAGTTTCGAGGAAGACCTGACCATCAGTAATCGAAATCACGTTGGTAGGAATATAAGCGGACACGTCACCTGCTTGAGTTTCAATGATCGGAAGCGCTGTAAGCGAACCATTACCATTGTCCTCATTCACACGTGCTGAACGCTCGAGCAAACGGGAGTGGAGGTAGAAGACATCACCGGGATACGCTTCACGCCCAGAAGGACGTTTCAGGATCAAGGAAATCTGACGGTAAGCAACCGCTTGCTTGGAAAGGTCATCATATACGATGAGCGCATCCATGCCATTGTTCATGAAATATTCACCCATCGACGCACCAGAGAACGGCGCGATGTATTGATTGGCTGGATTGTCGCCGGCAGAAGCAGAAACGATAATAGTGTATTCCATCGCGCCTGATTTCTCGAGCACGTTGATTGTGCGGGCGATGTTGGAATTCTTCTGACCGATCGCAACGTAGATGGAGTAAACCGGACGGAAGCCTTCTTCGAAAGAGCCGTCTTCGTTGCGGTGCTGGTTGTTGATCTTCGCTTGATTGATGATGGTATCAATCGCGATGGTTGTCTTACCAGTCGAACGGTCACCAATGATGAGCTCACGTTGGCCACGGCCAATGGGGATCATCGAGTCAATTGACATGATACCAGTCTGCATTGGCTGATCAACCGACTTACGTGGGATGATGCCTGGCGCTTGCTGGTCAACAGGGTAAACCTCTGTCGCATCAACTGGGCCCTTGCCATCGATTGGATTACCAATTGCGTCCACCACACGACCTAGAAGGCCCTTGCCAACAGGAACGGAAAGTAGCTTACCAGTTGTGGTGGCTTCGTCGCCTTCCTTCAGCTTGGAGTAGTCTCCCAAGATAACGCAACCGACTTCATCTTCTTCAAGATTCAAGGCGATTCCGAAAACGCCCTGACCGAAATCGATCATTTCGTTATACATCAGACCGGACAAGCCCTCGAGCTTTGCGACACCATCGGCGATGGCTACGATTTTACCGGTATTGGATTTGACAGCACCTGCTTGGAAGCTGGCGATTTCTTTTTCGATTTGTTCAACTATTGAGCTCATGAGAAACTAATGGTGAGAAAGTAGTAAGGTTAGAAAGTGCGAATGTCGGTTAGTTGACATTCTCGGCGAGGCGCTGAAGACGACCAGCAACGGACGCATCATACACATCGTCGCCGACGCGCACACGCACACCAGCAATCAGGGAAGTATCTTGTTGAATAGTCGCAGTGATCGTGCGGCCATACATTTGTGTGTATTTTGCTTCGATCGCTTTGAGAGCAGATGCACTCAGAGCATCCGGCGTCGAAACGACGGCTGTCTGAAGCGCCACTTCGCGGCGAACAAAAGTAAGGTAGGTCTTGAGAACCGTGAGATGTTGGCGATGCGCTGCTTGCTTCAAACCAGCGAGCACTTCGCCGACTCTTGCTTCAGTGACGACACCGTTGTCCTTCGAAAGCTCAACGAGCTTCTTGGCTAACTGGATGATCTTTTTATCGCGTTTCATCTTGATAGAAAAGTGTGAGACTTAGTTAGCGGTGCTAGCCAATTCAGTGGCAGCAGACTCGGAGAATGTATTCTTCTCAGCATCAGAGAGATCGCGAGACAGCACCTTAGCGGAAGTCGCAACAACGAGGCGTGCCACTTCTTGGCGCACGTCGGAGAGCATTTTCTGGCGCTCAAGCTCAGTCGCTTCACTTGCTTTACGAATGATCGCTTCAGCTTGGGCAGCGGCTTCTTGTGTCTTCTGCTCGATCATCTCCTTCGACTGTTCGCGGGACTCAGTCAGGATCTTTTGAGCATCCACAGCGGCTGCCTTAATCTTCTCAGCGCGCTCGCGCTCAGCAGCTGCAAGCTGTGTCTTCATTTCTTCAGCATACTGAAGGCCGTCAGCAATCTTCTGTTGGCGCTCGTCGAGCGTCGCAGCGATTGGCTTAACGGCAAATTTGTAGAGGACGATCGCAACTAGGCAGAAATTCACCATCTGCGCGATCAACGTCGGCCATGTAACACCGAACTTATTAGCGATCTCTTGAAATTGGCCCACTTCGCCCCCTGCAACTTCTTCACCGTGAACAAGCACATCTTCGGCGTGTTCGACGATTTCATGCGCGTTCATTGGTGCCGACTGATCGGCCACTGCGTGAACAGCGTCTGGTGAGACAGCGTGAGCATCTTCAGCGGCTACGAGACCGAGCGGTAGTGTGAGTGCTAGTAGCAGTATGGTGAAAATGGCCTTCATAGAGAGGAAAAGGTTTGAAAAGAGAGAATCAGAAAGTGCCGACGGCCGGTGGGCCGTCGGCAAATACTAGGAAACCAAGTTATTTAACTAGGAAGATCGCGAAGAAGACGATCGCTTCCGCGAAAGCCATTGCGATAATGGACTGAACGAGCACCTTAGTGGCTGCTTCTGGGTTACGGCCTACAGATTCGCAAGCCTTGAGGCCGATGAGACCAATACCGAGAGGAACCGCAAGAACGGCTGCTGCGACGTGAATGTTACCTGTAATTTCTGCGAGTAGATTGAACATAATATATATCGTTTAGTTTTGTATTTAGTGTTTTCTGTGCCGTCCACGAATTTGCTACATGGTCCCGAACACCGAAAGGGTTAGTGCGCTTCTTCGTCGTGGTTGGTCATCAGACCGATGTAAATCGCAACGAGGAGCGTGAAAATCAGCGCTTGAACCACACCAACAAGCACTTCGTAAAAGTAAAAAGGGACTGGCACAAGGTAAGGAGCGATTCCAGTCATGCTAGTCAGCAAATTCTCACCACCAAAGACATTACCGAAAAGACGGAAGGACAGCGAGACTGGACGGAAGACGATGGAAACCACTTCGATCACACCCACCATTAGGAAAATCGGAATCAGCAATATATATACTGGAGTCGGCGTTTCCTTCTTGTCTGCCTTATTACCAAAGAGCTCCCAGATGAAGAACTTAGGGCCTGCGACCTTCAAGCTAATCACGAACCATGCGATCATGGAGACCAGCGCCATACCTAGGGTCGCATTCAAATCCGAATTGGCAGGGCGCATCCAGTATTTCAGATGACCGTGATCATCATAAAAACCAAAGGCACCGACGCCTGGAATCAAACCACTCCAGTTATGAATCAAGATGAAGAGAAACAAACCGATCAGTAATGGGAATGTCATCGGAAAGGCCTTCTTGCCGACGATCGGCTCAAGTAAACCGCGCAATCCTTCGATCAAGCTCTCAACAACTGCCTGCCCCTTACCAGGGATCAACTTTGGTGTGCCGACAGAAAACCGGATCAACAAAATGAAAAGTATTGAAATCACCCAAGTGGTCAGGATCGTATTGGTCACTGGCAGACCAAAAATCTCCGTCAAGTTATAGGGCGACGGGCTCACGCCATCACCCGCAGCTTGCAGCGATGAGACTGTTCCAGAAAGGACGAGAAAGGTTGGTAGTAGTTTGTTCACGAAGAACTTAAAAATTGAGTAGTTTTTGTGGTGTGAAACCAGCAGAAAGGCGAACTTGATGTCGATGCGGTATTCGCGCGTCAACACTTGAATCATCTTTTAACCCACACCATTAAAGACACTTATACCTCTAGCCGATTAATAGAAGGTGATCTAAACTTGCACCCTTGTAAAGATCCCCCAATTGTTTAAAACAAACATCACTAACAATGAGTAGCCCGACTAATTTAACAGATCGCATTTCCCAGCTTCGCACACGCAAAGGTGCCTCTGAGATCGTCAGCGGACAACGACCTGCAGGCAACGCACCAACGCCACGCGTTAAATCCGGTCGCGAACGGCGATTCGCAACCGACATCTTTATGGTATTTGCCTACACGCTGCTTGGCGTCGCGACGATCTGCCAACTCATACTGATCGTCTGGCTGGACATCATCTAATAGACTATACTCGTCGCGCAACGACCGAGTAATAGCCATCCATCAGCTCCTGGAAATACGTCTCCATTTCGTGAGGCCATTCAGCAGCGGAATCAATTTCCCAGTCAGGGTGCGCCTCTAAATGCTCCACCGTCCACTCATAGTAAGGCAGATCATCTGAGCGGAAACAAAAGCGACCACCAGCATCCGTGCGACGTGCGACTTCATCTAGAAACGCGGCCTGCACCATACGGCGACGGTGATGCTTCGCCTTTGGCCAAGGATCCGGAAATAAAAGCACCGTCATATCAAAACGGATACGCTCTGGCAGCACTTCGAGGAACTCCCCTAGCTCCGCCTTAAAGAAATGCATATTCTTAAGCCCACGCTTATCGCGCTTCTCCAAGCCCTTACGGACACGCCACGAGATCAGGTCGATCCCGACGCACATTTGCTCCAAATTCTCCTCAGCATAACTGGTGAGCCAATGCCCATGCCCACAGCCCGCTTCGAATAGGATACTATCGACCCCCTCAAACGCAGCGTCGCACTCAACCTTCAGGTCGGCTTTACGTTGCTTCTGTCTTTCAAGTTCGCGGGCGTGTGCTGGTGAAATTTCCATAATCCCACTTTATGCACTGCCGAGCTTCACAACGTCAAGGCAGTTGCGCGCCACAACTGGCATTCCCACTCAGCGGCGTCGAAGCTGCGCAACGACTCGCACGCCACAAACAATCACAAGTGCTCAACTAAAGCCCGGCGGCAGTGTTTGCACATACGGAAGGCTGAAATGAATCGAAGTCCCCTGCCCGACTGCGCTTTCCACAGACACACTACCACCGTGCTGCTGCACAATATGCTTCATGATACTCAGCCCCAAGCCAGTCCCTCCACTTTCACGTGACCGCCCCTTATCCACGCGATAAAAGCGCTCAAAAATATGCGGCGCATCTTTCTCCGGAATGCCAGGCCCATCATCCACTACTGAACATAGAACCATATTATCCGTTGCATCATACCGAACCCGTAAAACCAATCGGGTAAATTCCGGCGCATAGCGAAACGCGTTTTCGATCAAATTATCAAACACCTGCTGTATACGAAAGCGCTCGAAGGCAAACTCCCCCACCCGCTCGTCGAAATCTAACTCCATTACTTGCGCATCTACATCGAGGCGCGAGCGATAGTTGTCGGAAATTTCCTCAAGCAACACCTGCAACGACTGCACAGATCGCTCCACCGACTCTGGCTTAGACTCCAAGCGCGACAGCACCAGCAAGTCCTCCACCAACACATGCAAACGCTGCGCATTATTCACAATTTTATCCAAGAACCGTGCACGCGTCTCGACTGGAAGCGTCGCATTATCCTCTACCAACGTCTCCGCAAAGCCTTTGATAATCGTCAAAGGTGTGCGTAGCTCGTGTGATACATTTGCCACAAAATCACGGCGAACCTCCTCTAGGCCCTTCAACCTAGTAATATCATGCAGCACCAACAGAGTCGACTCAGCCCCCTCAGACGCCACACCACGCACCTCAGCACATGAAGCCTCAAACCATAACAAATCACCCTGTCGCTCCACACTCACCTGCTCCATCTTTAAATTACGATCCGCTCGATACGCATCCAAAAACTCTAGCAGACTAGGTGAGCGCAGTGCCACCTCTAGACGCGCCCCCTTGAGCATACGCCCACGCTGAAACAAGAGCTGTGCCGAATCATTCACAAATTCGATCGCTCGCTCATCGTTAAAAATAATCACCGCTTCCTGGATAGAGCCCAACATCGCATCCAACTGATTCAGATGCCCTGACTCGACATCGGTAAACTTACTATAACGATCGATCAGCTCATTGGTTTCATCGATCAAGCCATCAAAGCCCAATCGCTTCAGCGTTGAGGAAGGCTCATTGACCAACAAACAGCGATTCAAACGCACCGCGTCTTTCAACTCGCCCGCAACACGTCGCGTTCGAAGCACCGTCGTCAAAAGTGCAAACAACGCCGCACAAAGTAATAAAATTAGAACAATAACCATTAGATATCGACAGCACGGTAGCCAACGCCGCGAACAGTCTCAATCAAATGCGCATACGGCTCTAATTTTTCTCGAACGCGGCGCACGTGCGTATCCACAGTGCGTGTCTCAATGTCGGTATCATAATTCCAGACATTGACTAATAAATGCTCACGAGACTGCACACGCCCCTTTCGCTCCATCAACAGTTTCAATAAGCGAAATTCAGTGGCAGTCAAAACGACCTCAGCTCCATCCACCGATACGCTGTGCAAATCCTCATCAATCACCACACCGCCGATCTCAATACGCCGCGGCGTTTCAACATTTACCGACCGAGTATTCCGCTCAAGAATGCGCCCCACCCTAAGCGCCAACTCCTTCACACTGAACGGCTTAGACACGTAATCGTCTGCTCCTGACTCCAATCCCTGGACGCGATCCTCAACCTCTCCTCTTGCCGTCAGAAAAATAATCGGCACGTCCTTCATCAATGGATCCGCGCGTGCAATTCTACAAAGCTGCAATCCACTCAATTCAGGCATCATGATGTCAAAAATCATCAGATCCGGCTCAAAGTCCCGAGCGTAGCTAACAAACAACAGCGGATCATTCAGCACCCCACAACGATACCCCTCTTGCTCTAGCCGATACTTCAACAGTTCGGTGACATCTGGCTCGTCATCAACGACTAAAATGCGATGGGCTTTAACAGTATTCATACGAAAGAAAGATTTGCGAATGTTGTAACATAACGTGTCATTTATCCAGAAGAATCATCACTTCTTTCAACAGCTGATACTTCGCTAAAACGGTCATAAGCCCCTATTCGTCAATGCTTAATCATGTCACACCCCTGAAGTAAACAGATTTAACAGCAGCGAGACACAACTGTCACCTAAATGACACAAGAACATCAAAACCACGCACTACTAGGCTTTTTTATTCTTCGAATGGCGCGCCTCCAGGTGCACCATTAAAATGCTAATATCTGCCGGATTCACACCACTGATCCGATTCGCCTGCCCCAGTGTTCGTGGCATAATGGTCGTCAACTTATCAGCACTCTCGCCACGCAAACCCTTAACCAGCGCGTAGTCAAAACCATCTGGTATGCGAATATGGTCGATGTGGCGCATCTTCTCGATCTGCTTCATCTCACGCGCCAAATACCCCTTAAAAACCACCTGATAATGCACCTCATCGCGCACCTCACGCGGCTCCGCCTTAAGCTCATCCGGAAAGTCATCCTGCGAACGACTGCGACGCAAATGCTCTGCATGTGTGCTGCCTGCAGTCCGTTCCTTTTCAAGACGCGCAATCCAGCTCTCAATCTTTTTCGACTTATCTGCGATCCGACCTAAACGCGGCGCATCGACCAAGCTTAAGCGCGAAGCATGATCAAACAGGCGCAATTCCGCACTCGGGTGATTAAACAGTAAACGATGCTCCGCTCGGCTCGAAAACATTCGATACGGCTCATTTGTCCCCTTGGTTACAAGATCATCAATCAACACCCCGATATAACACTCATGACGCTGAAGCACCAACGGCTCCCCTCCCCTAAGTTTCTGCACCGCGTTGACCCCAGCAAGCAGCCCCTGCCCCGCCGCCTCTTCGTAACCGGACGTTCCGTTAATCTGACCTGCAAAAAAGAGGTTCTCTACCTTCTTCGATTCAAGCGTCGGATATAGCTGTGTCGGCGGAGCAAAGTCATACTCCACCGCGTAGGCCGGACGAAGCATGTGAACATTCTCTAGACCTTCGACGCTACGTAACATTTCCAACTGCACATCAAACGGCAAACTAGTCGAGAGGCCATTGATATACCACTCGTTGGTATTTCGACCCTCTGGCTCAAGAAATAGCATGTGTCGGTCCTTATCCGCGAAGCGCACAAACTTATCCTCGATACTAGGACAGTAGCGCGGGCCAGTGCCCTCGATCTCCCCAGAATACATTGCGGAGCGATGGAGGTTATCTTTTACGACTTTTTCCGTCTGAGCCCCAGTATAAGTCATCCAACACGACACTTGATCCTGCCCCGGCAACCAACCCAGCTTTTGCTGCCCCGAATGTTCCACGTGGAACAAATCATGTTTCCCGCGCGTATCATAAAAGCCAAACAGAGTGGGCACCTCATCGCCCTGCTGTTCCTCAAGACCTTCAAAATTAATGCTACTCCCGAGGATACGCGCGGGGGTTCCGGTTTTGAGACGCTCCAGTTCGATTCCTGCCTCAAGGAATGACCCTGACAGACCATTGGCCGAAAAATCGCCCATGCGGCCGCCTTCGTTCTTATTCTGCCCCACATGCATCAGACCACGTAAAAATGTGCCGGTCGTCACAATCACAGTCTTCGCATAGAAATCCACATCTAAGTTCGTCTTCACACCAACCACGCGACCCTCTTTATAAATCAAGCCCTGCACCATTGCTTGAAAAATATCCAAGTTATCCTGCAACTCCAAGACGTGCTTCATTCGGTATTGATACGCCTTCTTATCGACCTGGGCGCGTGGCGCTTGCACCGCGGGTCCCTTGGAGGCATTCAGCAGTCGGAACTGGATGGCAGTGGTATCCGTATTGATCGCCATCTCGCCACCGAGCGCATCGATCTCACGCACCATGTGCCCCTTCGCTTGACCACCAATCGCAGGGTTACAGCTCATTTGAGCGATCGTATCGAGATTGCCCGTCAGCACGAGCACATCAGCTCCAAGGCGCGCAGCTGCCAACGCAGCCTCACACCCAGCATGACCCGCACCACAAACAATCACATCGTAGGGCTGATTCGGCCCGAATTTTAATCCACCACTCATTTTCCAATACAAAACTGTTTAAAGAGACTATCCAACATGCGCTCGTTATCGACCTTACCGACAACCTTGCCAATGGACTCCACTGCATCACGCAGATCGGAGGCAATCAACTCTGACAAATCCTCATCCTTCATCTTCTGCGCTGCGAGCTGCAGCGCAGATCGCGCCTCACCCAGTGCACTCGCATGACGCGCATTCACCACAACACCATCAGCATTTTTGGGCTGCTGCACAGCCGACTCAATTGAGTCGATCCATGACTTTCGAAAGGACTGCACACCATCATTCGCTTGTAGCGAAATGCGCGCATGCTTGTAATCGGGCATAAATCCTCCATGCGTTGATGCAGTTGGCAGATCGATTTTATTCTCAATGACGATTGTATTTTCAACCGTCATACGAGCCAACAAAGATTCAGGGAGAGCAGGGGAGGGAGACGCAGCATCCAATACCAGCAAGAAAAAGTCAGCGGTTTCAGCCTGCTCAATCGTATGATTGATCCCGATCTGCTCAATCGCATCACCTGCCTCATGCAGGCCAGCCGTATCTAAGATCTCAATACGCCAAGGCCCTACCATCAAAAAGGCGGAGATATAGTCACGCGTCGTGCCAGGGATATCACTCACAATCGATCGATCCGACCCCGTCAGCGCATTAATCAAACTACTCTTACCGACATTTGGCTCTCCGATAATAAGCGTCTTGATGCCCTCATGCAAAAGAGAGCTATAATGCTGTGTATCAATAAGATCTGACACCTCCAAGATCAGCTTTCTCAAATCGGAAGCAGGCCCGGCTTGGTTCTCATTTGGCAAATCCTCTTCCGGAAAATCGATGTATGCTTCGAGGTGCGCCATCACGCTGAGCAAGCGATCTGTCAACTCACTCATTTTCCGCCCA
>Ga0209533_1002544_pt1 | contig 16530 bp, 11 predicted proteins | sample COG_04_FD_184748 | JGI IMG/M metagenome (GOLD analysis project Ga0209533, IMG submission 184748) | Pelagic Microbial community sample from North Sea - COGITO 998_met_04 (SPAdes) (version 2) | ecosystem: Environmental > Aquatic > Marine > Neritic zone/Coastal water | place: Helgoland, sampling...
GTTTTTGGGGGAAAGGTCACCCCTATGCGGTTCGCCATTGCATTTCGACCAAAGGTGCAGCCATAACCTCTCGCGCACGACAGCGGCCTCAAGAAAGGTCGCAACAGGTGCGACCTCCAACAAGGAGGTAACAATGAAATTAATTACAAGATATGAACTGACAACAAACACTGAAGCAGAGCTTTATACTCTATTAAGAGAAGTCTTTAACGTGCTTGCCAGAAGTGAGGTGAATAGCCATGAGCGAAGAAACGCACTGGCATCTATTGAAAATATTCACAGAGAGTTTTCATCAAGAGTTATATTTTCTTTACCTCCCTTGCCGTGAATTTCTCATACTGATCTGTTACTCATTTTTAAGAAATACGAGGCTGCTTATCTTTGGGTTACTTCCCGTTTTAAAATCAACAAACAATGTGTACTTATAGCCTAGCTGCTCTCTAAAAGCCTTTAATTTAGACTCATCCTTAAATCTATTCTCAGTGTTACTGACTTTTTTTACTTCCACGGCCAAGAGATTGTGATTTGTCTTCCTCTTATGAATTATTATATCTGGTATAACATTTCGCTCTTCAATATTGCCACTTTCTGATAACGCGTATTTTAATTTTTTAACGGAAGAAAGGTCGCGATTATATTCGCAATCCACATTCCATCCTCTCGAAAACAATTCCATTTTTTTACTCAAGCTACTTGATATTGCCTGCTCGCTAACATCAACTTCCAGTAGTTCCTTTTCATCAATGATAAATTGATCTAATAATTCACGAACATCAATATCGAGTTCCTCTATTTTCATTAACGTCCCCAGTGCTCCTTCTCATAGACACTCTGATCGCCACGACCAAGTGGCTGGGATGAACACCCAGAGCGAATAAAGAAGTCTTCTTGCCCTTCATATTTAGTAAATACGGGCTTACTGCTCTTGGCGACTTTAATGCGGCATATTTGATGATCATCATATTCTGGAAACGTTATTTTGATATGGGATGACAATGCCCCACCTATATATTTTTTTATTAACTCGATAAGATGCAACTCAAAACCATCTAAATTTTTTTTACTTAGCGTTTCGATATCTTTTTCCAAGCCCAATCCATTCTGCTTGTCGTCCACACCTATAAATAGGTTACCGCCCTCACTATTCAAAAAAGCTGCGATAGTTTTTGCGATAACGTATTCAAGTTTTTTATTAACCACTTCTGTTCTGATGTCATAACGGAGCGTAGATTTAAACTCTATCAAATCGCTCTCACCAGCATTTATAAGCTCTTCTATCTCCTCATTGGGTGGCTCCGTGTGAGTTAGCTCAATACGTGATTTAAGTTCGTTATATATTGCTTTTCCACGAGATTGCAAAAACAAATCATAATCGTCACTTTCTATACCAAAACCTTCCGTATCGATGAAATGTGAACGAAGTGCCCTATTTATTGCAGGATTTTCATCTTTAAATTCGTCAATATAATTTGACGGCGCTTTTGCACCAATTTTTCGTTTATTTAAATGATCACTAACAAAGGTGATGTTGACTAGACTGTTCGCATTCAATGGTGTTTTGTTTTTCAAATAGGCTTTAGGAAAAAAATGGTGATAATTCTTACTGCTTGCAACTTTTAACCAAGAATTATCAAGAATAACTTTTCCGTTATCTTGAAAGTCTTTAGGCTCTTGATATGCAAGCAGGCACAAAACAGCTTTGCAATAACTATTCCCTGCACTAAAGTTTGTATCTATCAGAGTCTGTGGCGAATCCAAATCAACCTTAATCTCACTGTAATCTGGTCGATCTCCTTTCAGTATGGAATCAATGCGCTTAATATCTTGCGCCAATCTAGATTCAGTTGAGCTGGAATACCGAAAAGATAATGACATGCGCCAGAAAAACTCTTCTAAATATTTTCTCTGATCAGCATCAGGCTTATCCTTTTTGTAATAAAAGAAATACGCAAACGGAACTAACAATGAATCGTAAGGCAATAGTTGAGAAACTGGTATGCGATACGTAGTTCTAAAGTAATCAATGCTGTCTTTAATCGCAGAGATGCCCAAATCCCAATTTTCGATTATTACCTGCTTATCTAAGGATAAGATTGTTTTCCTTTTACATTCCTTAGTACGACTCAACACTAAAGCAAGTAAACTTAATATCACTGTACTTGAGACACCATCATATTTTATTTCCCTTAGCTCCTTAATTACGCCAGTCCATTTCACCTGCATATCAAACTTTTGTTGTTCGTCATATGTTTTTGCAGACATTATCTCAAACAACGTTAGGGTTTGACCGCCCGTATTGATACGTGTAAATACCTCAATAGCAGAATCTATATCCTCTTTTCTCAGAACAACGGTTGAAAACTCATATGTTTTAAAAGCAGTTGAATAAGAGTTAATCGTCTCCAATTCATCCTCACTAAACCTATCTGAAAGCTCTTTAGCCTTGCTGTAGCTAAAACTCAAAACATCATGTAGTGACAAATATTTCTCACCTATCGGCTCTGCGGTAATTACCTGCTCATCATTGACTTCTATATCACCATCAAGATTTACATATATATTGCTGTAATCGGTTATTTTCTTTTCACCCACTTTTTGAATTTCTGCTCCGAGATAGGCCGCATACAATGATGTAATACGTTGCTGTCCATCTAGAACATACTGGACTTTTGTTCCTTCAGGCGTATCTGGGATGTCTAAATTCCCAACATTTTTAATATCATTTATACGCTCAGATGTCTGCCATAAAATGAATGTGCCGATTGGATATCCTTTAAGAATGCTGTCTAATAGACCCGCTGTTTTCTCAATACTCCATACAAACTCTCGCTGAAATTTTGGAATTTTTATAATCCCTTTTTGTATTTCTGAAATAAGATCAGAGTATTTCTTTGAATCTGGCTTAGGCTGTTCGAAACTCATTTTATATCCTTCTTGAATATTCACTACCAATCAACTTACAAAACTAAATCACGGGTTTAAAAATATCTTATCCCTGAATTTTCCAATTTTTAGGTTTTTATCCAAAATAAGGGTAAATGCCTTATAGTTCAACACAAATACAGCGCTTCAAAACCACAAAATATTCCTGACTGATAGTTACTAGTAAGCCGCAGAATATGCTTCTGACCAGAAATCAGTTAGCCTATCTTTTGCATCAAATGCAGCTTCCGCTTCATTCAATTTCGAATATGAGCCTAGATTAAAGTGAATAAAATGCTGAGATTTTTCGTGAAGCTCAATACCAACGATTACGTATTCTTCATCGGCGCTTTCAGCCAAGACTAATATCGAGCCAATCTGGCTAAAATGCTTTGCTTTTTTAACGAACAGTTTTGGACAAAACTCCTCTTGATCGCTGTAAGCTAACACCTCACCAGCAAGCAAATTCTTAAAGTAGCCGTCAACTCTATGCAGGGTAATTTGATCAGGGCATGAGGGGAAATAGGCTGAAGCCCTCCACATATACTGAGCGCACCAAGGGGTAAGAGACAAATCTAGCCCCGGTTCACGGGGTAACCCCACCTCTCCCTTAGAAAGCGGTCTATAAATCCTGCTTCCATGAGAACTCGAACGCGCTGTAGTTTTGCTTTTTTCGTATTTTTTGCTCGGAATATTCGCCCAATAAGACATGCGATCCATACAATTTTTAGCTTCCTCGCGCGTGACGGTTTTCATCCACTCAAATCGAGGCTCAAGCTGCATTTCGTTTAAGACAGAGGGGTTTTCAAGGAAAGTTTCAATGCTGCCACAAAAATATTCGATCTTTTTCCGCGTCACAGGATTCTTCAGTGAATTCTCCAAGCGCGTAAGCCATCTTAGGTTTTCAGGTCGATTGTTCCTGCAATTAGTGTCTATGTGATCTACTACATACTGAGGATTGGGCGGGTCTCCATGAAAAGCAGTTGCTACGATTCTATGTACTCTAACACCTGCTATATGTAAGTAAGGATTTGTTGTATTTTCATTCCCGAATGTCCAAGCCTCGTCAAGCTTCCGCTTTCTCTTTCCTTCTCGACACTTCCGAAATACTGCACCATTGTCACGCACAAGATATTCCTCATCTTGGAACGCGGCAGTTATTTCACGATAATATTGATCTAGTAGCTCTTCCATTTACCAACCATAAAATATATGCGGGAAATTATCTATTGCCAGCTATATACCAGCTCCCCTTTTTTGCAACTTATTTTGGAGTTAACCAAGTCAATACAATCTCGACTAACCAGCGTATTGCAGCTACCACATTTGAATTTGGCTTCAAACTCACAAATGTCTAGCCAAAATGACTTAATGTCTGCAAAACTAGGATCAAATCTGGAGTCGTGCGACCCTTTATTGGCAAAAAATGTAGAACCCATCAACCGATCAAATATTGGCTCTTCTACCAGCTCAATACATTTCCTTTTTTTCAATGTGCCTTTTATTGCAGCAAGAAGCTCGGCAGACATTCTGTCTTCATTTTGATCGTTAAAACGAAACTCAACTTTAACACCAAGTTCTTTGCATATTGCTTTACATGCATACTCTAGATATCGTCGACAATCATTTGCCAAACCATCAGTGCTAGATTTATCAAGTTTTGACTGTATCCTCTCCAGCAGTGTCGCTGAAGGGTCATCTAGATAAGTACCTCGCAGCTCGTCATACTTAACCTGATTTATCATCCATCCTCTGCCCCTTACTCGGTTTTTAATAATGTCAAACCATCCGCGCTCGTGTGTAAGAAGTATTATTTGGTAATGACTGTATTGTTCTACCAACAAATCTGCAAACCGCTTTCTATGGCCTTCATCAAAACTAGATATTACATCGTCTAGTACGATATATTGATTTCGCTTGTTGAATGCCTCAACCGCTGAAAGAAAAAAAGCTATTCCCAAGCAGTTAATATGAGATTCACTAAGGTATTTGTGTGGCGGGTACACTTCGGACTGATTATGAAAATCAAACTTTATTGTAACTCCAGATAACTCTTCATTCCTCTCTAGTGGTACGAGACATATGTTGCTCACACTCTCATGCGGGTTCAGATACTCATATATTTTGCTTATATTTCCCGAAAATGAATCCAAAAAGTGTTGTAGCGATTCCTTTTGTCGCTCAACAAACTTCTCCGCTAATACTGATAATGTGTCACGCTGGGACTCGTATACTTTACGTTCTTTCTTTAACTTTCTTATTTGAGCGTAAGCCGTTCCGGCGATTTTAATTTTTCCATAGACGTCGGCCTTCGAATCCTTAACCCTCGCCTGTTGTATGCTTTTTGCTTGATCCTGAGCATAGTTTTTTAGTTTTTCAATTGGATCGATAGAGATTCTCAACCTATCCAACTCCAAAAGACCACCCCCGTCAACTACATTCATGTTAGCTTGCCCTTTGAAAGTCGTTACTCGCTTCCTCAAGGCCTCGACATAACTTTTAATTCTTTTATTCGCGTCATTACTGACCAGATTGTTGGTCGCAATTGGTACTAACAGTGCATCAAGCTTGTTAGCCTGCGCAATAACTGCCGATTTTTGACTTGCAAGATTCTGTTGATCCTTCTTGATCTCTTTAAGCTCTCCCAGCCTCAGGTCTATTTCATTAACAAGATCAGTTTGTTTTTTATCTGTTAAACATAACGGACATTGATCATCATCATAATCATCTTGAGAGACAATCTTCCTTCCTGACAATAACAATTGCTCAAGAGTGAGCTTTCTCAACTTATCTACACTGCTGACAATAGCTTCATACTTTACTTTGTATCCTGAGTATTCTTTCTCAAGAAGCTCAATATTTACGGGAACATCAACCAGCTTCTCAACAACTGACAGAAGAAATGTTTCTTGATTAACTGAATCGCTATCGTCGGGAACCTTAATCTCCTTAAGAAGTGGATTAACATCCGTTAGTTTTTCAATAGATTTTTCGAAAGGCTCTACCAGCTCATTTACTACCTTAATAAACTGCGCATCATTCGTAATATTCTGAGCGAACTGCTCTAGTATTTGGCTTTGCTGATTGCTAATTTGCCCTTCGTAGTTTTTTGTTTTTATATCCTTATCTAAGCGGTTGTAAACCTTTTTTAGCGTATTGCGGGTAGAAGTGACCTCTGCATACCCAATTATTTTCGAAAGAGTGTCTAGTTTTTCTTTCTTACTTGATAGAACAAAATCCACCAAATCACGATAGCGCAATATCAAATTTTCTTTCGACGAATCCTCCAAATACTGTTCAAATTCGTCTTCCTTGTTTTCATCTTTAATGCTGAGCCCTTTCTTGTCTAACAAAAGGCTTCGCTTATTGTTTAACCCTTTTTCGCTAAACTCAAAGCTAGTATAGGCATCTTGCTCATCATCAATAAATGTATTTCTCAACGCCTCATACCCTTTTCTGCCGATTTCCTCTCCAACAAGAAAAGCAACCCTGTCATGTATAAACCACTCCAAAACGTCTGCTATAGTGCTCTTTCCAGACCCGTTGTCCCCATAAAGAAGCAACGATCTCTCATCTAAGCTAAGGTCAAACTCATCTCTTACCCCCCTCAATCCAACAATCTCAAGCCTTTTTATTTTCTGCATTCTGAACTTCCTCCCTTAGGTCAGACAAAGCATTGCTAAGATTTTTATCGCTCAATTTATTCTCTTTGTGCAAGGCCATTATTTTTTCAACAATAGATTGATCCAGAGTATCGTCAGCGCTTGCATCCTCGAAAAACTGATCGATAACCTCCCTTCCACTTTTTAATCCTTCCTTCATTTTTCAAAAACCTCCCAACTAATATGCAGATCCCGAACATCGGTTCCATCTTTGGTAAAACCGGATTTATTATTACAAATGGGATAAACACCATATCGTTCAACAAAATCGTTTATGAAGTATGCTTCTAATGACTCAACATTAGAACTCCATACACCTCTGAGGGCTTCTATATTCAGATAAGTGAACATCACTGGATTCACCTTCTTATAACTAACTATCCCAATATTCCCACTAACTCCCTCAAGATGATCCTGAAGTCGTTTGCCTATGCTGTTGGTTCGCTTTTCGCTCATCCCAATATATAAAAGCCTTGACGCTCCAAATGGATAATTAATATTTACATCCTTGTTAAAAATAAAATAGAGACCTATCACTCCTGTCAGTCTTTTAATATTTGAAATATCATAGGGTAAACCCTCATCAAAGTTTATCGTGACTAATTCCAAGTCAACCACCCAATATATCTATCGTTCAAACTATGCATCATTTTTCACCAAAGCAGCGGTTTTGAAATCATAGCTATAGGCGCTTACAGTCCCGTCAGTAATTCTCTCTACCACCTCATCAATTACAGGCAATGGGACAATAAACCATTCTTTCGGCTCTACCGGATGACCAAAGCGATCTTTGATTTCAATATCCAGCCTTGCTGACTCAAAGAACTTATGCAGAAGCTTCTCCAGCTTGTTTCTGTTTATATTAAATAGGTCATAAGTCGCGACGACATCGACATCAGCCAATAGATAGGTGGCCTCTTTACTGGCGTTAGTAATACGGTTTTTCACATCGCCGCCTGTAACGCCGATCTTATGGATCACATCGCGACTTGCTGCGATGGTCGGATGGTCAGATAAGCTGCGTAGCACGTAGATTGTTCCGCTGGCCAAATCTTCATCTTCCACTATGTCATCAAATAGTGGGCCAGCGGATGGTTCAATTATTCTTCGGCCAGCTTCGTCGCGATCCAACGCTCGCTGAAGTGATCTAAGCAGTAAGTCACTCTCGGTCGCATTATCGTAAATAACTCTTAGACGAAAGTCTTGTCCATCAAAACCATGCACACGCTCGTCGCTTACCTCGGCGACAAACACCTTTTGCCCAAACAAAATGAAGAAATCACCCTGACTGATTTTTGCATTCTTAGTTAGGACTTTCGCTTCGCGAGAACCTGTATCAAGCTCTATTTGCACCGACTCAAATAACGGCCTGAACTTTTCGAAGTCGTTACAAGGTGTACGGTTAGCAATTTCTTCAGCAGCGCGAACTTCAGCTCTAGGCTTAACATGCTTTAGCACACTAACATCGTTATCTTGCTGTTCGGGAACGCCCAATGCCTCTAATAGATCTTTATCTGTCTCGTATTCCGCTTTTGGTTCTGAAATAATATTACCGCCACTCAACAGCCCTTGGTGATCTAGCTCTAGCACCAGCTCTCTACACTCTGCCTGACCTGCAATCTGATCGAGACGAGTTGCGTACAGGCGCTCAAAGATATCTTTTTCTTCGCCATGCTCTGGCTTATGGCCGTTCTCAGCAACAAACTTCTGAATCTCTTCAAAGCCAACAATGATGCGTTCTTGTTTAGGTGTTAGCTTGGATTTCTTTTCCTGCTTAACTTCTACACCTAGCTCCGCCAAAAGTTCTTTGTTGGATATTTCGCTAGTATTTTTAGAAGAGGTTTTAGGCATTTCCGTCCTCCGCTACTTTCCGCTGAAGAAAAGCGATGCCTTCAGCCATACGGCGCTCCCAAGGATCGGCAGATGTGATTTCAGGCAAACGACCACGCTCTTTTTTAAACTGCATCGCGCGGAGAGCTAACTCTCTAGCTTCTTCTTCAGTAAGGCTCACTTTTTTAGCATTTATAATTGCAGCGACCTGCTTCAGCCGTTCTTCACCCATCGATTTTGCAAGAATGGCGTAGGCTTCACTGAATGGATTGATATGATCGATAAGATCAATATCCAAATCACGCACATCCATAGCGTATTTTCTAACGCCATCAACGAAAGCCGTGCTCCCAGATGCGAAGCCATCATCGTTATTGGTGATGTCTTTCGCCTGCTGAGTCAGATTCAATGCTGCAATCGCGTGTTGTCGCACTGCTTCTTGATCTTCAGCGTCCAAGTCAGGGTATTTGTCTTTGACTATTTTACCCATCCTCATTTGAGTTAGCTCTTCAGGGACAACCTCTTCCTTGTTGAATATCCCTTGTTCTAATGACGTTTTATCTTGCACGAAGGCGGTTATCACTTCGTTTAAATCTTCTTGGCATATTCGCTGGGCATCTTTGCTCTTGGGTTCAGCCAAACCGTTTATCTCAATTTGAAACTGGCCAGTGGATTCATCGAAGCCGATATTCGTTTTATTAGGGTCATAGCCTCCCTCACCATAGTCAAAGCCATCAACAGCGGTATTATCGGCTTTCTTTGGGGTGAAGTTAAACTTAGGCGCTAGCACTTGCTCCATGAGCAGGCTGGCGGCAATCGCCTTGAGTGTGTCGTTAACTGCATCAGTGACCAGCTCTTCATCGGCGTCTGGTTCTGCAATAAGATTAGTGAAACGAGCGCGCGTTTTCCCTTCCGCATCACGAGTTGCGCGCCCAATGATTTGAATAATTTCAGTCAAACTAGAGCGATAGCCAATCGTCAGGGCATGTTCACACCATATCCAATCGAAACCTTCTTTCGCCATGCCTAGCGCAATAATAATATCGACGAAGTCTCTATCTTCATTCGCTTCCTTAGACTTCAGGGCAGCCGCCACTTTCTCGCGTTTGGTTGGGTCGTCATCAACCAAATCAGCCACTTTAATCACACGACCATCTTCAGTCTTAATAAGCTGGAAACCTGTGACTGGATCAGCTCCCTCCCACTCGCCAAGACCGCTCCAGATGCTTTCAGTTTCTTTAATCTTATCCTTCGTGCTCTCGCGTGAGTTCACATTGGGAATATGAACAATCGTTTTCTCATTGGGGTCTAGGACCTTCAGAATGTCGTCAGTGTAATTACCACTCGAATAGAAGTAGTAACCAATATCCAAGGTTTTAAGGTGCTGATAACCGTTGAGCTGCTCATAGTAGGTGTAAGTCACCGTATCAAACTTAGCCTCATCTTCTGGCATCAACACGGCTTCGGCATCACCCCTAAAATAGGAACCTGTCATGGCGACGACATGGACTTTGTCGCGCTCAATAAACCTTGCAAGCATAGCGCCCAATACGTTGTCTGGGTTGGCACTCACATGATGGAATTCATCGATAGCGATTAGGCAATCATCAAATACTTCAAAACCATAGCGCTCAACGGCAAAACGGAAGGTCGCGTGGGTGCAAACCAGAATTCGATCATCACGATCTAAGAAGGCTTTAACGGAATTTACCTTGCCGCCATCTTCATTCCCTGGTGCGTTACATAAATTCCATTTGGGTACGACCTGCCAATCCCAATCAAAGCCAAACTTGGTTAGTGGCTCATCGCTAAAGCTCGATCCAATTGATTTTTCAGGCACACAGATAATCGCCTTTTTTATATTCTGGTTATTGAGCTTGTCTAACGCAATAAACATCAAAGCACGGCTTTTACCCGATGCAGGTGGAGACTTAATGAGCAGATATTGCTCACCCCGTTTTTCGTAAGCTCTCTCTTGCATGACACGCATTCCAAGCTCATTAGATTTTTTTGAACTACCGTTACACGCGTAACTTACTGATACAGAAGGAATGGATTTATGTTCCGTCATACTTAGGATACCTTTTTGTTCGATGCTCTAGCTTCATTATTATCAGCTGCCATTCTCGTGTACAACTCAAAAAGCTTCTCAAGCCTTTCGGTGTCATTTTTAAATTTACGGCCGATATAGATGCGCTCCAATACTTCATCATTTCTTTCGTGTGCTAGACGTAAGTTTTCTGGCATAGTCTCTGGATCATATAGATCAGCAATAGTCGCAGGATAATGGCTCTCCCTCGCCAAGAGAATTTCTTCAGCACACCGAACCAAATCTTCTATATTTTTTTCGGTCAATTTAGGCACAGGGAATGTGTTCCAGCCAAGCACATTCGAATACCGATATCTTGTTTCCAATTTTCCACAAACCGCAGCAATCCATGTTAAGTGGATTCTAGAAACTAGCAGTGATAGCAACCATTTGGAGTCATCATAAATAGCCAGCGATGGAGCCATGGGAATATCGACGCTCGAAAAAATATCGCAAGGATAGTAATCTCTTGTTTCAGATGATAATTGCGCGACCACAATTTTATTAACAGGCTCGAATCTGCTTTCATCAAACGCATGAGGGGTAGAGGCTAAATCTTTTGTTGCTTTTTTGGTGCTCGCGAGCCTCATTTTGGAAACTCTATCAAGCCGATCATTAATTGGTTTGATTGTTTTTGCGATTGCTAGGCATTCATCAGGAACAATCAAGCCATATCTTAATATTCCTTTAATTAATTCTTGCCCCCCTATTAGTCTACCTAAGAATGAAGTTGCTTCAGGGAATTCTGAAACAAGCTTATTCATTTCCTCATAGGAAAATATAAGGTTCCCTCCGTCTGTCATTTTATCTCCAGACACCATCTCAGCTAGACCAGAAAGAGACGTTGATGAAGGGCGTACAAATATATTTTTCGCATTCACTAGATAGGCGTTTATATTTTTAGCAACTGACGCTGTTACAGTATCACCTTTGCTAGAGTATATTATTTTTTTACTAGCCTGCTTAATTCTGGATATTCCAATCACAGCAACCGTCACACCCGCGTTTTTACTTGCAAGATTAGCCCATTTAAAACCAGTATGAGCAAATATGATTTCTTGCCCAATATCCTGCAATAGAGGCCATAGAATGGGAACTTGCTGCCCCTGACAAATTGAGTTAGTACTTACGAACGCGGTAATAGTTTCAGTATGCCTACCATACTCCGCTGCCTTTAAAAACCAGCCACTTACATAATCTAACGACTTCCAACCATTGATGTGCTTTTCAAACACCGACTTTAAATCTGATTTATGCTCTTGTTTTTGCTTTTTTGTCCCTAAATAAGGTGGATTACCACAGATATATGTCTCCCCCCCTTCATTATCAAAATCTATCTCAGCCTGCTCTAATGGTGTTTCAAACAAATCATCTGATGTTACTTTTACGCCCGCACCTGTTGGAGGACAAATACTCAACCAATCTAACCGAAGCGCATTACCGCAAACAATCCAGTTCATTGCATCCAATGGCAAAAACTCGTCTAACGCCTCTTTTTGCCCTCTATAGACAACATCGCATTGATACTCTGCAATGATTAACGCCAACCGTGCAATTTCAGCTGGGAAATCCCTTAATTCAATACCACGGAAATTTGTTAGCGGTATTTCCGTTCTTCGATCAGGCTCTCCACGCCTTAGATTAATTTCATTTTCTATTGCTCGCATTTCCTTATAGGAAATCACTAAGAAATTACCTGAACCGCATGCAGGGTCGAACACCCTAATCTTAGCTACACGATTCCGAAGATTTAGCAACTTGCGAGAATTGTCACTAGCTTCATCAAGCTTTTCTCGTAAGTCATCTAAAAACAGTGGGTTCAATACTTTGAGAATGTTAGGAACTGAGGTGTAATGTAGCCCCAGTGAGCCCCGCTCCTCTTCATCCGTCACAGCCTGAATCATAGACCCAAAAATATCAGGATTTATCTTTGTCCAATCTAAGCTACCGATGTGCAGCAAATAGGATCGAGCAATCTTGCTGAATTTAGGTACATCGGTGTCGTCTGAAAACAAGCCACCATTAACGTAAGGGAACTTTTCCGTCCAACGAGGCAAGTTTGCTGCATTACGATCTTCGAAAGGCGTGTCCATTGCACGGAACACTTCACTCATAATTTCGTGCGTGTTAGACGAGTCACGCTCAGACATTTTCTGGATGGTTTGGGTAAATAAATCGTCGCCATTAAATATGTCAGTATCTTCTGCGAAGAAGCAAAAGATCAAACGCGCCATGAAGTGGTTCATATCGTGGCGACGTTTGGCACTACCCCATTCTGGGTTATCTTTTATTAACTCGATATAGAGTTTATTGAGGCGTCCCGTAGCTTTTATATCAAAAGAGCTATCACGGATTTGCTTGACCGTGCTGATACCTGCCAAGGGTAGAAAGAAACCAAAGTGATCTGGGAACTCATTAAAGGCGCAAGCTGCCGTCTCACCCGATTGAATGTCTTCAGCCTCAAAATCTTTACCATCGGTGGCTACGACAAACTTCGCTTTCCACTTTGTTGTGGCTGCGCTTTCTTTTAGCTTGGTTAACGATTCAGAGACTTTATCCGTATCACAGACCAAAACATGGATATTGTTACGCTGGAGTACAGCGCCATCGATATCAGATTTATTTGAGGTATCTGCTTTTTCGCTTCTAAGGCGCTTGATGATGTTTTTCTTGTTGCCAAATGCTTCCAGAAACGCGTAAGGGAATTCTTTAGCGTCGAATTCCTGCTCGGCAAGCAGGCTTATGGCTTCCTCTATCTCAACTGCGTTCAATTACGTTTTCCTGCTTCTTATCATTTATCCAACTTTCCACATCTTCTTTTTTAAATCGCCAGCTTCCACCAACCTTGAACCCCGGCAATTTGCCTTCGGCAGCCAGCTTGTAAGCTGTCTTTTCCGCAAGCTTCAGATAGGCAGCGACCTCTTTTAAGGTCAATATTTCATCAGTCATGAGTTATATCAATAGGTTCGCGCTCAACATAATAGAGAGAATATGGGAAAATATAGGAACTCTCAATAGAAAATCTGCTTGCACGCAGCTCAGCATGGGATAGATTGGAATCAAGGAATAAATGGCTACTTTATGAACAGCAACGACCACCTCTTAATCAAACCTTCCGATGCCGTAGCGTGGTCTGAGTGCGTCCGCCGCGTTTGGCTCGATAACACAGGTCAATTTGAGCAGGCGGAACCTGAAGATGCCTTTGAACAACTGGTCGTTGAGCTAGGCCTTGGGCACGAACAAAATATGCTGGACTCCCTGCGTACACAATACGATGTTCATGAAGCCACGTCAGTCGAACATACACGACAACTTATGGCTCAGGGTGTTGACGTTATCTATCAAGCCCAACTTAAAAACGAGGAAGAAGGATTTATCGGTTTTCCTGATTTTCTTATTCGCAACGACAATGGTGAATACCAACCTGCCGATGCCAAGCTATCGCTCCATGAAGACAAGAAGTCTATTCAGGTACAGCTTGGTTTCTATCGCAGACAGCTAAACACACAGCTACCTGCCATTGTGTTTCTGGGCGATGAATCAACCGCCGAAATTGGTGACGAAGCGAGCGCCATAACCAATCAATTTATTACTGAAATGCGCGCTTTGTTAGCAGATAAGACCGAGCCAGTGGTTCGCTACAGCCACAGCAAGTGTCGCGCCTGTACCTACTACGAACACTGCAAACCACAGTTTGAAGAAAAGGAAGATTTGTCATTACTCTATGGCGTTCAAGGCCGTGCCGCCGATGCGCTTGAAAAGGTGGGCATAGCGTCCATTTTAGCGCTAGCCAAAAGTGACCCCGAAACCATCCCAGATGTACCTTACCTGAAGGGCTTTGAGAAAAAGCAACGTGCGGTTTTACAGGCACAAGCTTATCAAGATGGCAGCACTCACCAGATAGCACCCATTAGCTTGCCTGAAGGCACATGGGTTCATTTTGATATAGAAGATAACCCTCTAACCGCCAATGGCGATAAGCATGTGTATCTCTGGGGATTTTTGGAGCCTCCGTTCGGCAGGGAAAATTTCGAATATGTTTGGACGGATAGTGAAGATGACGATGAAAAAGGCTGGCTAGCATTCCTTGATCTAATAGAGCGCTATCGGTCACGATACAACGATCTGATTCTGGCGCACTTTGCTTCGCACGAACGAACGACCATTCGATCCTATGCCAATCGCTACGACATGGAAGAAAATGACACCGTGCTTTATCTGCTCGGTAACGACAGCCCCCTTTTTGACATGCAAAAACCCGTATTGGAAAGTCTAGTTCTTCCCTTACAAGGCTATGGGTTGAAAGATATTTGTAAACATCCCGACCTAGTTAACTTTCAATGGGAGGATGACGGTTCAGGCTCACAGTGGTCAATCGTGCAATTTAATAATTTTTTGCAAGAACCAAACACGACTGAAAAACAGAAATTGAAACAGCAAATTCTAGGCTACAACCGCGATGATGTTATTGCTACTCGCCGACTGGAAGAATGGTTGAGAAGCTTCCTGAATTAATTAGTCCATTCTTGGCACTATAAGCTTTTTCGGCGTTTTCTGTTCTGGTGCTGCTTCAGGCGCGCCAGTCACATTATTAAACACCTCCTTATACTCAAGCTTTGGTGTCCTCCTCCGCAGGAATTGTAGGAAACGCGGATTGTGGCGCTTTCGCTTAAGAATCTGAGCTTCATTACGGCTGGCACTTCGTCCTTTCAATAATCTCGCTCCCCTGCGCCTATTTGGTTTTGCGCTTTTTCCCCCTTTACGCGATACGGTTCGCTTTATACGGTAGTCTTTTAGTGACGCATCCGGCTGGGTGTTTCTGTCAGATCGCTTCTCAAAGTCCGGCTGTGCAGATTGCACCACAGTCTCTGGCTCATCCCGACGGGTAGCGAGTATCTGGCTTGCCAATGCTGTACGCTCATCTCTTTGTTTTTCACGGATTTTCTTTGTATGTACCAGTAGTTTTCGAGACTCATGATTATGCCGAAAAATCATTCCCTCCCATGTTTCAAACGATGCAACATTTTGTCTTTTCTCCTTGATGCTATCAGCATCCACGCTTTTCGATCTCATTCCTGAAACTTGAGTAAATTTACGACTGAGTGATTGTGCAGCTACCGCTACCCTGCGGAAAGCTTTGCGAAGGACACCTCCTTGATTGTCTTGCCGCCATATTTCGCGTTCCTCGCGCTGTAGATCGATAAGTTCTTTTTTAACTAGTGCATGTCTGGAAATTTCTGAAACATGCCGAAGTTCCAGTTCAGCAATACTTGAACGCGCCGACCGATTATAGATCGACCGGATTGTTTTCTTGATCACTTCAACAGAAGGCAACAGTTCTGGGCTACCAAGACGCTCTTTAATATCTTTGCGGGCAATGCCGCTATAACGGCTTAGGGAATAGACTTTAAAGCCTGCATCAATAACCACAAACCCTCGTCTATCACCACGCGCAATAAACAACCCTTTCTGCTGAAGTGCTTGTTGAAATTCTAATGCACCATCCGATTGTTTCCATGCCCCCTGACACATCGCTTTGATATCTTTGGGGTCGATATTATTCCGTAGATTTTGTTGCCATTCAGCCGTCGTCAAATGAAATGGGTCTTTTAGTCGAAAGTCTTTAAAACCTGCTGGCATATCCCAACCGTGGCGTAGATACAATAGTCGAGACACTTCCGCGCACTTGCGCTTAAAGTGAGACATACGGATAGCTTTCATATCATCGATCCGTACACGCAGCCAGATCACATGCGCATGTCGTCTCGCCGATTTTTCGTGATAAACAACAACGCGAGGCTGGCCTTGTAGCCCAAGTGTTTGTTCAACGGTATCAAACGCGTCTTCGAATGCTTTATGAGATACGTCTTTATCGGGAGGTGGATTAAACGAAACTGAAAAAAATGGTTGCCGACATCGCGTACCCTGCGAAATTGCTTCCATTTCCACTAATGCAGCATGGAGAGACTGCCCCATAACACCGCGTATCTCCATCAGGGAGACATGATCATTATCATTGGTCGATGC
>Ga0209533_1002556_pt1 | contig 16507 bp, 17 predicted proteins | sample COG_04_FD_184748 | JGI IMG/M metagenome (GOLD analysis project Ga0209533, IMG submission 184748) | Pelagic Microbial community sample from North Sea - COGITO 998_met_04 (SPAdes) (version 2) | ecosystem: Environmental > Aquatic > Marine > Neritic zone/Coastal water | place: Helgoland, sampling...
ATCAGTTTCAAAAGATATGGAACTTCCTGTGAAATTGATGTTGAACGTGGGAAACCCCGAATCTGCGTTCGAGAATTCACTCATTCCCAATAGCGGTGTTGGTCTAGCACGTTTAGAATTCATTGTAAGCAATTATATTAAGATCCATCCTCTAGCACTTTATCATTATCCTAATGTCCGCGAAGATGTTCGTGAACAAATATACAAGGTTATTGGAAACTACGACAGCGGAAAATGGTATTATATCAAACGTTTGGCAAAAGGTATTGCGAAAATTGCTTCTGCGTTTTATCCAAATGATGTGATTGTACGTTTGTCTGATTTCAAATCAAACGAATATCGCAATCTAATTGGTGGTGAATTATATGAACCAGACGAGGAAAATCCTATGATTGGTTGGCGCGGTGCTTCTCGTTATTATTCTGACGATTACAAAGATGCATTTCAGTTGGAATGCGAGGCAATCAAATATGCTCGCGATGTTATGAAAATGACCAATATTGTTGTCATGATCCCTTTTTGTAGAACTCCCAAAGAATGTCAATTGGTCATTGACACAATGGCATCTCATGGTCTAGTACGCGGTGAAAATGAATTGAGAATTTTCTTGATGTGTGAAATTCCTTCTAACGTCATTGAAGCAGATCAATTCAGTCCTATGTTGGACGGCGTTTCCATTGGAGGCAATGATTTACTACAACTTACTTTGGGTGTAGATCGCGATAGTGACAAAATCAGTTATTTGTCAGATGATGAAAACATGAGTTATCGTCGTATGATTTCCATGGCAATCAAAACATATAAGGAACATGGCGTGAAAGTCGGGTTTTGTGGACAACAACCTTCCGATAGTACTGAATTTTGCCAGTTTTTAATTGATGAAAATATTGACACAATATCAGTAACACCCGATTCCGCATTGAAAACCATTCAAAATCTTGGTAAATTATAATTTTACATGTTATTTTATAATGACCCAGAATAATAACCGATTTTCTGTATTTTTATTAGAAAAAGATGTATTGGAATATCATAATGCCAAAAACAAATATAATGAATATGACGAGCAATATCATAGTTGTCCAATGGAATTAAAAGATGAATATAAACAAAAAAAAAGTTATTGGTATAAAAAATATATATCAAAAATGAAGTATTTGGAAGAGAATTATCGCAAAACAAATATTTATACACCATATCATTCTCAACTGGAACAGGGTTACGTTTCAAACCAACAAGATAATTATACGGTGCCACCATTGGCACATGCTGAAGTGGTAGACGCAATGCCTGTACTACCCAGCGTACCAACCCATAATGTTTTACCAAGTGCACCGTTAGAAGAAGAATCTGAAATTTCGGAAAGTTATGCTACACAATGGCGCCAATTGAATTCATCGTAATTTTTGTATATATTATATTGTCACAGTATAATATATTATGTCCGATAATAAAGAAATCAACTGTGATGAACTTGCAAAGAAAATGAGTGAGTGTTTAGAGAAGGGTGACGATGAGCACTGTAAAGAGTTTGTTGAGGAATTTAATACTTCTTGTAAAAAGGAAGAGAAGTCCGGAATTTTGTCTTGGGTTTTTGGTGAGAATAAAGAGGAAGTCAAGGAGGAGGAAGTCAAGGAGGAGGAAGTCAAGGAGGAGGAAGTCAAGGAGGAGGAAGTCAAGGAGGAGGAAGTCAAGGAGGAGGAAAAAAAAGAAGAGTAAATAGTTAAAAAAACAGTTATATTATATTTTGGTATAATATAATGTTAGTTGTTTTACGCCACGGACAATCAGTCTGGAACAAAGAGAACAAATTCACTGGACTTATTGACGTTGAATTAAGCGAACAAGGAAGACGCGAAGCATCCAACGCAGGAAAAGTTTTAGGAAAATATGATTTTGACGCAATTTTTACAAGTCAATTATTACGCACTACACAAACTGCTGAAATTGTACAAACATTTCAAAAAGAAACAAAACAACTTCATAAAATTGTGGATTTCCAAGAACGTGATTATGGCGATCTAACTGGAAAAGATAAGACTGAATTAAGAGAAAAATATGGCGAAGATCAAGTAAAAACATGGCGCCGTTCTTATACACAAGGACCTCCTGGTGGCGAAAATTTACATGAAGTTGCTCAACGTGTAGGACGTTCTTATGATGAACATATTCATCCTTTACTCGAATCGGGTAAAAATGTCCTTCTTGTAGCACACGGTAATAGTTTAAGAGCATTGTTTGTACATTTAGGAATAAAAAATCAATCTACTATCGAAAAGTTCGAAATAGGAACCGCAGTTCCGATTGAAATTGATACGATAAACAAAAATTATGAATATAAAAACGCCTATAAATTAACTGCTTACCAAATTATCGATAGTCGTGGATTCCCTTCTATTGAAGTACGCTGTATGGATAAGACAACTAACAAATGTGTAGGAAAGGGATCTACACCAAGTGGTGCCTCGTGTGGTTCAACTGAAGTATGTGAAATGCGCGATGGTAATAAAAGTATCTTTCATGGCAAATCTGTATTTAATGCTATTGACAAAATTCACGAATTAAATCATCATTTTGTATTGTCCGAGAAAACTATTAGTGATTTATCCAATTGTGACAAACAATTCATTGATTTAGATGGAACAGAAATGAAAACAAATTATGGTGGAAATAGTAGTACTGCGTTGAGTTTTTGTATGGCAAACACTGCTGCTAATATGAAAGACCAAGAAATGTACCAATATTTTGTGGATCATTATAAAATGATTGATCATGCTGATCATTTGAATTTACCTACACCTTTTGTGAATATTATTAATGGTGGAAAACACGGTGTTACTGAAGATCTAAAAATACAAGAGTTTATGATTTTTGCGCGCGAAGATTTAAGTGCTTCAGAACAAATACGTATGTATTGCGAAGTATATCACAATTTGAAGAACATATTAGTGAAAAAATACGGTGAGCAAGCCAAATCCATTGGTGATGAAGGAGGGTTTTGCCCACCTATTTACAGTGCCGAAGAAGCATTATGTGTGATTGAACAAGCAATTGTTTTGTCTGATTATATTGTCGGTCAAGACGTATTTATTGCGTTAGATTGTGCGGCCAGCGAGTTTTACGACGAATCAACCAAATTGTATGAAGTTGAAAAAGGTACATTTTTAACTGGAACTGAATTAGTGGATTATTATGGTACATTGATCGAGAATCATCCCGCATTAAAAAGCATTGAAGACGGTTTCCACGAGAAAGATTACGATTCGTGGAAGAAGTTTTATGAAAAGTTTTCTGATAAAATGATGATAGTAGGAGATGATTTGTTTACAACAAATCCGAAATTGATTAAGAAAGGTTTGGAAGATAATTGGGCGAACACCCTCCTTCTAAAAGTAAATCAAATTGGTACAATCAGTGAGGCAGTAGAAGGGGCGAAAATGATGATGGAAAAGGGAAATAATGTCATTGTTTCGCATCGTTCGGGTGAAACCAATCATGCGTATATTGTTGATTTAGCAGTTGGAATTGGTGCGAAATATTTGAAAATCGGAAGTCCTTGTAGAGGTGAGCGTGTTGCTAAATTCAATCGTTTATTGGAAATTGAACATGATCATAAAATGAAGGAATAATGTGTAGTTTTGATTGACACTACAAATTATTTTTTTGAACGAGTTTTACGTTTTGTTTGTTTCTTCTTCTTTTTCTTGGTACTCGATTTAGATTTATGTTTACATTTTGTTGAACGTTTTTTTAAAGTTCCTCCAGATCGTCGGAACACTCTACTTAAAACCCCGGGTTTCTTAGGAGGATTTTTTAATTGCTCTAATTCTCTTCGTGTTTGGTCTAACTCTGTAATAGTTTTTGTTTGTGCCGCGCCCATGGATTTCATTGTTTTTTTTTGTTGGTTATATTTGTCTAATTCGGGCGCACATATACTTTGTTTAAATTCCTTAAATTGTTTAAATTCCTTTACATCTTGAGGAGAAAGTTCATGTGAAATTGGTTTAGGAATTGTATTCGCTTCTTCACGATTTTCATTTGGAGAAAGTTCATGTGAAATTGGTTTAGGAATTGTATCCGCTTCTTCATGGTTTTCATTTGGAGGTACATCAATTGATTTACTACATGATTTTGCCATTGTACATCTTTCACCATATTCAGCATTTTCAATATTCGACCCTTTTTGCATATTACATATAACTTGGTTACGATTATAGGTGTCTAAATCACAATGGGTTCCAATGTCTTCACAATCTCCGCCATTAAGAGGCAGTGATTGTTTTACTTCTTCATTTAATATTTTGCCAATTAATTTTGCTAAATCAGGGTTTTCTTGTAAATATGAAATTTTTTTGCTAATCGCATGAAGTACTTTCTCGTTTTTGATTGGAAGACATCTTGTATTAAACTGATTAATATAATCTAATAATGATTCATTCTCCATAAAGTCTTTTTTTTTAAATAACTCTTTATTGTTGGTAAGAATGTCAGTTATTTGTTTTATTTTAGATTCGTAATTTAATTCCTTATTCTCATATATTTCTTTTATTTTAGCCATTACATTTCGTCCTTTTCTCACTAGATTTCCGGTGTATAAAGTATTCATCGTTATATAATAATAACATAATATTATGATATAAACATTTCATCTAAATGCCTCCTCTTAAACGCAACACCAAATGAAGAGTCGACTCTTTTTGAATATTATAATCACTTAATGTGCGTCCATCTTCTAATTGTTTTCCAGCAAAAATCAGACGCTGTTGATCAGGTGGAATACCCTCCTTGTCTTGAATTTTCTGTTTAACATTATCAATCGTATCACTTGCTTCAACTTCAAGTGTAATCGTTTTTCCGGTTAGTGTTTTCACAAATATTTGCATATTATAGTTTATAATTTAACCTAACATTTAAACCTTTTCCAAATGTACTTTAGAAAAATAGTTTTCATAATTATATAAATCCAACTTATATAATTAACTATGGAGGAATTCCAGCATAGTCATAATGAACTTCTTAAAAAACGAGAGACATTTTATAGTGAAATGTGTGAATTAAAGTGTTATTTAGAAGTAATAAAACAAAAAATAGAATTAACCGAACTAGATATTACACGTAATTGTATTAAACATAACAAGGAACACAATTGGATTTCAGAGCGAGAAAGTGGTCCTTACGGAGAACGATTTTTTACATGTAAACATTGTAATACCATTAATTAATCAAAATATTCCAACCCAGGTAATGTATCAAATGAAATATATTCAATGGAAGCGCCACCACCTGTGGAAATATGAGTAAAATTATGTTTATAGTTGTTTGTAAAACCACCAGTGTCCCCACCACCAACAATGACCTTTTTGTCGTCACAACGTTTCAATTCTTGTTTTAACATATGAACCAATATTTCAGAACCTTGTTTGTATCTTTCATCTTCGACTACACCTAGTGTCCCATTCCAGAAAACAATGTCGTGTTGTTTAATGAGTTTATGTAAATGATTCAGTGATTTCATTCCAATATCAAAAAATGACTCGTTACTATTTAATTTGTCACTAGTAATGTGTTTAGGATCATCTTCTAAATTTTCGGCACATAATCCATCGCACATTAATGTGATTGTTGCTTTATTGGATTGGATTGTTTTTAAATAATCGGTCATATCATTTTTCAAAATGGAGTTAATATTTCCACCGCAAATATAAATATGATCCACCTTTTTAGATAGATTTTTCAACAATTCCAATTTATCGTCCATTTTCCCACCGCCAATAATGGCCAAAATCTTCTTGGAAGATTCATTTTTGGTAATGGATTGAAGTGCTGTAAGTTCTTTGTCAATCAAATAACCGTATCCTTTTTCTGTCATTTGAACACCGGCAATGCTTAAATGATCGCGATGCATACATCCAAATGCGTCATTTATATAGACAGTACCCAATTGTTGGATTACATTATATGCCATATTGTTAGTAAGATTCATGGTTTTGTAGTTTGTTTCTTCTTCATGGAAACGCAAGTTTTCCATTAAATATACTTTATGATCGGGATCGCCATTAAGACGCTGTAACGTCGTATCATGGAGTCCTTCATTTAAAAATCCAACATGTTTTCCTAGCAATTTTTCCAGTTCAGGAATTAAAAATTTCAGAGAAAACTGTTCATCATTACCTTTCGGTCTACCAAAATGAGACCCAATAATCAAACGATTGGGTTCGTCTTTCAAAATGCGTTGAATAGTCGGAAGTGCTGAAGTAATACGGAAATTGCTGGTAATTTCGCCATTATTTACAGGAACATTCAAATCGAGACGTAATAGCACATCTTTACCCTGAAAATTCAAGTTTTCGATAAAGTGTGGATGACTATTGTGTTGATATATGACATTCACCAATTTAATCAATTGACTTGCGTAAGACCATTCATTGTCATACCAAATCATAAATTTAAAATGATTGTTTCCCAATTCCATGGAGGCTTTTTCATCTACTATAGAGGGGCATTCGGTAGAAATCAAATCGGAACTAACAATGTTTTCTCGTACAACCTGTAAATAAGGATCTTGTTTCATAGATTTTAAAATAGTTTCCAAATTGGTTTCTGTTTCCAAAACTACATTTAAATCAACAAGAGATACACTGTTTACTGGGACGCGAACAGATGTACCCACAACTTTTCCTTCTAATTCAGGAAGAATTTTCGCGATAGACGATGAAGCACCTGTGCTATGCGGAATAATATTGTTGAAAATAGAACGATTGGTACGACTTTTGGAATGAGCTGTATCGACTACTTTTTGACTTGCTGTAGAAGCGTGAATGGTTGTAAAGTTGGCTTGTTCTATATTATAATGATTGCTTAAATGACGTAATACAGGAGTAATACAATTGGTTGTACATGACGCATTACTTACAATTTTCTGACCTTTGTAATTCTGTTCGTTGGCACCATATACAAAAAGGGGACTGTCGTCTTTTGCCGGAGCACTCATAACAATATAATCAACATTGTGTTGTGATGCTTTTTCTTCCGTTAAATATACACCCGTAGCATCAATAATATGATTTATGCCATATTTTCTCCATTCGAGTTGACTTGCATCGCGATTACGCAAAATATGAATGGGTTTGCCGTTAATTTCAAAAGTATCATTGTCAATAACATTTACATAGAAATGTTTGTTATATTGATGAACACTATCGCGTTTTAAATAAGATTCAATATTTTGAATATCAAAGTCCGGGGCATTAATGACTTTAACATCCATCGCATTATTATAAATGAGTTGGAGAAACACACACTTACCTATTCGTCCGAAACCGTTAATACCGATCGACAACATAATATCATACAACTAGATTTTTTTTTTAACATATTTTTTCATTATATGTTAAAATGAGATGAAGTATATAATGGCGCCTATTATGTTTAAATTTAATCGTTCTTATCAAACAAATGAGCAACGTTCTTTAGCCATAAAATCACTAGATTCGACTAAAAACCCTTTAACGTGTAAACAGAGATACAGTCAAATAGCACAACTTTCAAATCCCGGTCAGGTAATGAACTATAAATCAATAACAAACTGTACGAAAATGCAGAATGTATATGCACAAGGAAGGTTGATTGGTCGCAATTTTTGTATGAAATTATGATAATATCTTGTTATAATATAAATGAAGCGACCGGTGCGTGATCCAATAAAAGGAACATATACGATAAAAGATGTTGAATATAAAGAACTGTTTGGTTCTAGGGAACAAGTCATGAATGGAACAGCGTACAAAACCAGCGGTGAATTGACAAAAGATGATTTAGTTGTTAATAAACATGGACGTATCGTTTCTAAAGTGAAATATGACACATCCCGAAAAGAGAAGCGTTTAGAAAAATACGGTTATTTTGCGAAAAAAGGTAAATTCGGATATGTTAAAAAAGGGACAAAACGAAGATCAACTAAGAAACGAAAGAAATCAACCAGAAAAAATCGTAAATGAATCAATATTTAGTCATATGAATAATTTCTATGATTAATATATAATGTCAAAACACGTAAAATCAACGGGAACTCGCGCAGAAGTCATGCATGGAAATGCGAAGCATACATCGGGTGGTTTAGAGAAAAAAGATCTTATGATGAACAAACGCGGAAGAATTGTCTCCAGAAAGAAGTCCAAGACTGCTAAAAAGATGAAGCGCCTTGAGAAGGCAGGATTTAAACCTAAGAGGGGGACATTCAAGTTATTTAAGAAATCTGACGGAAAAACCAAGAAGAACAGAAAGTAAATTCAACACAAATAAAGACAAATAATTTATATAACTATTAATGGAAATAGTAATAGTTATAACAGTTGTATTTTGCATATATTATTTTATTTATTTAGTAAATGATGATATTATAGATGGGTATGAACTATGACATAAATAAACACATTGGAGAAATACATATACGTGCGTTATTTAATTGTGAAGCGCGTATATGAAAATAACGATGTTCGCAATCGTCATGTCGGTTCATTGGTTGTTCACATACTGCGTGAGACATTTGGTCGATGATACATTTAGGATAAATGGTAAGAGTTTTATGAACGTTCCATTCATATTTGATGTTTATAAACTTTTGTGTGCGATAAATGGCAAATCCATTAAATGCCGAAATACATGACACAAGACCATTTATAGGATCTTTCAGAATTGCTCTACCCATTGCGTCTTTTACATGTTGAACCATTAGATGTTTCACTTTTCGAACATTATTATAATGATTACAACTAAAAGTGTACGGTTCAATAGAAAGTGCCCATAAATCATAATAAATCACACGATTAAATGATAATGAATCCCATGGCAATGGTTCTTCGTTACGTTCCGAGTCAATAATACCATTTATAACGCTCGAGTTCATTTTTTCCGAATTCACTTCATCCATGTCCATCATAATAAAATAGTCAAAATTATCCAACTTGATTTCCTTTATTGTATCTAGTATTTTGTTTCGCGCATTTGCTATATTTTGTGTACGAATATTTCCTAACTCTTTGTTTCCTTGAACTATTTTCATTTTGTTAGGATGTTTCATCATAAATTGTTCCAATAAGTCAAGTGTGTTGTCGCCCGAATCGTCATATGAAAAAATAATATAGTAATCATCAAAACATTCACACAGTGTTTGTATATTTATTAAAACTTTTTCTAAATAAGGTTCAACATTATAGGTGCAGCCACAAATATAACTGTTGATTGGTTTCATTGACTAATAATAATGATTATTTTATTTTTAAACCTTTGTTAAAAATAAAATTACATGGAAAAAACTGTGGAATATTTTAGTAGTTCAAAATCATTTTTATAATATTCAGCAACAAGTTGTTTCGTTTTTTCGCTTGGTTCTTTTTTTTTCAAATCATAACTATCATGTATTTCACATGGTAATGAAATCTGGAATGTTTTTTCTAAATAACTATGAACTTGACTTAATTCATGAATATCATATAAAATAACTTTGTCTAGTTTTAAAAAATCTTCTAAACCATGTGTTTGAGGACGAAAATGCGATTCTAGATTGCCTGGTTCTACTTTATGAATAATTGTAGCCCATTCGTTTACATCAATATTACCATCATTCACTAGTTCGTTACATTTTTTTTGCGTTTTACTTGAGTCTACGCGTAATTTTAATATACTTTTATACCGAATTTTACTATATCCACTTAGAAAACGACTATATGGATTGCGTGAAAAAAATAGTACAACTGATTCATTATCTAAAAAAAGTTCGTCTATTTCCATATTTGAAAATTTATGTTTATGGACGTCGAAATATTTTTCAGTATCGTATAAATAATCAATATCGTTTATCATGTTTTTAATCGTTGTACAAGCACATTTTTCATTAAAAATAAAAATAAGAGGTAATTCCTTAAATTTATAAATGAACATTACTATAATAACAGAAGTTTATTTTTACATATAAACATAAATGAATTAAAATCAATATTTGTGGATTAGTTAATGCTTTCTAAAAAATTGATTTTACCTAACACTAACATTCCGAATAATAACATGGAAATATCAACTAATACTATGAATGCAGTAGAAAATGAATATTATGTAGGAGACAATTTAGATACTTTAAAACGGTTGCCTAATAATTCAATCGATTTTATTTATTTCGATCCTCCATACAACACAGGACGTAATTTCTTCAATTTTGATGATAAATTCAAAAGTGTAAATGATTATATTGAATTCATTAAATTGCGTATTATAGAATGCGAGCGTTGCTTAAAACCCAATTGTAATATTGTCATACATATTGAACCAAAGATTTCCCATTATTTTAGGGTTATTTGCGATGAAGTATTCGGATTAGATCATTTTAAAAACGAAATTGTTTGGCAAACCGGCGGAAACGCGAAAAATCTGTATCAACTTAATCGATTTCATGACACCATTATTGTGTATTCTAAAAAAGGAAAGGGAAATAAAGCAAAGTTCAATCCGCAATATTTTCCATATGATGAAGAATATAAGAAGAAATCCAATGTAAAGTTTTGTGAAATTCATAAAAAAGAATATGTGACTACCGCATTACATAATTCTCAACCAGACGTAAATCCACGACTGAATTTAAGATATGAATGGAAAGGTGCTCAGAAACAATGGTATGTTACAAAAGAGAAAATGAAAACGTTAGATGAAGACAATCGATTAGTGTATAATAAAAGCAATATACCAAGAATCAAGCGATTCTTAGATGAAATGCAGGGAATTCCTTTACGTGATGTTTGGTGCGATATTAGTAACACACAAGTTGGAGAAAAATTACAATATGCTACACAAAAACCCGTGAAATTATTGGAACGCATAATTAAATTATATTCAAATGAAGGAGATTTGTGTATGGATATATTTGCTGGATCGGGTGTTTTAGGACGTGCATGTATGAAACAAAATCGTAATTATCTATTACTTGATATAAACAATGATGGTCGGGAAATATTTCAACAGTCAATTTCTTGAAAAAAAATAACTACGATTACTAACAATTATATATTTTAGTTTAATTGCACTGTTCAAATTTCTAGTAACAGTAAATAATATAAAATTGAATTTTTTTTCTTGATAAATTAATTATATTAATCCCAATAAATAAATATAAAATGGAACCATTACGAAAACAATTTCTTCACGATCAAGATAATCGTATTCAAAAATTGTATTATGATATAAATATTAATACAATTTTCAACAGAACAAAATTACAAAATGTTAAAAACAAATTTTGGAAATATGAAAAATATATAAATAATAAATATTTTAATGATGTGCAACCAAAATTATTAGAATTAGAACAAATCCGAGATGAAGTCTATATACAATGGCAACGTGCAAAAAGAATATCACTCATACACAATCCTACTCCCGAAAATGTACAAAAACGAACAGCATTAGTTCCAATATTTCGCAAAGCAGATGAAGAATACCAAGAAATGAAACAAGAAGAATACTTTTATAATCAAGTTATGGAAGATATTCATTCTAAAATATATGAAATAAACAAACAACAACGTAATATTTACAAACATTATAAGAAATGCTCTCATTACGAAAAAAAAAATATGGTTTACATTAGCGGTTGTAAAACAAAACATAAGTTCTGTTCTACTTGTAGTGATGATATAACAAAATGTCCTGTATGTGAGGAAGATTTATCTTTTCAATATTGTGCTATTTGTATGGAAAATAAAAAGGAAATAGTAGAAACGGGGTGTGAAAATAAACATCAAACATGTAAAGAATGTTTGGATAAAATAATAAGAAAGAACAATGTATGTCCGTTTTGTCGTGATTATTGTAGTAAAGAACCATCTGTCCCTATATACGTAGAAGGGACTTCTCATACAGTTGAAGAAATGGAGCAATCATATTCTCGGATGGAGAATGGAGAAGACTATAGAGACTATTTACAAGATATGACAGACGATAGGAGGTAAAAATATTTCAACAGTCAATTTCTTGAAAAAAATAACTACGATTACTCGCAATTATATTTTTATGAATATTCATGATTTTTTTGGGTTTAAAATACAGGAGGGGTTACAGGGTCGATCTTATATTGATACTTCTTTAGCATTTTGGAACTGATAGAGGTGACACAGCATCCTTTTTCACCGTTCACTAATTCGGTAATAGGAATAATCGAGAAGGACCAATTGTCCACGCTATTGCGGTTCTCTCTCAATTTACCGTCTTTACCTACGTTGACTAGTGTCACCATCACATAGTCAAATTCATCGGTAGAATATGCAACATGTCCAGTATCCGAAGAACTACCCTTATTTTTCTCACTGTGGCGTCGCGTAGTTTCGAAATGGGTTTGTTGCGAGAAATCGTCTTTTCCTTTTACTTGGCGAAGTTTGGATTGAATTCTTAGCGGTTGACCAGTTGTTGGATGTATTGCTAATATATCAAATCCCGGACTGTTGTTCTTTGTTTCGATCATGGGGCAATCAGCGTCGAGTTCAGGGTCATATGCTACTATTCCACAATGTCGAAGTAGATCTTTTTGAATGATTTCATTGGCACGCGCCATTGCTTTTCCCCAGTCAATGACGGTCATCGATTTAATTATGCCATTTTCGATGAGAAGACGAGCATCGGGATGGATCACATTCATCAATGAAAGTTGTGCGTTTTCTGAAGTAGTAATTGTATTCATTATTAATAATTATCTGTTTATTAGTAATGTGTTTTATAGAGAAAAGTCTATCAATTTTATAGACGATATTTTTCTTTGAATGCTTCAGGTGTATATAGTGGAATATTAAGTTTCTTCGCATTAGCAACTTTGCCTGTATCACTTTCCGGATCGGGTGTAATCACACAAAATGTTTTGCTTGTAACACTTGTACTTAATGAAGCGCCCACCTCTTTTAATTTTTCCTCTATTTCTTTGTCACGAGTTCCACTCATAACCACAGATTTCTTATATAAAGGATGCGAATCGTCTACAATTACATTTTGCGTTTTGTTTATTACCAATTTTGATTCTAACTTACATTCATGTAGAAAACCTATAAATTGTGGTATTTCTTTAACGAATGCTTGCGCTGTTTTTAATGCCATACCTTTAATATCTTTCAGTTTTTTTACTTTCGTTTCTGCGTCTTCTGTAGAAGACAATATATTTGGATATTCGTTCAAAATGAGCTCTATTTTCTTATCACTGAAACCGCGTCCAAACATATTAGACACAGACATGAGTTTAGATAAGGATGCCTTTTCGGTTTTATCTAAAATTCCGGAATGAAGTTTTTCTGCCATTTTTTCTTTGAATCCGTCTATTGATAGTATTTGTTCTTTTGTCATGGCTAAAATTTTGGGCACACTGTCGTAACCCGCATCCACCATTTTGACAACATTCTTTTCACCCAACCCATCGACTTCTATTCCTTTAAAGAAACCCACAATGTTTTTGTTTCGCACATTTTCATCGTCATTTTTATTTTCCAACATAATGTCTACGTGACTGTCGTTCCAAATGTAATCTACGGTTGGCATAAGCGGTTGTTCAGCAGGAGTTATAACATTGCGTATATATGGAATGACATCCCCACTTCGAATAATTTGAATAATAGCACCTACACCAATTTTATTGGATTCAATAAACGCACCATTAAATCCGGTTGCTTTCTTAATAGTAACACCACTTAGTTTTATGGGTTCAATATGAACAATTGGTTTTAAATATCCATCTTTACTAGCGTTCCATTCGATGTCTAATACTTTTGTTTCTGCCATTTGATCAGATAATGCCATTTTGAAGGCGAACGAATGATCAGGATTTCCTGATTTTCGAGAATATATTTCATCATTTGTAACAATGACACCATCAATTTCGTAATCGTAATTATCGCGCCAATCAACCAGAATTTTCGATAATTCATCATTATCAATATTTTCATGTGTTTCATTACGGACAACATTAAATCCGAGTTCTTGGAGTTTTGCCATTTGTTCACTCGGTTTTAACACCGGTTTAATCATTTCGTATGCAACGAAATCCATGTCATTTACAGTATCATTAATTGATACGCGATTTACTGTGCCTGCGATTAAATTGCGCGCATTCGCAAATTTACTGGAATATTTTGTTTCGAACGTTTTCTTTGCCATAATAAATTCTCCGCGTACAACAATATCCTTGTCTTTTGGTAGTTTCATATAAGTTAAGAAATGTGATACGTCTTGACCCACTTTTCCATCGCCGCGTGTATAAAGACCGAAATTATCATTTTCTGTTGTATATAATCCACTGACTCCATCCAATTTACATGACAATACATATGGACCATTGTATTTTGATTTCCACGAAGGAAGTGCTTTTGTATCGGGTTTTATTTTATCCATAGATGCCATTTCATATGGCAAATTTATTTTATTTTTTTCTACAGGTGCTCCTATTTTACCAATAATATTGCTTTTTGGATATTTTTCTTTGATATAATCTTCCAAAATATCGTATTGATTGTCGCTGATAAGTGGTTGTTCGTTTGGTCCAAGATTACGATAGACTTCATTTGTTTTAATCAACATTGCGTTCAATGTTTTTTTGCTTAAATTATCGAGGACGCTTAGTCCGCCAGTTTTGAAATGTTCAATAGCGTGTAATGTAGGGTCGTTGTTATGGACATTTAATGGATTCGTCTTACAAATCGGACATATATTATCTTTTATGACCAATTTTTTTTTCAATGGCATGTTTTTCTTAGTTACATTTTTTTTCTTTAATTTATTTTCAATTTTATTTTCCTGTTCTCGTTTCTTACGTGTCTTTTCCTCTTCCTTCGTCTTTTTCTTTTTCTCTTTTTCTTCTTCTTTTTCACGTTTCTTGCGTGTCTTTTCATTTTCCTTTGCCTTTTTATTTTCTTCTTTTTCACGTTTTTTTCTAGTCTTTTCATCGTTTTTTTCTTTCATTTTCATTTTCTTTATTTCTTCCTTTTCCTTTTGTTTCACTTCTTTCATTTTCATTTTGGTTTCCTCCTTTTCCTTTTGTTTCACTTCTTTCATTTTCATTTTGGTTTCCTCCTTTTCCTTTTGTTTCACTTCTTTCATTTTCATTTCAGGTTCTAAAATATCGGCATTGTCGATTTTTTCAGTTTGAATCGTTTCTTGGACCACAATTGGTTCAATGAATTCATTTTTCAAAGATTTATTTAATGGAACCACTGACCGTCCATCAACACGTTGGTTTGGTTCTTTGTATTCCATTTTCAAAAATTCAAAAATAGATTCTTCGTTTTCAAACATTTTATCCAGTTTTGTTCCTTTTTTTTTACCATCCATTTTATATAAACCATGTTCATTAAGTGAATAACCCATTGTTAAAGCGCGACCGCGCATGACAGTATTAAATATTTTACTTCCGGTAAAATAAAGTATGGCAAATGGATATTCTTGTTTGGTTGTATACATAAAATCAACACGTCGAACAGTGTCTGAAGAGGGTAATTTGGCAACAACCAAACTTTTTGTATTACCGCGTGATAAGAGTTCAACAATAATTTTCTCTTCTACTAGTTTGTCGATGAAGTTTTTAAAGACATTCTTATTTTCGGATGTAACAATGACGTCAATATCACCCGATGTTTTGGCACCTCTGCGAAAACTGCCTACTATTTCAAATTGAGAATCCACATCTTTAACTTGATCAAAAAGTCTTTCAAACACATCATTGTATTCTTCAATCTCTCTTCTTGGAATCCGTTTCAAAATGTCCTCGTAATGTTTCAATCCCATTTTCTGAACGTTATTTAACATTTCCTCTTGTTTCTCACGCAATTGTTCAATAGAAGTAATCCCTTTATTGACTAATTCTGCTGCCTTTTTAGGACCAATGCCATAAATATCCGAGAAAATGTTTTTAGGATCAGCCCGCTCGCGTTCTAGTAAGCGTAACGTTCCTGTCTGGATATATTCCTTTATTTTTTTCACAATAGTTTCACCGACACCTGGAAGTGAGATTAATTGTTGATAATTACCTGGATTAATTTCGTTTGGATGAGTAATAATACTCTCTTGTGCCTTTTGATAAGCGCGCGCACGAAATGGTTCCCCCCGTTTTACCATAAATTTTGCCAATTCATCTAACAAATCAATTAAGTTTTCATTTAATCGTCCATTAATAACTGGTTTATCGTCAGGTATACTTTCCGAAATAGTCGTTTTTTCTTTCAATTCGTCAACCGAAGGTTCTCTCTTTTTCTTTTTGATTTTTATCGTTTTACTCTTTACAGGAGTAGGTCCTCTTATTTTTTCTAATATTTCTTTACGATGGTCCTTTTCTTGTTGTAATTTTATATCTAAAGGTTCTTCCATTTATATATAAAATATAGATAAAACAAAAATATTATACTTACCAATAACACGCATTCTCAACTTTATTACAATTTTTAGGTTTTTCGTTGGGTTTGGGACGTTTCCAAAAATCATTATAAAACAATTG
>Ga0209533_1002560_pt1 | contig 16495 bp, 19 predicted proteins | sample COG_04_FD_184748 | JGI IMG/M metagenome (GOLD analysis project Ga0209533, IMG submission 184748) | Pelagic Microbial community sample from North Sea - COGITO 998_met_04 (SPAdes) (version 2) | ecosystem: Environmental > Aquatic > Marine > Neritic zone/Coastal water | place: Helgoland, sampling...
CGCTACGACGCAAGCCAAGCCAAACCACAAAATTGCTTCCTGCCATTTTCAAAACCATACCCCAAACTCCCCAAAAGGCGGTAGACAATGAGCTTACTAGATTCCAAATATTTTGAGCGTGAAGTGATTTCCCGACTGATTCGAAGCTCAACATTCCTCGATGCACCGCACTCAAATGCAGTTGAAGCGGATTGAACAAAAGCAAAGGGATCAGAGCAATTGACACTAGTGGAAAAAGTGAATTATCCGCACGAAAGAAAAATACAATCACCGAAAGAACTCCCAAAAACGCGCCAATACCCCCAATCCATCTCGCGGCCATTCCAGAAGCATCCACAAGACGCTGTGCTTGCTCTGGGTCTCCTTTAGCCCGAAAAAGGGGCAAATTTCGACTCAAGCCGCTAAAAACACCCAACTGTAGAATGCCAAGATAAGTTGGTATCAGCATAATCGCTTGAGTAACGCCAAGTTCCTCTGGAGCTAAAAATCGAGCAGCAACAAGTCCTCCAATCAAACCCAGAAGTGGCGTCGATAATTTCGCTGACAACAACAGGAGGTCACCTCTTTGAGATTTAATTTTTTTGAGGAAGAACGAAAGCATTTGCGAATAAAGACTATCTAAATACCTAGGATATTAATTAGCACCAGTTTGCAGAAAATCCGAGCTTACGAAGTCGCTGGTTTTGAGAAGAAAAAGCCGCTTTCATCGAACCAAATGCGATCGGCTTCTCCTTATGGCTTCCAGCATTGAAAGCCTTTTCAGTTAAAAGACCGCACTTTTGTATTTCTAGAAAATCACAAACGCTTTCAAAGTTCTTTTCAGAATTCTTAAAAAAATCAGCCGAATCAATCAGCAGCAACTGATCTCGAGAGAAAACGGAAAGCCATTGCTCCAGCGCACTGGCATAGTCTCCCCACTTAAAATAAAATTTAGCAGGTAGGTCAGGGCAATCGCCATTACGCCAACGCTCAATCTCACTTTCGGAGAAGACTTCATTAATCGGACGTTTTTCTAATCCACAACGCTTCTCATGATAATAATGCGATACCGCACGTGCAGCAGGCTCACGCATGACAATAATTAATTTCGCCGCTGGAGTAATTGAAGCAACATGCTCTGGAGCCTGTAACGAATACAAATAGGTCGGCGTTGCTTCCCCACAAAGCGCTTTATTCCGTGCCAATGTTGAGCGTAAAGGAAAATGCCTCTGATACCAATCAACACCTCGACTAAACTGTGCCGTAAAGAACATCACCTCTTTTGGCATCGAACCCGTAATTTGTGGGTGTAAACATAAATAGTTAAATAATGAAGTCGTCCCCGCCTTTTGAGCTCCGATTATTAGGAAATCTGGAAGAGCCCGGGAACTAGCATTGAACTCACGACATTTCAAATACCCTTCTTTCGCCCACGGGGGAATCTTACCATTGATGGCTAATCTAAGTTTATGTAGCATGTGCAAGGCGAATAGCGAATAGCGGATGGCGAATGGTGGATGACTAGTAGAGAAGGCGGATGGATGACTGCTACGCGATATCCCGATAAACCGTCGCATAGGCTTGTGCGGTCGCATCGGCTGAATAGCGCTTCGCATTCTCTAGTCCAAGATCGATAAGCTCAGTTCGATAATCTTGATTCTTTAAAAGGCGTCGAAAGCCTTCACGGATAGAATCGACCTCGAGTGGATCCACAAAACAAGCACCTTCTCCGGCAATTTCTCTCAATGTCGAAGTATGACTCGTTAAAACAGGACGTCCTGTCACCTGCGCTTCAAGGACTGGCAAGCCAAAACCTTCGTAGGTGGAGGCAAAGGCGACCAAGTCAGACTCACGGTAAGCTTGCAGTACTTCTGCATCCGAAAGTCGCCCGAGCTCGTTAAATGAGAGTTCTTGTTGCTCGAACCGCTCTCGTTGCCCCTCAGACAATTGGCCAATGATTTGAACATCCACTGAAAAGCCTACCAAGGCAGCACACATTCGTTCGATATTCTTCTGTGGTTGTGTGCCGATCATTAACACAGAAGGCCGCTCAGGCCATTCTTTAGGCGTAAAGCTAAAGTCATTTGAAATACAATTGGGAACCGTGATCACTTTGTCAGCTAAGTTGCCCAACTCTTCCTGCAACTCACTTTGAATGGATTTTGAAATGGTGGTGACTGCAGTTGCAAGCCGCACTGGCAATACATACCATAATGCTCTAAAGACTTTACGAGCCAACCCGGTCTTCGGTCGGAGTGGTGCTAAATCATGAATCGTCAGAACACTTCGTCGTCCAAGCAACGCGGGGACAAGATAATGAATATCTCCAGTAATATGAATCACGTCGGCTCGTAGAAATAATGCCTGGAGGCAATTTAACAAACGTGGAATGAGTCCTCGGCTGTGAAACCATGAATGTACCACACGGACTTCAATATCAGCAGGAAGTGCTGCTCGAATGTCGTGAAAGAGGCGCTCAAAGCTGTGAAAGCCTTCTTGAGGTTTTCGGGTTAGGTGAATGACGCGGAGACGAGCAGAGCTCGTCGTGGGAAGGTGTGAAAGTTGCAAAGTGGGAAAAGTGGAAATGGACCTAAGAAAAGCTACCAGAGGTCGGGCGACAGGGAGCAGGGGAAACCTAGATACAGGAGTCAGAATTCAGAAGACAGGAGTCAGTCCCTGACCATGAAGTATTTATGGAATCGCAGTACCTCGCTATTTGGCAGCGCCTTAAGTTTCGTAAATCGTTCGCATTCAATTCTGAATACTGAATCCTTTGGTTCTTCGCTATTTTTAGTGGATCAATTAAAAACTAAAATGGCAATGACTGCAGAGATGAGCCATTACAGATTAAATTTCACAACCACCCGCTACGCGGGTTAGAGGAGGGAGGCGAAGGGAGTGAGGGGTGTCAGCATGGGGATTTCATCGCAATCATTACCTCCCCATACTCGCCGGGAGGGCAACTCTAGCGCTAGCGATTGTGAAAAATCATCAGTGCTAAACTCAAAGGATTGCGAACTCGCTATCCACTAAAAATAGCGAAGAACCAATCCTTTCTTCTGACTACTCTTTTAAGGGTATACTAGCACTAATGTTTTCAGCGGAGCTGGGAACCGCTTATCACCGCTTATGGAACGCTTATCTGGCAACGACGTAACGGATCTGGCATGACTCTTAGATGAGGCTTCACAACGAGCTTGGAATATATTCTTTAAGAATAAAGCGTTTCCATTCCAATTGTTTCATTGGACCAAAATTGATGAGATACCCGACTGCTTTCTTAGTGATGTGCATGTAGTTCAGTAATTGCTGCTCGTGCTCTGAAGTTAGCTCCTTAACTGCTTTGAGTTCGACCATGATCTCCTCGGCGACCTCAAGGTCGGGGATATAGCGTTTATTTAGCAGATGTCCTTAATAGTAGACTCTTAACTCTGCTTTAGATTTGTGGGAAATTTTGTGTAAGCCTAATTCCCATTCCAGACTCTCTTGGTAAATCTCCTCCGAAAGCCCTCCATTCAACTCGGAATGCACCTCAAAAGCTGCTCCCATTAGCGCGTAGCCTTCAAGACCCAAATACTCTCTATTTTCTTTTTCCATAATAAGCGTGATATTAGCGGTGATAAGCGGTCTCCGACGCAGTCGGAATTACGAGTGAGAGACAACGATGACGTTTTTAACTCCTCTAAGAGGCAACTGCAAATTCGCAGGCATTGGGTAACTCCGCATGCTTGGAAGCATTCAAGATTTCTAAGCCGACGATATTACCATCGGCATCATAGTCCAAGATGACTCCAGGCCGATTTTCATCGCTCTCCACGATTGCTCGCTCGCTCAATACGATGCGTAACACATCAACTTCTGTATCGTAATTTACTTTCATTTCAATTCCTCCCAATACTTAGAGACTTTACTGGTTTGGTAAGCGGTGACAACCACTTTAGGTTCCTTTGAAGGATTCACTATAATCCTTAATAAAGTGACTTCCCCGCGATCATTGCTGAAACGCGACTGATAACATGCCAGTCCATCTTTAGCAGCCACCACCTGCTCTGGGGCTGCCAAAATCGCTTCAATCTGCGAGGTCGATAGCCCACGCCGTTCGATTTCAATGCGTGCATGTTTTGATAAAATGAAATCCATATGATCTACGAATAGGTGCCTTCTGGTTGGCCATGGGTTCGAGTTTGAAGGCATTTCCTCAATTTTGGAATACGGTGGACGATCCCCGCAATCAGAAGATGCAGTAGCCAGAATTTCACATAGGCAAGTAGGATGCAGCACCCTTCCCAGAGAGAGCGACGGTTTGATAATAGACTACGTGTGGCCTGTGTTCGCGCTCGAATGCGCATCTGCTCGCTCAGTCCACCTGAAAGGAACAACGCGCCCACTTTCGGAATATGCCTACTGGAAATTCCGGAAGCGACCAAACGCACCATCAAATCAAAATCAGCAGCCAAATCATAGCGTTCATCAAATCGATACTTCGCCATAGTGGACTGATGCACGATCAAACTTGGATGCAGAACCGGAACATGATGATAAAAATGACTCAATTCTAATGTATCAGGAGCCTTTCGCAGAAATTCACGCTTATCATTTTGGTCAACAGTAACGCCATCGAAATATAGATAGTCTACTTCCTGAGAATTTCGTATCGCCTGTATTACGTTTGCCCCGAATCCCTTCGCAAACCAATCACCCGCGTTCAGAAAGACCACCCATTCCCCACTAACTTGATCGATACATTGATTCATGGCATCGAAGACTCCAGAATCTTTACCGCGAACCTTCCGAACTTTCAGTTTTTGATCAAAATGTTGCTCGCTTGAGCATTTCTCCAAATCAAGCGATCCATCCCATTCTTTGATGAAATACTCGACATCGTCGCAGTCACCAAATTCACGAAGCACCGATGCGTAGGTCTGATCGAACCCAACCGCAGGGCTTTTGATGACTGTGATAATGGAGAGGACACGCTTCGCGTGTACTGGCGGATGGCTAATCACTGATGGGAACACGCTATGTGTGCAATATGCGTTCTAAGTCTTTTTCTAAGTGACCGAGACTCGATTGGACTGCTGCCCAGAGTATTTCATGGTCTACGACATCATATCCATGTGCCAATAAATTACGTGTGCCGATAATTCGATGTCCATCTGTGATTTGCTGGAAAGCCTCTTCATCCAAGTTTCGCAATCGATTAAGTGCTTCTCCCAAAACCTCAAACAATCGCTCCAAAATCAGCTGAAGTCCTCGATCCTCCAACAGGTCTTCATATGTTTTCCCACGAGTGAAGGTGCGCAGTTCATCGCAGGCTCCACGGGCATCATGCACAAGTTTTTCTAATTTACGCGGCATAAAGAGGCTGTCGGGTTTGCTCGATCTCTTGCTTAAAATAGGGGTTTCGGATGGCACTCTCGCAAACCAAATCAACTTTCCGTTGGAGGATAAACTCAAGCCCTTCCTTAAAATCAAAATACTGATTAAAAGCATTAGTCTGGTCGTCGCGTTTAAATACCACGAGGAAATCTATGTCACTTTTTTCGCAAAAATCATCCCTCAAAATCGAACCAAAAAGATCTAATCGAACGACATCATGCTGTTCGCACAATCTCTCAATCTGTTTATGATTGGACTGTATAAGATCATTTTGCATATTATTAATCTATTGATTCGTTAGGGTTAGGTAAAGAACTTAGAGGTGTGAGGTAGTTTTCTATAATAAGCGTTTAATTAGCTGTGATACCGTGTCCTGCGTAGCTCTAAGAGCGTAGAAGGAAGCGGTTTGTTCTTCTCCTGCTCAAGAGGGGATTACCCCTACGGGGCTATCGCCATCTACGCGCCCCCGCGCTTCTTCCGACGCAGTCGGCCTCCGTCTCTGATAGCTGATTAAACCGACCCCCCATTTTCGTATAAATCTATCGTTTCTTTTATCCAATTCGAGCGGCGCATGGCGGCACGCGGTGCGTGCGATGGCGAATGGCTCATAGTGAAGGACGAAGGATTAAACGACTCGATAACTCTCTTAATGGCTTCCACATCCGCCGATTTAAAAAAGGCTCCATTCTCGCCATCACGTATCAGCTCCCGACAACCTCGAACCTTGTTCGTTAAGACAGGCACGCGACGAGCGAGCGCCTCCATCGCGCTGACTGGCATTCCTTCACGAGCAGTCGGAAAGAGTAAGGCGTCTGCAATATCAAGATAAGGAAGCACATCATCTTGAATGCCGACAAAGCGAACGCTCGGATGCTGCTCAAAATCAGACCATTCTCCATCAGTAAGTCCAGTGGGATGCAGTGGGTCTCGCTCACCGATAACGATCCAACGAATGTCGGGGCAATTCTTGCTGGCTTCCATAAACGCCCGTGCAGCCAAATGAAACCCTTTGTGTGCAATGATACGCCCAATAAATAGAAACACTCGATCTTCAGAAGATAACCTCAGCTCACTCCTCAACTTTTGACGCGCTTCACTCGACGGAATGGGTGTATCAAAAAAACGGTCGTGGCAACCAAAGCCGCTGGATTTTTGCAGTGTGACCTTCACTGCCAACAGACAGTCCGACAGGGCTTCGTGATCATCTTTCGTGAGTACGATGACTTGATCCATTTGAGAAGCCGCAAACGTTTCAGATGCCTTGATGAGCAATCCATTCAGTCCAGACGCAAAAGGGAATTGAATTCCTTGGAAAGTCGCCAGCCAGCAAGCTCCGCAATCACCTCCAAGGCGAGCCAGTGACGCCGTCAAAATAGCCGATGAAAAATGCGCATGCACGACATCCGGACGATAGTCTTGTATGATTTTTCGAACTTCACGGCTGACAGCGAGGTGCTTAATCGGACTGGCTCCTCTTGGAAAATTAACATGGCGGATTTCGCCAGGGCCATCCACTGGTTGATTGGAAATCCCACCGCCTGGATTAAATAGAGTTAGCACCTCGTGCCCGTCATCAATCAAAGCCTGAGTCAGCTCACGTAAAAAAACGCGGAAACTATCGGCTCCTGGTATGATTTGCAAAATTTTCACGAAAATCAATGGTGGGTGGATGATGGAGGATGAGTGAGGGCGGATGAATGATTACGGATCGTTAAGAATGCATTAAAGACCTGAAGGGAAGTTAATCACGGAGTGCTTTGAAGGCGAACACCATGGAAGCGATTGGGGCTTCTCGCTGAAAAATAGACAGCCAACTTGATTCACCCTTTCGATAATACTCTGAGGCCAGCCTTGCGCGATGAAATGCACACACACTCGATGACCAATTCGAACCGTGCTTCTCAAGTAGCTGTGTTAAGCCAGTAATTCGCTTGTCTACACTCGTGGATAAGCGCGGTTGATCATGGTCAAAATATTCAATCCATTCACCCTGCAAACAACACAGTGGCGTGATCTTTTGGATCCTCAACCATAAGTCCCAATCTTCCATGCATGTCATTGTCTCATCAAATCCAAGTGCTTTTTCAAAGACATCACGATGCACCAGCATACTCGAACACCCACCAGTTAAATTGCGCTTCAAAATCGAATCAGGCTGAATCTGTAATGGTAATGCATTTCTACCCTGAGCCACTTTGCGTCCAGAGTGCATACGCCACCCTAACGACCACGCTCTGCAAACGGTTTCTTCAACCACTAGATTACGCAGCTTCGATAAACTTCCAGGTAGATGCGCATCATCATCATCTAAGAAACACAGATACGGATTCCGACTTAGCTGAACCCCTAAATTACGCGCAGCGCTGACTCCAATCAACGTTGGAGTCGATTTTAATGTAATCTTGAACGATAAGTTGTAGGATTCAATATCTAGCTCATGCCCATCTGCAACAACGATCACCTCGTCTTTACTGTTTAAACCAGACGCCGCTAGTGACAATAATGCATGTGAAGCATTTCGTCCTGGGCCGACTGGAATGATTACGGAAAACATAGTTCGAGCGGCGCTGCCGCTGTTTAAGTTTTGAGTTTTACCAGCCGAAGCTGGTGTTCGAGTTTTAGTTAATTCACTAGTAACTCGAACCGCCGCGCAGCGGCCCCAGCTCCAACTAATTACTGACATTCAAGATGCATCCGCTGTGGGTTGCATCGCAAATGCCCGCCGAAATCGAAATCAGCTCCTTCAACGCTTCCTGAAAATGGTAATCACGCGAAAGCGATGATTGGTTGATTTGACCATGCCGATATAAGCTTGGACCTCAAAATCAACTTTGCGATACATCGGCAGGACTTGATCCAACCAGACGACATGAGCCCCTTTTCGGAGGCGTTCGCCGAGGGCGCGCATGACGACGTTGCGCTTCACCATAGTGCACTGATAATGGTCGCAATCTTCGACGCTATAAGGGGGGTCCGCCAAAACCAAATCGAATTTTCCGACAGGCACATTCTCCAAGCGGTGTGCGTCGTCTAGTATATCCGGGTTGACCGCTGGGTTACTGTCGACTCGTGTGCCGGGCAGCTCCGATTGGTCCACCTGCCCACTGAAGACATGCAGCACATTTTTCTTATCCGGAAAGAGTGCTTTGATCCGCCGCAAATAGGTCGGTGGATAGCCGCCATAGTATGTGCTTTTCACCCGATAGTTGTTTCCCATCACCCAGGTGCCGTAAATCCGATCATCCGCCCCAACAAATAGCGAACCAGGGAAGCCAGAATGTGCTTCGTAGTGTTGAATGCGTTCGACGGGATTCATTGGGGGCGGCGGCGGGGGGCCAGCGGAGCTGGTATTTAAGTTTACAGTTTAAGTTGAAGACTGCTGCGCGGCGGTTGTTCCTTGAGAAGTTAATTTACTTTCGAACTTAAACTTAAACTCTAAACCATTATTAGCTATTAGCCATTTTACACACAGGATGTAACTGCTCTGACGTGGATTTAGAGGTTTTTATAAGCGTGTGATTAGCGGTGATAAGCGGTTTCCGACGCAGTCGGCTACGTGTGAGCAGGACCTTGGATCGACTTTTTTTAACCGCTTATAACCGCTTATAACCGCTTATAACACGCTTATCTTACATGATGTAACTGACGCTGAGAACGACTGCGCCGTTGTTCGAGTTGCTAGTTCTAGTTTAGAGTTGCTACTTTTTAGGGGAGGAACGGGTGATCGATGTTCCAAGTGCGTAGAAGATGAGCGGAGCGGCGCAAGGCATGAGCTCTCTCAAGAAAGCTAAGGATTCTAGAGTCGCTTATGAGTGATGTTTCTAGGACGTGCCTCTCGAAGCGAGCGCGTTATGACGTGCGGAAGGGCTCAACACGGCCTTTGCTGCGCGTAGCACCGCATTCTACTCCGGAACATGTCTCGATTATCGGATATACTCACGTAAATTAAATCATGCAAAAATTACTCCCGATAAGTTTGATGAAACATACAGAGACCGCACCTAAAAAACGTTTGCTTATAACTCTGAACTAGAACTCAAACTGTACTCTCGAACAACGGCGGATCCGTTCCACTCAAACCAACAACTTAAACTCTAAACAGCGAACCGCCGCTTCCACTCAAGCTCGAAGAGCTTCGCTAGGGCGGCAAGCAGTCCGACCATTGCCACCCAATACGCGGGACTATTTAAGATAAATTCGAGGAAGGCGTGGGCGGCGATCGTGGCGAGACCAAGGATTAAAAAGAGACTCTGTAAGGATGAGGCACTAAAAAGCTGGCGAACGACGGGGAAAAGAAGGGTAGCTAAACTCAGTAACAATAGACTGCAGCCGATGATGCCGTATTCGGCTAAAAATTGTAGTATGTCATTATGGGCATAATGAAATACTTTTCGCCCCATCCACTGGTCTTTCTTTTTATGATAGCGACTATAAAAGAGTTCTGGATAATTGTGCTGGTAGATCGGGAAAATATAACGAAATGAACCCGCGCCCCAGCCGAGCCATAGACGGTCTTGTGCCATGTCCCAGGTGGCTTTGCTTGAAATCATTCGGGCGTCGCTCTCCGCATTATCAATTGTCGCCCCCACATCTCCGAAGCGTTCCTCAATAGCTTTCAGATCCACTTGCTTGCCGATGCCGTACGCGCCTCCTACTAATACGAATCCGGTGATGCCAGCAATCGCCCAGGAATTCCGGGTGCTGAACACTGCAAAGACGCGTTGCAGCATAAGTAAAAAAAGAAAGCCGATTGTTAAGATTGAGGCAACGAGAATTCCCCCTCTAGAGAGCGCTAAGCCTACAGAACTGGCCACCAGTGCGAACAATAAAAAAAGTAAAAAGTGCGGGCCGCCATGCTGTGCGCGCTCGATGGCACGCTTCGCATAATAAAAATACAAGACTCCAGTTCCAATCAGAATACCATTTAAATAGGCAACCCCTTGATTCCGGTAGAAAAACGAGCCCCAGAACTGCTCATTCGACGACTTCAAGGTCCACAAAACTTTGTCGGCCTCGGTCATATCTTGAAGTATTGCGACAAAGGCCATTCCACTACCACTAAGAATCAGCGACCAAAGAATGATCGAAGCGGCCTTACGGCGAGAGATGCCTATCAAAATCCCCCACATGAGCAGAAAACTGGCGGCAAACCATTTGAGCACCCGAAACGCATTCATCTCATTGTAATCAGAGCGAACACTCGAAGGCCATGCTTCCCCAAATGGAGCTGATGTCGATTCAACCCACCATCCACTTTCATCACTCACCACTGCGACGGACGGATTGAGTGCTTGGATGGAGATATAGATAAGGAAGAGGAAGGAGAACCAGAAAGGCGCAGAAAACAATAACTGAGTGAGCGCCTTTTTTGAAAAGCTGAAATACGGAAACGCTGAAAAACTGAAATGCTGAAATGCTGAAAATCTGAAAGTAATAATCGCCGCGATAAAGGTCAGAAGACTACCGACTAACATGACGTCGACTGTCCATGCGATGACTCCGGCGAAGCCCCACGCGGTGAACGCTAGTGTGAGCGACGCGAAGAGCACAACTAGCCATTCTTGAAACGTAATTCGGGAGCGGCGCGAGTTACTTTTGATAACTGATGATCGATGGTTGCTGATGGTCAGTGGGATGGGGCTAAAGGTTATGGGACAAGTCGGCGTGTGGTTTTAGCCACGGATGCACGCGGATAAACATGGATTTACTGCGATGGATTAATTGGATATATCCCCTAGCTCTGGTCTGAGACTGCAATTGAGACTTACGTTTCAGCTCCGCGGCAAGTTTGAGTGCTGCTGCATTCCATTCTAATTTTTGCCACAGACTCAAGCGGCGATCGGCTGCACGGCACGCTTGCTCCGCCCCCGCCCAAGTTCCACTTCGCCATTGATCTTGTTCAGACTGCTTCATCCGTAGCTTCACTCAACTGATTCAGTTCTTCTATATCCAGTAAATCGCGTGGTCGACCTACAGCTAGTTTCATATATTTTAAATGCTCTAAACCGACAACTGGGATCGAGACCGAATCAGATAAGACATAGTCAACGCGGGCAGGATACATCTCCGAAAAAGCCATCGGCTCCTCTACAAAGATACCCACAGGACAATCCACCAAACGCGAACTAATCAATTGATAAACCATCATTCCTTTTTCTGTCATTTAGCGGGACAAGCATTGATGAATGCTGGCTACCTTGGATGTTGCATACCTCTGCTATAGATTAGGCATGTGTAAGAACCGCTCCGTCTTAGCCATTCGGCAAGCTCATGATCGAAACAAGCTAAGACACCTCTCTTTTGCAGCATATCTTTATACACATTTTTGTATGATTTAATTTACGCGAGTATGTCTGATGATCGAGATATGTTCTGGTGTAGAACGCGGTTCTTTGCGCAGCAAAGGCCGTGTTGATTCCTTCCGCACGCGATAACGCGCCCTCTTCGAGAGGCACGTCCTACAAACATCACTCATAAGCGACTCTAGAATCTTGAGAGAGCCTCGATCTAAGCATCACTTCCCCACTAATCGGCGATGACCCAAAAGTTTACGCGTCCGGCTACAATTTGATAAATCATTCATTCCCCATCCAGCATCGAGCATTATCAATCATCTTTTCCGAGGCGATCCAACTGATACTCGCCGCTCAAAATGCGCTGCCACCACTCTTGATTATCGAGATACCATTGAACGGTTTTACGAAAACCCGATTCAAAATCTTCCTTGGGCTCCCATCCTAACTCATCGCGTATTTTCGTGGGATCGATCGCATAGCGTAAATCATGGCCAGGCCGGTCGGTTACGAAACTTATCAAACTTTCGTAACCGACCGAGTTCGAGTTGGAACTGCTACGCAGTTGTTCGAGTTGTGAGTTCTCATTCCCATCATCACTAGAACTAGTAACTGGAGACTCGAACGCTTCAGCTGTAGGCTGATGCTCATCCACCATCGGACGTGCTTCATCGAGGATGCGACAGAGCATTCTCACCAACTCGATATTTTGTCGTTCGTTATTGCCACCAATGTTATAAGTCTCCCCGACTCGGCCTTTAGTTAACACGGTATACAGCGCTTCTGCATGATCGGTAACATACAGCCAGTCGCGAATATTCTCACCTTTCCCATAAACAGGGATCGGCTCACCTCGTAGGCATTTCAAAATCACTACTGGGATTAACTTTTCGGGGAACTGATACGGACCATAATTGTTCGAACAATTGGTAACCATCACAGGCAGCCCATACGTATCACCCCAGGCTCGGGCTAAATGATCTGAAGCAGCCTTCGAGGCTGAATAAGGGGAATGCGGATCATAGGGAGTCGTCTCCGAAAAACCAGAGTCTTCAGGGCTTAAAGAGCCGTAGACCTCGTCGGTGGAAACGTGCAAAAATCGGAAAGTCGACTGAGTCGGCGATGACTGAGGGTCGATGAGTGAGGAGTGAGGATCGTTTCCTGATCCAGCATTGGTCATCAAAGATTGAGCATCACCTGCTACAGGCAAGCTTCGCCAATAGGCTAAGCTTGCCTGTAGCAGGTTAAAAGTGCCGATGACATTAGACTGAATGAACTCCCCTGGCCCATCGATCGAACGGTCGACATGACTCTCTGCAGCTAAGTGCATAATGGCGTGGGGTTGATGCTTCTTAAGCACAGAATTCACTACCTGCGCATCACACAGATCCACTTGCTCAAACTGATAGTTATCTGCGCCTTCAATATCAGATAAAGATTCCAAGTTTCCCGCATAAGTTAACTTATCCAAATTAACCACAGACACCCCTTTATCCTGAACCAGTAAACGAACCAAATTTGAACCAATGAAACCAGCGCCTCCTGTAACTAGTATTTTCATTTAACCTAAATTTTAGAAATACAATTACTGGCCAATCACAATAGATTTCAAATAATCTCCATAACCAGATTGAGGATATCGATCTGCGAGAGCAAGAAGTTGGTCTCTCTTGATAAATCCTGCTCCATACGCAATTTCTTCGATACAGCCGATCTTAGTATTTTGCCTCTCTTCGATAACGCGTATGAAAGTGGACGCTTCGTTTAATGAGGCAACGGTTCCAGTATCGAGCCAAGCAATGCCCCGATTGAATACACCAACATTAAGTTTGTTACGTCTCAGATACATATCATTGACTGCCGTAATCTCATATTCACCGCGTGCAGATGGCTTAATTGATTCTGCGATTTCGACTACCGAGTTATCATAAAAATATAAGCCTGGGACCGCATAACTCGATTTCGGAATGGCAGGCTTTTCTTCTATAGAAATGGCACGCATTTCATCGTCAAACTCAACAACACCGTAACGTTCCGGATTGTTCACAGATGCCGCAAAAATAACGGCTCCGTCTGGATCAGTATGCTTACGTAAAAGCTGACCAAACCCTGCTCCGTAGAAAATATTATCACCGAGCACGAGCGCAACTTTCTCATTTCCTATAAATTCTTTACCTATAACAAAGGCTTGAGCGAGACCGTTCGGCTTTTCTTGAACTTCATATTCAAAGCGGCATCCCAACGCAGAACCATCCCCTAACAATCTCATAAAAGAAAATTGATCCTCTGGTGTTGTAATGATTAATACTTCGCTGATTCCCGCCAACATCAATACCGATAAAGGATAGTAGATCATTGGCTTATCGTAAATCGGCATTAACTGCTTAGATACAGCCAATGTTATGGGGTGAAGGCGTGAGCCAGTGCCCCCCGCAAGTATAATACCTTTCATAGAGCTATGCTTGATAAGATTCCTAATACGTCGGACGATAAAGCGAACGAGACTTCTGTGCACGATAATTGTCTGTAGATTTCGCTACTGCGTTAAAATCTAGAGGGCAGTCATTCACCTCTTTCCACTTCACTCCTGCTTTTCCCCATGCTTCTGCTGCAATATCACAGATCAAATTAAACTGGCGCTCTGAAAAACCGTCTTTTTCAGCATACAAAGTCAGCTCAGCTTCAGCGGCACCCCTAACGAGATGCGTCTCTACCCATAAAAGCGCTTCATCCTCATGTGCCGTATTCGGGACAAAATAGGACCGCGTCTCCTCACCGATCTTCATCTCTGCCCGGCAAACACCCATTTTCTTTAACACAAAGCGATAGTCGGACCATAGGTTCTTCGCAGAGTCCGCTCGTTCGGCCTCACTGATGAACCAATCCTTAAGATAGAGCGCATTCCGTGTGTCCTTACGTGCTTGTAGGGAATCCGAAAGTAACATTTGCAGTGAAGAGACGGTAATCTTTTGCCCTCTAAATGTCAGAAGAATCACCACAAAGGCAAAGCCTAGCAAAATCGCCAGATAGCGACCTTGCGACGCAAACACTAACAACCCTCCTACCAGTGCACACAAGGAGACCCCGTATAAAACTAAGACCGTGCCTCGGTGCGACAGGCCCGAGCGAATCAATCGATGATGTATATGGTTGCGGTCGGGGCGAAACAAAGGAAGGCCTTTAATCGCACGACGAAGCATCGCAAACGCAACATCCGCGATTGGCAACGCGAGTGCGAGAACTGGAGCGACCATCGCAGCGAGCACAGTGCCCTTCTCGGAATTAACGAGTGCCAGCGCGGCGATTACATACCCGATTAAATAGGCCCCCGAATCTCCCATGTAAACTTTAGCAGGCGGAAAATTATGGAATAGGAAGCCTAAGATTGCGCCTGCCATGCCAATCGCCAAAATGATCGAAAAAGCAATCCCATTCTGCATTCCCAAAAAGGCGAGCATCGACATCAACATGAGACCCACGCCGCCCGCGAGGCCGTCAAGTCCGTCAATCAAGTTGATTAAGTTCATCATCGCGACAAACCAAGCCACTGTCAGAATCAGACTGAAGATTCCAAGGTCGGGAACGACCCCAACAAAGGGAATCGTTAGTTTCTCAATGGATAGGCCACACTCATGTGCAGCCATAGCGATGATAATCTGCGCGAGTAACTTTAACTTCGCACCGAGCGGTTTAAAATCATCAATAAAGCCAAGTAAAAATGCGCCAAACCCACCGCCAAAGACGGCATAATGAACCAGTGATTTGTTGTCTAGGTCATCCAGAAACAAGAACGTCAGCAAATACGTAACCGCAAATCCACAGATAATTCCGACACCGCCAATGCGTGGAATGACTCCTGTATGTGTATGGTGGTGCTGAGGCTCCGCCTCTCCGCTTTGGCCAAAGCCCGCTTCAAGCAAGCAATGCACCACCAGCCAAGAGGTGAAGCAGCCTAATAAGACAAAGAATAATACGGGGAAAAGCACTTTTTGAAAAGCTGAAAGACTGAAAGACTGAAAGACTGAAAGACTGAAAAGGTCAGGGAAGGCAAAAGCTAAAAGCTGAAAGAAACAAAGGCTATAATTAACGACGCCTTATTTTTGCGAGGATCGTGGTAAAAATAGCAATCAATTCACTACATTATTGATGAATGGGTTCCGTCTGACTAGCAATAATCCCACAATCTTGTTGTAAGTGTTCAAGCCACAGCGTGCTTTCATCTGCTTCTTGTAATAATACATCTAGCTTAGAATAAAATTCCGTATCCGAACGCGCTCTTGAAGCTTCTCTGGTATGTGCAGCTACAGAGGTCGCTGAGCGCAAAAGTTGCTTACCAATTACCGCGACCTCGATTCGCTCCCTAGGGAGAGCCATATACAATCGGATTACCGACGACGAAAATGACTTTGTGCGCTCCCGAAGCTTTTTAGTGATTCGCATAGTTTCAGCGTTTCAGTTTTTCAGCAGCATTTCAGCGTTTCAGCAACTTTTCAGCGTTTCAGCTTTTCAGAACACGCTACCGCCATTGGTCGTTCGGGAAATTCCGAGACCTTCTGGCGGCGAGACCGCGATGACTAATAGCTGATGACTGAGAGCGAATGGCTAAAACGCTAAAAAATGCTGAAAACTAAAATGCTGAAACGTGCTGGGAGCTAGTAACTGGTAAACGTCATATCACCGTGTCCTCTTGATCGGATTGATTTTCTAAAAATTTGGCACCGCCTAAAGCGGCCATCATGATCGGCAGTAAGCGCTGAAAGCGCCGCTGCCATGTATCGAGCGTGCTGAGTCGCTGTAGAGCGTGCTCCCGCAAGGCAGAGTCTCTCTCATCGTCTAACAGTACA
>Ga0209533_1002562_pt1 | contig 16491 bp, 13 predicted proteins | sample COG_04_FD_184748 | JGI IMG/M metagenome (GOLD analysis project Ga0209533, IMG submission 184748) | Pelagic Microbial community sample from North Sea - COGITO 998_met_04 (SPAdes) (version 2) | ecosystem: Environmental > Aquatic > Marine > Neritic zone/Coastal water | place: Helgoland, sampling...
CTTTATTGTTCAGTCGTGCTGGCCAATAAAGGTTTATTTGGGCAGTTGCGTGAACAGGACAAGAGCGCAGCGCAAACCGTGGCTTGAACTGACGTGCAATCCGGGACGGCATTGTCACCACCAGATCGGTGTTAGGCACCAACAGCCCCACATCTTCTGGATTGGCCGTACTCGCCATCGGTTTGATGTCATGTCCCAAATCTTTCAGCATTTTACGAAACGGAGGGTGCCACCTTTGACCATAGTGGATGATCATATGCGCGGCAGCGGCAAACCGTTCAAGTGTCAGATCCCCTTGGGCAAGATCATTTTCTGGATCCATCAAGCAAACGTAGGGGTCCTCTAGCAAGAACTTCCCATAAATTCCGCTTTCATTGATCGCGACCGGGGACAAGGCCATGTCGGCACTTCCGGCAAGCAAATGTTGCTTGGCGTCGGTAAAGCCGGTGATCAAGTCGATGTTAATGCTCGGTGCTTCGGTGCGGATTTCCTGTACGAACCGGGGCAAGATCACAGAACGCGACAGATACGTCGCTGAGATTGCCAGCGTGGCTTTCACAGTGGCCGGTTCAAACTCTTCTGGTTGAGAAGCATGTTCAATCTCCGACAGGATGCGTTCTGCGGTTTTGACGATACTGACACATCTGTCTGTTGGTGAAATTTGGTTGCCTTGTCGAACGAAGAGCGGGTCAGAGAAAGATTTTCGCAGCCGGTCAATCGTATAGCTGACGGAAGACTGCTTGATGTTGAGCGCTTCTGCAGCGGCTGTGAAGGATCGCAGTCGATAGACCAACTCAAGCGTTTCTAATGCGGCAAAGTCCAAACCGCGCAGGGCTTCATTCATGATATTGCGCTTTCAAGATATGTTATCGAATTTATCTATAACTTATATCTAACCCATGGGTGTTGTCTATTGAAGAGGTGGGTGTCAAGCTGCCCCAACTGTTTTGCCAAGGAGATGAACATGGGAAAGTTTGTGATCGCGCCGCATATGCGCCTGCACGAGTGGATCGCCGTCGAGAAAGGTTATTTCGATGAAGTTGGTCTGGACTATGAGCTTGAAGAGCAATTGACGTCAGCTTTGGGGGATCGCCATGACCTGGGTGACCGCGTTGGCGCGTATCAGACCTTTGAAAAAGGGCGGACCTGTGATGTGAGTTCGGCCTGCCATTGGACGGTGAACGTGGCCGCTGCATCTGGACACGGCAAGCTTTATGCGAACGCCTATTCGGTATCTCCTTGCGGCATATTCGTGCCCGCCGACAGCCCGATCAAGGGCCCCGAAGATTTGGCAAATGTGCCGATCTCAGTCGGGTTTCAGTCGGGCAGCCACTATTCCACGATCCAAGCATTAGAGCCGTTCTTGTCCCACAATGAGATCAACCTCAGCTTTGCAGATGGTCTATTGTTCAAACGCATGGAGAACCTGATTGATGGGGCGGCCCCGGCCGTCAGCCTGTTCAGCGGGCCTTACTATTTCATGGAGCAATTGGGCTTTCGAAAGGTGCTCGACACATCGTTCATGATGGCGGCAATGGTTGCCGAGGACGCTGACCTAGAGGACGTTGAAAAGTACTTCAAAGCGCTCCGCATGGCGCAAAAGGACATTGACCTACGTCAGGAACTGTACACGCATTACTACCGCGATGAATTTCCCGAACGGTTCCGCGACCAGATGGATACGCGGTTGTTTGGACCCGGTGAGCGTATCGTTTTTGAGCCCTATTCCCGTGAGATTTTTGATGAATCCCGCGAGTGGATTGCAGAGCGCAATATTTTTGAAGATGGCCTTGGTGAGCTGTCATATGGCGAGGCGATAGTTGCGCCAAAAGTCGCGGAGGCGGTTCTTTAGGAAACCACCCTTAAACGAATTACTTAACAAATGCATTGATTAAAGGGGCAGAGTCGATGCACCATCCGTGGTTAAGGCCTTCCGACCGCTAACGAGTCGATATCGTAACGGGCCAACTGCCACACTAAACCAGGGAGAGAACTATGTTGAGAAGAAGTGTATTAGGCCTTGCCGCTGCACTGGCTGTCGCCGCAACGTCTGCGTTTGCAGAGGGCACGATCAAAGTCGGTGCCATCGCGCCAAAAACAGGTCCACTTGCCGGCGGTGCTGTTGTCACCCAATGGCCTAACGTGCGCCTGTGGGTAGAGCAGGTCAACGCGCGTGGCGGTCTTAATGTCGGCGGCGAGATGATGACCATCGAGCTGATCGAATATGACGACAAGACCAACCCTGGCGAGCACATCAAGCTGGCGCAGCGCCTTGCCGAGCAGGACAAAGTCGACTTTGTTGTTGCCCCATATGGTACCGGTTTCAACATCGCGACAGCGCCAATCTACGGCCGCTACGGCTATCCGATGATTGCCGTCTCAGCGATCACCGACAAGGCGGATGAGTTGACTGAACGCTATGACAATCTGTTTTTCACGCTTGGCACCACAACTGCATTCGTGGATGGCGTCAAAGAGATTTTGGTGGAGCAGCGCGAAGCCGGTGCCATTGGGAATAAGATTGCGATGGTCAATGTGGCTGATGCCTTTGGTATCGAACTGGCAGACCTTGCGCGCGAGATTTTCACCGCAGAAGGGTTTGAGCTGGTCTACGACAAATCATACCCCCTCGGTACGCCTGACTTAAGCCCTATTATGAAAGGTGCCAAGGCATCCGGTGCAAAGGCCTTTGTAGCGTGGTCCTATCCGCCAGACAGCTTTGGTCTGGCCGAGCAGGCGATTATCGAAGACTTGGATGTGAATTTGTACTACTCAGCTGTGGCGACGAGTTTCCCGGCGTTCAAAGGGGCGTATGGCAACAAGATCAACAACGTTTTAGGGGCCGGTGGCACCAATGTGGATGATCCCAAAATCGCGGAATACCGCAAAGCGCACAAGGACATCACAGGCGACACAGCCGACTATTGGGCCTCGGCCAACACCTATGCGTCGTTGCAAATTCTGGAACAGGCGATTGTCGGTGCGGCAACATTAGATCGGAATGTGGTGACGCAGTACATCAAGGACAACTCTTTTGATACTGTGATGGGCACGCTTAGCTTTGAGAACCAAGTGAGCCATACGTATTGGTCTGTGGGTCAGTGGCAGGACGGCGTTTTCCGGGGTGTCAAAGGCAGCAATGTCGATGGTGCTGTGCCCGTGCGCACAAAAGCAGGTTGGTCCGAATGATTTTTGCGGTAGGGCGGGTTTAACTCCGCCCCATGGCTGCTTATTATGATTGATATTCTCGTCTCTGGACTGTTGTTGTCAGGTACCTACGCGCTGGTCGCGATGGGGTTGAACCTGCAATACGGCGTGGCCCGCATCATGAACCTCGCCAACGGAGAGGTTCTGGTTCTAGGCGCGCTTGCCTCGTTCTGGCTTTACTCAACTGCGCAGGTCAGCCCGCTGCTGACGGCCATTCTGGTCATACCTGTTAGTTTCATCGGCAACTGGTTGATCTATCGCTTTTTACTTACACCTCTTGTGCGGCGCTCTAAAAGCAAAGGCGCGCTGGAGGTCGACAGCATCCTTGCGACCTTTGGCATGTCGTTCATTATCATTGGTGTGATGGTGTCAATCGAGGGTGGGTTCTTTGCCTATAAATACCTCAGCATCCCCATTTCGATCATCGGGTCTACCACGTCATTGAGCCGTCTTGTGGCCTTTTTGGTGGCTGCGGCAATTGGCTTGGCCCTGTATCTCTGGCTCAACCACTCGCGCACTGGCGTTGCCGTACGCGCGGTGTCCGTTTCCACCGAAGCCTCTGGCTTGGTGGGCATCAATGTGCCGCGTATATCCGCGTTGGCCTTTGCGTTGGGCGGCGCGATCACAGTTGTCGGTGGTGCGCTTATCTCAACGTTCATCACGCTTGATGCCTCGATCGGCGTCGTTTTCACGCTCAAAGCGCTGATCATCGTAATCATGGGCGGTGTTGGTGATATCCGCGGGGCCATTGTCGCTGCTGTGATCCTTGGGTTGGTTGAAACGGCAGTCGCGACGTTAATTGACCCCGGCCTTACGCTGGCCGCCGCCTACTTCATTTTTGTTCTGATCTTACTGTTTCGCCCACAAGGCCTGTTCGGAAAGGCTCCGGCATGAAACCGGCAAGCTGGCAGGAATTGATTTGGGCGCTGGTGATTGGCGTTTTAGCGGCTTTCTGGCCGATGGTGGCGAACCCATATTGGCTTGGTCTGGGCGTCGATACGATGATGTATGTCGCACTAGCGACCTCTTGGGCGCTGTTCTCTGGTCCGACCCACTACATATCTTTAGCGACGGCTGCGTTCTTTGGTGTTGGTGGCTTTATGGTCGGCTCGGGGATGAGCGATTACGAGATGTCGTTCTGGGTTATGGCTGCTGCGTCCTCTATAGTAGGGGCGATCCTAGCGGCGCTGATCGGATTGGCCACGCTACGCCTGTCGGGGGTATACTTTGTGATCTTCACGCTGGGATTGGCCGAGATGATCCGCAATCTGGTGTCTTGGGTGCAAAACAATTTCCTTGGGTCACGTGGGCTATATGTGTTGACCGATTTCCGTGACCAACATCTTTATTGGATGCTGTTGGTGGTGGCGGGTGCCGTCTATCTACTGGGCTGGTTTGTCAGCCGCTCACGCCTAGGGTTTTCGCTGAGGATTATCGGCGGGGACGAAACGGTTGCGAAACATGTTGGCATAAACACAGCGACCTCCAAGGTGATCCTGTTCACCACGACTGGCTTTTTTGCATCCCTCGTTGGTGCCATTATCGCACCTCGATGGAGCTACATCGAGCCCAATCAAGTCTTCTCCCCTCAGCTCAGCTTTTTTGTCGTGATCATGGCCCTCCTTGGTGGGTCAGGCCGATTGTGGGGGCCGCTGGTCGGCGTGATCCCGTTCCTACTAATCTGGAACTGGGTCGACACGGCCTTTCCAAACCAATCCATCCTTGTGTTGGGCATCGCGTTTTTGGTCATCGTCTACGCCCTGCCTAACGGCATGGTGGGCCGGTTTGAACAGTTGCGCGAACGGATGCGGGGGCGGTCATGAGACAGTCAGGCGCAGTTCTTTCAGTTAAAGGCGTCACTAAACGGTTTGGTGGTTTAGTGGCGGTTTCCAACATGTCCTTCGACGTGGCCGAGAATGAAATGGTGGGGGTGATTGGGCCCAATGGCTCTGGCAAGACGACAATGATGAACATGATCTCTGGTGCGTTCAAACCCACAGAAGGACGCATCGCGTTAAAAGGCCGTGTAATCTCTGATTTACCGCCACAAAAGATCGCGCGCGAGGGGATCGGCCGCACCTTCCAACTTGTGCGCCTGCTGCCAGGGTTGTCAGTGCTGGAAAACGTCATGGCCGGTGCGGTGTTCGGCCATCGCCGCCGCTGGGGTCGCGAGGCAGAAGATTTTGCCCACGTCCTGCTGGATCGCGTTGGCCTGGATGCCATGTCCCACGCGCCGGTGTCTGCGTTGACGTATATTGACCAAAAGCGCGTGGAACTTGCGCGCACATTGGCCGGAGAACCGCAAGTTTTGCTGCTTGATGAATGGTTGGCGGGGTTGAACCCAACTGAATTAGAAACGGGGATTGAGCTTATCCACGCCCTGCGCGACGAGGGCCGCACGGTTGTGATGGTAGAACATGTGATGGATGCGATCCGGTCGTTGTGTGACCGCTGTGTGGTGATGTCTTCGGGCGAAAAGATCGCCGAGGGCACGCCCGATCATGTGCTTAGCGACCGTGAAGTGATCCGGGCCTATCTGGGGGATGACGATGCTTGAAGTCAGTGATCTGTCTGCGGCTTATGGCCAACACCCCGCGTTAAACGGGGTCAGCTTGAACATCGAACCGGGCGAGATTGTTGTGATCTTGGGTGCAAACGGTGCGGGTAAATCAACGCTGTTGCGTGCGATTTCGGGAATTTGTGAGGGCAAGGTTTCAGGGCATGTGACGCTGGATGGAACGTCGCTGGTCGGACAAAGTGCGGACCAGATTGTTGAACGTGGTGTGGCGCTGGTGCCTGAGGGGCGTGGGATCTTTGGCGATTTGACGGTCAAAGAAAACCTGATGCTGGGGGCCTTCGCCAAACGTGCCCGCGACGCGGAACGCGATAATCTGGATCGGGTGCTGGAGCTGTTCCCAAAGCTGGGTGAACGCCAAGGCCAGATCGCGCGCACCATGTCCGGCGGAGAACAACAAATGGTTGCGATTGGGCGCGCGATGATGTCTGCGCCAAAGATTTTGATGCTGGATGAGCCTTCTCTGGGATTGTCGCCATTGCTATGCAAAGAGCTGTTCCAGAACCTGTCACATGTCAAAAGCCTAGGCATCGGTGTGCTATTGGTCGAACAAAACGCCAAGCAAAGTCTCGCAATTTCGGACCGTGGGTATTTGTTGGAAAACACCCAGATCACAGCATCACAAACTGCTACTAAGCTAGCGGGGGACCCTGCCGTTCAGGCCGCTTATCTTGGCGCAGGGAGCAAAACGTCAAAGCGGGCTGTTGCAAACCCGTCGCCATCCACGCCCACGGCAACGGCTCCTTTCCGAAGCGACCGTGACGCGACCCCACGCCGCACGGCAGAGCAACAAATCGGTGGTTCGATTGATGACCTTGTAAACACCGCCACACGTACCTCAGCTGAAACGCCACGCCAACCTGCCAGAGAGATTGCGCAGGCCGCAAACAAGCTGGCATCAGATCGCATTTCAGTCGTGCTGAAGGATATTGAGGCCGCCGCAAAGGCTGCCCGAACCCGCCGCGCGCCTGAACGTCGTACCTCTGTCAAACCGACAACAACACCCTCTGCACCACCGGCAGAAGGCCCGCCACCTGTCATCGAAATCTATCGCAAACCTCGCGTTGAAGTGTACCGCCGCCGCCCCTCGGGGCAGTTTGAAAGGAATTGATCATGCTCGACTCTGCCAATACCGCGCCCAATATGAAGGGTCTGTTTATCAACGGTGAGTGGCATCAGACCACACGCCAGTTTGATGATGTGAACCCCTCGGACGACACTTTGTGGGCGCGTATCCCTGACGCAAATGGCAGTGATGCAAAGCGAGCCATTGATGCCGCCGCTGCCGCCTTTCCTGAGTGGTCCGCTTTGAAATTTCAGGACCGCGCGGAATACATGCTGAAAATCGCTGGAGTGATCGAAAAGCGTGCTCCAGATTTCATTGCCGCCGCGCAATCTGAGGGCGGCGGATGGCATGGCAAGGGCGTCTATGAGACCAAGGTCATGCCAGAAATGCTTAAGGCGGCCGCTGCGATGTGCTACGCGCCGATCGGGGAAATTCTGCCCTCGCTCAATGGCAAGGTATCTACGGCAGTGCGTTTTCCGATGGGCGTGATCGCGGTGATCAGCCCGTGGAACATGCCCGGTATTCTGGCCACGCGCCCGTTCTCAGTACCGCTCGCGATGGGCAACACGATTGTATTGAAACCCTCCGAGGAAACGCCTTGGCTGGGCGGGTTATTCTTTGCCGAAGTCATGGAGGAAGCAGGCCTGCCGCCCGGTGTGTTCAACGTGGTGACCTGTTCGCGCGACAGCGTGGCAGAGGTTGGCGATGAACTGGTCGACAACCCATCGGTCAAAGGCATCGCCTTTACCGGGTCCGCAGCGGTGGGGCGCAGGATTGCGGCCAAATGCGGAGCGCATCTCAAGAAGGCCTGCATTGAGCTCGGCGGCAAAGACAGTCTGTTGGTGCTAGAAGACGCGGATATGGAGCGCGCCACCTCGGCGGCCAGTTTCGGTGCCTTCATGCATCAGGGCCAAATCTGCATGAGTGTGGAAAAGGTACTGGTGCAAGAAAAGGTCTATGACACTTTCCTCAATGGGTTTGTCGCCCGTGCTTCGCGCCTGAAAACGGGCAATGTCGCGGATAAGACCAACGTGATCGGCCCACTGATCAATGACAAACAGGCCGCTCGTGTAAAACATCAGTTGGAGGATGCGGTGGCCAAGGGCGCAAAGATCGCCTTGGGTGGCGGTGTTAATGGGCGGTTTGTTGAACCCACAATCGTGACCCATGTGACCCCCGACATGGACATCTGGCGCGATGAAACCTTCGGCCCTGTGGCCGTCGTGGTCCCGTTCCGCGATGACGCAGAAGCTATCGCGATGAACAATGACACCGAATACGGTTTGTCCTCTGGCATCATCACTGCAGACGAGAACCGCGCCACCGAAATCGCGGCTCGGCTTGAGACCGGCATGTGCCACGTCAACTGCGCAACAATCAACGATGAGGCCCACGCGCCCTTTGGCGGCTCTAAGGCCAGCGGCCTTGGACGTTACGGCGGACGCTGGTCGCTTGAGAGCTTTTCCGAAACGCGCTGGATCACTTTTGATCGTGGCCAAAAACCCTTCCCACCGGTGTTTTGAGTATGAAAGATATCGTCAAAGGCAAACGCATTGTTGTAACTGGTACTTCTTCAGGGATTGGGTTGGAAACTGCCCGTGTCCTGTCTGAACAAGGTGCCGAGGTTATCGGCGTTGATGTGAACAAACGTTTTGACTACGTGGACGAGTTTTACCGCGCAGATCTGTCTGACCCGCGCACCATCGACGCCCTCATCGATGTGCTGCCCGATAACATCGACGGGCTGGTCAACAACGCTGGTCTGCCGCCAACGCAGCCTGCTAACCGACTGCTACTGGTCAATTGGTTGGGCCTCAAACGACTGACCTATGGGATAATCCCGAAATTGGCTGATGGCGCGAGCATTGTGAACCTCGCCTCACTTGCCGGGCATGGTTGGCCCAAAGCCTTGGATGCGATCAAGGCAGCTGAGCACATGGATTACAACAATGTCGATGAGTTCATTGAGCGTTGGAAGGTGTCGTCCGAGGGCGGCCGCAGCTATTTCTTTTCCAAAGAACTGCTGATTGTGTGGACCATGCAAAACCGCTGGACTTGGCGCGATCGTGGCATTCGCATGAACGTGGTCAGCCCCGGACCTGTGGACACGCCCATTCTGCCTGATTTCATCAAGACGCTGGGTGAGCGTGCCACCGAAGATCGCAACACAATGGATCGCCCCGGCACACCCGAAGACATCGCCCCCGTGATCATGTTCCTGCTGTCTGACATGACGCAGTGGATCCGGGGTTTCAACATTCAAGCCGACGGCGGCATGGCGTCAAATCTGACCTGCCGCGCGCACGGTCTTTAGGGAGGAATAGAAGATGGGCATTATTGGCTGGATCATTCTCATTGTTATCATTGCGGTTATCGTCATAGCACTTGCTGCGTGGTGGTATGAACGCGCCACCAACGAGGTCAGTTTGCTGCGCACAGGTGTTGGTGGGCGACGGGTGGTGATCAACGGCGGCGTGCTTGCCATTCCCTACTTCCACGAGGTTTCAAGGGTGAACATGGCGACCTTGCGGTTGGATGTGGATCGCCGTGGAGACTCCTCACTGATCACCCAAGACCGCATGCGTGTGGATGTGGGGGCGGAATTCTACGTCTCCGTCAGCCCCACTGAAGAGGCGATCACCAGTGCCGCTCAGACGCTTGGCAAACGCACATTTCAGCGCGACGAATTACGCAGCCTATTAGATGGTTTGATGATCGACGCCCTGAGTTCAGTCGCCGCACGGATGAGCATGGATGAGCTGCATGAAAACCGTGCGCAGTTTGTTAGCGAAGTGCGCGATGGTTTGAAAGACACGCTGGTGCGGTATGGTTTGCAGTTGGATTCCGTGTCCCTGACCGCGTTGGATCAGACTCCGTTTGCAGCGCTGGATGAAAACAACGCTTTTAACGCCGTGGGTATGCGCAAATTGGCTGAGGTCATTGCCAAGTCCAAAAAGGAACGTGCTGAAATTGATGCCGATAGCGAGGTATCCGTGCGCCGTGCAGGCATGGAAGCCGCGCGTAAACGGTTAGAAATTGACCTCGAAGAACGCCGCGCTGAGATCGCCCAGCAACAAGAGATTGAAACACTGGCCGCAGCCCAAATAGCTGAGATTGCCAAGCAAAAAGCGGACAGCGAACGCTCAGCAACCAAGGCCAGGATTGACATGGAGCGTTCGATCCAAACGGCAGAAGTTGAACGCGAGCAAGCGCTCAGCATTGCTGAACAAGACCGCCAGATTGCCGTCGCAGCCAAAAGCCAAGAAGAAAGCCGTGCACAAGTCGAAGCCGATGCAGCACGCGGGGATGCCGTCAAAGCGTCCGAAGCGGTTGAGACCATCCGGGCGATGGCCCAAGCAGAGCGGCGTTTGGAACTGTCCCGGATCGCGGCCGAAGCAGAGGCTAAGACCACGGCGGTCCGCGCCGCCATTGCTGCGGAAAGTGATAAGGCTACGGCCAAAGATAAGGCGGCTGCACGTCGTGAAGCTGCCGAAGCGGAGAAGGCTGTCAAATTGGCGGAAGCAGATGCGAAACGCGCGAATATTGAAGCCGAAAATTCCCGTACAGATGCGCTGGTCGCGATGGAACTCGAAATGGCTCGATTGGTAGCCATGCCCAAGATCGTTGGCGAGATGGTGAAGCCTGCCGAAAAAATCAAATCGATCAACGTCAATCATGTCACTGGTTTGGGTGGTTCTGGTGGAGATTCAGGCCCAAAATCCCCTGTGTCATCCGCCATGGACTCAATCATGGAGATGGCCGTGCAGTACCCGATGCTCAAAAAGATTGGAGATCAGATGGGCGTGACGCTGGACGAAACTTTGGACCCAAAGAAGCCAAAAGATAGCTAAGAGCGAAATTATCCGATATTCAGACGGTAGCGGTCGACGACCGCCAAATCGTGTTTGATTACCCGTTTTCTGGAGGCGGCAAAAAGTCAACTTCGTGCCATGCAGACAGGCGGGCCAATTCAACTGGATCCGTAACACCGTCCAAGTGCTGGAAAGGCTCTGTCAGATTAAACTTGCTTGAAGCGGGCAGGGCTAATTTGTAACCATGCCTAATGACAAAACATTCTCCATTTCGCTAGTTTAAAACCAGTCCTGAAGTCATTCGTCTTGCAGTAATGATGTACGGTCGATTTCCGCTTTCGCTCCGTAATGTGGAGGACCTTCTTCATGAACGGGGTGTAGATGTAAGTCATGAAACGATCCGGTTCTGGTGGAACCGCTTCGGGCCAATGTTTGCATCAGAGATTGCTAGAAAAAGATGTAAGCAGGCACGCAGTCATTCCAATTGGCAGTGGCACTTTGATGAGGTCTTTGTGAAGATCAACGGTGAACGGTACTACCTTTGGCGGGCTGTAGATCACGAAGGTGAAGTTCTGGAAAGTTATGTGAGTAAGCGCCGAGATCGCAAAGCTGCGTTGAAATTCATAAGGAAATCTATGAAGCGCAATGGCCAGCCTAGAATTATAGTAACAAACAAACTGCGGTCCTACCGCGCAGCGATGGTGATCATAGGAAATGCTGATCGGCAGGAAACCGGCCGCTGGGTAAACAACAGAGCTGAGAACTCTCATTTGCCATTCAGGCGACGAGAGAGGGCGATGCTAAGATTTCGACGAACGGCAACGTTACAGAAATTCGTCTCGGTCCATGCGTCTATTCAGAACCATTTCAATAAGGAACGCCATCTCTATTCACGTGCTAATTTTAAGCTAAACCGTGCCGCTGCTATCGCTGAGTGGCGTCAACTACTGAGCGTATAGATTTCAATTGCCCCATCAATCTGATGTTTGCAATCATTAGTCTGACAGCACCCTTCATCACAATCGGGGGAATGTACACTGGGTTCTTCACGCCTGTTGAAGCCTCATCCGTGGGCGCGTGCATCACTTTGATCGTCGCAATTGCCCGCCGTTCTTTGAATTTTCAGGCGCTACAAACCGTTATCCTGCAAACCATGAGCGCCACAGCGACGGTCTTTATGATCATCATCGGCGCATTCGTCTTCATTCCTTTTATGTCTCTAACTGAAGTGCCCGCTGACTTGGTCAGTTTGCTCACATCGCTGCCAATCGGTGATCTGGGGGTATTGGTTCTGATCATTGTGGCCTACATCATCCTCGGCATGTTTCTTGAATCCATTGCGATGCTGGTGTTGACCATTCCGGTCGTGATCCCGATCGCTGTTGGGCTAGAGTGGGATTTGATCTGGTTCGGCATCATTGTTGTGATCGTGCTGGAAATGGGGATGATATCACCCCCCGTAGGGATTAACGTCTTTATCGTAAAATCCATTGCACCAGACGTCCCAATGCGCGAAATCTTCGTCGGGATATTCCCGTTTTGGTTGGCAATGGCGCTGATGCTCGTCTTGCTTATCGCCTTTCCGGCGCTTGCAACTTTTCTTCCCCAAACTCTTACTGGGTAAAATTCGCCAAAATGACACAAACAATCATCATCGGCCTGTTATCTGCATTCTTTCTTTTTGCAAGTTCGATCAAAATCTTAGGTTGGCAGAAATTCATCTTTGAAACCCAGCTTGGCATGTTCTTCAAATACGGACTGAACCGTCAGATCATGGCATTGGTTGGCGTCGTAGAATTGTTCGGAGCCATTGCAATCTGGTTCCAAGTGTTTTGGCTTGGGCCTTTGGGTGCACTAGCACTCCTTGGCACGTCGATTGGTGCTATTGGCTGCCACCTGATCTGGGATACGTGGAAGGATGGTATACCAGCGATGATTACTGCGGTATTATCCGGCGTAATCGTCTGGTTGGGCATCTCGTTTCTTCTCAACCTTTTAGTCGCATCTTAATATAGGAAAGCTTCATTATGGCCATGCGTTTTTTCTCGACCAAGGATCGTCCGTTTCATATGGGCCCATATCCGCTTGAGCGTTTAAAGCGTACTGACACAATGCCTGATCTTAATGCTGTTCCCGCATCAAAGCTGCTTGATTTTCGCGCTCTAGAAACGCCGCATTCACTGGTAAACGCTATGGGTGAGTATCAGGCAATGATGGACGCAATCCGTGAAGGAGTGGTGAATAAGACGCCCGCGAGCGCTCCAAGCGATCTGGTCGAGCGTAGCAACCACCTGAAAGCATTCGGGTACTTTCAGGACACCTCAATGGTTGGCATGTGTAAACTGCCCAAAAGCGCGGTCTTGAATAAGCCAACGCGCAATCCTGACATCGACCGCCTTGCTCATGACATTCGCACTAAACAGACCAAGACGTTGGCTTCTGGCATTGACCAAATCATGGCCGGCCTAAAGGATTCGATCGAAGCGCCCCTCGACGCGATAGATCATCACACTCACGCAATCGTGCTACTGGTAGAGCACCACCGCGACCCCAAAGAACACGAACCAGGCGCGGACTGGATCATGGGCACCCAAGACCATCGCGCGGCCCTACGTGCCACAGAAACTGCTGTGATCTTGGCAGAATATATGCACCTTCTGGGATTTTCTGCGCGCGCGCATACGGCCACATCTTCAGATGTTGATCTGAACCAACTGGCCGTTGCAGCAGGCCTCACATCTGTCGAGAAAAATCGTTTGTTCGCTCCCTACATAGGCGAAGGCTTCGGCCTCGCCGTGGTCACAACCACCTTCGAAATGGCCTGTGATGCACCCCTTGCACCTTGGGCAGAGCAGCCCAACAGCCCCGCTTGGTGGGTCGGTAAGGGCACCTCAAAAAGCGCGTTCAATCGTGATCCCTACGCCAAGCGCAATTACGCGGACGGCGCGCATGCCTTCGAAAAGCTCAAACGCGTGGACACACCCACGACCTACATAGACGAGGACCGTGTCGCACGCGTACCCAAGCGCACCGACATGTTCGCGCGCGCCCAGTTTGGCGACATGGGCAAAAAACAGCAGCAGGCAGCCTCTGGTGGATGGTATGCCCGTAAAAGCCCCACTGCCTTTGCGCAGCGCCGTTTGCTTGGGGCCTTTGTTCTGCTCCAAGACGGGGCGACCGACACAGTCGATGTGCGTCCCAGTGATCCAGTCGCCAATGCAGCCAATGTAAAGGCAGCCACCTATTTCCTTGGCGTGGACGCCGTTGGCATCAGCCGCTGCCCCGCCTGGACATGGTATAGCCACGACGCCACCGGCGCGCCGATTGCCCCCCCCCACGATCAGGCAATCTCGATGATCATTGATCAGGGCTACGAGACCATGGAGGGCGCATCAGGCGACGACTGGATCAGCGTCGCACAGTCCATGCGTGCATATTTGCGCTTTTCTCTACTTGGCGGCGTGATTGCCAAACAAATCCGGCGGCTCGGTTACAAGGCTAAAGCCCACTCAGTCATGGACGGCGAAGTGCTGCAACCGCCCTTGCTGCTGCTCAGCGGGTTGGGCGAAGTTAGCCGCATTGGCGAAGTCATTCTGAACCCCCTTCTCGGACCGCGGCTCAAATCAGGCGTGGTAACGACAGACATGCCAATGGCGCACGACAAACCCATTGACTTCGGCCTTCAAAGCTTTTGCGAAAGCTGCAACAAATGCGCTCGAGAATGCCCCGCAGGCGCGATCACAGCCGGACCGAAACGCATGTTCAACGGCTATGAAATTTGGAAATCCGACAGCCAGAAATGCACTACCTACCGGATCACGACTGAGGGTGGCGCAATGTGCGGGCGCTGCATGAAAACTTGCCCTTGGAACTTAGAGGGCATCTTCAAAGAAAAACCGTTCCGCTGGGCAGCAATGAATATGCCAAAGGCCGCGCCAGTGCTGGCTAAGCTTGATGACACGCTGGGTAACGGCGGTCTTAATGAAACCAAAGCATGGTGGTGGGACCTCGAACTGAAAGAGGACGGCGGCTATAAAGAACCCGCCGCCCCCGTCAATCGTCGCGATATTTCTCCAGAGCTAGATCTAAGGTACGAGGATCAAACCCTTGCCGTGTATCCCGCCAACCTCGCACCTTGGCCCTATCCCTACCCGTTCCCAATGGACCGCGAGGCAGGCATCAAAGCCTACAAAGACATGATCAGTGCAGACGAGTACAAAGCCCGTCTAGCGCGCGGCGACACGGGCGGCCTCTCGCACGAACGCCCTGACTTTACGGATGCACCAGTAATCATGGCGCGCGTCAGCAAAGCCGAGGCAATGACGGCAGATGTCACCAAATACGAGTTCAGCTCTTGGGACGGTAGCGCCTTGCCCGAATGGAGCGCGGGCGGTCATTTAGACGTGGTGGTCACCCCAGACTTCTTGCGTCAATATTCCATGTCAGGTGATCCAGCTGACACCTCTAAATATCAAATTGGCGTGTTGCGCGAAGACGACGGGCGCGGTGGATCACTGATGATGCACCGTATCTTTAATGAAGGTCGGCGGGTCTTTATCTCTAAACCAATCAACCACTTTGATTTGGTCGAAGAAGCCACCAAGACATTCCTCATGGGCGGTGGAATTGGCATCACTCCGATGATCGCTTTTGCACACCGACTGCACGCTTTGGACAAATCTTTTGAGCTGCATTATTCAGCCAGCAAGATGGAAGGTGCAGGATATACAGACGACCTCAAAGCGATGCCTTGGGCTGATCACGTCACGTTCCACTTCTCAGACCAAGATACACGAGCGGATTTGGATACGCTTTTGAGCGGATATAATGATGGTTGGCACGTCTACACATGCGGCCCAGATCGCTACATGGAAGGTGTCGTACAAGCGGCTGCGCGCCAAGGTTTCCCAGAAGACGCTCGGCATCTGGAGTATTTTTCTGTCCCAGAACAACCCGATTACGTGAACCACCCCTTCACGGTAACACTGGCTAAGTCAGGTAAAGAACTGGCGGTGAGTGCAGAAGAAACGCTCTCAGATGTGCTGCTCGCCAATGGCATTGCTGTCGACGTCAAATGTTCTGACGGCATCTGTGGCGTATGTAAATGCGGGCTAATCGAGGGCGAAGTGGAGCATCGCGACTATGTTCTGTCAAACAAGCAACGCGAAAGTGAAATCATAACCTGCCAATCCCGCGCTACTGATGCAGAGGGGCATATAGTGATCGATCTATAGGAAAATTAGCACCTGAAAACGCAGGGCGCGTAGGCTGCCGCGGTCAGCAATAGCGACTAAAATTTGAATATGTTGAGGCTTCCTGGTGATCACAAGGGCTTATAGGCAGCGCATTTTCAAGGCAATTATTAATCGCTAGCCACAACCTATTCTAAGTATATCTCGGGGAGAGTTATAAATGCCATCATCGACCTACGCCGTAACCGGTGTTGCAAGCGGAATTGGCGCGGAATTAGCCCGCCTTCTGAAAGCACAAAATCACCGCGTCATCGGATTTGATATCCAAGAGACCCATGACAATGTGGACCAGTTTATCATGTTGGACCTCAATGACGTTTCAAGCATCGCCGTGGCCGCAGCATCCATTGACGAACCCCTTAATGGATTGTGCAACAACGCAGGCCTGCCACCTCGCGCTGGATTGGAAGAAGCCATCTTGCATGTGAATTTTCTTGGTACCCGCGCATTCACCCATGCGATGACACAGCGCTTTCGGACAGGCGCATCTATCGTGAATATGGCCAGCCGTGCGGGCCACGGATGGCGCGACGGGGCTGATCAAGTAAAGCGGCTGTCTGCCATCACTGACAAGCACCA
>Ga0209533_1002563_pt1 | contig 16488 bp, 14 predicted proteins | sample COG_04_FD_184748 | JGI IMG/M metagenome (GOLD analysis project Ga0209533, IMG submission 184748) | Pelagic Microbial community sample from North Sea - COGITO 998_met_04 (SPAdes) (version 2) | ecosystem: Environmental > Aquatic > Marine > Neritic zone/Coastal water | place: Helgoland, sampling...
GAAGCCCACATGTCTATTCGAGCAAATAAAAATAGACTTAGTATAAGGCACAAAATAGTCATTGGGGTAGTAATTTTCATAACATTTAATTTCTTTGTATAATTTTAATATTTTCAAGCGTATTCGAATGTATTCATTTTTTTTTAATGACAAGAGAGCAATATATTTACCCTCTTGATACCGTTTAATTAACTTTTAATAATCCTTGTTGTCTCATTTGTTACTTCTCGCATCATAAGACAATCGAAAAACTTTTCGTTGTTATGAATTTAAAATTTGCACAAAAAAAGTGACTACAAAGAGTCACTTTAAAAAATTGGAGTATAATTAACTTTTCTCGATTTGATCGACCTCCAGGGGGAAACTGACTTTATTTCCATTTCTAGCAATCATTCTAAGCACTGCTTGTATCCCTTGATTAAGCAGAAAGTCAGGTTCCACTCCTAACGATTTTGCACAATCTTCGAGACCCTGAGTTTTCATGGGAGCAGAAATCTTGTTCTTGGGTTCAGCGATGACCGAATCACTCTCAGCTATTCGTGAAGAAGTATCTTCTGATGTCTCTTCTTCAGTTTCAATACGGTTAGTTGGGGATTTCATAAGCACAGGGGTAGGGGAAGGCAAAGATTGCAGAGAACTCGACGTGTTCTCCAGTTTTGTTGGGGGAGTAGATTCGATTAAAGTTTGAGAATCAACTGAAAGATTGGATATGTCTTCAATTTCGGAAGATGGAATGTGGGAAATATCTCCGTTTAACTTTCTCCCCAAATCTTCCAAGTACTCCTCCTGTTCCAATGTATTGAGACGATCCTGAGCAATTCCAAGCTTGTCATCAATTTTTTCTAATTCTTCCGTTAAGTTAGCAACTGGTTCATCCACTAACTCAGAAGAAGCCCTAAATCCATCCTCTAAAGAAGAAATTCTTTTTTCCAAAGCCTCTTTTTGTGCATTAACTTCATCAATAAGAGAATTCGTATCCTCTCTCTTCTGGGCAACACTAAGTTTAGAACTTAATTCCTCTTTTTGCTTCGACAATTCTTCAATAGCCCAACGCAGGGAAGATGATTTACTTTCTGAACTCATACTACCAACATCTTAAAAATATTCTTTAGAATCAAATACAATTTCAAATTATTTTTGATTAAAGTCTATTAACTTTTAATTATACTTTCTAGGTATTCAATCGAAGTTGTATTTTTGAGTGTTCAAATCTTTTCATCTTGTCTACTCATAAAATATTCTGACCTGCTTGTTTCATGCCTTAAGGGAAATCGAGTTACTCTGATTTTGGAATAATCTAAGTGTTTGAGATTAAAGATAGCATCATAGTAATCAGGAAATAGTTTGATTGCCTCTTCAAAAAGCTTTTTCGCTTTTGCCGATTCATTCCGCAAAAGATTCAGGCAACCAAGATTGTTGAGAGTTTCAGGGGTTTCCTTACTTTCATGACATGCAATAAGATTGGCTTTCGCTTTGTCTGTATTACTGAGTAAGAGTGCTGTTGTTCCCCGGTAGAAATTCATTTTCCAGATAGAGCTATCTACTTGGTGAAAATCTAAATTTTCTAATAAGTTCATTGCACTTTCGTATTCTGTTCGATACAGGAAGAAGTTAATCATGATTTCGGTCGTGGTTTCTTTACCAATAACACTTTTCTCTAGTAAACTAAGAATAAGTTTTGGATCGTGTTTAAGAATAGCATTTTTCGTTCTCTGTAATTGTTTATCAATATCTCTCGAGAAACTAGTCAGAAAAGACTTTTGTTTGTATGTGATTTTTTTTGAGAAGCCAAATTTTAAACCCTTGACTACTGCTCTTAGGTTAAAATCGTGATCTTCCGCAATCATGCTTCCCTTGTCGTACCCAACTTCCAAAGCTCTTGCCGTTCGGAAAAAGTGCCAGTTTGGTCCAGGTAAAAAATTTCTTTGGAATAAAAATAATTCGCCATCTTGTTGGAATAAATTTTGAGGAATTATTAAATCCTTGATCTTTTCGTTCGTATTTCCTTCAAAAAGAACTGCAGAGTCAAAAAGTATATCAAGGTCATCGGAAATCAATTTTTCCTTCATAACCCCAACTCTGTTTGGTAAAAATTCATCATCAGCATCCAGCCAAACGCCGTAGGTAGTTGTCAGATTTTCTAACGCAGTTTGCCTGGCATTCCCTATGCCTTCTTGCATGTTAATCTTTGGTCTTATAATATTAATATGTTTGTGGTTCAGCGATTCCGCGTTTTCAATTGTATTGTCATCTGAAAAGTCGTCTACGAGTATAACTTTTTGTTTAGGATTATCGCAAATAGCAGAATTAATTGCATCCTTAATTGTAGCTTCTGCGTTTTTGGCAACTATGACTACTGTAGTGTTATCCATCTTATTGAAGCTAGGCATTCAATTATGAATTTGAAACAATCACCGGAATTTCTTTTGAATTAACTTTATAAATGCCTTTAACTAAATCTAGCATTTCATTTTGGAAATCAGATGTCGCAAGTATAATAACATCTAAATCAAAATTCGGCATTTTTACAGGCGAGTTTATACGAATGTCTCTGTACTTATAATTTTTTTCTCCAAGAGAAGTGTCAAAGATTTCCATTCTTTTAGATGATTGTTGGTATAGTTGGTCAACCAGTTTTCTCCCTAGCATTCCAGTGCCAAAAATACCAATCTTTTGGTTTTTTTTCCTTATTGTTTTTAAGACCTTAGCAATGAATTTATTGTGAAAAGTTTGAACTTTAGCTGGTACGGAGGGCTTTTGAGAAAAATATTTGGATGCATTTGAAAATAACAAATTAAAGTGTTCTTTAGCCCCATAGTTTTTCCTTACGAACTGCAGCGACCTTTTGCGTAGTTTTTTTAATAATTGCTCATCGAGAAAAACTTTTTTAATTTCTAACGCAAATGCTTTGATGTCTCCCTGTGGAACAAGAAGCCCATTCTTATTGTGGCTAATGATTTCCGACACTCCGGACGGGATTTCCATTGCAATGGGGCATAAACCTGAGGACATTGCTTCTAAGAGAGCCATTGGTAGACCCTCAGATTTTGATGTAAGAACGAAAATATGATTGGTGGAAAATACTGTCGACAATTCGTCGGAGCTTAAGGCACCAAGAAAGCGAACATTCGCTTCTTTGAATTCACCAAGATTCTTGAACGATCTAATCATTGAATCTGTTTCGGGGCCACTCCCCGCAATATTTAATTGAAAAGGGACTCCAAGACTAATGAGCTCTTTGCAGATTTTGGGTAATCGACTAACTTTCTTTGCTTTTTCATCAAGTCTTCCTGCAAAGAGTAGTTGTAAGGGAGAACCTTTTTTCCAATTGGGCGAAAGAGACCGACTTGGGATGTAAGGTTTCCAGTGAAAAATATCGTTTTTTCGGTTGGGGAATTTAGCTTCCAGTTTAGAAATAATTTCCGTACTATTTCCGCAGATAGTACTGATTGAAGATTCGTAGTGACTGATAATATTGTATGGATTGTCTTGGTCGCCAAAAATAGTTCCTATTAATCTTAGAGGTTGTGAATCTTTCCTCAGGTGCCATTTTTCAATAAGAAGATGAGCAGCCTCAAATGCAGAATCTCCTCCCGTTGGAATGATTACTGCCTTTTCCTCTGAAAAGTCTTTTATAAACTGCTCGAGTTTATTGGCAATTTTATTGACATCATGACTGGAGAAGATGTCCATTTTTCGGAAATCTTTCTTTGGTCTGAAGCTGCCTGGTAATGGCGAATCTTGATTAAGGAATAATAATTTGCACTTATTTGTTATACTTCGAAGGTTTAATGCCCAAGTCAATAATCCACTTATATTGAGTCCGTCTGGAACTATGAAGAAAAAATTCAAATCTCTTTTTTCTCCTTTCGAACAGCCTTTAAAGCTTCCTTAATCATTTCGTCAATAGTTTGGCTGGGTCTCCAGTCAGATAAACCAAAAATTGAAGAATTGTTGACTTCTCCGGATAAATCAAAAGGGTCGGCTTTGATATGCTTAATTTCAGCTTCTGAATATAATTGAACTCTTTTAGCTAAATTTAGTACGGAGTTTGAAGAATCACCACCGACAGGAAGAATTCGGCCAATTAAGTTTTCAAAATTAGTTACCGACGATTTAATCAGTTCGCACAAGTCGCTAACATGAAGCAAATCCTTCATAGATTTACCATCCCCCATGATTTTTATGATACCTTCTCGCTTGGCTTGCTTCGAGAAAGTCCCGATAATACCTCTTGCTTTTCCTTCGAAATCGACACCCTGGACGCTTGATGCTCGAATACAGAAGATCTGATGAGGACTTTTCATCAGAAGCCTTTCGGTTGCATGTTTGTCTTTCCCATAGGCATCAATTGGATCAATTGGACTTTCGGCGGAAAAGATCTTTGAGCCTCGAGGGTGTACACGAACTGTAGAGAGAAATATCAGGTTTAAAGGTCTAAGAGGTTGAAGAATTTCGAGAAGCCTGAGAGTCACCCCTTCGCCATTGTTTTCCTTTTCAATTGCTGTGAGTTTACTCTTGTTGATTAACGGAGTCGCCAAATGTACGATTGTTTGACAATGCTTTTTTATTAATAGGTCTCTTATCGCATCATCAGAAGAATTTCTTAAGTCCAAACTTAAGGCGATGGGACCTAGTTCGTTGCAAAGATGACTTCCGATAAAACCTGATGAACCAGTTACCCCGACGGCGTCGCTCATTGAATGTTCAAGGAACTAATGTAGTTGTTTATGAATACCTGAAGCTCGGTACCTCCAAACTTTTCTGCATCCACTGAGTTGAAGAGTTCAATCTTTGCTTCGGACATTGACTTCTCTGGAGACCAACTCCCCCTGATCGGTTCTATTACATAGTGATCTTCTGTTTCCCAAAGTCTTTTTGCCTCTTCGCTTGAAACCAATTCCTCATGCATTTTCTCGGCACCAATTATTCCTCGTGTTTCTACTTTAAAATCAGCACCCGGTGAAAGCACTTCACGGAAAGCCTCTGCCAATTGACCGAGAACGAAGGCTTTCATCTTCAAAACGAAAATTTCACCGCCTTGACAGTTAGCTAGGGCGTCTATAACGAGTTTTGAAGCTTCAGGTATAGGCATTGCGAAGCGGGTTACCTTGCTGTCGGAAATCCATAAACAATTTTTCTCTGAGATTGACTTATACATGTTCGGAATAACAGATCCACGGCTTCCTAATACATTTCCAAAACGTACGCAGGCATATTTTGTTTTACCCGTTGAGTTTCCATCAAGAGTAAGCTTTTCGGCAACATATTTTGATGCCCCCATAGTGGATGATGGGTTCACGGCCTTGTCTGTACTTATAGTAATCATTTTTTCGACTTGGGCACGCTTTGCCAAATCCACCACATTTTGGGTCCCTAGGATATTAGTACGAACCGCTTCTGCTGGGTTTTGTTCACAAATTAGAACATGCTTTAAAGCCGCCGCATGTATGACGCAATCGATCGGTTCTTCAAATGCAACCGAAAGCGAGTCTCTGTCGCGAATATCCCCGAGGATAAATCTAATGTTCTTTTTATAACCAAGTTCTTCTTGGAGGTAGAATTGTTTCGAATCATCTCTTGAAAAAATTGTCAACTTTTTAGCTCCACTAGCGATCAGGCTACGTGCTATTTCTGAACCAATTGAACCGGTACCCCCTGTTATGAGGTAACTTTTATTAAGTTTATGGTCAGAGTTAGGCATATTTGTTATAGGATTAAATTTTTTACAAAAACTATACTGTTTTCATTGGATGAACCGATTGACCTAATCAATGAAAGCCCATATATATGTTAACATAAGAATTAGGGGGAAAGCTAAAACGGATAAAAAGAATAGTCGATAGTCTTATGATATCCCTTTTGATTTAATTCCGTTGCAATTTCATCTTTGAACATAGATGCGATCACGATAAAAGGTTTTTCCTTTTGACTGAAAGTGCTTAGAGAACCTGGGTTTTCCACGGATGAGCCCTCAAACGTTTGCCCATGCTTCTGTGGATCTTTATCAAGAAAGCAACAAGGTAAAATTTTGTTTTTTTGTAAGTAATGAAGTGCCTCTCTCCCGCGCTGAGAAGCTCCCCAAATGAACAATTTACGTCGTCCTCTAATCTTTTGTTCAACTTGACCATGAAAAGGAAACCACTTTTCTTTCAAAATAGGCTTGAATACATAGTATTGGTCTAATGCGAAACGAAAGAGGGAATAACAAGAATCAAAACGTAGACGAAGTCTCAATGACTCGATTGTCATCTTCGTTCGGTTTGCATGAGTTAAATTCTTAGGATGAGAACGGATCAATGTTAAAACTTCGTCGGTTTTTAGCGCTTTCCAATGCTTGGAAAGCGCCAACCACAGGTAATAGTCGCCACAAAAACGGTAATGGCTCGAAATTCCCCCAATCTTCAGAAAATACTCCTTCCTCACTGCACCCGAAGCTATTGCGACATAATTTTCCTCCAAAAGGTCTTTCATGATATATCCTTCTGGCAAGGTCTGAGAGTCCCTTGCGGAGTGAATACTGTCTCCGTTTTCGTCAATCGTCTTGGCCCGAGTATAAACAAAGCCAAGTTCCGCAGAATCGTCCTCGGTAATGAGTTGATGTTGTTGTTCCAGTTTTTGGTCTAACCAAATATCATCGCAATCAAGGAATGTAATCCATTTCCCTTGAGCCTGCCTCACGGCTAAATTTCTAGCGACGCTTATATCAGTAAAATTTGGCGCCAGTAAATAATGGAGTCGTGAGTCCGAATAGGACTTTGCAATTTTAGCACTAGAATCTGTGCTTTGATTATCCCAGAATATTACTTCGTAATCGCCAAAGGCTTGAGAGAAAATGCTGTCTAAGGCTTTTTTTAAGTATGTTTCGCCATTGTAGCAGTTGACGATAACGCTGAAAAAAGGTCCATTGTTTAGATCTGTTTTCATGGTGCGTTTTGAACTTAATGCAATTGATTCAATGCAATTATTGCTTTGTGAAAAGGGTCCATGCAATGTCGAAGTTGATCATGCGTTTATACCAATAGACATGAATACTATATGACAATATGGTCTTTTCGCAACCAGCGGAGCAACTCTTGCACTCCACTATTTCCTTTTAAATATTGAATCTCTGAATCCGAGATAGAATTTACAATCTGGCGATAATAGAGTATTCCAGCATGATAAACCGAACTGGGGTGGACTTTCCCCGCGTTGCATTTGGTCATTTTTTTTGAAGCCAACTGTTCGGCCATGTAATCGACAAAAAGATCTTCGCATGCAAAGCAAAATTTTATTTCAGGAAGTAGGGACTTCAAAGACAGTAAAAAAGCATTTTCACTTTCGGGATAATTAATGAAGTCCGTAAGGGTTCTAGCAACCGGGTATAACCTGTTTGATGGGGCAATTTCAACGGGGGGCGTCCCATTCCTGTGGAAAATTGGCCCTAAACTAAAATCAAGGGATGCCGCTCCATCATTTATGATGATTTTTCGCTCTCGCGCATTTGCGAAGCGCGACAGAGAGATGGAAGCCGTCACGCCATCTATGTCGCATGAAATTTCAATGCTGCCGGGGGAGTCGTGATCATCCGATGTGATTCTAGAGATTTTGAAATTCCCCATCTTCACTTTCAAGGCTTTGCATATTGATGTAACATGAAGTAACTGGTCCAGAAAAATAGAAGAAAATACTTCCGAGCATTTACTTTCCCCGGAGCCCCTTTTTTCCATCAATGGGTCATGCCAGACAATCTCAATTTTATCCAAGTCCAGTAACTTTATTTCATCAGAAAAATCAGAAATGAAGTAGGCATTGTAAAACTCGAGGTTTAAAAAAATACGACTCAATTCCGTATCGGGGAGAGACTCAAAATTAACAAAGGCTGGAAACAGCGGTTTTTCAATTAAAACATCAACGCCTTCGGTGCCGTGATACAATAAATCGGAGCAGTGTTGAGTGGAGTGAGATGCTATGATTACTTTGTCAGGCCGTTCTAATTCCTTTACCTTTGCCTTATCAACGGGGTTAACCTTGTCAAACATGGTAGAGCCTTTCTTGAAATCGATTTTTTCCCTGACGCTGGAATTACAAATCCAATCTATAGTCAGATGTGGGAACGACTGAACCAACTCGGTTAAAACGATGGTTGCCCATCTTCCTCCTCCTACGAATCTTATATGCTTACAAATCAATGAGCGTTAGCTTTGGTAAAGGAATAATACAAGTGCCTTTAAGACCGCGACTACGAAGATGTGCGATAATCTCATCTTTTAAATGCCAAGCAAATACCAACAGGTAATCCGGCTGATTAGCTTCCAAGCATTCATTGGAAACTATTGGGATTCGAGTGCCCGGAACGTACTTGTTTAACTTTAGTGAAGACTTTTGCTCTACGACGTAAGGCAACAGATCATGATCGATGCCCACGTGGTTAATCAGAGTCATTGCCCGTGCGGGCAAACTATACCCAACCACGCTCTGTTCTCTTTTCCTTAAGTCCAACAATAATTGGAGCAAATCCAATTTTGTCGAAATGGCGGATTCTCTGAATCGAATATATGTTTCTTGCTGGAAAAAACCAAGATCCTTCTCCGCTTGCAGGAATTCTTCGGTCGATCCGTCAATCGGATCGTGTGCTCCTTTGCGGACCAATACTCGAATGTTGCCACCATATCTCGACGCCCGTTTGACCTGTACGACACTGAAATTATATTGCGAAAAAAGATTCACTACGGATGAAACCGACAAAGACCTCAGGTGCTCATGATAAATCGTGTCATATTGAGCGCTCTCCAGAATTGCTCCAAGATAATGATTTTCAAAACAGAACCACCCGTCGTCATTCAAAACAACGTCAAGGCCTCTAATGAAATCACCAAGTTGTTGCACGTGGGCGAATACGTTTGTCGCAGTCGCAAGGGTGGCTTTCCCTACTCTGGCAATCACGGAATTGGCGGCATCTTCTCCGAATGGCATCCGTAACGTGGGAATACCATCTTGATTTGCCAAGTCGGCAATATCCGTAGGCTCGACCCCGATCACTCTAACTCCTTGCTGAAGGAATCCCTTGAGTAGGGTGCCATCATTTGAACCTATGTCGCAAACCAAGTCTTGTTCCGTAATATTCAGGCTATGCACGAGGTCGGCCGCCATCTTCGCCTGATACTTAACTAATTCTTTGGTCACCCCGGTTTTATAACTATAATCGTCGCCGAACATGATGTGTGAGGGAGTGATATAGTTAAGCTGATTGAGACTGCATCTTTTGCACCATACTTGGACCAATGGATAGGAGCACTCCTCGCCAAGAGCCTCATTAATCTTTGTTAACTTGTCGGCTAAAGGTTGTGTGCCCAGATCAACAACCAGTTGCAGGTCATCCTCACCGCAGACCTGACATTTCGACTGGGGACCATCGACCAAGTCATGCATTTTCACAATAATTCTCTATATTTGTTAGTAACGATTAAATGCTCCAGGGAGGGGATCCGGATGACCAATCTTTTTCTAGTTTTTCATGATCACGCTTGGTGTCCATGCATTGCCAATAGCCTTCATGGTGATATGCCATTAGTTCACCCATTTGCGCCGCCCGCTCAAGAGGTTCGCGTTCGAGTGTGGTCTGATCATTCTCAATCAGATCAAAAAGGTCGGGTTCGATGATGAAATAACCGCCATTAATCCAACTCTCGCTAGTTTGAGCTTTTTCTCGGAACGCAACTACTTTGTCGCCTTTCATTTCTAATTCTCCAAAACGCGCTACCGGGTGGACTGACGTCACAGTTACCATTTTTCCGTGGCTACGGTGAAAATCATGTAAGGCGTCTAAATCAATATCAGCAACACCATCCCCATAGGTAAGCTGGAAGGTTTCGTTTCCTATATAAGACTTGAGTCGTTTAACTCGACCTCCAGTCAATGTGTTTAAACCCGTGTCAACTAGAGTGACATTCCAATCAACCTCGTCGAGTTGATGAGAGGTTATGCACCCTGACCCTAGATCCACCGTAAAGTCGGCATTTAAAGTCCTGTACTGTAAAAAGTACTCTTTAATTAGCTCTGCCTTAAAGCCCAAGGCTAAGAAAAAATCCTTATGATCGTAGCGAGCGTAATGTTGCATAATGTGCCATAGGATCGGCCGTCCTCCAACAGGCACCATAGGCTTGGGAATAAGTTTCGTTTCCTCTGCCAAACGTGTTCCGAGTCCACCTGCTAATATAACAACTTTCATTTTTTAAGAATTCCAGACTATTGGCATTCTATCGTCCTCCAATGGGAGATTTTCCGCCTCTGTTGGCTCATGAATTAAATTTGCAAAATTTATCAGCATGTTGCTTTCTTCGTCCCCACGAAACGAAACCCATATTTTTGATGGAACGGTCAAGCGAGCGTAATCGATCTTCGGTCCCAAAGAAATTTTTCGTATTAAATGCTGGTCACATCGATCGTCAAAAAGGACGAAAGTTATTTGACCTTCACATACTACCAAGTTTAATGACATTTTTAGGTGTCTTTTCCATCCCTTCGTACCTTGGTAATTAATTTTTGAAAAGTAGGCTTCGACAACAGAATCTTCCGCATCTTCTTCGGAACATCTCCATGCCCTCAGTACTTGCCCATTGGGACTATCGATAATTTTTAATGGGGTGAAAAGAACCCCAGGTATGTCGGTCACACAATCCATTCTTGATTTCGCTCTTTGGCTAGAGTCATATATTTCGTGATTTGATCTGTAGTGAAAGCTTCAATATCACCCTTCCTTTCATAGAAAAAAGAATACCAATCGCTCGTCATCTGAATGGTTTCACGAAAAGTTAATGTTGGTTTCCATGAAAGTCTATTTAGAGCCTTATCGCAATTGAGCCTTAGCAAATAAGCTTCGCTTGTGTTACTTTTTGCAGGAAGGTTGATATCCCATTGACCATTTTCCCAATAACGATTCATTTCATTAATTAGACATTGAACGGAAACATCTTTATCGGCTGCGGGACCGAAATTAAATGCTACGCCATTTAAGTTTTTGCACCCGGATAACTGTCCTGCCAACGATAGGTAACCGCTCAAGGGCTCAAGCACATGCTGCCAAGGGCGAGTAGCGTTAGGATTTCGGATCTCAACTGACTCTCTTTTCGACCATGCCCGAAAAATATCCGGCACGATGCGATCTTTTGCCCAGTCTCCTCCGCCAATAACATTGCCGGCACGTCCAATCGCAATCCGGATGGGACTATCCTTGGAACTAAAATATGAATGATAATAGGAATGAATGAGCCCTTCGGCGGCTGCCTTTGAAGCACTGTATGGATCTTTCCCGCCCAGACGATCGTTTTCACGATATCCCCATTCCCATTCCACATTATCATACACTTTATCGCTGGTAATCATCACTGCGGTACAGGGATGGGTACTGCAACGGAGGGCCTCGAGCATGTTAAGCGTTCCTAAAGTATTGCTTTCAACTGTTAGCTTTGGGTCTTCATATGCAGTGCGTACTAGAGATTGGGCAGCCAAATGAAATACAAAGTCTGGCTGTATCGATTGAATCGATCTCTCCACATCTTCAAAATTCCTAATATCCGCAATTCGATAATCGGTTTCAGATTTTAGGTCTAGGCATTCAAAGAGGTTTGGGCTGTCGAGAACTCCATTAGAAAGCCCGTAAACATTAGCTTCCAACATTTGGCTAAGCCAAAAGCTCAACCATGAACCTTTAAAGCCTGTGTTACCTGTAATTAAAACTTTTTTACCTTTGAACCTACCTTTATAAGGTAACATAAATGAGTGGTTTGATTGATAAAACTTGGAAACCTTTGTTGTTTTTACAGAAAGAAATCTTAAACACTTAACAATACTTCAAAATATTTAATTATTCAAGATTTTTACTGAGTTCGTTATTCATCTAAAAGAAATTGACTTTCTATAACATTTTTAAATGAAAATTGAGCTTTAAAAGTCTACGCTAGCTTTGCAGATGAGAAATTGGTGAATACTTGAAAGTTGGCTCAATTTATTTAACGAAGACCGAAGACTTCAAGGGCGAGATTACGAGATGGAATTTCTAAAATAGGTTTTTCGAGGAACTGTTTCGAAGACCTTCTTCGCATGGCAATTTTGATAAGCTTTTGAAAGGCCTTTAATGAATCAACATTCAATGATCGGTCCGAACTGGCACCTGGCGGTATGGAGCTATGAAAAAGACCATCTTGCGAGCGAATTACTCCTACAGGTACGCCGGCATTTAGAGATTCTAATAAAGCAAATGTTCTTTCTCCTAGAACGATATCAGCTGTTCTCAATTCTTCGGCAAGGGGTCGTTCCGTCCAAGTTTCTTTGCGAGCTCGATGATTTTGCGTTAAATTCTTTAAGGCAGATTTTTCTGCAGCGGGATGAGACTTGTATGTGATGTTAAAGACTATTTTTGACTCCTTGCTTAGTTCAATTAGGATAGATTGAGTTTTATAGATTGAATTCAATGCATCATCAATGTTGTGCGATAAAGGGACGAGAATTCTTAAAATTCCATCGTTAGTAATTCTAGTCATGGGTTTTGGGTATCGAAACGCACCTGTTTTTCTAACCTTGATTTTCGGGTCGTTTTTTTGAATAACCTTCAAGAAATAGCGACTAGGGGTAAGAATTGTTTTCGGCAAAACATGTTTCTTTCTTTCAGACGGAAGAGGTGAAAAAGCTAACCACCACTTTGATATATAAACCATATTGTAACCAATGGTTTTTGTTTTTGGATAAAAAGTATGGAACCCATAATTCCATGCCCTGTCTTGTCCTTGATTTTCATGCCAATCTACGACGGTATCGATTTGAACTCCGCCCAAGCTTAATCTTCGAGCGAAATAAAAGTTCATAAATCCATAAACTCCATCTTCAAGACCTCCAAACCTGCCAAATTCTTCTTTTATTAGACACCCGAAATCAAACGATCCGATACTCAATTTAGGAATCTTTAGCCGGAATAGTCTGATTGAGTGCAGAAGAGAGCGTAATGCGTCACCTAGGGTCAAAAAATCTTCTTTAAGGAGAAATCTATCTGGTTTACATCGCAGTTTCTTTATGGCTGAAAAATATTCGCGGTAAGAATACCCATGAAAAGTTGGAACAAACCTGAGTCTGGATATTTCTTCTTCTTTAAGGAAGTCAGTTGCTCCGCAATAATACCTATCTGAGAATTCTTTGCCGGGAAGTAAGAATGTATCCACCAAAGTTGAAAACTTTTTCGGTACTCTCTTTTGCCTAAATATAACTTTGGCTAGAAACAATGGAACTAAAACATAGCTAGCTACACGAAAGAAGGCACCGAACCGCTTCAGAAACATTTCAAGCATCGCCCTCTTGCGAGTGTGAGTAATTTGACCATTCCATCTCCCAAGGCTTTTGAGTTTTGCTAATCCCTGATACACCGAATTGCAGTCGGTAAGGCAGTTGTCGGGAAACAAATCAAGTTTAGCTAGTTTTAGACAAATCTTAAAACATAAAAAATGATGAAAAAGGGGTGAATTCAAAGTATTGCGTGCAGAAAGTGAAGTAAACCACCAATCTAGTTCATTCCTCAAAACCTTATTACAAAACTCTATATTGAAGTTGAACTCAATACATTGGGAGTTCAATTCTTCATCGGATAAAAAAAGCGAATAATCAGTTTTTCCCCAACGAAGATCTAGCTCTGTGAAATTGGAATCTAATTTCAATATTGAAATTGTAAGTTATAAATGAATTTTGCCTCTACCAAACTGAAAGACAATGTGATCCAATAGCATTTTTTACAATTTATATTCTTTAAACAATTCGTAACAATTTATCTTTTTTTAAATTTAAAATTAAATACTCACAAAATATTTTGAGATAAACCCCAATTTATCATGTTACTAATTCCTTGATCTAAATAAGTTTTAGGATCCCAAAGTAGAATGTTTTTTGCATTTTTAGCACATGCGTAAATGCCATGCGTATCACCTTTTGTTGATCCGTCAAATTTCACACTTATGTCATTTTCTAAACTGTTGCAAATTTTATTAATTAATTGATTAACAGTAGTTTTTATTCCCGTACCTATGTTAAAAACTGAATAGTCGGATTCTAAAAAGGCAGTAGCTTTTAAAAAAGCATCAACGACATCGTCGATATATACAAAGTCGCGGAATCTATCTCCACTGCCTTTAACATGTATATGCTTGTTTTTTAGTGCCTGAGCCAAGTAAATGCTTATCATGCCTTGTCGCAAGTTTTTTAAATTTTGACCTGGACCATAAACATTAAATAGTCGCAAGGAAGTAGTTGAGATTCCAAGTTTACTAAAAATCCTCATGTAGTGCTCACTAGCAAGTTTTCCTACAGCATAATGCGAAATAGGGGAGGGGTCTGTATTTTCATTTACAGGTTGCTTTTCACTGTTGCCATATACTGACATACTTGAGGCATAAACAAACTTTTTACAACCAGTCTTGAGGGCATATTGCAAAAGCATTAAGGTTGATTTCGTATTGGTTTCCAAATCATATACAGGATCATCGAAGCTTATTTCACCCGAGCTTTGTCCTGCAATGTGTAATATCGCATCAAATTTATTCGAGCCAAGTTGATTGATCACTTTGGTTTTTTGGCAGTCTCCTTCTATTGTTGTAATTTCCTTGTTAATATTATTAGGACTCCCAGTCGAAAAATTATCTATTGTGACAATCGTATGTCCATCTAGTATTAATCGATTTGCGATCGATGAACCGATAAATCCGCCTGCACCAGTTACTAAATAATTCATAAACGTAAAATCAAGATTAGGTTTTTATAATTGCAATACTTAAATCATCCCCGATAGGAATTTTGACAAGATTAGTATGATATGAATTTTGATACTCCTCGACGGCTTTTTTCACATTAGGATATGACGCCATGAAATAATCGTGTATCAAGATACACCCACCCTGTACCAATTTAGGATAAAAAAATATTAAACCTTCTAACGTTGGTTTGTATAAATCCAAATCCAGGCTGACAAATATAAAATCATCATGTATGTCAACCGTTGTTTCGGGGAAATAACCTTTGCGAATTAAACAATTGGATGCAAAGGGCATGCGATCTATTACATGTTCGACGCTAGTATTTTTGAAGTGGTTAGCATCTAATAGCGATTCATCTTCCTCGTGTACGAAATCCAGGTTATTAAAACCTTCAAATGTATCAAATAAATATAAAGGAGAATTTGGGAAATATTGATTAATTGATTTAGCGAATTCGCCCCGGTAAACCCCAGCTTCAGCAACAGCTAGTGTTTTATTAATTACAGTTTTGTGCTCTTCGGAAAATCGCTTAAGAAAGAGCTTTCGTGCATTTGTTATGGTGTCGATATAGGATCTATTAATGATATTCTTATCAATGCCAAGTTTGACTAACTGACCTGAAATCTCATTAACTCCCATTGCAGTACCAAAATAAACTTCGTCAAAGTCTAACTTTTGAATATCTTGTGGGTCATAAATTTCAATTCCGTTGTAAAACGTACCATGTTTTTGAGTATCATTATCTATGAACCCAATTATCTTAATATTTGGATCATCTGATAAAATATCATATATTCTTCTGCCTATTCCTCCTGCACCAAAAATAACAATCTTAGTATAATTAATCATACTCAATCTTTCTTATTAAATTATTAGCTATTTTATTTGTATGAAGTTGTTATAATTTCTTACCATGCCCCCCAACCTCCATCTACATTGAGAATTTCTCCGGTAACGAAAGAGGATGCTTCGGATGCAAGATAGAGGCAGGCATTCGTGATGTCTTCAGGGTTTCCCCATCTGCCTACCGGGGTTCTTTTGAGGGTGAATTCATATAGTTCTTGATTCTTTTTGAAATTCTCAAAATAGGATGTTTTACAGAACCCTGCAGCAATTGCATTTATGTTTAATCCGCTTTGGGCAAATTCCACGGCTAGTGACTTGGTTAATCCATTGACGGCCGATTTCGAGGTGACATAGGCGGACAAGTTGGGTAAGCCCCTGTTGCCTGCTACGGAAGATATGTTTATGATCTTGCCAAACTTATTCTCCAACATCACGGGGATGAACGCCTTGCATAGTAAGGCAACGCTCATGAGGTTATTGTCCATGACCTTCTTGAACTCAGATTCTTCGATTTCAAGGAAGGGTTTTCTGAACCGCATGCCCGCATTGTTAATCAGAATGTCCAATTGGCCGAACGCCTCCATGGTCGTCTCAAAGATTTCAGTCACCGTTGTTGAATCGGAAACGTCGCCCTCGATGATCACCGTTCGGTCCGTGTCCCTGAATTCACTTCGCAGTGTCTCTATGTCTTCTTTGCTTCTGGTTACTAGCGCGAGCCGGCATCCAGCGGCAAAAAAACCGTCAGCCATATTTCTTCCAAATCCTTTTCCTGCCCCCGTAATTAGGCAGCTTTTACCTTCTAAATCAGAAAAATTCATATCAGGATGACAGGATTGAATTAAAGCCGTGAAGAAGCATCTCTTCACTT
>Ga0209533_1002565_pt1 | contig 16481 bp, 8 predicted proteins | sample COG_04_FD_184748 | JGI IMG/M metagenome (GOLD analysis project Ga0209533, IMG submission 184748) | Pelagic Microbial community sample from North Sea - COGITO 998_met_04 (SPAdes) (version 2) | ecosystem: Environmental > Aquatic > Marine > Neritic zone/Coastal water | place: Helgoland, sampling...
CATTCCAGTCGTATAACCAACTTCCTTTAAGCGTTCGGGAATCGTAAGCACCTCAAACGGCATTGGTGAAAAGCGATTATCATCGACACCAAATCGTTGCTGATACTGCCCTGAAAGTATGCCTGCCCGCGACGGAATACACTGCGGTGCAGTAATATAGCCCGATGTGAAACGCACACCAGACTCAGCCATCACATCGAGATGCGGAGTTTGAACATCCTCTAAAACACCCTGCGCTCCCAAATCAGCCCAGCCATGATCATCTGTAAAGATAACAATTATATTTGGCCTCTCTTCAGCCACTCCAATAGAGCTCAATACTAGACCCGCTAAGCCGACTACACAGCGAATAATCCGTAGTTTAAGGGACATCGCAGTTAGTGTTTTTTTAAGTAAGTATCAATCTCGATACGATACTCCCCCGCCGGAAGCAGTAGCTCACATTTACCAAAACGAGAGGTAGACTTTTGCTTAAACCTCGCAGGAACTGCCTTTCCCTCGAGTCGCATTTGCGACCATTTAAGTGCAGGCAAACGAAGCACCGCATCGGCTCCTTCTGGAATCGAAAAATCAAAATAGAACTTCGCGCCTTTCACTTTCCACTTCGACACGAATAGACCCGCATTGGTTTCAAGCGAGCCACCACCATAGCTCATACCGCCTCCTGGTAGTGGTGCTAAAATCGCCCGTTTGTAACCTTTAAAATCAGGGTGCGGAGAGATGCCGCAGACTCGTTGATACAACCACTCTCCGATGGCACCGTAGGCGTAGTGATTAAAGGAATTCATTTCCACAGGGCCAAAGCCATCTTCTTCAGTCCAACTATTCCAGCGCTCCCACATCGTCGTCGCACCATTCTTAATCGGATACAACCAACTCGGATAGCTTTCTTGCTTCAGTAAGCGATATGCAACATCACAGCGACCTATTTTCGTCAATACAGGATTCAATAAGGGGGTGCCTAAAAAGCCCGTCGAAAGATGCCAGTTGCGCAATTCGATGCAGCTCACCAAATTCTTTGACGCTGCATCAAACAACGCTTCAGGAACCAAATCAAAGCCTAGCGCTAAGAGGTAACTGGTTTGTGTGTTACCAAGCACGTGACCTGTCTTGGTAATAAACCGCTCTTGAAACGCTGCTTTAATAGTCCCCCAAAGCTTCTCATATTTCCTTGCAAGTGCGTGCTTACCGAGTGCGTCTGCCATGATTGCCATCAACTGCGCACCACGTGCAAAATACGCAGTTCCAATTAAGTCCTTAGGCGTCGGCGACCACTCCGGGCGTGTCGCATCGACCGCGAGCCAATCGCCATAACGTGTGTCGGGCTGAATATAGCCCATGGCCTGCCTCGTCAGAAATTTCATGTAGTGCTCCATCGCCTGCCAATTCTCACGAATGATTCTGATGCGACCGCTATGCTGCCAAACTGCATGCGGCACGATGATGCCCGCATCTCCCCAACCAGCATTACCATGCCAACCCAGAATATCGGGTGCGGTATCAGGGAAAGCCCCATCTATGCGTTGCCCGTCTCGCATGGCGTCCATCCATTGACGATAAAAGCCTTCACACTTATAATTAAAGCATGCGGTATTCACAAACACCTGCACATCACCTGACCACCCCAAGCGCTCATCTCGTTGCGGGCAATCCGTCGGAGCTTCAAAGAAATTGCTGCGTTGCCCCCACTCTATCGAACTCTGCAATTGATTAATCAAAGGATCCGAACATTCGAAATGGCCACGCCGCTTTAGGTCATTATGCATCACACACGCAGTTAAGTCCTCAGCAGAAATCTCGACTCCCGCACCTTCGACTTGCGCATAACGGAATCCGTGAAAAGTGAAACGCGGCATGTATACCTCCTCATCGGCCCCTTTACATATATAGACATCGGTCGCCTTAGCACCCCGTAAGTTTTCAACATATAAAGAACCATTCGGCTTCAGCATCTCAGCGAACTTCAGGACCACTTTTTGCCCTGGCTTCGTATTGTATAAACGAATACGTAGATTTCCGACTAAGTTTTGGCCAAAATCGACAATCACTTTCTTATTTCGCAATACAAGCGATTCAGGCTTACGTTCCTCAGTAATTCGCACGGGTGCACATTTCTTGAGACGAAGTTTAATTTGAGGAGTCTCCACCACCTGAGCAGGCCTCCATCCCCGCTTGGCCGCAGTTGGCAACGACCAGCCTGCAATCTCTTTGCGCGCATCAAAGCTTTCACCATTATAAATAGATTGCTTGCGAACGGGACTCATACGACAAATCCAGTCCTCGTCTGAACCAATACGCTCCTCTTCACCGTTTTCATAGTTCAGCACCAGCTCCGCCACAAATTTAGTCTGAGGCGCGAACGCCACCGCATGCCCCTTTGGACCAAACGGTGGCCCCGCCCATCCATCCGCCATCACCAAGCCAAGACAGTTCTGCCCATCCGACAAATATCGAGTCACATCATACTGGCAAATATACGCGCGCTTACGATAGTCACTCCACCCCGGCGTAAAGTAGTCGTTCGCAACCCGCTCGCCGTTGATCCAAGGCTCAATAACACCCAGCCCAGAGAACTGAAGCACTGCTTTAGAGATAGGACTGCTAACGACAAATTTCCTCCGGAAATAATAGGCCGCTTGAAGCGATTGAATAGTCGTTGCAGTAGAGGAAAGCCATACGGCTTGATCAGAAAACGTTGTCATCAATTAGGTAACTGTGTGCAGCAAACTATGTTAAATTTCAAAAAAGTAAATCACGCTAATGCAGTCGCCTTATTGGCCATCCACTGAAACTGGGCGCCTTTCAGTGCCAGCATTCATACTGGAAAAAACTCGAAAGGGGCCTGCGCTAGCACTGTTAGACCCCGAAAGGTAGCCGATGAATAGACGACGAGTCTTGCCCCGAAAAGGATAGCGCTTTGTAAAGACCACACGTGCCTCCGCTTCATACTGAACTGCTATCTTAAAATTAAAGAATTTCGTCTTACTCATATCAAATTCGACTTCGACCCCTTGGCCTGGCTCTACGAGGCCTCGTTCTTCGTCTAACAAGACGAGGAGGTTACCCGTGGTTAAATTAACGAAACGTGCAGTGCCTAGTTCTTGGGCACGTAAACTCATGTCTATACAGAATAACGTGTATCCTTTCTTCGTTGAGTTGATTGCGATGATTATGTCTTTTGTGTTTGCTGGGACTTTGCATGCGCTCACAGGCGTGTAAATGACCTGTCCCTCGGGATCTAAGCCTTTTCGATAGAGTATGAAGTCGCCACCGCTATCATAGTAATGAGCGCGACTTATAGAGTGAGCAGTTACCTGTATGCGCTTGTATTCACCTGAACGGCTTATGAACAAATCCTCACTGATGCTCGTCACAGAAAAGAACTGAACCGCGACATCGTCCGCAGAGTTGTAATTCGGGAAATCTGAAAAATCTAAGACCTCCGAATCCGCGACTCTAGTTTCACGTTCCAGTTGACCAAAGAGTAAACCAGTCGAAAGTAATAAGCCAATCAGTATGTAGAAGCTGCTTTTCATAAATAAATTTAAAGAATTTCGTCTTCGTTTAGCCAACGAACCGAAACGATTTTAAACTGACGACCAAAAGTCCCTATTGGTTGCACTCTGCCCCCTGGGTCTAAAGTATCTACAGGGTCAGCAACCCGCTGCACCACGGCCTCACACCATGCCTTCGATAAAGCCGAACTTGACAATGAAGATATCGATTCACCATAACCACGAATTACAAAGGTGTCGCCGCGGACAGTCAACAGCGGCGCTAACGAAGAAAGTAAGTCTGCTTGCGTTAAGAACCCAGGGATTCCAAACATTCGTGATCCTGCTTCTACCCCAGGCATCCCTCGCTCATGTTCCGCATCAACAAGATTCTCAGTCGCGGTCGAAGGATCGACTCTAAAGTCAGCGCCACTATAAGTTCCAGAGGTATAAAATTCCTTATTGATCTGTGGATTTGTAGGGTCGGTTGAGATGCGGTCTATAGCAGTTTGTAGGGTTCCTTTAAGGCCTAAAAAGTCTCCGTCCCGAGTCGTCGCATCAGGAACTAAGCGGCGATTTACAAAATCCGCTAAAGATAAAAATGGACCCCGACGCTTAATCTCTGCAACCACCTCGACTGCCAATGCATTGATTTCAGAGGTGCTGAGCGAACGAGCGCTTGACCAAACATAAGGAAAATCAGGTTTCATGTTGCCGGTCCCGGCGTCTAGCACTTCAGACAGCAACGAGTAGGCTTTTTTCGAGCTTGCGACCCGGTCATTGGAATAAGTTAGAGCGCCATTGGCAGCTACTGCGTTTTCGCCGAGCAAGGAAGAGAGAAATAAGCGCCATGCGACAACTGATGTAGAGTTTACATTAAACCCACCTTCGATGACGAGATTCCCTGCGGCCTCCTCAAATCCTTTAGCAGAGGCTCTCAGATCGGCATTACCCGGAAAACTGCCATTCGAGTCTGCCACAAGTTTATGCCGTGTATTGGGCAGGACGGTATCCAATCCCAATGGCACATTCGGGTCTTGTGGAATTGTCGAAACAAAAAAACGATCCCACATAGACTCATTGATGAGATAGGAAAGATCTGCGTAGGATTGAGTGCCCGAAAAACCTGCTCTAGTCTCATATGCGAGTTCCCGAGTGATGTGTGTATGCGCTTCAGAATTACCAAATGGAAAAGATGCCTGGTAGGCATTTACTGCAAACGACACATTGGAAAGAAAGCCAAGGGAGAGTAAACCGCTCTCAGAACGAGGATAATCATAAAGCGGATAAACTGTATCATGAGAGCTGACAACTCCATTGTGTTGAAGTAAGCCATATGCACCAACGGAGTCGTAGCCATCAAATCCAATGCCGCTTGAGTAATCGCTTCCAGGTATTGCTGATGGATACGCACCATCATACCAAACCCGAGTCGATGGCGATGCGGCAAAAGCGCGACCGACGACAGTGTCATTATTCGAGGTATCATCAAAGTGCTTTCGTTGCGCGAGATAGTTAAGGCGTATGAAATTTCTTTGGTAATTTTTAGCGGCCCCATTGTTGTTTCCCATGGGCACAGCATAATAGCCGTATCCCCATTCAAAATTAGGAGTTCCACTCAAACTCATTGTAATTCCAAGTTCTTCAAAACTAAAATTTCCAGAAACTTGCCCATCATCCCAATCTAATTTAGTCCCTGCATCATCATTGACACCTTTCAGATCAAGCACCTCTAACAATTGAGCCTTGCCCGAGCTAGATACTGAATAAAGTTTAGTCGTTAAACTAGGCTCAAATACTCCGACTCCTGATGCGGTATCCGAAACATAAAACTCCGCTGAGAGCTCATCAGACGGGTCAGTGATTCCAGTCGTAGCAGAACTTTGATAAGTTGCCGTATCTGGTCGCATGTAATTATTCGAAACGATATAGAAAAAACCAATTTCACCAGTATCTTCATTGATCAGTAAATTATGATTTTCGAAGTCCGATGCAGAATGGTTACTTTCTAAGTGATCAATTCCTAGATTGTTCACATACTCGCTTCGAGAGGGATCACTCGGATCGGTTGGATTAGCAGAGTAGAGCAAAGTCTCGCCTGGTGCAAATCCATCGTTATCGATAACAAAAATTAGATATGGGTTATCTACGGAATCAGAGTTTGAGCCATTACCATTATCATCTTCAAACAATAAGCCTTTTGGGTTAGTAGGATTCGCCCAGTTAAAGTGAGCATTACCTCCAGCCGTGATCCCCCCCGAAGAATTATAGCCCTTGTAGCTAAATTCCTGAGAGGTGTTCCTAGCCGCCCAAGTATTGTTGAATCGTGTATTCAGCGCAGTTCTCGCGCGCACTTGCACTACATATTTCCCTGGGGCAATCGGAACATTATGAGGGTTCCATAAAGTGAATTTAGGATAGATTAGGAAGACTGGGTAAACATCGGTGCCTTGAATTTTAAATGACAGACCAAAGTAAACTGCAGCCTTTAAAATAACTGGGTTCAATCCATGCTTGTCCTGAGTATGAACGCGCGGCGCAGAGGCTGTGCCATCCGCAAAGCCGTCAATCGCCATACCAGTATCATACCACGACTTGAGTTGCCCAAACTTCGGCAGCCCGTATTGGTCGTAATCGACAGCAAACGCGCCGCTGCCGAGCCGTCCAACATAATTGTTATCACCGGAGGCTCCACGAACAATAAAGTCGGAGTCATTCAAACCGCTGGCATTCGTTTCCAAATACACCGTCAGATCTTCTTTTAAACGCCCTTGAGTGACATCTACAGGTATTGAATAGGATACCAATGTATGATCATCGACGTTGTCATCTAACCAATTTTGCCATGTGGAATCTACTATCTTGAGCGCCTCACTAGTGAATGAACGCTCCAGCTTTTCTTGCTGGCCCGAATCTGTAATATCGAATGTGCTCAGTTCGGATAGGATAGATGCATTCGATTGGTGCGGAGCCATTATAGACCAACGAGGTTCAAAGGGCTGACTGTTTAAAACTTCTTCATCCTTAGTCGTATTCAACCTGTATTTCGCACTCTCATCTGCAACCCACCAAGCAAATTGACCGTCCCTAGTGTTGTTCTCCCCAAGAATATCTACCTTGCCCACAGAGACATCACGTAAGGTCCCGACATCGTCCTGATAACGAGCGACGGTTACGACATTCGAGGCACTACCGCCGTTTAATGTAACAACGTCCGTTGTCACTGGATTGACACCCACCCCAGATAGGTCGCTGCGCGAGGAAACCAACCAATCAACACGCTCTGCAGCCGATCGATCTGTGGCCCATACACGGAGCGCTTCCAACTCCTGAGTTTCCTTACCAATCTCAGTAGTTTTATATACACTCAACCAATATGGGTTCGCGACCCCGTCGATCACACTCGTCGCAGGATTAGTGTCTAGGATATCAGCGCGCACTGTTATGCGCTGGTCGGGTCCTGTAGACTTCTGCAGTTCACCGACCGCAACATTTAAGGCCAAAAACGCATTCTGTTTCGCTTCCAATTGCGCAATACTCGTCTCTGTTGAACGTGTCTCCACCCGCACGAGTGTCGTAATAGAGAGCAACAACAACAGCACAAATGACATTACAGATAAAGCAATGATGATCGCGAAGCCCGCATTGGAGTCTCTGTCCCGATTAGTCTTTTTCACAAGTAGTTTGGGTAGATATTTCTAATAAAGTAGTTTGACAGAATGTCCACTAAGAATCCTTTCTTGTCAAGTCGATGAAATCACGAAAGAGTAGTTAACGGATTTCCATTCTACCTAAGATCCTACAGTTCTACTTAATAAATGAAACAATTATTTACTCCCCTCTTATTACTCGCCCTTGCCTATGTTGGGCTACATGCTGGCGAATTAGCGTTGGTCGATGGTTCCAATCACGACATGCGCATCGTTCAATCAAACGCGGAACAAATCGAGTTACGCAGCACTGGCGTGGATCCACAAATCGTCTTTGAAACCAAAGGTGGCACACAGCCAACACCTGAACAGCATATCCTATCCTTTGAATACTTCTGCCCCGACGGAATCGATTTTGTCGAAGTCTTCTACGCCAAAGATTCAAAACGACCGGGCTGGAGCCAAAGCCGCCAACTCGAGGGTGGAGCCCTTCCTAAGGCGGAAGCATGGCAACCCTACGCCATCAATCTTCAAACGGGCACCAAGGGCAAATGGACCCCTAGCAACACAGTCATTCGCCTCGATTTTGGCCGCAGCGCCGACAAGCAAATTCAGTTGCGCAACCTACAATTGCGCGCACCTACCGTAGCCGAACAACTCAACGCTGCAGAACTCGAAGCCATCCAAGCAAAAAAAATTGCAACTGCTGAAGTCATCGAAGCCTACGTCATGCGTGCAGACTGGCCGACTCGCATCAGTGGAGTCTCAGTCTGCGATGTGCACATCCACATTGAAGGTAAAATCGAAAATGATACTGGCGCCCCAGTGCTCTTAGTCGAATACATGCCTCACCAGAACCCGTGGGATCCAAATTCAGGCACCGTGCTCAGCACGAACCCGATAGAAACGACTTACAATGTCGTCCTCCCACGCATACTAGAAAATGGCCAAGATCGTATTGCAAATCGCTACGCACTCGCCACACGGCTAGAAGACGGCAAGTCACTTAAACTCCTTAGCCCGGCATCATGGGCCACCTCACTGTGTTGTGCGGCAGAACGCGACATGCCTCGCCTTAGACCCGCCAACAAAAAAGGCCTCGGCGGGATTACATATAAAAAAGGTATTTACCATGATGACCTCAACGACCTCGGCATCACCGCATCCACGGTAAACATTGAGCTCAGCGGTCTTGTAAATCTTGGGCCGAAGTCAAAAACTATTGATTATGTGCACCAAGGTAAAACATGGCGTTTCAACGCAAAAGCAGTGCACGAACACGACAAAAATATCAAACAACTCACTGAGAAAGGCATTATCACCAGTGCAATCATTCTTGTGGGCAAGGGCGCGGGTAATCTAGTGCACCCCGATTATAACACCGCAGGTATTTACTCGATGGCGAACCTCACCACACAAACTGCGAGTGATCATTACCGCGCGGTGGTCTCCTTTCTTGCTGAGCGATACAGCCGCCCCGACAAAGAGCACGGCTGGATTACACACTGGATCGTCTTCAACGAAGTCGATTACGGCTGGATCTGGACTAATATGGGCGAAACTCCGATGGCTACTTACATGGATGCTTACGAGAAAGCCATGCGCCTCACCTACATCGAGGCTCGACGCTTTAATCCAACCGCAGAGGTTTTCATCTCACTCACCCACCATTGGAGCTATAGCCCATCCGATAAATTTCGTGCCTATCCACCTCGCGACCTTCTTGACCGCATGGCCGACTACACAGCACTCAGCGGCGATTATCAATGGGCGATCGCCTACCACCCCTACCCGCAAAGCCTGCTCAAACCACGCACCTGGGAAGACAGTAAAGCCACACAGAATTTTGACACACGCTACGTCACACCAAAGAACATCGAAATCCTCGACGCTTACCTCAGCCAAGAGCCCTTCCTCTTTAACGGAAAGACACGCACCATAGTGCTCTCAGAGCAAGGTTACCATACCCCAGACTATAGTGAGAAATCGATGATGGATAAAGCCGCTGCCATCGCCTATACATGGGCAAAGATCATGCCACTCGATTCCATCGAAAGCTTCCACTACCACCGTTGGGTCGACCACCCTATGGAGGGCGGCCTCAAAGTCGGCTTCCGCACACTGCCAAGCGATGAACACGAATTCGGCGTGCGCAAAGAGCCAGCCTTTACCGTATACGGCGCACTCGAAACCGCTGATGAAGCCCAAGCGATTGAGCCACTCAAGCGCTACCTAAGGATCAATGACTTCAGCGAACTCGACACGAAATAAGGAGTAAATTCAGCGGTGAATCGTCGAACCAAGCATAGCTAGCGTTCACCTTAATTTATAAAAATTATCATTCAACAGCGATCCTGGGGACCGTCTTCAAAAGACCATCTCATCCCAAGATCTTTAATCTTAAGAGCACAGGTTTCAGTAAATTACATCTGATATTTGATGAGTTCCTTCGTATCAAATAACTCCCAATTATTAGATCCAGCCTTTCGGTAATGAAGCATTCACCCGACTACAGTTGCTGAACCTTGAAAATACGAGAGTCGGAATCTACGACGCCCCAACTTCATGTGATGACTTCCAATCATTTGCTTCATCCCATGTATACCGTCGTTGTCGATCACCGTGTCACGATCTATAATGAGAACGGAACCATCATCAGACTCAAGTTTGCATTCATATTTACCGACAAGCTGCTCAGGCCAGTGAAGCGTGAGTTCGAAATCAAATACAAATCAACTACTTTAAAGTAGAAACGATCCTAGTGCCGTTGCCACTTTATGAGTGATCGAATTATAATTTACTTAAGAAGGGTTTAATCAACGAACCTACCTCAGGATCGTCCTCCAAATACTTAAAATAAGCTTTAAGGCGACGTTTCTGACGACCATTTGGCTTCTTATAAACAGATAAAATGGTTTCTCGGAGATCCGGATTATTTACTTTCTGAATCGCCGCTGCAGCGAGTTTCATTTGCTCAACCTCTTGCTTTGGGTTCGACTTTGAAAGCATCTTAGTTAAGGCCTTTACAGCAGATGCTGCATCCTCTGAAGGCGCACCTGGGGCTGATGCAAGGTCGATCCATACATAGCCAACATCTAAATTAGGCCATCGCGCCAAAGTCCGCTCCGATGCCGAACGTAAGGGTGAATCAAAGTCCAACAGTATACGACTCAGATAAGCCAGTGTCTTCTCCCCTACGACACCATCTAAAATTAAAATAAGCCCTTCACGTGCATCATCATTCTGAGAAGCCTGCAGCGCGGGCTCAAAGACTTGCTCCCAAAGGTAATCCCCCGCTCCATAATTTAAAGTAAGTCGCTTCAAGCTTCGTTGAGCGGATCGGGCAAGCGAGTCATTCGAAACGACCAATTGAACCAACACCTTAATGCTTTCTAAATCGCCAATAACTTCCAATGACTTGAAGGCAGCCTCACGGGCTTTTTCGTCACCATCACCCAATGCAATCGTATTTAATAATTCAGTTGCACCAGTAGTGTTACGGAGTTCCAAAACTTTCATCGCAGTGACACGTTTTGCCAGGTCGCTATTCCCTTTAGCAGTAGCCAAAGCTTGCTGATCTGCAGCTGGAGCACGTAATCGAGAAACTGCAGCAACCAAAGTCACATCCTTGGGGTCAGCGACAAATGCGTCGTAAATGACCTCAAAACTTGCATCTCCGCCGATTCGAGAAAGCGTATCAACGCGTGCGATCTTCAAGTCTGTAGGTAAGTCCTCGCCAAGAGCTAAAACCTGATTCTCATATTGTGAGAGGCCATGCTCTCCCACTGCTGTAATAATGACGAATTGATCTGCTGCTGTCGCCTTAGGCAATGCGTTCACTAAGTATGCTTGGGCGAAATCATTTTTCATTGCCGCCGCAAGAAAGCGCTCCCCACCCACAATCTCAGGCTTATTCAGCACGGCTTGTAGAACAGTTCCTGCGCGCGCTGTATCCAATTCACACAACTGTTGAAACGCAGCGACTCGGATCGCCTCATTACTCCCCTGACCTGATAATAAATATGCAGTGTCAGCGTCGACGCCCAAGTGCAGGAGCGCCAACTCGATAGATTCTTTTGCTTCAGCAGTTACCGTTGAATGCGCATCCAGTAATGCGGGAATGACTGACTGATTCCCCAATTTACCAATCGCCAATGCTGCACTTGTGACTGTCTCTAAATCGTCAGAGCCCAGTAAATTTGCAATTTCGGGAGCGGCGCTAACAGCACCTCGCTCCACCAAGCCGTCCATATAGCCACGGCGTTCCTCTTTAGGAGCGCGAGCGAGCCCATTGAGTAAATAGTTGGTCGCCTCCTCACCAGGAATTTCAGACAGCGCGCGCCGAGCACTGTCACGCACTGGTTCTTCGTCGTCACCAAGAAGTGGATACAAAATCCCAGCTGATTGTGCAGATCCAAAAAGTTCAAGCATTCGAATCAAGTAAAGACGTCCTGATAGAGGCATGCTGCCCCCGAGCTCAGCATTCACTTGATCCTCGAGTGAATTGACCAAAGCAACATCAGCATCTGGCGCTGATGCATCCGCAAAAATCTGTTTTACTTCGATGCGCCCATTGAGGCGTGCATCGTAGTCGTCAGACTTCAGCTTAGCAAAAGACTTGCTCAAATCGGAGGCATGTGCGCATGAAATGAGCAAACAAGCCAGCAGGGTAATAATATTCTTATACATATCGATGTGTGTTTAAACTGAACGCTCAATGCCGGGTCATACAGGCAACTCGTAGCCCGCTCGGCGAGGACGGTCCTGCCAACGCTTCGCGGCCGCATCTCCTACGATTTCTTCTTTAATCGGATCCCACTGTAATGGGCGATTTAATCGCTCTGCGATAGCCGCCAACTGACAAATTGTTCCTGTCCGATGACCTACCGTTGCGGGACAGATCGGCGCCTTTCGAGATCGGATACAATCAACCCAATTATAGGTATGATTATTTGAATTATAGAGGTGTGTATTTGATGGGTTCAGTGGCTTACTCGCCAACTCAGCAGGGGTGGTCTTGAGCAATCCACCACGACTGACACCTACGTCACCCTCAGTGCCTACAAAGCGTATCATATGGTCTTGGCGGTCTGGATGGTCACGATACACCTTAATTCCATCATCATATTCAAAGGTGGCATATTTGGCACCCTGATATCCTTTAGGTGTAAATTTCACTGGCCCAGAAGTATCGCGCCCCAAAGCCCACTGCGTGATATCGTAGTGATGCGCACCCCAATCACCATTCTTGCGAGAGCCATATTCCCAGAAACGACGCCAACCTCCGCCATACTCACCTAGAACACGCTCTGCAGTAAAGGGCTCATAAGGTGTTGGTCCAAGCCATTTATCATAATTAAAACCTTCTGGGATAGGCTCTTCGGGCCCTAAGACAGGTGGCGGGAAACTACCCAAACCAACAAACACTTCTTTGATCTCGCCGATCCAACCGTTTCGGACAATTTCTGCAGCTTTACGAAATGCACTATCTGAACGCTGCATAGAGCCCACCTGCACGATGGATCCGTAGCGTTTTTCGGCAGCGACCATCGCTTTACCCTCTTCAATAGTTAGCGTCATTGGCTTTTCGACATAGACATCCATACCCTTCCGCATCGCAGCCAAAGCTAGCGCAGCGTGCCAATGATCCGGCGTGACAATGACCACTCCATCCATTGCAGGATCATTCATTAAGTCTTCATAGTCGGGCGTTGCAACTACGTCAGAGTAACCACGATTTGATAGCTCACGCTTTCCTCGTGCGAGTGCATCGGGTTTCAAGTCACAGACATAGATGGGTTGCACATGCTCATGTCCAACGACACCGACCAAAGCTCCGACCTGTTTACCGTAACCTATAAATCCAATATTGATACGACTGTTTGCACCTACTCGACCGTTAAGGCCTAGCGTATCCGCTCGCAAGATCATGGGCGCAGCTAGAAGTGATGCTCCGAATGCCGCACCTTGCTTTAAAAAAGAACGGCGTGTATTTGGGATAGTTGATTTCATATAGTAGATCAGTTGAGTTGAGCGCTTGGAGTCGTATCTGCATCCAAATCACCCGCTGCGAATTGTATGCCCGCTAAAAAATGTTTCAATAAAAGTGGGTTTGCGAAAATGTGGTCATTATGGCCAAGACTTGTGTAGAAGACGCGCCCTTTACCTACAGACTGAACCCACGCCACAGGATAATCATTGTCTTCGCGCTTCATACCTTCGACAGCATCGCTGCGCTTAGGATCCAAATGTAAAAGTATGCGTAATTTCTCTCTCGAATAGGGCTCAGAGCGAAATTGATAAATTTCCTCTTGGATCTGAAAATCCTTCATAGCTTCAAACACAGGCTTGTTAATTGCATGCTCTGGATCTTCCACCACAAGAGTCACATTGTTCCGTGAACGCCATGGGTGCCCATCAAAGAAACCACCAATAACTGCTCCAAAATCTGGATGATCGTAGCAAGCGTCCGATGCCGCATGGATACCGACGAGCCCTCCGCCATTTTCAACAAATTCTACCAAATTATCGACCAGTCGATCATTTCTCTCTTGCAACCAACGCCATTCCTTACCCTCAAACTCTTTACGTTGTTTTCGGTGCGGCATAAAGAAATCCCGACTTGTGTTGTTGAGAACGACTGCATCGAACTCACTTAAGGCTTCTTTTTCAAAATGCTTAAAGTCATCACTTACGACCGCCACATACGCGCCCGAAGAGATCCCCATCTTCTCAATCGCCAGCCTGCCTGATGGAATTGAGCCATGCCTGTAGCCAGCTGTCGCACTAAACACCAAAATCCTACGTGAAACCTCAGGAGCCACGATCGCCTCATGCGGCAAGGCATCTTCTATAGCTTTGATCTGTGATGGCGCCACAGGTTTGTCATCAAATGTGGGCAACCAGTCCGATGCGGCAGATAATAAACCGGATGCACACAGAAATAGATATGATAAGCGTTTATTCATGGTCGTTTTATATAAATTGTAAACTCTATGATTCTCGGAATATTTCTAATTTATGGAAGATTAATTTAATACTAACATTTAATACAAAGCAGCAATACTTAACTAATTATTTTTACAGCAAATACACATTCTAATAGATCACATCACACCTGCTATTCATCATTTCCAAATAAGGTGCCCACGCATCTCTAATAAATCCAAGCCCACAGTTACATGCTCAAAATATCGAATATAACGGTAATTTTCAAGCACCAGCGCAGGGCCTTTGGGTCGCCCGAGCGGTCGCTCATACTCAGGGAAAGTATTTAGCCAAAGCTTGCTTTCAGAGCTATTGCCACCGCGCGGATCGACACCATAGCCATCCGAAAGCATTAAGTAGCTATACTTTTCAGCAACGATTAAAAACAAAGCTATGCAGAAATCGACTCTCGCTTGAGAGACTGCCGCAATATCGGAAATGGCTGACTTACTTTCATCAATACCATCTCCGAGACCCGTTTCACCAATACCGAGTGTTAAAGCAATAATCTTACCGCCCTGCGCCGCTTCCTGTATCGCGCGTATTCCTTTGGCCATGTATTCCGCTTGACTCATCCCGCCGACCGCATGCTCGAAGCCCTCGAGGTAAGAGCCATCGAAATAGTTCAGGTATTCTAAGCCTGCGTCATCCAAGCGCGCTCGTATGATATTTGCGACCATAAGCTTCTCTGGTCTGAGCGCTCTACGAGCATCTCGCATCATTTTATGGTATCCTTTAATCACGGCCTCTTTCTTTCCAGGCATCCAAACTCGATCTTGGTAGCTCGACAGCACCTTAATATTTCCGTCTAAAAACAATCCATCAATATACGGATCATTACACACCTCGGCCATGGTATCGACCCACCAATCAACCACATCTTTGTTGGATAAATCATAAGCTCGGACCCGACCGCGAACCAATTTGTCCTCTCCGTTTCTGCCGACTAAATACCAATCGGGTATCGAATTCAGCTGATCATCAAAACTGTAATTTCCATAATGGCAGAGCACATTGCGATAGAACAAAACCTTAGCACTACGATTATGCTTCTTAATCGCCTTGGCCGCTTCGATCGACCCAGCATCGACGGACCCATAGGTCTCGTGCCCGTTACTTTTTTCTAGAGTGATCAATGGAAACTTCTGTAAAAACTTCAGCTCTTCTTCTGAAAATGCTGTGCGCTTACGCACATGCATATAGAGCGGTAGAGTGTCCCAACTAAATTCGGGCATCGAACCACGAGGCCGCTCAGCACTAAGCTGAGCACTCAAAGGCGAGAGCGAAAATACACAGGCAAGCAAAAAAAAGATCCACTTCATAAGACTAATGGGCTGCTCCCTTTCTGAATTCTGCAGGGCTGCAGCCGAATTGTCTCTTGAAGCGATTCGCGAAATATTGACTAGAGTTAAACCCAACATAAAAAGCGATTTCTGTGATCGAACGCTCAGGCGCAGAGCGAAGGAAGTTTGCCGCGTGATGTAGGCGTATTAAGTTCAGTTGCTCTGAAGGTGTTGCGTTGAAAATTTCACGACAAGAAGTAGTTAAATAGCTTTTACCCACGCGGCACGCGCCCGCCATTGCCTCAACAGTCCATGGTTCGGCAGACTTTTCAGGGCTTTGCGACAAAGATTTAAAGAACTGACTGATCATTTGATTCACCCCTTGAGTGTCCGCTTCATTGTTTCCGACTTCCTGGCATAATCGGGTCGCTACATCTAATAAAACCGTGTTTACGATCACTGCTAAATTTGCAACTGTTAGCTCACCCAAGCTTACATTATCAGCAAAACTTCGATTGATGTAGCTTTTGAGATGCCCTCGTCTATCCACCAAATGGTTACGTTGATTCCTCAGAAATATTTGCTTAAGTTCTTTACGAGAATTTACATCTGGACCAATCCACTCGGGAAAGTTCCAGTTCCCACTAGATTCCGATGCCTCAACATCTACAATAAACCAAAAGAACTTACATGCGCTTATATTAGGATTTCCCAGACAATGTCGCTGCCATGGCCGAGTAATCGTGATATCACCCGAACGAAGATCCCAGCTACCCTGTTCCGTCTCAAACGGAAGTTGCCCACTCAACACGTAGCCAATTTCTATACCTTCATTCCGATGCATGGGTATTCCCCATCGCTGAGGCCCGACGGCATCCCACAATCCAATACTTCGCAAGCCAGGGAGGGCGCACTTTCTGAGCCGAACCCCTGGATACGCGCCGCGACCATAAGCAGACAAATTGACCTCCCCGCGCTCTACAGCTAACGACAAGGGGGCGCATGCATCACTGCCACTGCGCTCTGAAATGGTCGCCTGATCAAGTAGTTGAATCACAATATATGGG
>Ga0209533_1002566_pt1 | contig 16469 bp, 13 predicted proteins | sample COG_04_FD_184748 | JGI IMG/M metagenome (GOLD analysis project Ga0209533, IMG submission 184748) | Pelagic Microbial community sample from North Sea - COGITO 998_met_04 (SPAdes) (version 2) | ecosystem: Environmental > Aquatic > Marine > Neritic zone/Coastal water | place: Helgoland, sampling...
AATTATGAAAAAAAATCAGTAATCTTATATGTAGCTAAAAAATTTTTAAAAATGAATAAATCTAATGTTCGTATTTTAAAATTATCAAAACCAGAGACAAAATATCATTTACTTTTAAATCTACCATTTTTAAAAAAAGAATACTTAATTGATAACAGAAAATTATATGTAAATTTTATAAGAAATAATTTTGAAAAAAATTTACTATTTGAGCCAAAGTGTATATTAATTGGAACTAATCCATCACTAGATAACATTAATTATTACAAAAATTTATATATTAAAACATTGTCAGAAATAAATAAAAGATACTCATATAAACCTGAGCAAATACTTTTTTTTTTACACCCTAGAACAGAATTATTTTATCGTGAGGAGTTTATCAAAAGTTTATCTGATTATTCAACCATTCATCCAATTTCCTCGATTATAGTTGAGCATTATCTTTCTCAAAAAAACCTTGAAATAGTTATAGGATCTTTATCTTCAGCATTGTATTATGCTAAAACAATTTTTAATAAAAACGATGTTTATCATTTGGCTGACAATACTTCAGTTCACTACGATCATTTTGTAAAGGTATTTGAGTCCGCAGGTGTAAAAAATTTTTTTAAATTAAATAAAAATTATGAATATGAAAAAAAAATACAAAGTTAAAGTTTTGGTCACTGGTGGTGCTGGTATGATAGGATCAAATTTAGTAAAAAGACTTGTTAACGAAGGTTTTGATGTATTTGTTGCAGATAATCTTTGGAGAGGAAAGAAAGAATATTTGTTGTCTGATAAAGGAACTATGGTGATACCTAATAAAAATTTTCACAAAGTAGATTTAAGAGATTACAAAAACTGCCTCAAGGTCACTAACAAAATGGATGTAGTGGTCCATTTAGCTGATGTTGTAGCTGGTATTAATTATGTTTTTTCTAATGAGAGTTCCTTGTATAGATCTAATATTTTAATTAACACTAATACTCTGCATGCATGTATTACTAATAAAGTAAAAAAATATATATATGCAGGTACAGCTTGCTCTTATCCTAAATCAAAACAATCATTTATAAACCCTCCACCATTTAAAGAAGACGATGTATATCCAGCAGAACCAGAGTCTGCTTATGGTTGGAGTAAGTTGATGGGAGAGTACGAGGCTGAATTAGTTCATAATGAAGGATTAATTGATATAGAAATTTTAAGATTGCACAATGTATATGGATCTCCTTCCGAGCTTGATCCATCGATGTCTCAAGTTATTCCAGCCTTATGTAGAAAAGCAATTGAGCAAAAAAATCTAGAACTAGTAGTTTGGGGATCTGGTAGACAAAAAAGAGCTTTTGTGCATGTTGATGATGTGGTTGATGGTTTTGTAAAAGCAATCAATAAAACTTCTAAATTTAATGGAGTTATTCAGTTAGGACCAAATTATTCAACATCTATAGCTGAAATTGCAAAAAGAGTAGTTTTATTGTCAGAAAAAAAAATTCTTATTAAATTTGATAAATCAAAACCTGAAGGCGATGTTGATAGAATGGCAAACAACACAAGAGCGAAAAAATTTTTAAATTGGTCTCCTAAAATTTCATTAAATGAGGGATTAAAAAAAGTTTTTAGTTGGTGTAAAACAAAACTAGTATAAAATTATAATGCGAATTTTATATTTAAGTAAAAATATATCTAATTATAAAGCTGCAAATTATCAAAAAGAATTTTTAAACGCTTTATCTAAAGTAACTTCTTTATTTGTCTATGGCCCTGGCTATTCATATTTTGATAGCAAAAAAACAGTAGACGATATTATTAATCTTTATGGACCTTTTAATTGTATTTTTATAGGCCACTCTTGGCTTCACGATGGACAACAAATACAGATTGATCCTTGGCCTCAATCAGGCTTATCGAAAACTTCTTATAAAAAATTTATATTTCTTAATAAAGAATATACAAATTTAGATAAAAAATTGAGTTGGATTAAAAAAAATAAATTTGATTGTGTTTTTTCACATCATCATAACTGTCAAGTATGGCAATCAAAAATTAAAGCCCATATTAGATTTTTACCTTTTGCATATGATGATAAGTATTTTTTGTATTCAGAAAATAAAAAAAAATATGATCTAGCTTTTAGCGGAGTGTTACAAAACTATCATGGAAACAAAGTACAATCTGATATACGAATTAAAATTCTGAAACGTTTATATTACACTGTTTTTGAAATACCATTACTTAAAAAAAAAAAGTATAGACATTTATCAATATTTTGGAATTCAATGCCAACTACTTTTATTGGTCAAATATTATCTAAAATTTTTAAAACATATAGTTTTTTAGATATCAAAACATACGCACAAATCCAAAAAAATTCAAAAGTATATCTTAATTGTAAATCTCCTTTAAATCTTATAAGTCCTCGCTATTTTGAAAATATTGCATCAGGATGCTTGATTATTACTGAAAAAAATAATGTATTAAAAAAACTATTTTCAAAGTTTTCATATAGTGAATTTAATAACAATCTCTCTAATTTTGATCAAATTTTGTATTCAAGTTTAAAAGCATATAAAAATTCAAAAAAAAAGCGTAAAAGTGCGGCGCAATTGATTAAAAAAAAACATAGCTGGGATGTTAGAGCAAAATCGACTTTAAAAATTATTAAAAGTTTTATCATATGAAATTAAAAAAAAAAGTTGTATTCCTTTTCATAATATTCCTTAGCTTCCTACTACTTATTTATTTAAAAAATTATACATTTTGTAATGTTTATTATGGAAAATGTTCATTAGTTGCACCATATGGAGGTGATATATTAAGATACTTGAATGCTCACTATTATACACCAATAGCTGGCCATTATGGTTTTTCACTTTATTTAATTTTTCTAATAGTACATCCATGGTTACAATATAAATTTTTTCTTCTAACTTTTCTATCAACATTTTATGTGGTTTTATTTTTTTGTGGTTTAAAATTATTAAGAAATAATGCTTTATGGAAATTAATTCTTTATCTTTTGATTGTTATTTTGTATCCATTTTATGAAGGTTACTCGTCTATTGCTTTAAAACAAGGCCTAGGAATGATCTTTATGTTAATAAGTATTTTTTTTGTTAAAAAAATTTTTTCCTTAAGTTCATGTCTTTTTATTTTAGCTGCAATAATGTCTCATTATGTTTTTTTACTCGTTTATTTTATACTTTACATAGTTAAGTTTTTTTCTATAAGGTTTTGTATAATAATATTTTTATTATGCACCTTCTCATATTTGATAGGGCTTAATAATTTTTTATTTGAATGGGTAATTCAGGAATTTGAACATATTTATGAGGATCAATACCAAGAAACATGGTTGCGGACTACTACAGAAGTTAAATATCTATTTGTACTTTTTTCTTTTTTACCTCTATTTGCTTTTCAAATTATTCAATTTAAAAACCTTATAAATAGAAATTCCATTTTAAAAAATTTATATAAGTTTCACCTGTTATATTGTTCTTTTGTTTTTCTATTTTTCTCAGAATATTTTTATCTAAATCGATTTCTTGAGATCGCTTGGTTATTTTATCCTCTTTATTTATTAATTCTGCTTAATATTACTAAAATAAGTTTCAAAGTTGTAAAAAATCCAAAAAAAATTCCTTAAATTAATTTTTTTAGATATAATGGTTTTTCAATTTTTTATTTACCAATGAAAAAATTAGCCATATGTATTCCAACTTATAATCGTGCAAAGTTATTAGACCGTCTTTTAAAATCTATTCCTCCCTCACCTAATATTGTAGTTTCTGTATGCGATGATGGATCTAGTGATAATACTTTAAAGGTTTTAAATAAACACAAGTCCAGATTTTCGATAAAATATATTTATCAAAAAAATGAAGGTAGAGCATCAGCTTTAAGAAAATCAATTTTAAATGTTAAAGCTGAATTTATGCTAATAATGGGCTCAGATGATTATTTCACTAAAACTGGAATCTCCACAATTCTTAACTCAATTAAAAATAATAAGGCTATAAAATTTTTTGTATTTTCAACGATTATAAGTAGTGACAAAGGTTTAAAAAGTGAGTCTTTAAAAAAAATTCCAATAACTAGCTATATCAGTATTAGATCTGACTATAATATTAAGTGTGATTTAAAAGAAGTAGTTGATCATCAATTAATGACTAAGGTTTTATATAATAGTCCAAAAAATATAAGACGAATTCCCACAAGTTATCTCTGGTTTAAGCTCTCAGAAAAAGTTGATTGTATGACAGTTGATGGTGATCCTGTAATAATTATAGAATACTCAGATGATGGCATGAGTAATAATTTATTGCCGTTAAAAATTAATAATCCAAAATATATTGCTCTCACATATAAAATTGCAATTAAGAGCAAGAGATATTCTTCGATATTTCATAGATTGAAATATAGTATTTTATTTTACAGATATTCTTTTCATAATAATAATGCAAAATTATTAAAATTTTACCATTTACCCTATTTTATTACTGGATATCTTGTAAAAGTTATTGACAGAATTCAACTATTTGTACAATCAAATAAATTTAACTTATAATTTAATTTAATTTAATTAAATATTAAGAATGAGAATTGTACAAATAATAACTAGTTTAAATGATGGAGGTGCTGAAGGAATATTATTCAACATCTGTAAAAATGATGACAAGAATAAGCATATTGTTATTTCTTTAATGAATGAAGGTAAATATGGCCCTTTATTAAATAATTTAGGCATCAAGGTTTATTGCCTTAACATGAAAGCAAATATTTTTTCAATATTCAGCATTTTTCGCTTAGTAAAAATACTTATGTTATTAAAACCAGATATTGTACAAACTTGGCTTATTCATGGAGATTTTATAGGTGGTATTGCGGCGAGATTAGCTGGAATAAAAAATGTAATTTGGAATGTTCGTTACTCAAAACTGGAAATAGTCAAAACTAAAATTTCATCTATTTTACTTATTAAACTATTATCAAAATTATCTTTTTTAATACCCAAATTAATAATTGTAGTCTCAAAAAGTGCGAAAAAAAATTGTGAAAATTTAAGTTATTCTAAAAAGAAATTATTTTTAATCCCAAATGGATATGATTTATCAATTTTAAATCCTAGCAAAACTAAAAGGATATTCATCCGAAAAAAATGGAAAATTAAAAAACAAATACCTGTAATTGGAAACGTTGCTCGTTACGATCCAAAAAAAGATCATATGAATTTGCTTAATGCTCTTTCATTAATTAGATTAAGAAATATCGATTTTTTTTGTATACTAGCTGGATCTAATATTGACAAAAAAAATAAAATTTTGGTTTCTGAAATAAAAAGATTAAATTTGGGCAAATATGTCAAATTATTAGGCCAAAAAAAAGATATTTCACAAGTTATGAATGGATTAGACATCTATGTTCAAAGTAGTAGCAATGGTGAGGGTTTCCCAAATGTGGTTGCAGAAGCAATGGCATGTGGGACACCATGTGTTGTAACAGATGTGGGTGATGCTGCATTTATTGTTGGTAAAACAGGTTTAGTAGTTAGTCCTAAAAATCCTATAAAATTAGCAAAAGCAATTGAATTTACATTAAATGAGTTATCCTCTAAGAATTGGATAAATAAATCTAATCATGCAAGACTAAGAATAAAAGATAATTTTGATATTACTAAAATGCTTAAATCTTATAATAAAGTATGGGTTAAAACTCTTGGTGTAAATTAATTAAATGATATAAAAATTTAAATATTATAAAAAACTATTATTTATATTTTACGTACAACTTTACAAATAACCGTCATGAATAAAAATATGAACAAAAAAATTATTACTGGTTCGGCTGGTTTTATTGGGTCTTCTCTCTGTTTAAAACTTTTAATACAAGGCGATATCGTAATAGGTATTGATAATCATAATGACTATTATGACCCTAAAATTAAAGAAGCACGAATTGAAAGATTAAAAAAATATTCTAATTACAAGCATTACAAAATAGATATTAGTAATCAAAAAAGTTTGGAAGATGTTTTTAAAGAGCATAGACCTCAAGTTGTAGTCAATCTTGCTGCACAAGCAGGCGTGCGTTACTCTATGGAAAACCCTCTTGCTTACATTAATAGCAATATTGTTGGTTTTGCTCATATTTTAGAAAACTGTAGAAATTATAAAGTCAGTCATTTAGTTTATGCCAGCACATCAAGTGTGTATGGTGCTAATACTAAAATGCCTTTTTCAGAGCATGATAGCGCCAATCATCCTTTGTCTGTTTATGCTGCATCTAAGAAATCTAACGAATTGATGGCACATACATATAGCTATCTGTATAAATTGCCAACAACTGGTCTTAGATTTTTCACAGTTTATGGACCCTGGGGAAGACCAGATATGGCATTGTTTAAATTTACTAAAGCTATTTTAGATGAAAAGCCTATTGATGTATTTAATCATGGTAAACATACAAGGGATTTTACTTATATTGATGATATTGTAGAAGGAATAAAAAGAACTCTTGATAATCCTGCTACTAAAAATGCTAATTGGAATAGCAATGAACCAGATCCCGCTACCAGTAATGCACCATGGAGTATTTATAATATTGGAAATAATAAACCAATAAAACTTATGGATTATATAGATGCATTAGAGAAGGCTCTGGCTAAAAAAGCAGAAATAAATTTTTTACCATTACAGCCAGGAGATGTACCTGATACTTATGCTAGTACACAAAACTTAAATAAAAAATTTAATTATAAACCATCAACATCAGTAATAGATGGAGTATCCAACTTTGTTAAATGGTATAAAGATTATTACAAGCTATGATCAATAAAAGTAAAAATCTTAATTTAGCTATTATTGGTTTAGGCTATGTAGGTTTGCCACTTGCCATAGAATTTGCTAAAAAAAAAACAGTAATAGGTTTTGATATTAATGAAGAAAGAGTTAAGGAATTAAATTCTGGAAAAGATAAGAATTTAGAGATAACCAAAGAAGAGCTTCAAGATATAAAACAATTAAATTTTACTAGTAATCAAGAGGATCTTAAATCAGCAAATTGTTTTATTATTACTGTCCCAACACCAATAGATAAATTTAAAAAACCAGACTTACTGCCATTAATGAAAGCCAGTGAAATTGTTGCTTTAATTATCAAAAATGGTGATTTAGTTATTTATGAGTCTACTGTTTATCCTGGTTGTGTAGAAGAACAATGTGTGCCAGTTTTAGAAAAATTTTCAAAACTTAAATTTAACCAAGATTTTTTTTGTGGTTATAGTCCAGAAAGAATTAATCCTGGAGATAAAGAACACACAGTTTCAAATATTAAAAAGATTACCTCTGGATCTACAGCTGAAATTGCAGATTTAGTAGATGATTTATATAACGAAATAATCAAAGCAGGCACTCATAAGGCCCCCAGTATAAAAGTTGCAGAAGCAGCAAAAGTAATTGAAAATACTCAGCGTGATTTAAATATTGCCTTAATAAATGAGCTATCAATATTTTTTAGTAAAATGAGTATAGATACTCAAGCAGTATTAGAGGCTGCTGGAAGTAAATGGAATTTTTTACCATTTAAACCTGGTTTGGTTGGAGGCCATTGCATTGGAGTAGATCCTTATTATCTTACTTTTAAAGCAAAAAGCATTGGGTATGAGCCAAAAATTATCCTAGCAGGTAGAGAGCTTAATGATAGCATGGGAAGCCATGTAGCTTTAGAATTTATTAAAGGAATGAAAAAAAAAGAAATTCAAATTATAGGATCTAAAATTTTAATTATGGGCCTAACTTTTAAGGAAAATTGTGCTGATACTCGGAATTCTGGAATTCAAAGTGTAATTTTTGAATTAAAAAAGTTTGATTGCAATATTGATCTCTATGATCCCTGGGCAGACGGTGAAGATATAAAAAATATTTATGATATATATCCAAATTCACAACTAAACCAAAATAATTATGATGGAATTATAATAGCAGTAAAACATGAAAAATTTAAAACTATGGGAATTGAATTTATTTCTAATTTATGTAAAAAAAATCATGTTATTTATGATTTAAAATATTTATTTTCTAAAGATCAGGTTGATTTAAGATTATAAACCTTAATAAGCTTAAATAAAAAGTTAGTGATAAAACTAATGGAGAAAAAAACAAAACTTTTAATTCTCATAAATAACTTAAGTTTCTTTTGTTCACATCGTCTGCCAATCGCTGAAGCCTCGTTAGCCAAAGGGTTTAATGTAGTGATTGGATACAGTGAGGTTGGAAGAGCCGACCCTCATTTATTGATGCAAAAAGGTTTTAAGGTTAAATTTGTTCCAATGCATGGAGGTACCAATCTATTAAAGGATTTGAAAACATTTTATACACTCTGGAGTTTTTTTAAGAGAGAAAAGCCTGATATTGTTCATTTAGTCACTATAAAGCCATACCTCTATGGTGGAATTATTTCAAGGTTCACAGGTGTGCAAAACTTAGTTTCTGCAATTTCTGGACTTGGAACTTTATTTGCTCATAAAGATTTAAAGAGTAGGTTTTTACGATTATTACTTTATCCCCTTTATTGTTTGGCTTTTAATCATTCTAATCAGAAAGTTATTGTTCAAAATGAAGATGATGCCAAGGTATTGGTTAGATGGGGAGTGCTAAATTCTAATAAAGTTCGATTAATAAGAGGATCGGGTGTTAATTTAAAAAATTTTATAAACCCTAAAGAGCCTGAAGGAATACCAGTCATATGTTTTGCGGCTCGTTTGTTAGTTGATAAAGGTGTTAATGAATTTGTTTCTGCTGCAAGAATACTTAAAGACAGAGGAGTACAAGCTCAATTTTGCCTGGCAGGTGATTTGGATCTGAATAATCCTACTAGCTTGAATATTAAAGATTTAAATAATTTAAAGAATGAAAGTTGTATTAATATTTTAGGATTTCAAAAAAATATATCATCATTGTATGCTAGATCACATATAATCTGTTTACCATCTTATCATGAGGGTTTGCCAAAAACACTAATTGAAGCTGCGGCAGCTAGTAGAGCAGTTGTAACAACAGATGTGCCTGGTTGCCGCGATGCCATTATTCCAAATAATACAGGCTTACTAGTCCCAGTAAAAAATTCTAGAAAATTGGCTGATGCATTACAGTGGTTAATTGAGCACCCAAAAGAGAGAATTAAAATGGGTAAAGCTGGTAGAAAACTTGCTGAAAAAGAGTTTCAAATTGAAAAAATTGTTAAAAATCATCTAAAAATTTACCAAGAATTAATAACTAAAACTTTATGATATTATGATGAGTAATAATAATTTATTATTTGGGTAAATATATAAATAATAATTAATATTAATGAAAAAAATTTGTGTTACTGGAGCATATGGTTTTATTGGCAAATCAATGTGTAAGGCTTTAATTGATTCTAATAAAAATGTTCTAGGCCTTGTTAGAACTTTAAATCCATCCTTTAATATTACTAATGCTGAATATAAATCAGTAGGAAATATTAATTCGAAGATAGATTATAAAAATTTATTAATTGATTCTGATTGTGTTATTCACTGTGCTGGTAAAGTGCCTGAAATGAATAAAAAAGATGAATTAAATACTTATCTTGAAATAAATACAAAAAGCACAAAATATCTTGCAGAGCAAGCAGTTCAAGCAGGAGTAAGAAAATTAATATTTTTAAGTTCAGTAAGTGTTTTTGGAAACGACACTGATAGAGTTGAGTATGATAGCATTGAAAAAAATTATAATAATAAGAAATTTACTTATAAAGATATACCAGATCCAAAAAACTCTTATGCAAAATCTAAATTTGAGGCTGAAAAATTATTATGGGAAATTTCAGCTAGAACTGGCTTAGAGGTGGTTGTGGTACGAATACCTTTAGTTTATGGATGGGGAGTAAAAGGCAACTTAATGCGTTTAATGAAATTAATAAATTATAATATACCTATTCCTCTTGGTTCAGTGAAAAATAAACGTTCTTTAATCGGGATTGATAATTTAGTAAATGTATTAATTCGATGTATCGATAATCCTAATGCTGCAGGAAAAACTTTTTTAGTCTCAGATGGTGAAGATTTATCAACTCCTCAATTATTAAACTATATTGCATCTGCAAAGGGTCACACTATACGTCATTTTCCATTCCCTGTCAGACTATTAAAGTTTGCTAGTGTTATTTTTAAAAAAAAAGATGAAATGAATAAATTAATAGGATCTTTTCAAATAGATAATGAATATACTTGCAAAACATTGAATTGGAAACCACCCGTGAGTGCTAAAGAAGGTATTAGACGTATGGTGCAAGACAGATGATCCGTTTGTTTGATTTTTTTTTTTCTTTGTTGGGAATTATAATTTTATCTCCAATATTGATTTTATTGTATATCATAATTTTGTTCGAAAACAGCCCTCCTGTATTTAAACAAAAACGTATAGGGCTTAATCAAAAAATTTTTATATTAGTAAAGTTTAGAACCATGCGGATAGAAACAATATCTGCTGCGACACATCTAGTAAATAATTCGATGATAACACCATTTGGAAAATTATTACGCTATACAAAACTAGATGAAATTCCACAATTATGGAATGTACTAAAAGGAGATATGAGTTTAGTAGGACCAAGGCCATGTTTGCTGAATCAAAAAAAACTAATTAGTGAACGAAAAAAAAGAAAGGTGTTTAAAGTTAAGCCAGGAATTACAGGTCTTGCACAGATATCAAAAATTACGATGAAAACTCCAACACTTCTTGCAAAAACTGATTTAAAAATGATTAATCAAATGAATTTATCAAATTATTTTTATTATGTGTTTAAAACATTAATGCTAATTATTAAAAAAACATAATCACACAACATTGATTTAAAAAAAAATTTAATAGCTAAAAGTCAGTAATTAATCTTAGTTTTGAAGATTTAAAAAACCAAAACAAATATAAAATAGTTTTTTTATTACAATTGGCATAAGATTGTAAATTTGCTATATCTTTGATTATACTATTTAATTTAAATAATTTATATTAATCTTAAAATATTAAAACTATTTCATGAGTGAGTTCATTAAGGAATTTTCAGAGAACGTACTTTCTCTTCATCGCTACGCAAAGCGCTCAGTTGCTATTGTGACCGATATGGCTTTATGTATTTTGTCTACCTGGTTGGCATTCGTTTTAAGATTAGAAGAGCTTATTTTATTTAGAGATTTAAGTTTAATTCCAGCTGTAATATCAATAATTATTGTAATACCGATATTTTGGTTATTAGGATTATACAGAATGATTTTCCGCTATACTGATTTTTCTATTATTTTTACAATATTTACTTCTACATTAATTTATGGATTATTATATTTCTTAGTAATAGGAGTTTATGGACTTCCAGAAATTCCCAGATCTGTTGGCATCATTCAGCCAATGTTACTATTTTTTATGATTATAATTTCAAGATTATCAGTCAAATATTTATTAACTAACAGTTATACTTTTAAAAATAAAATTTCTAAGAGAAGAAATGTATTAATTTATGGTGCTGGTGATGCGGGGCGCCAATTAATAATTGCTTTAGAAAATAGTCCTGAGTTTAAAGTTGTTGGTATCATAGATGATAATCAACAATTTCATAGACAAGTTTTATTGGGTCAAACAATTTATTCTCCATCTAAATTGGAAAGATTAATCAAAGTTAAAAATGTTAATTTAGTTTTTCTGGCAATACCATCAATTAGCAGAAATAAAAGAAATCAAATAATAGAACAATTAAAGAAATTTAAATTAGCTGTTAAGACTTTGCCAAGTATTTCAGAAATTGTTGATGGAAGAATAACTGTATCTGATATTAAAGATCTTAATATAGAAGATTTATTAAATCGTGAGCAAGTTAAGCCTGATCCTAAAATGTTAAATAAAAATATAGATTCAAAAATAGTAATGGTTACAGGTGCTGGAGGATCTATTGGATCTGAATTATGTCGACAAATTATTAGATTAAAACCAAATAAATTATTACTACTAGAATTAAATGAATTTGCTCTTTATAAAATTTATGAGGAATTAAAAACTTATAATAAAGATTTAAATATTATTTCTTTACTTGTTAATGCTCAAAATCAATCAAAATTAGAAAAAATATTTGAAATTTTCAAGGTAGATACCGTTTATCATGCTGCGGCTTACAAGCATGTGCCTTTAGTTGAGGAAAATATTTGTGAAGGAGTCGAAAATAATGTTTTTAGCACTCTAGCTATTGCAAAAGCATCAATACTTAAAAAAGTTTCAAATCTTGTATTTGTTTCAAGTGATAAGGCGGTAAGACCAACCAATATAATGGGAGCTTCTAAGAGGCTAGCCGAACTCTGCATGCAAGCAATTATTGAAGACATCAAAGATACCAGCACTAATTTTTCGATTGTTCGGTTTGGTAACGTTTTGGAATCTTCTGGCTCTGTTATTCCAAAGTTTAAAAATCAAATTAAAAATGGTGGACCAATTACTTTAACTCATAAAGATGTGACGCGTTACTTTATGACCGTTACTGAGGCAGCTCAATTAGTTATTCAGGCAGGTGCTATGGGTAAAAAATCTGAGATATTTATTCTTGATATGGGCAACAGCATAAAAATCATAGATTTAATACATAAAATGATTAATCTTTCAGGTTTATCGATTAAAGATAATAAAAATCTAGAAGGTGATATTGAAGTTAAGATAACGGGACTTCGACCAGGCGAAAAATTATATGAAGAATTATTAATCGGTGAAAATTCTCAAAAAACAAATCATCCAAGAATTCAAAAAACAATAGAGAGTTTTATTCCATTTAATCAACTTGAATTAGATTTGAACAATCTAAAGAAACTAATAAATGAAAATAAAGCAAATGAAGTTAAAAAACTTCTAGATAATATACTTAAATTGTATAAATCTAACTCGCAAATAGTTGATAATATTTATTCTGAACAATTATTTTCATCAAGTCTCCAAAAAAACTCACAATTAAATGAAAAAAAAATAAAGTGTTAAAAATTAAATGATAAATACAGTATATTTTACAGATACTAATATAATTTTTAAATAATTTATGATTATTAAATCAATTATAAAAAAAGTGCTTTTATATTGTGGTTTAGATATTCGCTTAGCAAAAAAAAATCAAATCCTCTCTGTTGAAGAAATAAAAAAAGTTAATGATAACACTTTAAGTTATATAAAATCATTATCTGTTGAAGAGTTGGAAAAGCGTGTGAATTCTATTACTTACAGTGGTTTATTGAGCACTAAGAGTATACCAGAAATTAATTCTATCTTAAATAAAGAAGGCATTGTAGTTGTTCCAGGTGTTCTAGATAATAGTAAAGTAGATGAAACTAAAAAAATAATTAAAGATATTATTCAAAACATAAAAAAATCTGAGTCTCCTGAAAAAAAAAATAGAAGAAACTATATTGTTCAAAATAAAATAATAAAAGGACAAAGTTATTATGATCTTTCAAATAATCCAAAATCAGTTGTTGTTATTCGTCAAGGAAATGATCAAGGAATGATTGATGTTTTTAATGTAAATCGATTGCTAGGTAAATTAGGAGACGAGATTTACAAAGTTTTTTTGAAAGATTGGTTGGTTGATTTATTAAAAAATTCTAACGAGCCTGTTAATCCTAAAAATCTCAACCTTTATATAAACCATAGCGTAACAAGTACCAGGGGATTTCATGTTGATAGCAATTATAGATCAATCAAAGGGTTTATTTACTTAACTGATGTTAATACAATTGAAGATGGACCTTATTGTTTTGTAAAAGGGACTCATATTGATACACCTTTTAGCAAGGTCAATAAATCACTTGGAGAAAAAGAGGCTCCATTCATAAATATTTTAGATATAATACCTGTTCTAGGCAAAAAAGGCACCCTTATATTGTCTGATCAGTCAGGTATTCACAGGGGTATTCCACAGAGAATAGGTTCTATCAGAGAAGTTCTTGTTATGAGATATGCGTAATCTAAATGCTCAAATCTAAAAATTAATTAAATTAAATCAAAATTATTCTTTACTAATGATTTGTACATTAAGTTATAAGTAAATTCTTGGATCTATATAAAAAGCAATTTATCATTTGTATTATTTTAAGAAATTTATTGTATTTTAATGATAGTTTTAGTTTAGAAAAGTTTTAATTTTAAAAATTTTTAATGAATAATTTAAAACACAAAAATATTAATTTTATAAATCTATTAATAGCTTCAATTATTCCTTTTTTAATATTAGGACCTTTTTTTCCAGACTTAATTGTAAGTGTTTCAACTTTATTTTTTTTATTCTATGTGTCTAAAAATAAGAAATTTTATTTCTTTAACAATAAACCACTCATTATTTTTTTTATCTTTTGTACTTATTGTATTTTGCTCAGTGCATTTGTGGCTGATGATAGGATGTTAAGTTTTGAAAGTTCTTTATTTTATTTTAGAATAGGAGTATTTAGTTGTTTTATTTGGTATTTAATTAGTCGAGATAAAAGTATTTTAACTTACTTCTATTATGCATTAGTTTTGTGTTTTACAATTTTAGTAATTGATGGTTATATTCAATATTTTACAGGAATTAATTTATTAGGAATTAAAATATCAGGTATCCGTGTTTCATCTTTTTTTGGAGATGAACTGATAATGGGTTCATATTTATCAAGATTATTTCCATTATTATTTGCTTTATTTTTAGTTAAGAAAAAACAAAAATTTGAAATTTATTTTATAGGGCTTTTGTTTATACTAGTGGATGTATTAATTTTTATATCAGGAGAACGATCTGCATTTTTCTTTTTAAATCTATCAACAGTATTTATTATTATCTTAATTAATGAGTACCAAAAATTTAGATTAATAACTTTTATTATAGCAATTATTTGTATTTTTGTTTTAAGTTTAAATTCTCCACAAATTAATAATAGAATGTTTAAAAGCCCAGCTGATGATATGGGTTTATTTAAAAGTTCAAAGGAAAAAATAATTTTTTCAAAAGCTCATGATAGCCTCATTCGAACCGCTTACAATATGTTCAAAGACCAACCTCTATTAGGACATGGTCCAAAAATGTTTAGAGTGAAATGTAAAGATGAGAAATTTGCAACAGGCAAAAGCCCATGTATGACACATCCTCATAATTTTTATGTACAATTATTGGCTGAAACTGGGATTACAGGATTTTTATTTTTATTTAGCCTACTAGTCTATGTAATTTATGTAGCACTAAGACAATTTAAATCTATAATTTTAAGACAAAAAAGACCTTTAACAGATTATCAAGTATGTTTATTGTCTGGAATATTAATATCTGTTTGGCCATTATCCCCAAATGGTAATTTTTTTAACAATTGGCTTATGATAGTTTATAGTTTACCATTAGGTTTTTATCTTCAATCTATCTATTATAAAAAAAATGTAAAAAAAGATTTATAATAATGAATAATTAAGCTATTTAGATATTTATATGAAAAAAAAACCTCTTTCACATATGGATGATGAAATTGATTTAATTGCTGTATCTAAAATTATTTGGAGTGGTAAAATTAAAATAATTTTAATTACAATATTTTCATATTTAATAGCATTGGGATATTCTACTCAAATATCATCAAATTATTTAACTTCATTAACTATAACTAAAAGCCATAATTCTGAATTTAATAAACTTAATAGTTTAATAAATGAGATAAAATCAAATGGAGATTATCAAAAAAATGAACTAAATGAAGAAATTCTATATAAATTTATTAATGAATTAAAGGATTATGAGGAATTTTTACTTATTCTAAAAAATAAGAAAATAGATAGTGAAAAATTATTCTCAGAGAATCAAAGAAAAGAACTATATAAATATGTAAATTCATTAAAAATTGTTGAGCCAAAAATTGATGAGACAAGAAAAAGTACGACTGGTTTTAAATTAGATTTTACATGGAAAGATCCTGATGAAGCAAAAAATATTTTGCAAGACACATTAAATCTTGTATTAAATAATTTAGAAAAATCAATTTACGAAAATTTAGAACAATCTCTGAAACTAGAAAAAGAATCAAAGATTAATAAAGATAGAAAAAGAATAGATTTTTTGAAAGAACAAAGTTCAATAGCTAGAGAACTTAACATTAAAAATAATACTTTAAATTTCAATACTATGGTTAGTAACTATAATCAAACAGAAAATTTCAATACTATGGTTAGTAGCTATTATCAAACAGAAAATTTCAATACTATGGTTAGTAACTATTATCAAACAGGATATCTAGCAATTGATAAGGAAATTGATCTTATTAAAAAACGGGAATATAAAAATTTTAAATTTCTTGAACAAGAAATTAATTCTTTAAAAAAAAAAAAGATACAATGGGTAAATTATAATATTTATTTAATAAATACAAAATCACTTAAAAATACTAAATCAATTTTAATAAAATCAGTTCTATTAGGTTTTACATT
>Ga0209533_1002567_pt1 | contig 16466 bp, 18 predicted proteins | sample COG_04_FD_184748 | JGI IMG/M metagenome (GOLD analysis project Ga0209533, IMG submission 184748) | Pelagic Microbial community sample from North Sea - COGITO 998_met_04 (SPAdes) (version 2) | ecosystem: Environmental > Aquatic > Marine > Neritic zone/Coastal water | place: Helgoland, sampling...
TTAGCTTTAAACCTGCTGACATTGTAGAACAACTAGACCTACTCAAGCCACGCTACTCATCATCCACTAATTTCGGCCATTTTGGACGTGATCACGCAGATTTAACATGGGAAAACCTAGATAAAGTTCAAGCACTAAAACAGGCCTGTTCATAGACTAATAATTTTTTAACCCTTATTTTTTCTTAATTAACCACGGAAAACACAACCTTCATCTCTATAGATAAAACCTTCTGTGCTTTCTGTGTCGTCTGTGGTTAGAACCCTCATTTTTTCTTAATTAACCACGGAAAACACAAAATACACGGAAGAAAAACTATACCTCTACTTCTAAATTCTTTAGCTAGATGTTCTTGGTAAGCAGCTTCTAAAAAACCACAGCCTTCATCTCTATAGATAAAACCTTCTGTGCTTTCTGTGTCGTCTGTGGTTAGAACCCCTCGTAAATCATGTCTTTTACCCTCCACCCACGTCATGCTGCAGGCACGATTAAGCTAGGACAATCTAAGAATTGCCAAATACTACTCAAAAACAATAGCTACTACCCTTGGTTTCTCATCATTCCCGAAGTTGAAGATAATATAATCGACCTACACCAGCTCGATACGGTTACCTACCAACACATTTGTAAGTTACAATACCAACTCTCTGCTTTTATTAAATCAGAGTTTAACTGCTACAAAATTAACACAGCCTGCATCGGTAACGTTGTAGAGCAACTCCACATCCACATCGTAGGACGCAATCCCCAGCTTATATCAGACCCAGCTTGGCCAGCACCTGTCTGGGGACACGATGCCAAACAAGCCTACACCGAGGAACAAATAACCGCCATTCAGCTAGCATTTGGGCAGTTGCCCTTGTAAAAACACGCAAAGACGCAACGTCGCAAAGAAACAATGAACCAAGCTGTCTCACTTTTATTTAAATTAGCGGCTTGGCTCCTTAGCGCGAAATTCATGACTTACCAAATCACCAGCCTTTAATCCAAAGTTGATTTTTTTGGAATAGTTCTCACCTTGATGCCATCTAGGCTAAAACCGTTGCCATGCATCCAAGTCAGCCTAAATCTCTGCGCTTTTGCTAACCTAATAGGATTATAATCTTTAGTTTTAAGTGTATAGATATCTTTGCCTGCACGTTTAGCTACTAGTATGATTTCCTCACCTGCAATTTCTAGTTTCGCTTTCTCACTATTTTTACCATCCTCACTAAATGAAGACAACCTGATTTCTAATACTTCAACTGCCTTACTAAAATACATAGTCAGAGACTCTGGTTTGCGACCTTTCACATAACTCCTGCCATCAATCAAGCTCCCTGCTGACCCCATATCCTCATCTTTAATTCCAAAACGAGTGGTTGTTTGATTGATTTCACCCTTAAATGGTTTAAATTTAAGCCTCACGCCATCAACCATAAGCTTACCTTTCTCAACATCACTAATCTGCCCCCAATCTAACAAATCAAAATACAACTCTTGAACCACCTCTTTTTTATCTAAAGAAATTTTCTTTTCCAAAGAAGTCTCCTTTTCCAACACACTCTTAAGCCCCTCTCTCTTACTATCTAAATTACTACTCTGAGCACTCACAAAAAAAGAGCTAATAACTGCCCAACACAGCAAAACCTTGGCTCCAAAACCCTTACGCGCTAAAACAACTCCACTCATCATCGCCTAATTTATAAATCAAAAGAAATATTTTAGAACACACACCTAATATATCAAGCTCTAATTTGATCTACACAAATTCAACTTGTCTCAAGCCGCATCATCATCTTCAGCCTGAATCACAGCATTTAGCTCTTACTAGTCCTACTACCCACTAAACACCAAAGAGCGACACCAATGATGCGCTCAGCAAAGCCATCACTAAACAAACTAACTTTGCTCTAATTTTTTATATTTACGCCAATTTTTAATAAAATGTCCTAACTTTAAAGTGCGTAATGCCCTTAAATAAGACTTGCGATACATACGTAATAAAGCCTTCTTACGCAATATAGGGTCAGAGATATTTTTTTCATAGATACTAATTATCTCATCATTATAGAACTTGAGCATATTGCTACTCTGACTCATATTATTATCATGCCAACGATAATAACTCATAGCTTTATCAATAAACCCCACCTCAAACTCACGACACAAACGTAGCCAAAAATCCAAATCCTCAAACCTAAATTGAGGATCATAATAACCAATTTTGGCATACACGCTCGTACGGTACAAATGAGCAGGAGTATTAACTCCACCACTACCATCGATAATAGCCTCATAGAGGCGACCTGCATTCTGCTTATTTGAGAAATTCAACTCACCTATCGGCTGACTACTCCCATCCACCTTAATTGAATTGGCATGTACCAAGACATACTCAGGATGATTCTCGAGATATTCTACTTGCTCTGAAACACGCTCAAAAGGCCAGTAATCATCAGAGCCAACAAACGAAATATACTCACCCTTAGCCTGTTGCGCTATTTCATTGAGCGTGTTACACATCCCCTTGTTAGGTCGAGTGTAGCAGATAGCCTTAGACGCAATCTCATTACCCAATTGGGCTTGCTCGTCTAAATAAGCCTTAGCCACCGCATAGGAATTATCAGGTGAGCCATCATCAATCACAATCAACTCAATATTAGAATAACTCTGCTCACAAATAGACGCCAAACACTCCACTATATAATCCTCATGATTATATAGTGCAACACCAACGGTAACTAGAGGGTGAGGGTGGTTAGACATTATCCATTATATTATTACAGGCTTGATCGCTAGTTTCAAGATTTTTGGCTTGTTGTTTAAGGCATCTACACATAAATTTACATTATCTATGAAACAATTACGCCGGCTACTACTACAAATTAAATGTAAGCGGAAGGGTGTCTATTATAAAATATCAAAAACATTACGATTACGTAAAAGCATTAGCTTCATTATAAACAAACGAGATAAAAACTCTATTCTTATTGGTGAAAATGTAGAAATACGCGCTTTAAGCTACATAGAGTTATCTGGAAACTTATCAATTGGAAATAATTCAGTTATTGGATTTAATAATTCCATACAATGCCACGGCAATTTATCTATTGGAAATAGTGTTCTTATTGGCCCGCATGTTAACATAGTTACAAGTACGCATCATCACGGAGCTTCTATAGATTTAGCTAGTAGTCACTTAATTACTGGAAATGTAATTATTAAAGATAATGCTTGGATTGGAGCAGGTGTAACAATAATTAAGGGCGTAACTATTGGTCAAAACAGTGTTGTTGGAGCTAATTCACTAGTTAATCGAAATGTCCCAGAAAATACAATCTATGCAGGTATTCCAGCTAAGCTTATCAAAAATATTAATTAACAGAGCTTCAATAAGATTTTCACTATTTCACTATTCAATCCAATCTTCATAATAAACTTTGCTCTCTTTCCTCTCTGATACTTAATTAATGATGATTGAACTAATAGGTTTAGTGCTTGCCTCCTATTTTTTTTATAAGCTTTAGCTAAATAACGTAAAGCCTTTTTTTGCGCATAATTATAATTACTATGCTTATCCATGACTCTAAACATTTCATTGGATAAATCTTGTTTAGCAGACGAAATTCCACACCCAACCCTATAGGTAACTAGAACCTCATCTAAATAAATAATATTATATTTATTCAAAACTCTTAGGTTCATATCATAATCATTAAACTTAAGAGATGAATCATACCCTCCTAATTCATCAATAACAGCTCGCTTAAATACCATGGCTGGAGCAGGAAAAAAGTTATTTTTTATACATAACTTAAATAATTTCAACCTAGAAGCATGTAGCAGCACATTAGTATCTAACTTAAGTTTATCAAAAAAAGAACCTCTCAGTAATCTCCCTTGCTCATCACACATCTTCATATTTGAATAAACTGCTGCTGCGTCTGGATTTCTTTCTAATTCTCTAATACTTTTAATAAGAAATTCAGGTTCCCAAAAATCATCTGCTAACCCAACTCGGTAATCCCCTGTAGCGATATTTAGAGCTCTATTAACGCTATACGATATTCCCTGATTTTTTTCATTTTTAATATATTGATACTTATAATTATAGTGCTCTAAATATTGACATAGTTTTTTCGTTTCCTCGGGAGTTGAGCCATCATTTATAATTACATGGTCTATTTTATCCTTAGGATATTTTTGATATTTCAATTTTTCTATAGCTTCTATTACTCTTTCTACATTGTTGTAAACAGGTTGTACTATACTAATAGTTGGTAAAAGTTTTATGCTCATATATTAATCGCTTGTTTAAATCCTACTTATATGAATACGGAATAGTTTTCATAATCATAAAGTTATTTGCTAGCCCATGTATAATTTCAAAGCTCTTCTCTTTGCCTTTCTTGTCTCTTTATCTCTAATTAATGAGCACCTAATATCAATAATTATACTTTGCAAGCGATTACACTTTTTAAATGATTTATCATTTAAAAAGTAATTCTTATAAATTTTAGTAAACAACTCTTCTATTTCATCTAGCTCTCTTTGACTTAGCCCTGAATAAAGTATCTTTTTATTTTCAAAGTCTTTAGGATAATTATTTATAAATAATGATTTTTTATTTAAATAATTTACAGCTATATAGAGTTCAATAGGATTTGTGTACTCGTTAAATTGAACAATCCAATTTTCATCTAAAGTATAAATAATGGGAGTATTACCAGGTTTATTTATTATATTAATAATATGATTTTTAAGTTGCATTGAAGTATTCCAATCGACTTGTTGTTTTTCTAACAATTGATTTACCCGTTTTAATTTTTCTAATGTTATTCTACTAACTGATGAATTTGCATTTGCATTTGCATTTGCATTTGCATTTGCATTTGTAATTTTGCAAACAGCTGAGAAATCTTGAATTAAATTACCTCCTTCAAATTGCTCTTTTTCAAAAGGTCTAATAATTAAATTTTCTTGCCCAAATAAAGATTCGTAAGCCTTTATATTATCCAGCAATTTAACATAGTCCTTAGTTTGGTTTGCATAAGCTACTATATCACCAGAAAAATAAATATTTTTTCTACTTGGATCATTATATTTAACTTCCTGTTGCCATGCTGAAACTACATGCTCAATAAGAGGGCGAATATAAATAATAATTTTAAAATCCCATTGCTTTAGGTAATCAGAAAATAAAGCTGATAAATTAGCAACTACCTTAGTGTTTAAAAAATTCTCTCCTGATAAAATGATATCTTTACCTGGGAACGTCTTAGTAGCCAAACTAAATAATTCTTGAGCACCCCATAGATCATCACTCATTAAGCAATTACCTATTTCATGTAAGTATGGCATTTTTAACCCACCTAATCTCTTACTTTTAATAGGCATAGGATAGTAAGCGCCTTGTTTTAATATGTTTTTTTGATTATCATTACAAAATTTTTGAATGGAGCTTGAACCACACTTCCACATACCAACATGTAAATATACTGTTTTTTTCATTTTTTTACAAAATACTTTTACTTAGTTGAAACTCTATTCACCTTTATATATGAAACAATCTTTCTTCTTAGGGGCTTAGTTGCTTTTTTTAATAATTTCAAATAATTAACTTTAATCTTAATATAATTTTTAGATGGCGGATTCAACTTGCTAATGCAACAAAATAAAAAAGCTAAGATGAGATAAATAGAGTATAGTAAGGGTGTAAAAATCCTAAAGCAACTATATGAATAAATCCCACCTTAGCGAGTCAGATCGTAAAGTAATTGAATCAATGTTAAAAGCCAAAAATACACAAAGTAAGATAGCCAAGTTACTTGGCTATCTTCGCTCGACGATTAGTCGAGAGATAAGGCGTAATATTAGCCTAAGAGGAGGTTACAGGTACCAGCAAGCCCAGAAACTAAGTCTTATGCGTCAAAAAGATAAACGAGGTAAAGAAGTTAAAATAACCGCAGAGTTAGAGCTAAAGGTTCAGTACTACCTACTCTTAAATAAGATATAGCAGGCTTAATATACGCTACAATATAGACATCAAATTTCTGTTTTAGCTTTTTAAATTCAATACTGTCTAGTAGAGATAAATTTAAAAAAACATTTCTTCTGAAAAAAAGCAGCGCATGATTATTACTCTTTTCAAAGTCATGTGGAATTTGAGCTAACTGATCTTTAGGGCCTGTTAAAATATTTCCGTTTATAGATAGTTCTAGCTGGTCTTTTTGAAAGTACAACCTCCCACCTTTGGGATAGAAATACCCCAAACCCAACAAGCAATCTCTATTTTTTGTTAGAAATAGTTGAATAGAACTCGTTCCCGTTTTAGGAGTTCCTATATAAATATATATTTTTTCATTTTAAAATGAATGAATAATTTTCAAAGTAAATTCTAAGTTAATCTCATTATTGAGCAAGCAATTGAGTTACTTTTCGTATACTATCAATATTTATCGTCATTCCAGATATGGGTAAACTTACACACTCTTGGTGTATCTGCTCAGTAATTGGATAATTTTGCTGATTCCAGCTAGTATAAGCTTGTTGCTTATATGGTGGTATAGGGTAGTGGATTGAGGTTTGAACCCCTTGCTCTAGCAAGTCTTGCTGTAATTGCTCCCTGTGAGCGGTACGTATCACAAATAGATGCCATACATGAGACTGCTCTACCTCCCATTGAGGTAAGATAATCTCAGAATTAGTGATATTATCTAAATAGTACTTAGCTGTTTGTCTGCGATTGGCTATCTCTGCATCGAGATGCCTGAGCTTAACTCTGAGCATGGCAGCCTGCATCTCATCTAACCTACTATTAATGCCTTGGTAGAGGTTCTCATATTTCTTATGGCTACCATAATTACCTAATGCTCTGATGACCTGTGCTAGTTCACCATCATTAGTCGTGACTGCTCCTGCGTCTCCTAAAGCTCCTAGGTTCTTACCTGGGTAAAAACTAAATCCACTAGCATCACCTAGATTTCCTGCTTTACTCCCCTTATATTCTGCTCCGTGCGCTTGGGCTGAGTCCTCTATAATTTTTAATTGATACTTATCTGCTAATTCCTTGATAGGTTGCATATCACAGACCTGACCATAGAGATGGACTACCATGATAGCTTTAGTTTTATTAGTAATAACTACTTCTATTTTGCTAGCGTCGATATTATAGGTATTAATATCAGGCTCAACTAATACTGGTACTAGGTTATTCTCTGTGATGGCGAGAATTGAGGCAATATAAGTATTAGCGGGGACGATGACCTCATCACCGTCTTGTATGATGCCTAACTCCTTGTAAGCTCTAAGGATTAGAATTAATGCATCTAGTCCATTAGCGACTCCTACGCAATGCTGGGCGCCGCAATAATTAGCAAACTCTTGCTCAAATTGCTGACATTCTTGCCCCTGTATATACCAGCCACTATCAATCACTCTTGAACAGGCTTCTTTAAGCTCTTGCTGATACTGGGCGTTAACTAACTGTAAATTTAAGAATTGTAGTTGAGCCATAACTTAACCACTCAATTAGGTTACTTTCAAGTTAACATAATCAATAATTTGACTAATGTTTTGTAGCTGCGCTATATCCTCATCTGGAATTTTAATCTCAAATTTTTCTTCAACTAATAGATACACATTAACTAAATCTAATGAGTCTACGCCTTGATCTGTTAGACTTATGTTAATATCTAAATCCGAGCTTTCAACTAATGAACTGACTTCATCTAAAATGCTTTTAATATTACTTTCTGTTGCTTTCATTTTTAAATTTTATATAAAATTGTACTGGCCCAAGACAAACCAACTCCAAATCCAGATAATACTATCTTTTCTGCTTCTAGTGTTGTCAATTCTTTACTTAATATAATAGGTATGGATGATGAGACTGTGTTTCCATAGTCAAACATTTCAAAAGTAACTTTGTTAGGTTCAACACCTAATCTTTTAGTAATTGTGTCTACAATATACTTGCTGCCTTGATGTAGTATATATTTATCTATCTCTTCTAATGTTAACTTATTTTTATCAAGCAGCTCTTTAATTTGTTTGGGTATTTGTGTAGCGGTAAAAGCAAATACAGCTCGACCATTCATAAATAGTTTTTCTCTACAAATAAGTTCTGAGTAATGGTCTCCATTTGTCCCAAAAACAAAGTCTAATGGTGCATATTTAGGTGTATCAGAAATTAAGCTAACTGTGGCTGCATCACCAAATAACAAGGCTGTGTTTTTATCATTTGAATCAATGATTTCAGAATACGGGTCCGAGGTAAACAATAGACCCTTTTTAAAGTTATTGCTTTTCATAAAGCTTATGATGACAGATAACCCATATACATACCCACTACAGCCTAAAGAGATATCAAAACAAGCGCATGATTGAGGCAAATTAAGCTTACTTTGAACAATGGCTGATGTGTGAGGGATTTGATAGTCGGGGTTTTGAGTCACGACAATGCAGCAGTCTATACCTTCGGGGCTTACTTGTAAGTTATTAAATGCTTTTACACATAAATCCGAAGCTTTTTCAGTACTAGATTTAATTGCTCTAGCGTCTACTCCTAATTTTTCGTGAATAAAATGATTATCTAGATCAAACTTCTCTTTAAGATCGTAATTAGACTCTCTATCTTCTGCTATATAGCTTGCAATTGATTCTAAACCTATCATGCCAATTATTTTAATAAACTAAAGTAAATATACCCTGCTGACTGTCCACCTAAAAATAGCTCTGTTTTTGTTAAGCGAAAGTTAAAGTTAGCTTTTAACTCTAATTTTAACTCTTGATGGTGAATTTCTGCTGATTCTAGATAAGGTTTATTTAACTGCAGTTTAGTAAATAACCATTTTCCTTGTTCGTCAGCAAATAAATGTAATAATAAATGTTTATTTAAAGCTACCACATTTTCAATAAATGTATAGTGCTTAATAGTACTTATAGTTACGCTCTCATTATCATGATTAATAATTGATGCTTCAGTAATTAAACTTTCATCATATTGGTAACTTTGACTTACCGGCTCGAGCGTCTCTAATACATACCAACTATTTTTAATGCCTTTTGCATCTAAATAATGAGCTATACATTTAATTCGCTTTCTATCTATAGGTAATTCTTGAGTGAGCTCTAAATGAGTGGAGGTTACCCCATGAAATGATATTTCTAATTGAGTCATATCACTATTGATATTAATTAAATAATTAAATACCGCATTATATATATCTGTCCCATGTACATACAACCTCGTACCTTTAAGTTTAAATTTTAATAGTTTGCTCATTGCTTTAATTGTACAAAGTTACGTATTCTTTTTATATGATTATAGGCAAAATTACCTGAAACTGACTCATCAGCCTGTATATTATTAACCACTATACTACCTATTTTCAAATTAGCTCTATCTCCTATAGATATATTATGTGCGATACTACAACTCGGACCTACCCATACTTCCTCGCCTATAGTCACATAGCCCGCCACTTGAGCAGATCCTGCAACTAAAGTATAACTACCTATAGTTGAACCGTGCCCTATGTTGACTTGAGGTCCTATTTTTACATGATTAGCTATAACCGTCTGCTCATAGTGATAAGATTTTTGAATAATAGCTCCTGCAAGAATTTCACAATTATCTCCTATTCTAACTCCTCCCGCATCATGAACAAAAATAGACTCTTTATTAACTACTGAATTATGTAGCCCTCTAGCTCCAATTATGGCTCTGCTATCTATATAGCTGTTATTACCTATATAAGAATTACTTGTTATGATTACATGCTCGCCTATATGAACATTATCGCCTATATGAACATTGTCTCCTATAATAGCTGTTGACGCTATTTCACAATTACTTCCCAAATAGGACTCTTGCGGTATAAAAAAATTATTTTTATACATGAAGTTGTGTAATAAATAATAATCTTTTTGAGGGCTTTCCGAAATAATTAAGCCTTTATTCTTATCCACTTGAGGAGCTAGCTTCTTATTAGTGATGACTGCTGTAATACAAGGGTTCTTATTGGCTTGTGTCAAAAAACCTTCATTTAACACAAAACAGCAAGTACCTTTAATGAAAGAATTAGCATAATGCGTGATACTTATCTCTACATCCCTTAATACTTGAGACTCACTAAAATAATTACTAATCTTCATCATTAAGAAGCTTTAAAAAAACATCATAATCCCTAATGTAATCAGATTCATCGTAATAGCTATCAGCTAGTACCATTAGCACGCAATCCTCGCTAAAGCTAGACATCTCTCTCCATATCGCACCCTCAATGAGTAATCCGTGATTAGGCGAGTTGAGATCATAGCTCTCTTTGCTCTGCCCATCATCTAATGTAAATGTACAACTACCACTAACGCATATAGCTAGTTGCTTGAGATTCTTGTGAGCATGCTTGCCTCTGGTGACCTCTGTGTCTGTTCCGTAGATATAATACACTCGTTTAATATCAAAAGGCACATTGTTATTCTCCTCAAATGAGACTAGAGAACCTCTATCGTCTCCAAAGATATTAAACTCTATTAATTGCCCTAACATTTTAATTCATTAGTTAAACTCATTTTTTACCATACTTTCAACTACCTTGCCTCTAGCATAACTTGACCAGTGAGTATCGTCTGGATAGTATATATCAGTAACTCCTTTGTCTAGTTCTGATTGCAAGATTTGCTTGGTATCTATAAATATGTATTGCTTGTCTAGCTGTCTGAACCATTCGAATAGCTGGCTCTGAGGGTAAGGATTATCGATGATGTAGTCGTAATATAACGTGTATTTATCCACGGCTGGCATAAAGTATAGCTTGATCCCTTGCTTGGCTAATAATTGAGCGAGTTGATTAAGGTTGGCGTTGACTTGCTGGATAGCCTCTAAGCTCTCTAGCTCAAGTCTGGTTAAATCATGGTAAAACCCTAATAGCTGGCGTTTGTTACGCGAGCTAAATAGGTTTTGGCTGAGGGTGAGTCTATAACATTGGGAGCTGTAGGCATGGTCATCAAAATGATAGAGTAAGTTGTATTTAACAGCATTATAGTTACGGTTATTCACAAACTGCGGAGGAGCTACAGACCTGCAGTATTTAGCCTTACTCTTTATTTGATAATTGTTATCTAGATTAACCTCTCTACTTATTGATAAATCTAAATTTCGATTAAATCTAGGTATCACCTCTCTTTGAACAGACTCAACGATGACGTGATGGACGCCTTTGTCCTGCAAAAAGCCACTATTAGCCAGCATAGCAACTGTCTCTATATAGCCTTTTGTGCCTGAAAATTGTGGTATATTTAGTACTTTTAGGCCCGATATATCAGTTAGCACATCTTGATAGTAAGGGTTCTCTCCACCGCCACCAGCATTAGAGAATGAATCACCTATAGTTATGGCGTCTAACTTTTGCCCTGCATATTCATTAAACTTAATATGCTGTTTATCCACTGTGACTTCATTAAATCTAGGCAATAAACTATCTATTTTGTAAGACATCTTTGCTAAACCTCCTATGGCTTGCTCGTTAGCAAATATGTGTTTGGTGCATAACTGCCATACTAACCCGTGAAATAGAGTAAACACAGCTAATGTTACGATGAGTATAATGACAAATTGACGTGATGAAAGCTGACTCATGATTAAAAATTAAAGTATAAAAATTCCGAAGCCGAGCCTCCCATCATCGATAAGGCATAAAATAAAATACCTAAGCAGATAACTAAGTATATCCAATTCGATTTGAACTTATCACCTATTTCATGAGTATTTTTAGCCAAAAGGCAAATAAGTAATCCTACAATGACCCAAACCTCGCTCATCTCACCATCGATATTACCCATCCATTTACCAAAGCTCACTCCATAATCGGTGAGAGTCTCCATCCATGGGTTTCTTCTAAGGTTTTTAGCTGATAAGGTAACCTGTCCGCTAAACATGGCATTAATGACCTTATTAGCGCTTTCCCATGAGGTGGCTCTAAAGAATATCCATGTGAGGTTGATAAAGTTAAAGGTAATCAACCATGCGAGCCAACGAGGCATGCTGATTTGTAATTTAGTTGCGAGTTTAGCCCATAATCGATGAATAATGAGAGCTACGCCATGTAGCGCCCCCCAGAGTAGGAATAACCAGCCTACTCCATGCCACAAGCCTCCGATGAGAAAGGTGATGAGCAGGTTAGTGCAGACGAGCGCCTCATGCCCTCTGTTGCCACCTAGTGGGATGTAGATGTAGTCTCTGAGGAAGCGGCTCAAGGTGATGTGCCATCTGCGCCAGAAGTCCTGAATATTGTAGGCTTTGTAGGGTGAGTTAAAATTAATAGGTAGTTTGATGTTAAATAGGAGTGCTGCGCCTATTGCCATATCTGTGTAACCACTAAAATCAAAGTAGAGCTGTAGCGTGTAGCTCAGGGACGTAATCCAGCCCTCGACGGCGTCGAGCTGCTCGGCGTGATCAAACCCTGCAGTTGCCCACTGCGCAAATTGGTCGGCAAGCACTACTTTTTTAAAGAGTCCTATACTAAAAATGAAAATACCCTTAGCTAGGTTGTCGTAGTTGATGCTCTTACTGAGTTTATCAGCGAACTGCGGCATCATTTCTTTATGGTGCACAATGGGTCCCGCGATGAGTTGGGGGAAGAAGGTAACAAATAAGCTATAATCCAAAAAATTGTAGTCTTTGGTATGACCTCGATAGGTATCGACGAGGTAGGCTATCTGCTGAAAGGTAAAAAATGATATAGCCAGTGGCAAGAGAAGGTTGAGGGGTTCAATACCGCCTTGTGTTAGTAGGTTGTAATTGCCGATAAAGAAGTCAGCATACTTGAAATAACCAAGCAAGAGAATGTTAGCTATCACACCTAGAGTGAGTAACCATTTAGCTGGCTTTTGGTTGAGTAGATACCCTAGTAGATAATTCACACCTATTGAACCTAGGATAATAGGTAGGTAGATAGGTTTCCAATAGCCATAGAAAAACAAGCTACTTAATACGAGAAATACCTGCGCTGCTGTGCTGAGATTCACCCTATTGAGAAGAAAATATAGCCCGCATACAACTGGCAAAAATAAGAGAATGAACTCGTAACTATTAAATAACATAGCTCACTGGTTTGTTAATTATTCTGAGATTTTTCATACAACTCTTTATACCCTTGTTGATAAGTAGGGTGTGGTTATATCTGTAGTTTAGTTTGACGTAATAAATTGCCTGAAATTTTCTCGATGTACACAATGTACTTGTGCTTGGTAATTTTGCAAGAAAGGCTTAGGAGTTTTGGCTTTTTTACTGGTCCATTTAAATTCAAAAGCTCTAATATCATCTTGGTTTTCTTCAACAAAATCAATCTCTTGTTGTTGTTTGGTCCTCCAAAAGTACATTTTAACCATAGGGTTTTGATAACTATTGAGCTTGTAACGCTCTGCTATTAAAAAGTTCTCCCATAGTGCTCCTTTATCAGTTCTTAGATTGAGGGGGCCAAAATTGCCTATAAGCATGTTTCTTATGCCATTATCATAGAAATAGATTTTGCGATTTTGTTTGATTTCATTTCGTGCGTTACGACTAAAGCTTTTGAGTTTAAAGATTACATAGCCTTTTTCTAGTATATTGATATATTTCTGTACAGTTATTTTATTAATACCTAGTAATCTGGATAGCTCATTATAGTTGACCTCGTTCCCTACTTGTAGGGCTAATGCTTGGAGCAGTTTTTCTAGTACTTCGGGCTTTTTAATGTCAGTAAAAGTTAATAGGTCTCTATATAAGTAACTGTTAACTAAATTTTTTAAGATTTCCTGTTCTTCGCCTTGATTGTTAATAACATCAGGGTAGAATCCGTAAAGTAGTCTGTTTTCTAATTGTTGCTCAGTTTTTATTACGCCTAACTTGTTTTCATATTCTACCCAAGAAATAGGAAATAATTCATATTCCCATTTTCTACCAGTAAGAGGCTCATTAAGCTCATTACCTAAATCAAACGATGATGAGCCACTAACTAATAATTGCACATCCTTAAATTGATCTACAATTATTTTTAAGGTTAAACCTATGCCACTAATTCTTTGTGCTTCATCAAGGAAAACATACTTCCAATTACCTATATAAGTTCGTAATTGTTCTGTAGTTGGAGCTTCTAATAGGTTTCTTGTAGCAGGATCATCGGCATCAAGAAATAGGTACTTTTTGCCTTCTAAAATTTGTTTTAGCAGAGTGGTTTTGCCAACCTGTCTTGCTCCAACAAGAATAATCGCCTTACCTTTATTAAGTTTTTTTGTAATTTTATCTTCTATAATCCTATCAAACATTACTCAAAATATTAACTTATAGTTTACCATAGTGACTAATGGTTAATACCTCAAGTCATTTCAATATCTTTTTAGCTAGACGTACTTTTTTTGTATAGTTCGCTATACCCTTGCTGACTCACCATAAGTTCGTCATGGGTGCCTGTAGCTACTAACTCTCCTGATTCGAAGTAGAAGGTGCGTGTGGCGCTACGTAGTGAACTGAATCTATGCGCTATCATAAATACGGTCCGCCCTTTAGCAAGTTTTTCTAAAGCTTGTTGGATTTTGTGCTCAGAGTCGTTGTCTAGCGCGCTGGTCGCCTCGTCCATAATCAAAATAGGTGCATCATTAAGAAATGCTCTAGCAAGTGCTATACGCTGACGTTGGCCGCCTGATAGTGAATTGCCTCGTTCTCCTACCTGGGTGTCATAGCCTTGCTCTTGATCGAGGATGAAGTCGTGGGCATAGGCTTGCTTGGCTGCAGTGATGACTTCATCATCTGTAGCATCTAGATTGCCCATACGGATATTCTCTAAGATGCTATTGTTAAAAAGTAGAGGCATTTGTGGCACGATGGCGATTTGCTCACGTAGGTCGTGCTTACGATAGTCTTTAATGTTGATGCCATCTAAGAGTATTTCTCCTTGGGTGACGTCGTAGAATCGAGGAATTAGATTAGCAAATGTTGTCTTACCAGCTCCACTATGTCCAACAAGGGCAATAACCTCTCCTTGCCTGATGTCGACATTGACGTTGCTGAGCGCTAGTTGCTGGGTATTCTCGTAGCTAAAGCTAGCGTTTCTAAAGCTGAATTCTCCTCTACATTTACCAGTCAGCTCTATAGGGTTTTTGGTTTCTGGGACTGTGTTATCAAATTTGATTACTTCCATGACTCGCTCTAAAGGGCCTTGAGCTGAGCTGATGGCGGTGTTGATTTTTCCTAATTTTTTGAGAGGTTCGTAGGCGATAAATAGTGCTGTAGCTAGCCCCATAAATTCGCCCATGGTCATGCCTGAACGTACACCTAAATAAAGAGAGAATGCTAATCCCAAAGTCGTGATGAACTCGATAGTTGGGTTAAGTAATATGCTAAAGCGAGTTTGCTTCATCGTGAGGGTGAGAAGCTGCTTGAGTTTGCTGTTAAATTCTTTAATTTGGTTATGTTGTAAATTATAAGCTCTAATTTCCATGGGAGATTGTATAGATTCAATTGCATCAGCATTTAAATCTGCTCCTAAACTCACTAATTCTCTAGATCTTTTTGTGACATATTTGCCAATTTTTCTTATAGGAAATATACAAATAGGAATGGCTAGTGCTCCTACTAGAGCAACTAATACTCCTTGGCTTTGGAAGGCTTCTGAAATAAGGTAACTAATAGCGGCAATAAAGGTAATGGGCTGCTTGATAAGATCATTACTAATATCAACTACTACCGTTTTGATTGTAGCTGGATTACCTAGTACTCGAGCTACAATATCACCAGATTTATAACGGTTAAAAAAGGCTAATGGTAATTTTTGTACTTTTTGAAAAACTTCTTTTTGGATTTCTTGTACAACACCAACACCAACATAAGTCATGCAGTAACCATTAATAAATGAGCTTACAGCTCTCACTAACATAATTAGCGGCAACATTAAGCAAACCACAACGAGGAAGCCATCTTGAGGATTACTAAAATTTTGCTCAACCCACTCACGCAACCATAGAGGCACTTCCTCTTTATTACCGTCGCTAAAAAGTATAGGAAATACTTTCTTTGCCATGAGTGGCAGACCTAACCCACTACTAACAGCATAAAAAAGTCCAGATACTATACCTATGATGAACAGACCAAGAAATTTTTTGAGATGCTTATAAAAGGGAAGGAACGGTTTAATATTAAGCATATTATTTAAGGATAGAGTATTGTGGGCGTTTTGCCTTGGTAGGGTAAGACTCTGAGCTAGTTGCTGTAATTTGGCAATTTAAATTAACTACTTCGTTTTTTAATGCTAATTTTTGTTGCTCTTCTTTGTAAAGCTTAAGCGCAAGTTCGTACCAACTCATAATATCACCATCGGTGTAATGATAGATACGTTGTGATGGTGGTTGTGATTTTTGACCCCACTTTTTTTCTAAGCTCTGTTTTAGTAAATAATGAGCTAAATTATTAGCATGTGTAGGGCAACCTATCTGGTCATTAACAA
>Ga0209533_1002568_pt1 | contig 16463 bp, 15 predicted proteins | sample COG_04_FD_184748 | JGI IMG/M metagenome (GOLD analysis project Ga0209533, IMG submission 184748) | Pelagic Microbial community sample from North Sea - COGITO 998_met_04 (SPAdes) (version 2) | ecosystem: Environmental > Aquatic > Marine > Neritic zone/Coastal water | place: Helgoland, sampling...
CTTCTCGTCCAATCGTCAGAGCAAAAAAAAGCCAGTCGAAAGACTGGCTTTTTGCTCCTCCTCTTGGACTCGAACCAAGGACCCTCTGATTAACAGTCATAATCAACTACATTTCATATAGTTTCTTTTGTTTTCTTTTATAACCCAAATCTCTTTAAAATAGGGCGTTTTTGGTTGTGTGTTTTTCTTATGGTGGTAATTGGTTTCATTTTATCACTTAAATTGTGTGTACTTTTTTGTGTACTGTATTACTTTTGAAGAATGTTAAAAGTAAGTGTTTCATTAAAAATTGAGAAGCGGAAAAAGGTAAACTATTATGGCCTAAAGCTCAATTCTAGGGATAAGCCAAAAGAAGACGTTTATCCGTTAGTATTTGAGTTTTCACACAAAGGAAAGCGATCATATCTTACAACTGGAGCAGCGTTAACATTGGAAGACTATTTACAATTAAAGGCAGGTAAAACAAGAAAGAATTGGCTAAAAGATCTATGGAGTAGCTTAGAAAGTGATTTGGTACAATTGAGAGATGTGTCAAATCTGATTAAGAATTTTTCTATTCCAGAGCTAAAAAAAGAGCTTGGGCGAAATCCTGAACATAGAAAGGATGTCTTTGCTTATTATGAAAATCATATTCAAGCAATTAAAGATGAAGACAGAATCAGTACTTATAGAACTTATAAGACTGGACTAGTCTCGTTAAGAAAGTTTGTTAAAGGAAGGCCAGTTGCTTTCCATGAACTTACACCCCAACTTTTAAACAGTTATGAGAAATGGGCTATAATTGAACAAGGTAATTCCACTTCTACAGTTGGAATAAATATGCGTAGCTTACGTACAGTTGTAAATGCAGCTATTGAAGATGGTCTGATGAAGTTAGAAGATTCACCTTTTGGAAAGAAAAAATATCAAATACCCGCATCAAAGAATATCAAAAAAGCTCTTATGCTCAAGCAGATAAGAGAAATAATGGACTTTCCTTCATTAGAAGGTTCTGCTGAACAGAAGTATCGAGATATATGGCTTTTTTTATATTTTGGTAATGGAATGAATGTTACTGATATGTGTAGGCTAAAGAATGAAAATCTGGATTCAAATTCAATAACATTTGTTCGGTCTAAAACCAGAAATAGTACCAGAACTTCACAAACAAAAATTAAAGTCTCATTGATAGACCCTTTGAAAGAAATTATTAAAAAATATCGTAATCCTGATTTAAATCCAAATGGCTATTTGTTTCCATTTTTAGCAGGTACTGAAACTGAAACTCAAATAAGAGATAGAGTACAGTCTGTAAATAAGAGAATTAATAAGCACATGAAAGCAATTGGTATAAAACTAAAGATTGAAATGCCAATAACAAGTTATACGGCGAGACATAGCTTTGCTTCTAGTTTAAAAAAGAGTAATCAATCAGCAACTATTATCGCTGAATTCCTAGGCCATAAAAACATTTCCACTACTCAAGCTTACTTGGGTTCAATAGAGGATAATCAGCAAGGTAAAATCATGCAAAACCTAATACCTGAATGAAATCATTAACAGAAAAGTTAGAGGCAATACTCGACGGCATAAACCAAGAGTGGCTTAAAAAAATTTCAGAGGAATTTATGAATCATGAGGCTTATGATAAATCAAAGGATTGTATTATTCCAGATGTTATTCCTAATATTATTCCAGTCAATACTAATGAAGATGTTGAACAAACTCTTGCATACATTGAAGAAGTCCCTGCAGATATAGACTTTACTCAGTACGTTTATTCTAATAAAATCCAATCTGTTAGCAGTTACTCATGCGGTTTAGAGTTTAAGGATGGCTTATGTTTGACAATCGTCGATTATAAGTTCCCAGTTCAAAAGTTTTTAGAAGACATATTGGAAGATGAAGGCACAGATGCGTTAATTGCATATCTTAAAGTATTTAATGGTGAAATCAATAAAAAAGTTTTGCTAGCGGAAAAGTATATAGGTGTAGAAAAAAGCCGTGTTCTACCATTTATAAAAGGGTTAAAAAAACTATGTGAAAAAATTAATGATCGTTTTAGTATTGAAATTGACTTGTCGTATACAATTTTTAAAAAGAATCTCCAGAGTGGTAAACTTGTCTGGAACCTCCAACAAACTGAATTGATTAACCTATTTATTCTTTTACAAGATATTGGCTACTTTGTTCCAGGAGACAGTGACTTTCCACAAATTGGAGATAGATTATTTTGGGGCTTAAAAGACAAGTCTACCAAGCCAATGGAATTAACAACTTTTGGAAAAGCATATTATCGCACTAGAGCTGAATTCATCAAAGGGGAAAGTAAAATGCTTGATAAGCTGAAGAATGACTTTTTGGAGTACATAGCTAAAAATCCTATCAAAAAACAGTAATCTGTAGAATATTATTTTCTACAAAAACGACATAAAAACCTCCATTAATCCATGCTACTTTGTGGCATGAATAAAGATTTAAATCCCATTAGCAATAATGGCAACGGGGGGTTTCAAGAATTATTGATTGAAATCCGTGAGTTAAGAAATCGTAACTCAAAAGAAGTCCTCAACTTAACAGAGGCATGTGATTTTCTAAGGATTAGTAAATCTCAAATGTATAAGCTGACCTCAGCCAGAAGAATACCCTTTTACCGACCTACAGGTAAGCTTATTTACTTTAAAAGAAGCGAACTCATTGATTGGGCTTTAACAAACAAGTTAAATCCAATAAAATGAGAAGCAAAGCAGTTACACCTAAAACAGAAAATAAGCATATCCAAACAGTCATAGCACTTTGTCAAGGAATGGATATGTCCGCAGAAGATGTAGAAGCCCTTTGTAGGCAGTATAACATAGCCTACAAAGACTATAAGAGACTGTATTCCAGCACTATAAAGGCTAAATGATCATGATGACTGCACTAAAACGGAATACTAATGGAGAAGTGTTATCTACTTCTAATACTTCTAATATTACTTATTGGGGTTACCTTCCTCTAAATATTGATTTAAGCACTATAATTATCCAAAGGAGTACATTGGATTCTATATCAAGGTTTCTATTAATCGTCGCTGCAACCTCTTCAAATGAATCCTATACAAGAATGTCCTCTTATTCATTAATTAATTTGCTTGGAAAAAAATACTTAGTAGTCCTCTCTTTATTGGAATCAAAAAATATAATTGTTTGGAAAAAAGAAGGTTCATTATATTCAGGAATTGAGAATGAGAAGAATCATAATAGCTTTCGTATAGTTGAAGCTGTCAGGTTCAGACAACATAAAATTACTTCCACAGTAGCTAAAAAAAGGGTATTAAAACATCAGGTTATCCCAGCACACAACAAAGCGTTGATTAAAGCTTATTCAGCTTTAAAGAGTACGAACATTCCTTCAAAAAGTAAAAATTTCAACCACGCACTTAAAGAAGGTGCCATTATTCCTAAACAGGATATATTCGGTAGAAGAATACATAGCCCTATTACTAATATTAAGAGTCTCAATAGGAGTGAAGTCAAGTACCTACGGATGCCAACTCACCAAGTTGTTGAAGTTGATATTAAGGCTTCACACCCCTATTATCTTATTCAATTCATCAACTTTCCAGAAGTCCTGACTAAAATATTTGATGAGAAATATTTAAAATATGCTGAGGTATTCAACATTATACCAAAGCAAGAAAAAATAAGGTGGTTTAAAATGTACTTCAGGGGAGATTTTTACGAAAACCTTGCTGAACTATTTTCTGGCTCCAATTGGGTGAAAATTCTTAAAAAGAAATTAAAAAAGGATGGAAAGCAAATCCCTTCAACACATAGGAGTTTTGCAAAAAGTGCTTTTATGTATTTGATTAATGGGATGTACCCTCCACTGATTAAAATCCTTGCAACAAAGTTGCCCGTTAGCACCTTTGTTTTTAAATTTATATGCAGCTGTAATATTCCATTCATAAGCAAGGAGCTTAACCCTCAAAATGGCTATCATAAAAAATATGAGCCTTATAAAAATCTGGCTATAATCTTGCAAAGAACTGAAGCAAGCTTATTACAAATGGCTTATACAGATTCAAATACATGGGGCCATATGATACATGACAGTATACTGTGTACTCAAATTAGAGCTGAAACATTTAAACGTGCAATTGAAAAATCAAATAGACGTTTTTTTCGTTCACCTCCAAAAGTCACGATTAAGAATTAATCAACTCTGGTGGAAGATTTTTGATATTCATAATTCGTATGACTTATGGAGTCACCATCATATTTAATTGATTGTATTAAAAAACCGTCATCATCATATTTGTAAACTACATAGTTCTTTTTATTAATAGTACCAGCATCTAATTTTATTAGGCGGTCTTTTCTATCATAATAATATGTTCTTCTTGTTATCATCTCCCTAGATGGGTAATAGAAGCCAATTTCTTTAGTTAGAATGCCTTTTTCAGTATAATCAAAATCATATCTGGCAGATTGAAAACCATCACGGAAATAGGTTGTTCTAATTATTTGTGAGCTGTCATTTAATTCGGAATAGCCTGTATAGATCAATGAACTATCTTGGTCAACTCTGAGGTTGATCATTGTTGAATCATTGGGATAACTGTATTCATCCCAATAACTGATAGAATTCTTAGGCCCTCCCCTTGTTATGTGTTTAACCTTTCTATTCAACGAATCATAAAGCGTCTCTGTAGTTGTCGTATAACTTTCATTTTGGTACTTGTGCCTAGTTTCAGTCAGTAACAATCCTTCATAAATGAAATGAGTTTCACTTTTAAGTTTACCTGTGCACTCATAATCATAACTGGCAGAATATATCTTTATTCCCTCATTATTAAACTCACTTTTTGCAAGTACAGTTGAGTCAGAACAATGTTCTATTAATTCTTTAAAGTGACCATTTTCATGGAGAGTAAAGATGAATCTGTTGTTCCCTTGAATTACTATTTGATTGACCTTTTTAGACGCAAAAAAATCAGCCTGATTATAAAATATTTGTTCCACACCTGTATACTGTCCTATTCCATAAAAAGGAATCATTAATAAAACGATTAAAACCTTCATCGTGCGCTATTACAGCTTGAGAACTTCAAAAGATTGTGCTTCTCCTTTTTGAGAAACAATTCTGATCAAATAGATTCCTTTTTTATACTCTGATAAATCAACAATTCCATTTTTAAATGAATTAAGTTCTTTACCTGATTGGGTATAAACCTTAATAACTGAATACTTACCTGATATGTTAATTATACCGTTAGTAGGATTTGGGTAAACTGTAATATCATTTGCCTCTAGATTGACCTCAACGAAGTTCAAACTTGGCCTCCATATTAAACCTACATCTTTACCCCAGATATACTCAGCAAGTTCAGGATAGTCTATAAAAGGGTTCCTGTTTTTTTGAAAATCATTATATATAATGGTATTTCTTTTTCTCTCAAAATCATTTACAGGATCTTCTAAATGCCATTTCAATAAAGTTGAGGTGACTGAATGTAAGGGTCGTTTATCTGATTTAGACAATAGAGCAGTTGTAAGCTCTAAATCTGGTTCTGAGCCATTACCTTCATACCTAATGGCCATATAGAAGACCATTCTTGCTACATCACCTTTAACCTCATCTCTAGGCTCAAATATCCATTGATCTATGTCTGTTTTAGAACCTGTATTAATTCCATTGTCTATGACATCTGAACAGTTGGAGCAATTATCAAAATTTCGATTGTTTCTAGTAGAGTTAACACTAACATCAGCAGGTCTTAAGTGGTGGACGTCAGTTCCTGGGCCTTCAGAAGTTCCAAAATCACCCCTAGATTTAGCCCAAACATGTTCTCTTGACCAACCACTACCACTATTGTATTCTTGAGCTGCATTAATGCTTCTACCTGAATATAATAGAATCACGTTGTTAGAATCATTAATGTCTTCATCTGTTTGTTTCAAAATGTCCCATACATCTGTTGTGGTAGCAGTATAAGGAAATTCTATATGATTACTGATAAGCTTATTTAGCTCTTGCTTTAGTGTTTCTCCACTTAGTCCATATGCACTTAAATAGTAGGTGCTATCTTGAGTTTTACCATAGTTACAAAATCCCAGAGTGAGCACTAAGACAATGATTCTAGTAGAAATACTAAGACAAACTTTTAAGCCCATTTAAGAGGTTTATAATTATTAATTGACCAAATGTAAGGATCAGCTGTCTAACACGCTTAAACTCCTTTAATTCAATTTGTAAAAGGTATAATTAACCTACTAACAATTCAGCAAGGTTAATGATGAGGTTTCTATTGAAATAAAGCTATTGGGAATAGGCTCAATGTATGTTTACTCTAATAGATTATTACAGCCATACTACAACAGCAGAATCGCCTATTAGCTTATTCACTTTTTGGCTGCTTTAAGCAACAGTTATTGATAATATTCAATTTGCCTTTCAGTGATAAAATACTCTCTAAAATGTTTTGTTTTCGTAAATATAGAATGAAAATGTCTTCTTTTAACCCAATTCTGCTTTTCGTCAAATTCATATTCGAAAACACTTTCGCTATATAATTTACCGTTGACTTTATATTTGGTTTGTTTTTTGATGTTCCCGAAATTATCGTATTCAAAAAATTTCTTAGAAGAATCTTTTTCGGAAATAGATAACGAAATTTCACAGGAAACGTTCCCGTATTGGTCATATTTATAAATTGTATATCCATTTAATAAAGGATGTTTATCATGAATATATTTACTTTTTGAAAGGTTCTTCTCAGAGTCATAAAAGAAAGTAAGCTCATGTTTAAGCTTTCCATTTTTACCGTAGGTCAATTCTTTGGTTTTGAGATTTAAATCGTCGTATTCGTAAATCCATTTTTCTTCAATTTCATCATTTTTTGAAAGTGACGTTTCAGAAATTACTTGGCCGTTCGCATTGTATTCTCGAATCAATTTATTAGACTTTCTGTATGCATGAAACATGCTTTTTTTGACCAGTTTATCTTCTTTGTAGCTAAATTTTATGGTATCTTTTACTCCATATTTATCATGAAATACTTGTTCAGTAATGTTTCCAACCTCATTAAACTGAAACTCACTAGGTTTAGATACCTGATAGTTGCGGATAATGTTCCCTTTTACTAAATTAAGCTGAAACTCACTAGGTTTAGGTTTTCTATAGTCGTACATAATGTTCCCTTTTACTAAATCACCGAATTTATCTTCGGCCCAATAATGTGTTTCTTTAATTGATTTCACATTTCCTTGTATTTTGAGTTCAGACAAATGGTTTTTGTGTTCAGATCCACAGGATATAAAAATTGTTATGGATAAAATGAGAAATAATTGTTTCATGTCTAATATTGTCTAAGGTCCCACAGCCATAAGTAGTAGGCCGTTCTTGGCAGTCTCTTCGGTTCTCAGCTTTATGTTATTAATTTTCAATCGTATCAAATTTAAACAAACTCCCTAATTTGCTTTTTGCGGATGTTGCCAATGTTTGCCTTTTCTTATATTCATTTGGTCTAGCATTTTTGCTATGCTGCCTCCATCCTATATTCAGAATACCGCTCTTTAAAATCATTGAATAGAATATCCGCTTTAGCTGCTATATCATTATCATAAGATGGAGATGGTAACTTTTCAAATAAATAATCTTCTATGACCTTTCTTACAGCCGATGCAGTTTGTGTTTTTTCAGACCAGTGATCAACATTAAATTCATTATTCTTGAGACGCTTAAGGAGCACTCTCGCAGCTTCCTTTACCTCAGCCTTTTCTTTATCCGTAATCTTTTTGTCACTTGTCAGCATGTCAAACACAGTTAATTCATCTTCTGCTAAATTTTCTGTTTTAGCTCTCATTGATTCCTCAGAAAGGTCACCTAATAGAACAACCAGTTCATCAAATATCTCTTTAATAGTTCTGTATTCTTTACCTCTATTATAATCATCTATAATTTGCTGATAACGTTCATAGAAATCTATGCGCAGTGGATTCTGGTCTAATAACCTGTCTAGTTTTTTAGCGACTTTATCTTTTAATGATTGCACAGCTACATTCTGGTTTCCCTTCACTTTTAAGAACTCTTCTTCTATCTTTTTGAAGTCAAGACTACTGATGTCAATTTTTTGTCCGTAGCCTTCAATCTTCTCTAACTCTAAGTTTAATGTTTCAATAGATTTATTTACAACATCCTGCACTTGCTTTACTATATGTGTAATATCTGCTTCCTCTATTTTAGCATTAATCATGGTGTACAATGCATTAATAGCATCCCTTTTTGGCTGGAACTTATAAATAGTTTGGTCTGGCATTAAAGCCTTATACTTCTTAAATAGTTCTCTAGCTAGTACTCCAAATTTAGCCTTGGTTTCATCCGTATTGCAAATGGCATTGTAACCTTCTTGAATGTGTTTTATTTTATGCAGGGTATCTTTTGAATCGATTATTTTAGACAAGCTAAATTTACATTCATCGTGCAAGAATTGTTCAGTTGTTTTTACTGCTTCTTCTAACTCCTCAACCAATTCTTCTAATGGTTTCACAGGAGCATCTTCACCCCCTACAGCATCTCCTTTGCTATCAGAATCTCCATAGATAGCTAACGCCTCTAAAAGTGCCTTATACGTCTCTATATAGTCTACAATAAGTCCGTTGTTCTTATCCTTATGCACCCGATTTGCTCTTGCAATGGTTTGCATGAGTGTATGCGATTTTAAAGGCTTATCAATATACATTGTAGACAAGCTCTTTACATCAAAACCTGTTATCCACATAGCACAAACAATGGCAAACCTAAAGGGATGGTCTTCATTTTTGAAGTCCTTCTCCAAGTCTGAGGTATTCATTTTAAGACGGTGAGGTTCTATATCCAGACCCCAAGCTTCAAACTTTTCTATTTCATTTTGCTCATGACTTACTACAACGCCAAGTTCAGTTTCTTTAGACCATTTCCATTCTCGTAGTCTTTTTAGTTTCTCCCGTTCGTCTGTAATTTTAGAAATTACTTTTTGTTGTTCTTCTAAATAAACTGTCCAAGCTTCTGTAATGTAATCATACATTCTAACAGCTGTCACTTTATCCATGGCTACATACATGGCTTTCCCTTTAAATCCTCTGGTATTGAAATGCTCCACCACATCTTTAGCAATCGCTCTTAATCTTTTTTCAGAAGTAAGAATTGGGTATTCTCTTTTGAATAGTTTTTTTAACTTGTCTTCCTGGTCATTATCCAATTCTTGCTGTTCTATCGCTTCACGAATCTGCTCAGTTATTTGTGGGTTATCTAACTTTAATTTCTCCCCTCTATTTTCATAATACAATGGAACGGTTGCACCATCTTCAATGGAACGTTTAAAGTCATATTTAGATACATAATCTCCAAATATCCGCTTTGTTAATTCATCGTCTTTAAATAGTGGTGTTCCAGTAAATCCAATAAAGGAAGCATTAGGCAACGCCTTTCTTAAATTCAAAGCCAAAGAACCTCCTTGTGTTCTGTGGGCCTCATCAGAAATAACAATAATATTGTCCCTGTCGGTTATCTTTTCTTCAAAGTTAAACTTGTGTATTATGGAGAATAGAAAGCGTTTATCGCTCTTTAAAAGCTCTTTTAGGTTTGCTCCACTAGATGCTCTTGCCGTTTTATCTTTTACCGCTCCAACACCTGCAAAGGTTCCGTATATCTGCTCGTCTAATTCGTTTCTATCGGTAACCAATAAAAAGGTATAACCCCCACCAAGTACTCTTAATATCTTCTGACATAAGAACACCATGGAGTAACTTTTACCTGAGCCTTGAGTATGCCAAAAGACTCCTAATTTCTGGGCATCTTCTACAGAGATAAGACCATCTTTAGCTTTTTTCTTTGTAGCTTGGAAATGTTCAATAGCTTTATTTACACCAATAAACTGATGGTTTCTGGCAACTAACTTTGAGACAGAGCCCACAGAGGTATCAAACAAAATGAAGTTTTCAAAAAGGTCTAATAATCTGCTTTTTTCACACGTTCCTTTAATGATGGTGTCTAAACTTACAATCCCCTCATCTTCTTCTGAAATACGCTTCCAGTCATGGAAATGCTCGTATTTAGAACTGATAGAGCCAATCTTACTTTCCATACCATTGCTTAGAATCACAAAGGCATTGCAATGAAACATTTTGGGTATGGTATTCTTATAGTCTTTTAGGTTCTTTTCATAAGCAGCACGAAGCTTTACATTGATGCCTTTTAGCTCAATGAATACCAACGGTAACCCATTTACAAAACCAACTACATCTGGACGTTTCTTTCGTTTAGATTTACCCTCCATCCAAAGTTGCTGAACGGCTATATAATTGTTGTTTTCAGGATTGTCAAAATCAAAGACCTTTATTTTTTTATTACGGACTATCTCTCCTTTTGCATCTTTATAATTAACAGGAATACCATCTTTTAAGAAGTTATATTTCTCAAAATTGATGTCTGCTAAATTCTTGGTAGCATCATTACTATTAATGGATTCATACGCCAAATCATAAGCTTGCTTGGGTAGGTTAGGATTTAGCTTTTTTATAGCTCCAATAAAGCGAGTTCTTAGAATAACATCTGCTTCACTATCTCTTCCTAAGGTACCATGTTCTCCAAAAGTTTCACCTTCATATACATTGGCACTTTCCCAGGTTAATTCCTGAAAAACATCCATACATGGTTGCTCTATTAATTGGTCTTCTGAATAGTCTTTGCTCATACTTCTATAGTGCTATTCATTAAACGTGGTAATAAGATATCACGTCCTGTTTTTAATTCGAGATTCATTTTGGCTAACTGATAAATCTGTTTAACAATTGGTTCTACAATCGAATCAAATTTTAGTAATAAATCCAAAGTAGGTGTAATTACTGGAAGGGTTTTAATCTTTTTTTGATTTATACCTGGTTGAGCTGCATTTGAATTAAGGTTTTGCATTTTTTCAAAATATAAATCTGAATGCAAAGTAAAATATAGATAGTATTGAAACTCTTCATTTGTTGCATGAATTAAAAATATATGCTCATTAATAGAACATTGTTCAAATGGAAAATTATCTTGAAATAATGTAGACCTTCCGATATAAGCACCGTCTTTATATATTAAAATATCTCTATCTTCTAATATTCCTTTCCTCATTTTTTCAAAGAAATCTGTCTTGACATATTTAGTTTTGCTAAAATCAAAATATCCAAGCCCTCTTACGCTTTCTGCTCCGACACTAGGTACTCCCTCTTTTAATGTTTTGTCAATTCCACCCTTTGGTCTGCTTCCGCTTTCTAGTTTTGTAATAATATCTCCTAAAGCTTTCTCTTCCCACTCTTCAGGAAGCCCAGTTTCTTCATTTATAGGTGTATTTTCCTGCCCTGGGAAACGCAAGTTTACAAACCACTCTTTATAGATGTTTTGTGCAGCTTGTTCTAATAATTTGATACGCTTTAGATTGTTTTGTAATAAATCATCATAGGAACTTAAAATATCGGCTATACGTTTTTGGGTTGGGATAGGTGGAAGTAAAAGCTTAAATTTAGGTATTGCTTTTCTGTTCCCACGAGGCATTTTTGTTCCATTAGCACCTGACATCATAAAATCAAAAAACTCATCTTTTGATAATTGGTAATATAGAAATTTTGGAATTAAATTTCTCTCATCTGATTTGAAAACAATAACGTCATTTGAACATCCGCCATCAAAATCTGCAAACCATATTTTTTTGAAATAGGGTCTTATGTTAGAGACGAGTACGTCATTTGTTTTGAAGGATGCTACAGTTTTTGATGTTGGAGGGTATGAAGAAACAATAATACCTCCTTTCTCAGGCAACATATTTTCTGTAGAAATATAATTAGTTTCAATTTCTGTTGTATTTATTTTCTCAGTTCTATATTTTGATACTTCTTTTAATTCTATTTCTTCCCAACTCATAAGCCTAATTCTTCTAAATTGGTTTGTATTTGGTCTGCCAGCACATTGGCATCTGCATTCAATTCTTTAAGCTCTTCCTTAATCTTACCCATTTCGGTTTCATAATCAAAATCGTGATCTATTTGGTCAACTATGCCCACATAACGCCCTGTTGTTAAACTATAATCATTATCAGCTATTTCAGCTCTGTTTGCTACTTTACACAGCCCTAACACATCAACATATACACCATCAGGAAAACGGCTTGTCAGCCATTCTAATTCGCTTTTATTATCATCAGTTTTATAGTCTTCAACTAACTTATTATAGTGCGTATTATCGCCTCTATATAAACCTACTATAGCGTATATATAATCTAAATGTGCTTGAGTGAAATCGTGAATTTTAGAAGAAACTTTTCTGTAAACATTTCTTAAGTCGAGCATTAAGACTTGGTCTTTCCGTACTTCATCTTTTTCTTTTGCTCTATCAAAAAACCATAAAGTACAAGGCAAGGTTACAGTATAAAAAAAGTTCGTTCCTATAGATACCATTACATCAACCGCTCCTGTATCTATAATTTCTTTACGTATTAGTTTTTCACTATGTCCTGCATCAGAACCAGAAGACGCCATTACAAAACCTGCTCTTCCTGTTTCATTTAAATAGCTATAGAAGTATTGTATCCATAAATAATTGGCATTGTCATTATTGGGTAATCCAAAAGGTAATCGAGCATCATTCTTAACACTGTCTTTGCTTTTATCTACACCATCTACATTAAACGGAGGGTTTGCCATTACATAGTCACACTTACCTACAAGCTCGTGTTTGTCGTCATAAAAAGTGTTTCCCTGAACAATATTTCCTTCTAAACCATGTACCGCCATATTCATTTTGGCTAGTTTGGTGTTGGTGTCTGTTTTTTCCTGTCCGTAAAATGTCACTTTATTAGATGCTTCAAAACCTTCTTCTTCTATAAAGTGAGCAGTTTGTACAAACATACCTGCACTACCTGCCGCAGGGTCAAACACAATACCGTGGTCTGGTTCAATAATGTTTACAATAGTCTTTACCAAAGATGGTGGCGTGAAAAATTCTCCACCTTCTTGTGCGCCATTCATGGCAAACTTGTTTAGGAAGTATTCGTATATCTGCCCAAAAGCATCACCAGGCATATCGTCTAGTGCCTCGTCGTTAAATATTCTGATTAATCTTTGCAGGAGGTCTTTTTCAAAAAGATTGTAACTCTTTGGTAATACCCCAAGCAAGTCTTCATACTCAGCCTCAATATTACGCATTGCTTCATTTAGGTATTCTCCTAAATCGCTCTTATCTGGTAAACCTACAATGGTATCCCATCTAGAGTTTTCTGGAAGGAAAATGGCTTTGGCATCTAAAAAGTCATTCTTGGAAATTTTCTTTATTCCACGAGTAGGATGCACGGGTAATGATTTTTCAATCTCTTCTTTGGCAATAACAAACCTATTATGAGCGTGCCTTAAAAATATAATCCCCAATACTGGGAAACTATATTCTGTTGCTGTAAGTTTACTATTGGCTCTTAGCTGGTCTGCTGCTTTCCATAATCGGCCTTCTAAAGCTTTGAGTTGTTCTCCTGTCATTTGATTCTCTATTTATTTTACTTTAATAGCCTAAACACGACAATACTAATGCATGTGTCGGTTTAATTAGCGTTTTACTTTATTGACTGCTAGAGGTGTTCTGATTCAATTACACACAATAGTAAGCATCAGCCTAATAGTAGTTATTATGTGCTTCCTTTAGCGCTATGCTATCCTCACTTTTCTCATCAATGTTATTTAATATGGTTGTATCGTGTTTAGATTTAATACTTGTTGACTTTTCCTTTGGCTCTTTAAATATATCAACTACAGTATTATATAATGGTATTAGTGCTGAAATGCCCCCCAAGATTATCATAAATACGATTACACCAACGACAAAGCGGTTGTTTTTAAGCTTCTTTAAAGTCACATCTAATAAGGTCGTACTTTCCTTCTTTTCTAATTTCCCAGAATCATATAGGTTTAATTCAGACTGGATGGCTTTTTGAAACTTATTGTTTAGCCCAATTAGCATTTCAAAATATTGATCCAAGTATTCAGAATTAATGATTTTCGGTTTTTGATCGATACAATAGAATCTGTAATTGGTTTCAACATTTTTATATTTACCTCCAGCAATAGAGTCAAAAATTGTTGTGTATTCATATTGCTCTAAATGCTTGTACTTCATAACGTTTTCCTTTGAGAAATATAATCTCTCACATTCATTTATCTCATTTTCAAATTTGTCAAGATTAGTTAGGTTCCAATGAGCAATGTCTTTTAGAACTTCCTTTTTCATTAACTCAGGTTCAAATAAATTCCAATCTGATATATGTTTCTTTAATTCCTGAAATAATGCAGTTTGAGCGAGGGAATTGGAGGTGTGTATTACTTGATTTATCTCAGAAACACATAACTGTAATAAATCGTCGAAATGCTTAATCTGAAATTCCAAATAATCCTTTCTGTTTGGATCTTGGCTTTCATAATATGAAGTAAATTCATATATCGTTAACGGATTTTGGAATTTCACTAATTCATTGACCGTCAAATTTTTTTGTACGAATTTGGGTTTCATTTTATAGATAGCGCATAACTTGTTTTGATGAAAAGTAATCTTACCATAAACCAACCAAATTATCTTGATATTCCAGGTTTTTCTTCATTTTTTAAAGATTGACAATGTGACCTCATATTTTACTTCAAAAGTTTAGATAGGTCAATATAATCAAGATAAGGTTCAAGTAGCTTATGGCTTTTAAATGACCTTAAATCAACTATTTCATTCTTATCATTGTCATAATTAACCTCAACAAAGAAGTCAGATATAGAATAGAGATTAGCAGAATTAGTTTTTGATTTTCTACTAACTATAAACTCCCCTTTATCCCAAAGCGTTTGAGCTTTCTCATCTGTGGATAACAGATTATATTCATAGAGGCCAATCATAGGTTAAAAGTAATAATTCATTTAGAAATTTTTATAAAATTTTTCAGGTGAATGTTTGGAAAGCTTGCCTTATCCTACTGACGTTCACGCCCCCCCTCCAAACCCCTGGGGGAAATACCCCCACCTATTGTTTAATTAAAATTTATAAGACATGGTAAAAGTTATAGGCTTCAAAGCCTTAGAAAATTCAGAAGGAGAAGAGTTTTTCGGACTTGTTCTTCAAGGTGGAATAGAAATGGTTCAATCAGATGATACTGGTAGATTCTATGCTACAGCAAAAAAATGCACAGTAGCCTCAACCTTTGATGGCAGTGTATGTGAGGGTTTAGTTGGTGAAAAAATCCCTGGATCTATCAAAAAGGTTTCTTGTGAGCCATATGATTACTCAATCGCCCAAACAGGTGAGGTTATTAGTTTAAGCCATAGATGGCAGTTTGTTCCAGAATCAGGACAAAAAGAGTCCGTACAAGAGGATCTAGAAACAGTTTATTAATCAATGGGGGAGCTTAGGCTCCTCTTTTATTTTACAATTATGGAAATTAGAAAATCAGAAAGAAAAAAGGCCAAAATAAAATTGGCCATACAGGGGCCATCAGGCTCGGGTAAAACTTACAGTGCTCTCAAAGTTGCATATGGATTATGTGGTAATTGGGATAAGATTACAGTTATTGATACTGAAAATCAAAGTGCCGATCTCTATTCACACTTAGGAGAATACAATGTTTTGCCACTAGATGCTCCTTATTCACCTACACGGTACATTGAAGCAATTAAAATGTGTGAGCAGGTAGGTAGCGAAGTAATAATTATTGACAGTACCAGCCAAGAATGGGAAGGTATTGGAGGTATACTGAATCAGCATTCGCTTATGGGTGGAAATTCCTTTACAAATTGGAATAAAATGACGCCGAAACACAATGCTTTTATCAATGCCGTTCTTAAGTCTCCTGCTCATGTAATCTTAACAGTAAGAACAAAGCAAGATTATGTTTTGAATGAGAAAAACGGAAAGTTCATTCCTCAGAAAGTAGGTATGAAAGGTATTACCAGAGAAGGCTTGGATTATGAAATGACCCTTGTTTTTGAAATCGACATGAAGCATTATGCAACAGCTACAAAGGATCGTACTGGTGTATTTACAGGTAAACCTGAATTTATGCTTGGTGAAAAAGTAGGTGCACGTATTCTAAAATGGTGTAATGAAGATCTAGGAAAAAGTAAACCTGAACCTCAACTAGAGGCAGCAGGATCGTTTGAACCTAATAAATTTCCAAATGGAACAAGTCATTGAAAAAGTAGATGCTAACACAGAGTTTCTTGAAGCAAATACAGTTAAAGTCTATAAAGAAGAGATTTCAGATAAACATATAATTCCTGTATTCTCAAAGTCCAATGAGCCATTAATTAGTCATTCGGATTTGATTGAAAGTGTTCAAGAGGCAGTATCTATTGCCCTACCTGCTTTAGCTTGTAATGAACCACAGATAAGAGTTTCACACCCTGTAAAAGGGAGAGTTCCTGAAGCTAGACACAAAAGAGCAGGTGAGTTGTTAGAGGGTGAAA
>Ga0209533_1002572_pt1 | contig 16451 bp, 22 predicted proteins | sample COG_04_FD_184748 | JGI IMG/M metagenome (GOLD analysis project Ga0209533, IMG submission 184748) | Pelagic Microbial community sample from North Sea - COGITO 998_met_04 (SPAdes) (version 2) | ecosystem: Environmental > Aquatic > Marine > Neritic zone/Coastal water | place: Helgoland, sampling...
TCCCTGAAAATCTACATCCGGCTGTTCCCGCACATAACGGAAGAAAAACAACAAGGCATTAAAACACTGGTTCTGGCCCGTCGGCGCCAACTCCTTCACCTCCGCCAAGTAAGTTAGAAAACGCACCACGTCTCCTGACTCCGAATCCATCGCTTCCTTCGGATGTAAGAACGCCTGAAAACGCCGCAACCAACCCATGTAAGCTTTCTCCGTCGTATACGCTAGGTGACGACGACGCAGCGCACTCCTCAACTTCGCCCCTGCAACATCGCGAGCCGCCAGCTCTTCAAAAAACCACTTTAACGCATCGCCCCACTGCGCCTTCTGCCAATCCTCTGGATCTGCGCACAAGACCGCATCTCGCCAAAAAATCTTTCCATTATCGCGGTTGGTCGGCTCCCCCAACTCCTTCTTCGCGCAATAACCAAAATACCACTTGAGCGTGATCCACCACGCCCGTCGCTCCTCCACACTCGCGCCCGAATATGCCTTCAAGTGAACTTTAACCCAGTCATGCATAAGTCGAATAACTACTACATGACCTCAAGCCATGTTTAGTAAGGTCAATATTCGACACCACTAGTAAGCCCAAAGAAGAGCTAAAGCAATCCTCAAACATCCACTCTGCCCTAAAATAAAAGAATAAACACAAAATAATAAAACCCAATTAAAAATACAATTGCCTAACGATCAAACTAAGCAATACTCCACAGATACACAAATAAATCACGACTTTTCACATGATAAAAGTCACGGATACTATACGTTAGGCAAGAGAAGAGAAATGACATGAGAACAAGATCCTTAACCATTTTGGTAGTATTTATCCTCGCAGGTCTCGGAAGCAGTTGCACAAAAGGCTGGCAGTTGGAGCATGGGAAGCCTGCCGCTCAGTTTCATGCGCATGACGTTGCGAGTAAAGGCAAGCCATTTATCGGGAAGATGATCACAGTTAAAGGGAAGGTGCTTCGGGTCCAAGATCGCGATGACGGCAACCATATTTACTTAGAGCACAACATTCACTGCCTCTTCCCAACTTGGCATTGGGGCGAAGATAATCTAAAGCCGGGCGATGAAATATATGTAGAAGGATTTCTGGAGAAATGCACCGAAGGTGACGTTCAACTCAACCCAGCCATAAAAAGAGATTCTAACGCCTCATTCACGCCAACAGAATAAACGCCGAACAAGTCAGTGGTGGCAACGGCCAGGGCCGTGCCACACTTCGGACGTTAGGTGAAGAAGGAGAACATAATGACGAAATATCAACTGGTTCAGTGTTTCACACTCTGGGCAGTCATCGGCTGTGTAAGTCTGGCCATTGGTGGTGAGAAAACGAAGAATCTAAAGCCGATGTCAGACTCGGATGGGCAATGGACTTTGCAATCTGATTACTCAGATGAGTTCAACCACCCAAAACTTGATCTGACTAAGTGGGACAACGATCCCAGAGACTGGGGCGTCTGGTCATGGGAGCCGGAAAACTCATGGACTGCGAATGGGAATCTCCACCTGAGGATGCAGTATAAGAAACACACGCGTGCCAGCAAAATTCTCTTCTACACATCTGGGATTATCAAGAGCAGGGCTGCACCAATCAAGTATGGCTACTTTGAAGCCCGACTAAAGGGGGCACCACGGTTCCCCGGAGTCTGTCCTGCCTTCTGGGTCTATCGAAGTTATAAAAATGACTCGTGGACTGAAATCGATTTCGTAGAGCTTACTGAAATATCCCACAAGGTTAGGCGCATTGACACAAATCTCCATGCGTTTCACCACCCCAAACTTTTCAATGGCGAAAGGAGGATGCCGGGCAATCATCACATTGAAAGAAGGCACTGGGATGCTCCTTGGGACCCACGTGAGGGCTTTCATGTCTATGGTTGTGAGTGGAACGAGCATCAGATAAATTGGTACATTGATGGCAAGCTTGTTAACCAAGCGGAAAACAAGTATTGGGACCGTCCTCTTGATGTCGTGATGTCATTTGGGGTTAGGGACCCATTGAAAAATAAACCTTCAGAGGAAGGGTTTCCTACAACCTTTCAGGTCGACTACATACGGGTGTGGAAGATGCTGTCACCTAACAAGCCGAATGCAGGCGACGGCAAATAGCCGCGCCTGATTCGCGACGTTCGCCCAAAAAGTGAAACGTGCTCTCAAGTGGAGCGGCAAAATTCTAGGCGCCTTGCTACTCGTGGCTGTTTTGGGGTTTGCGTGGATGGTTTACAGCTTCAACAAGGCGCTGGAGCCGATTGAATCGGTAAGCAAGTACGAAGAAGTGTTGGCGGATTGGAAAAGCGGACTGATCGATCATTTTCCTAGTTCGGTGCCTGCGAATGCTCGCAACGTAAAGTTTTCTTCGTGCCCAGCTTTTCTCCAGGGAGGTGGACACGTTCAGCTCAGGATGGAGCTTCCCGCAGCGGAAGTGAAGGTGCTCTACGATCACGCCACGAGGTCCGCCAAGCAGCATCAGGACGGAGGGAATTCTGTAACTCTCGTCAATGAGCGACGAGATGATGGATTATGGAGCACGCACCCGCACACTCTGGCGAAGGGCACATACGAGTTCCCAAGCGACTACCGGATTTTCATCTTTGATGCTGCGGGGTCAGGCGACTGGAACCACGGCAAGAGCATGGGGATGGTCGTCAGCCTGCAAGGGAATGAGGTTCTCTATTACGCCGAGTACTGGTAGAAACGAAATCGGCGAACAAGGCGTCGCTCGCTAACACCTGCCCCGCCGCGAGTTCAATTTTCCATGACCATTCACCCCTTGACCCGCAGTCGAAGCCTCGCCCTCGGGCAGGTGTCGGAGGATTTTGACGTTCGGCGAAAATTTATGAAAACACTGACATTCCAACTACTACTAGTATCCCTACTGATCACCACAGGGTGTACCCGTTCTGGTGACCAACCTTTCACCTACATAGCATCACGCGACGGAACATTTTCGCTGACTGTTCAAAGTACGGGCCAGAAAGTGGAAATAAAAACCGAGGACTATGAACTGACGGTTAATGGAGTTCCATATGGAAGAATCGATGATGGCGATGCGATCTTCGTAAAAAAAAGCAAAGTCTACAGAAACGATGTAAAGATATTGCCGACTGCTAAAACAGATCGATCTGTTGATCAAACTGCCGAACAAGGCGGTGGTGGACAACCGGCCACCCGCTGAGTAGTTGATTTTATGATCGTTTTTCCACAGCAACCCCCTTATCAACCCATGAAAACCTCTCCGAACACCTCACTCAAAAAGCAAATTCCTAGCAGTATGAAAAAAATACTTATTGTGGCCATGCTGGCTGTCGGCGCGATAGCTTACCCATTTTTGCTCTTGGGGGCTTTAGATATAAGTCTAGTTCAAACTATCCAAAAACAGATAGGCGGGCCTTGGGAGGAGTATTACGAGAACGGCCAGTTAGAGAAAAGTGGAGCGTACAAAAACGGCAGGCGGCACGGGCCTTGGAAATATTTTTACGAGGACGGGCAGTTAAGTCAAAAAGGCACCTACAAAAAAAGCAAACGAGACGGGCTTTGGGAATTTTATGGCAGCAGCGACCAGTTATGGCAAAAAGCAACTTTTAAAGACGGCAAGCAAGACGGGCTTTGGGAAACGTATCACGATAACGGGCAGTTACACTGGAAAATAACGTGCAAAGACGGTGAGAAAGACGGGCCTTGGGAAGAGTATTACCCGGACGGCCGGTTAAGCAGAAAGGGGCGTGAGCCTGAGAACAAGGCGAGCCTTTCGACATTTAAATAGTAGAACGGCCACCTTCCACTAGTATATCAACGCCGAACAAGACGTCGACCCTAACACCTCACCCTCCACGAGTCGCGGACGACGCTCACGAATAACCCTTTTAGATTTTCAACTGTTGCCTGGGCTACGGTTGTTCTTTACGTTAGGTAATAATAATGAATATCTTGTTTCCAAGAATTCAATGGCGGTTGCTTGCCGGAATGCTGGGTATCGCGGCTCTTGGTGCATTAGTTGCGGGTTCATACGGTATTATCCATGATCAGATCACTTATTCGATATCGGAGGAATATTTTACTAAGCTCAAGTTCGATCAATTTTATTATGCTGACTTCGGATTAGGACGCCGAGTGTTTGTTGCTGAGATAGGATTTCTAGCTACATGGTGGGTTGGTTTTATCGTAGCTTGGTTCTTGGCTCGTATGGCTGTTCCCGTGTGGCCGTTTAAGCTGGCGTTACACAGAAGTATTCTTGGGTGCGTGATTGTTTTCGTATGCTCCCTTTGTGCGGCTGGAATAGGCTACGGTTTAGGTGTTTTCCACAATGATGATTACTCTAACTGGTCTGTATATGAGGATTTAGGCATATCAGATATTCCTGCATTTGTGCGTGTTGCATACATTCATAACGCTGGCTATTTAGGAGCCCTGATTGGGTTGATTGTATCTGTGATGAGGATGCGTAACCAAAAAAGGACCGAACAAGTCGCTGCATCCGACTGTTAACCGTCCTCGACTTCACTGAGGGTTTACAGAAATCACCTTGCTCAGCCTGCTGCCTTGTCACACCAGCGGTTGAGCTATACGTTAGCAGATGAATATGAATACCACCGTAAATCCGAGTCCTCAGCTCCAATTTAGGCAATGCCATTGGATTCTTCGTGCTTATGTCGTATATGCGCTGCTTGCTTCAGTTTTGTATTTGAGCGGCTTTTTTGCCCGCGAACTGCAAGAGACAATCGTGCCGTTCACGGGTTGGGTAGGGCTTTCCTATTACATGTACACGCTGTACCATGCGAAAGTGGCCATGTTCACTCCGAACAGGAAGCCGGTCTATGGAGTTGCACTACTTCTTGGCTTTGCAATAGTCTTTGGGGGTCTGGAGGCGTATCAGCATCTCTGGGGATCCAAAGCAGGCCGAATTGATTATGGTAATCCGTACTTGATTTATCATCCTGCACGGCCTGCTATCACCGTTGCGCTACCTGCTTTCTGGCTCGCATTATTGATTTCGCGGTTTTCAACAGCTAAGGAATAATCATTCGAGTAGTTCGATAGGTTCAAGCTGCTAGTTTGTGTTTGAGGTTACTTGGTGATTTGAAGCCCAGGCACTTGCGAGGCCTTCCGTTGAGTTCGGCCTCAATGTCAGCGAGGCTAGCCTCGCTGACATTGAGAAAGTTTGTTCCCTTGGGAAAATATTGTCGGACAAGCCCGTTGAAGTTTTCGACGCCGCCTTTCTCCCATGAATGGTAAGGTCGGCAGAAGTATCCGGCAGCACCCAAAGCTTCGCTGACTTGCTGGTGACCTGCGAACTCCAGTCCGTTGTCGTAGGTGATTGTATGCACGCGCAATCCCTTCAAAGCCCTTATCATCGCAGCGGCAGTATCATCTGCATCCTTGCTGAGTAATTTAACCAATATGCCGATACGGCCCTTGCGCTCATATAAACTAAGCAGGTGTCCGCCTCCACGGCAGCCTGCAATCAGATCCACTTCCCAGTCGCCATATCGAAGTCGGCGCTCAACCACGATGGGGCGCTCTTCAATGTCAACGCGACCTGAGAGCTTATGTCGATTGGCCTTGTTGCGATGACGGTAGCGTCGCTTCCCATTTATACGCAGGTTCAAGTGCAAGTCCCCTCCAGCACGCTTGTCCGCTTCGACGTAGTTGTAGATACTCGTTCGAGACGGACCAGTGCCTTGCTCCAGGCGAAGGGCACCACTGATCTGCTCCGGGCTGTGTTTGCGCTTCAGTCGTGAACATACCTCAGCCTCGACTTCTGCGCTAATCACGCGCTCACGTGCTCTTTTGGAGCATTGCCGCTCCAATGCCTTCTCGTTCGCCTGCTTCGGGCGATAACCTCGCTTTCCGCAGTTGCGAGACAGCTCCTTGCTAATTGCTGACTGCGAAAAGCCCAAAGCATGAGCGATCTCGCTCTGTTTGTTTCCGGCTTTACGCATACGATAGATAATGTGACGATCCTCCTCGCGGAGGCGACGGTAGTTTCTTTTTAGCATTTTGGTTGTGGTAAACCGCAATGCTTGAACGCTCTGTCGAACTCCGCACTATTTTATTCCCTAGATGTTGGCATCCACCTTTCTCCCTCTATGAAAAGATGGATTAAAAACTGCTAACAAGTCAGCGCACACCAACCCGCTACCCGCTGAGTAGTTGATTTTTATGATCTTTTTAATCCTTAACCCCTTCGTTGAAGATCGCCCCCGGTAGCGGGTGGGTGGCCTTTACGTTATCGGAAAATGAGCCAGTACACTCCCACCGTCACCGAAGAGGACGTCGAGCGGCTGCTAAAAAGAGACTATCTCCGCGAGACACACGATGAAATCAGATCCCTTTTCATCTCTGTCACAATACGTGAGCGACTTCGCGTTATTGCGGCGTGCTTGAAGAATGCTGGCGGAGATGTAGAGCATTTTAAAGCACAGCTTTCTACCGCGAACGGGTATTGGCGAGAGACGATCTCTGAAGCTGAATATCCAAGGGTGAAAAGAGCCAGTCAGTATACAGAAACCGAAATCCACGACAAGCAAAGGGAGCAGTATCTCAGCTGGTTCGAGCGATAAAAAATCGATAACAAGGCGTCGCTACCAACCCGCTGCCGCTGTGGACTCGAAATCTCAATGACAACTACAACGTTTAACCCTGCGATCAAAGCGCGCCGCACACAGCGGGTGGCAGGACTTTGACGTTCTACCTTGAAAGACACTGCATGGTGAACATTGCTCTCAATCAAATAGTTACTACATTCTCGACTATGCGCTTACTCATTGTCCCATTACTAATAGCATCCATGCTCATTGGCTCCCTTTCATGCTCAACGGCTATTCCCACCCATGAAATAAAGCGCCTGAACAAATTAGAATCTGCATTAGCCCCCTATATATTACCACCCAAGTTTGATGAAGAGCGTGTCAAACACTTCAACTTAAGGAATGAGCGTATTAGCAAGCTGGCAGAGATTTTAGAACCACACGACATCAAGTTGCAGGTTTCGGAACATGCCCTGCAACAATCATTTCCTATTAATGGTCTGTCTGGTTTTACTATCCAGCGAACAGTTGATGAGAGCGTTCGTAATATCGATGGATGCTGGCTCTATGATGATAAGACTGTTTTTGTGGCTATGGACCCCAGTGAATTTGACCAAGCACTTCAAAAAAAGTACGAGCACAAATTGGCTTTCATCTTATTGATCAATCAACAAAGGTGGCAAATAGGTCAAATAGAAATGGGAGTCGCGAGGTTGCCTATGAAAGTATTGACCTTCATTCGATTTGGAGGGCTTACAGAAAATCTCAAACTCGATAATATTTCCTGGCAGGATACTCCCCTGAAAGAAATATTCAGCGACCTAGAAAGTGCAGTCCGAAAAGAACTGAATAAGATTGCCAAGAATTCTGAAAAAGAGTTTGTCGACAATTTTGAGATAACACTCCTTCTTGACGAGAATGAAACCTATGATCAAAAGAGAAGTTACCAGTTTAAAAACAGATCGCTTGAATCAATAATTTCTACCATATGTGAAGAAAACCAACTACACTTCTCTGGCCATTCCGCTACGGACGAGCAATTTTACATCGTTCCCATGCACCCAAGTATTTTGATTGGCCTAGGTTCCCACATCAATTGAGGGTATCGCAGACGGATTCAGTAAGCAGATAGAGTATTCGAGAAATTGAAGCGGCGATCTTGGCTAATGCAAGCAGCCTTGGTAGAACAAACGGATGCAGCAAACATTCTTCCGTTCGTTCCTCACTCCATTACGTGGCTGATCCTGGACGTTCGGTGAAGACAATTTATCCGCAATTCATATACCGTTCATAGAACCTCCACACTCGCGCACAACTCTATCCGCATGACCAAAGCGAAATCACAATTTAGAATAAGCACGATTGCATTGGTAATCCTCCTTCCCATCTTTGCTGTTGCCTCTTGGCTTGGACGAGGACTTTACGACAGACTATACCTACTAGATGGCCAAGTCGTCATCGTGAATGCGACTGGCGAAGACCATGCGGTGAGATTCACATTTCCAACCGATGAAGAGATGGAGGTCGATCTGAAGGCTGGAGCTTCTTCACGATCGATGATTGGCGACACAGGTGAAGGTGCAATTGCGGTCACGATCGACGGAAATTGTAGAGAAGAGGTGGGCTACGTAACGTCAATGAACGGAATGATTATTCTCACCATTGACGAAGATCGCGTGATCTTCTCTCAGGTCTCCCTGTAGCAACTACACCGAACAAGGCGTGGCTACCAACAGGCTGCCCGCTGCGAGTCGAGAGCGTCATGCAAATCCAACCATCAACCATGAAATCAGAGCGCGCCTTCGGGCAGCCTGCGGCAGCACTCTGACGTTCGACAAAATATTTCCAGACGGAAAACCAACCCTACATTGGATATGGATTGTGGGATGGTAGGATTCACAAAGGCTTGAAGAGCGAAACAAAAAGAGCGAACCAGCCAGAGGTGGTAACTCCATAGGCGCGCCACTCTTCTACGATGGCAGAAAAAATGAATTGAATCGCCGAGACCGAACAGCCATTCTAGCGGCATGAAAATTAAGGCCATTATACACGAAGCGGAAGAAGGAGGCTTTTGGGCAGAGGTTCCGGCGCTGCCCGGCTGCTCTACGCAAGGCGATACAATGGAGGAGCTTACAGAAAACCTGAAAGAAGCGATCGCGCTGTGGTTGGACGTGGGTGAAGACGGAATCGAGCCTCAGAGCACGGATCGAATTCTGGAAGTAGCCGTATGAAGCAGATCTCGGGAAAGGATTTCTGCAAGTTGCTGGAGGCTCACGGGTGGGAGCTTAAGCGCATTAGTGGCAGTCATCACATATTCGTCAAAGAAGGAAACAGAGAACGAATTGTAGTTCCCGTCCATGCCAACAAACCGCTGAAGTTGGGGCTCCTAAAGGCGCAAATGAAAATCGCTGACATTCAAGAAAGCGAACTGTAATGCCATCCAGTCGCAGCTATCAACTCCTTTCGCGCTGCGCGCTTCAGTCGCGATAGTGCTCTACGTTCGCTGAAAAAATGAGTAAAATAAGATTCGAATACCACCTTGCATCTCGAAACGCACGCTTGAGCGGGGCTTTACTTGATGGCGTCATCTCAGCGATAATCGTTGTCCCTATATTCTTCTTCATGGGAGCATTCTGATGAAGAAAACCGAAAAAAGAAAAATCAGTGTCCATCAGTGGTTTCAAACCGGATTAAGGGAAGAGAAAGCACTTGCTGAATTCGGGGCCAATGGACATTCTGAAAGCTATATCCAGTCGACGCAGACAACCCATTTAACCCGCCCGTAAAACTCTAAAAAGCAACTGGACGACTGAGCCTTCAGGCTGGTTGTCTGGTCTCTACGTTATGTAGAAGAAATAAAAAAAGGAAAAATGAAGAACCACGGATGAACACTGATTCACACGGATTAAGGAAGGAAAAAAAGCAAATCCATCCGTGTCCATCTGTGTGAATCCGTGGTAAAAAAAGGGGAAGCCGAGGGGGTCATTCCGTAAATCGTGCTTTCCCGGCGACTCTCATCAACGCGACAACGCGCAACCCAAAAACTTATTGGTACATATTTTTACGGTGCCCGACTTCGAGCACCAAAACGACGAATACCTCACCCTGCAGCTGGCAGAGTATCCGGTAATCGCCACTCCGGTAACGCCAGATGTTGTTCAGTTCGCCTTTGAGCTGCTTGCCCCACTGACGGGGATCGTGAGTCCCGGCAATGCGTTCATCGAGGTAGGCGAGGATCTGGGCGGCAGCCTGCTTATCCAGCTTTTTAAGCTGCTTCAGGGCACGTTCCGAAACTTTATAGTCCCAACTCACGTTTCGCCTCGTCTGCGCTGTAAAGCTGGCCCGGGTTCTGGAGCGTCTCGACGGCCAGATAGTAATCTTCCATGTCCTCAAGGTGTTCCAGGATCGCTTCCCGTGCATAGTAAGTCTTGGTGCGCCCGGTCTTCTTGGCGAGCTGCTCCAGACGGCTCTCGACTTCCTGATCTAAACGAATCGCTAGCATGTTTACAAATATTGCACTGTAATACGTGTATAGCAAGTCTGTTTTTTCGTAGCACTGGACAGTCAACGGCATGCACTGGCTCTAAAAACCTAAGGCTATTATAGACACAGGCTATTTATGTTGTTTACTCACTGAGCGTGCTCACTCCTGAGCACGTAATGGACTGCCTAAGATGGACGGGCGTGTCCACACTCGCTATGTCATTCCCATTTGAGGAAGCGGAAATAGACGCTTGCCGGATGTTCCGGTGGGACGCCGAGATGAGGTCAGTGCCTAAACTGCCCAGTTCTGATGAGGTCTTACGATTTCTCCACCCGCGCCTTGATCCGCTTCTCGGCTTCGAGGAGGATGGCTTCACAACCGGCAAATTTATGGTCGTCGAGACAGAGGCGCTTCTGTTTACCGGCGACTTCGTAGATGGCGTAGGCGATGCCCTTGTTTTTCCATTTTTTGCGGTCGGTGGCGACGATGGAGTCGAGCTCGACCCGCTCGCCTGAGGCGCCGATCACGATCTCGCCCTCCGCCCGTACACTGCGGGTGTGGTTCCAGCCGATCCAGGCGAGAAAGCCCAGAGAACCCCCCATCATGACCCAGCCGATCACCCGTTGCTCGCCGATGGCACTGTCGGTGCGCTCTTTGGGGACTTTACTCTTGTAGCCCTGCTCGCGCGCGTGGCGCTGCCAAGCGATCTGCACGGATGAGCTCTCGGTATCCGCCGCTTTGCCTGCTTCAACCAATCCGTCGAGAATCTCGTTGTATTCATCAAAGCGCTTGTCTTCGTTCGGCCAGAAGTAGTAGCCGTCGCTGAGGAACCACGCGGCGATGCCAAAAATCATGAAAAACATGAACAGCATGCGTTTACGCCATTCCGTTGAGATGCGGGCATTCACTTCCATAGCGATATGACTGTACAATTCTCATCCAGAGACAACCCTTGAGTTGCATTGGCACTATGATCGTAGCTCACATTTGAAATGTAGAGCTAAAGTCATCCTTTTTCCTACCATGGGCACTTCCTGGCATCATCATGTATCCCAACTGGATGGGGCCGACCGAAAACACCTAGACCAAAGCCGAGATGATGGAAGACTGAAGATAGCCCAATGTTGACAAGACGCATGGAATAACTTTTGTTATAACTATGCCCATCGAAACCAAAATCCGTAAAATTGGTAACTCCTACGGAATCGTTCTCTCCAAGGAAGCGCTTCACACCCTCAAAGTGGAAGAGGGTGCTACTGTGTATTTGACCGAAGCGCCCAACAACACGCTCAACATCAATCCCGAGCGACCGGGCTTTAATGAAAAGATGCGTATGGCCGAAGACCTTATGCGCCGCTATAGAAATACCTACAGGGAATTGGCGAAGTGAGCGAACCGGAATGGATCACCCAAGAAGAGTGCCTCGCTTTCCACTCCATGCTCATCGCCAACTTCGGCGGAGCCGATGGCGCTAGGGATGAAAGCAAACTCATAGCGGCTCTCGAACGGCCGAAGAACCAATTTCATTACGAGTCGGCAAAAATACTTCAGCTCGCTGCGACCTATGCTTCAGGCATTATAAAGAGCCATCCTTTTCTCGACGGCAACAAACGCACGGGACTGATGGCCTGCCAAATGTTTGTGGAATGCAATGGCTTCCGTTTCGAAGCCTCGGAAGAAGAAGCAGCTCTGCAGATCCTTGCACTCGCTGACAGCCGCTTAAGCGACGAAGCACTCGCTGCATGGCTCGAAGCGAACTGCTCCCGAAAATTTTAGCGACTGTCCAAGCACGATTTGGGCATCCTTCGCATAAAGCACAAAAATCGAAACACAGTCCAAGGTCCGGCAGTCAGAGACCAAACTAGGGGTGCTCAGTCGACCAAGGCTGTAGGCTTCACGCCTCAAAACTTATTGAACATCGCAGATACACGGGCACGAAAATGAACTCCGGACGGCTGCTAGAACTGCGCAATTATGCAAAATCTATCAAAATTATACAATTTTAGACCCTCCCCATATCCGCTATATATTGAGCACTTATTGTCACGCATTCTGCTCATGGCGATAATTCATAGATGCCTCCCAATCCGCCCTTGCCTAAGTCGGTTGGATAAATTTGCTCTAGAACTTCATTCAACGAACACAAACTATGTCAGAAGCAACTTCCGAAATCGGCCTCATCGGCCTCGCAGTCATGGGCCAAAACTTAGCCCTCAATGTCGCCGACCACGGCTTTAAAATTTCCGTCTACAACCGGACGACTTCCAAAATGGAAGAATTCGTCGCAGCTCATCCGAACACACCCGGCGGACTCGTGGGCCAAGCAGAGTTGAAAGACTTCGTCGCCTCGCTCAAGCGCCCGCGTAAAATCATCATCCTCGTGCAAGCAGGCGGGGCCACTGACAAAGTGATCGAAAGCCTTGTTCCGCTCCTTGAAGAGGGCGACATCATCATCGACGGAGGCAACGCCAAGTGGGACGACACCATCCGCCGCGAGAAAGAACTCACTGCTAGGGGACTGCGCTTCATTGGTTCCGGCGTGTCTGGTGGTGAAGAAGGTGCCCGCTTCGGCCCCTCACTCATGCCTGGTGGTTCGCCCGAGGCTTGGACACATCTTGAACCGATCTGGAAAGCAATCGCCGCCAAGGTCGACCCCGAGACGGGCAAGCCGCTTGAAGGTGCCGAGCCGGGAAAACCGGTCGAAGGTGGCTTCAGCTGCACGGCCTATATCGGCCCTGACGGCGCTGGTCACTATGTCAAGATGGTGCACAATGGTATTGAATATGGCGACATGCAGATGATCTGCGAAGCCTACGATCTCATGCAAAACGTGCTCGGCCTGACACCAGCCGAGATGGGCGAGATCTTCGCCGAGTGGAATAAGGGCGACCTAGACTCCTTCCTGATCGAAATTACGGCCGACATTCTCAAACAAGTCGACCCCGTCACAGGCAAACCCTTCGTCGATATCGTCCTCGACACCGCTGGCCAAAAGGGCACGGGTAAATGGACCTCAGTCAACGCACTCGACATGGGCACACCCGCACCTACTGTGGCCGAAGCCGTTTTCGCTCGTTGTCTCTCTGCGGTTAAAGACGAACGCGTCGCCGCCGAGAATATTCTCAAAGGCCCAGACGCCCCCGCCTACACTGGCGACAAAGTTGAAATGGTCGAAGCCATCCGGGAAGCTCTCTATGCGTCCAAAATCTGCTCCTACGCCCAAGGCTTCCAACTCATGGCATACGCACAGGAGGAATACGGCTGGAAACTAAATTTCGGCGAGATCGCTCAGATATTCCGTGGCGGCTGCATTATCCGCGCCGCCTTCCTGCAGAAGATTACTGAAGCCTTTGAGCGCAATCCTGATCTGGCCAACCTTCTGCTCGATCCTTACTTCTCTGAAGCGATCCACAAGGCACAAACCAGCTGGCGCAAAGTCGTCGCACTGGCCGCTACACACGGCGTTTCCATCCCGACCTTTAGCTCCGCACTCTCTTACTTTGACGGCTACCGTTGCTCTCGCCTACCGCAAAATCTCCTGCAAGCTCAGCGCGACTACTTCGGTGCCCACACTTACGAGCGAACCGACGAGCCACGTGGCAAGTTCTACCATATCGACTGGCCGAAAGCAGATCGCCCACAGTTGGAAATGTAGTTTGTTCAAAAACCGGATACAGCATCCGCCATTTTTATTCCAAAAGCCGTCCGGACTATCGGGCGGCTTTTTCTTGGTGCAATGCGCTCAAAAACGTAGCAGTCAGACCGCCGACTTGCCGAAATAAGCGAGTAACCACATTTCCTTCCAAAGACGGTAACTGCCATCCGCAGTCAATTTGCCTTCCTCTTCCTGACATGGACGGGGAACAAGAAAACCTGTTTCAGTATTGAGACGTTCTAGGATCCGTTGTTGCTCGTTCATTTCCTCCAGCGCACTATCATCGATCACAACAGGCTCTGCGGATAATTCCAATACGCGCTTATGATGGAGACATAGGAGCCGTTGGAGTGAGCCGATCAACGGCCGGCGACATATGTTCCAAGTCGCTGGATAATAGCCGCCATAGGGAAGAAATAAATTATCCGTAATGATACGTTCATCACCTTTAGTGCGAGTGCTTACTGTATAACAAGCTGTCGCGCCGCCTTTACGCTTCGGAAGAAAGAGTATCTGGATCCGGGTCAGACCATCCGCGCTTTCATAAACAGAAGCGCGCAAGTAAGTGTCTTCAAAAAGTTCGGCTTTGAGTGGCTTGAGGCGGCGATATTTTTCCGCACGTAGCCAGTCTTTCAGGACGATGAAGCGTTCGTCGGCTGGCCATTCGTCACCGTCTTCATTCTCGTAGAACTCAGGGAAAAGCGGGAGTTCGCTTCGGCTCAGAGCTTTGATTGCAATCCAGTTGTAGCCGGTTTCAAGGACGAACCACAATGCGAAGCCGGAAATGAAATGCACCCAATCCGGCCTATAGGAAAGTTCGAAAACCTTGAGAAAATAGCTAAACAGCGCGGCAAAGAGAAACCAACGCAACCAACGACCAATTAGCGTGAATATGGGAATATTAAAACGTCCAGCGGTCAGCGGCAGGAGCACCGTCAACACGGCAACCGCGAACATAATATATTGGACTGTGGTGGCTTCGAGCATCATCGTTTGGTGGCCGAAACTCTTTAGTTTTGGATTGCAGCCACCTCAGGTCGAGTCGGCTAATAGCTCACGCTCTCGGGAGAGGGGCACGTATTAATTCAACCGAAGTGGCATGATGACACAGATAAAGTTATCCAGTGTCTTGAAGAGGCCGGGGCTGAGTTCATCTTTGAACTCGAAGAAAACCTCATCCTTAGTCAAGGCCTTCAGCGGTTCCATTAGGAATTGAGGGTTAAAGGCGACCTGCACCTCGGGACCGTCGTAAGCGATGGCCATAGACTCATGAGACTCGCCATACTCTGTCGATTGACCGGAAATTTCGAGGAGGTTTTTACTGACCTTAAGTTTGACCGAATTGCTCTTGTCGGAAGTAACCAAGGCAGCACGATGCACGCACTCAAGCATGAGCTCACGCTCGATTTTGACACGGTGCTCGGTCTCCTTCGGGATGACTTGGCGGTAGTTCGGATAGTTGCCCTCTACGATTTTGGAGACGAGGTAAAGGTGGTCGACCAAACCCGAATCGCCGGCTTCATCAATATCGACCTCGAATGCAGCCTGACGGTCATTAAAGGCAACTTTCACCTTTTCGCCTTTGCCCATAAGACGCTCCAGCTCACTGACAGTCTTAGCCGGAAGGATGAGGCTGCCAGCGTTGTCTTCGCTCACTTCGAGCTCCAGAGCAGTCAAACCGAGGCGACGACCATCGGTCGCGACCAGTGTCAGTTTCTCGTCGGCAAAATTGAAATAGACGCCGTTGAGGATATAACGGTTTTCGTCAGTCGATTGTGCATAAGACACGCTCTTGAGCATGTTGACAATCTCGTCCTGAGACAGTTCGAAGACCTTACGGTTTTCAAAGGTAGGCAGAGGAGGAAATTCCTCGGCACTGATGCCCATAATCTTGAAAAGTGAACCACCCGATGTGATCTTGGCTTGGTTATTATCACTCGTCTCCAGGAAGACTTCGGGATTCGGGAGCTCACGGACAATGGTTGCTAGCTTGCGGACCGGAAGGGTGATGCTGCCGCCGTCGGTGACGTCAGCCTTAATCCGGCAGCGGATGCCGAGATCAAGGTTCGTGGTGGTCAACGAAATATGTCCCTCCTGGGCTTCGATCAGCACGTTGCTGAGAATGGGCATGGTGGAACGGGTTGCCACAACGTTGAGGACTTGTTGGAGACCGTTGCTAAAGTGATCCTTGTTGATCTTGAACTTCATGGTAGAGAATTTGGCGTGTTTTCGGACTTACTGGCAATGCTTATATAAGAGTTCTTTTTATATATATAAATCTCTTAGTAACAGTAAGGTAGGTGATTAAGTAGAAGAATGCATCAAGTATATGGCTGCAAGTTATTTACGAGATATTTTATTTGTTTAAAACAAGGTGAAGTAATTTGGAGCTTAGTGAACAATGGGGATAAGTTTTTTCAAACACACAGACTTTTCATATCTATTCGCAACTTATTCACCACTATTTTTGAGTCGTTTTTTAGCTCGGTAAATCCGGATCAGATGGCGAATCGGCCCATAAGCGATGTAAGAGAGGAAAAGCAGGGCAAAGGCCAGTTCTTTGATTATGAAGATGATGGCCAATCCGAAGATGAGGTAAATAAAGGTGCGGAAGCGTGTGCTTGTCTGCCAGTCAATGTCTTTGAAACTGGGATAGGGAATGTTGCTGACCATGAGGCCCGCGATGGCAAGCATCAGTGGCGGCAGGAGGATTGCGAGGACTCGCAGATCGAGACTGTTGAGCACCAGCACAAGCGAAGCGATCATTCCGGCGGCGGCT
>Ga0209533_1002573_pt1 | contig 16445 bp, 13 predicted proteins | sample COG_04_FD_184748 | JGI IMG/M metagenome (GOLD analysis project Ga0209533, IMG submission 184748) | Pelagic Microbial community sample from North Sea - COGITO 998_met_04 (SPAdes) (version 2) | ecosystem: Environmental > Aquatic > Marine > Neritic zone/Coastal water | place: Helgoland, sampling...
TTTGACTAGAGACCTTGGTCACAGCCAAAACGGGCCTATTGCTGGATCCTTACTTTTCAGCGACGAAGGTTAAATGGCTGTTGGATAATGTGGCTGGGGCCCGGGTTCGTGCCGAACGTGGTGAGCTCGCCTTTGGTACGATCGATTCGTTTCTGCTCTGGCGTTTGACGGGTGGTCAGTCCCACAAGACTGATGCGACCAATGCGTCTCGAACGATGCTATTCAACATCCACGATCAGACTTGGGATGCAGAGTTGCTGGCCGAGTTAGATATTCCTGCAGCACTATTGCCACAGGTTGAGGATAGCGCCGCAGATTTCGGGATGACTCAGGCGAGTCTGTTCGGTGCCGCGATTCCCATCGCTGGCATGGCGGGCGATCAGCAAGCGGCCTTGATTGGGCAGTGCTGCTTCGAAGATGGCATGACCAAGAGTACTTATGGCACTGGGTGCTTTGTCATCATGAATACGGGCAGTCTGGCAGTGAAATCCACCAGTAAGTTGCTCACAACCGTCGCTTACCGACTCAATGGTCGGGTTACCTATGGGCTTGAAGGCAGTATTTTCATTGCGGGTGCGGCGGTTCAATGGCTGCGTGACGGTCTTGGCCTGATCAAACATGCGGCTGAGACCGAGGCGATCGCAACGGCTCACCCGGATGCGCGTGGGGTTTATCTGGTGCCTGCCTTCACGGGGCTGGGGGCTCCTTATTGGGATGCGAATGCTCGGGGGGCGATACTCGGCTTAACGCGGGATACAGGGATTGCGGATATTGTGACTGCAACCCTGCAGTCGGTGTGTTACCAAACCCGTGACTTAATGGACGCCATGGCGGGTGACGGTGTCAAGCCAACGGCCTTGCGAGTCGATGGGGGCATGGTCGCCAATGACTGGATCGCCCAATCTCTAGCGGATTTGGTTCGCATTCCCGTGGTCCGTCCGCGAGTCACCGAAACCACCGCCCTGGGTGCGGCTTACCTCGCTGGCTTGCAGGCAGGCGTGTTTGCGTCGACCTCGGTCTTGGCCACGCAATGGCGGCAGGAGCAAGAGTTTGTGCCGCAGATGCCTGAAGCCCAGAGTATAGCGTTATACGAAGGCTGGCAGGCGGCGGTGGCAAGAGTGCGAAGCGTTTGAGCTTGAAGCACCACCTTAGCGCCGGCCCTGCGTCACTGGGGTTGCACTCACAAGTTGGTTACAAAGTCCCGCAAACAGGCCCTGAAATACAGGGCTTCGGCTTGCAACATAGGGCGCAGATAGCAGAGCTTGAAGAGCTCAATGCGATAGTTAGCGCAGCTGCTGTAGGGTAAAGAACTCGGCTGCGCCGGCTGAGAGATGTTCAGCGGCAGAAATACAGTGCAGGTTGGTCCGCATGCCGTTGATCGGGCCTATCGGGCATTACAGTTGATTGTTGGCTATTAGCCCAAGCAGTGTTTGGTAGCATCAGCTGGTTAGTCATGCATAGGGATTAGTGCAAGAAGAGCTATGGATAAGCGAAGCAGCTCGCGATATGAGATTTTGCTCGACGCGCTTGTGCACCCAAAGACTGGGCGCACATGGCGATGCGCTATCCAAGACTTTTGTGCCAATGGCATGCTGTTAGTGGAACCGCGGGCTGGCGAGCGAAGTGGCGTAAGTCCAGGCATCGAAGCCGGTGTGGTCGTCGGTATCCACTTTGCTATCCCAGGCAAGACTAAAGATCTGCATTTCCGCCTTGAGGGCTGCATCGTTCGAGTCATGGACACGGGTGTTGGTATCAAGTTTGAGGGTGGGTTGAGCGAGGATGTCTTGACGGGTCTGATGGAGCACGCGAGCAGTCAGGTCAAAGCGCTAATAGCCCCGAACCCAAGCCTCACTAATCACGCAGAAAGCCCGCAGCCTGCGACCAAGCCTGCCGGCGCTGCCGTGTCCAGGAGCGCCGCAATGGCGCAACGGCAATCAGCCCCAGGCAGTTCATCGACAGTAGCGCGGCCCGCAAATATACCTGAGGCCGCTAGACTTAATGGTGAGCAGAAGACCCGTGCTACAGACGGCCAGCAGAGTTCTGCTGCGAAGATCCCAAGTCTGGCAGTTCGACCGCCTGGTGCCATCACCGAAGCCGAGTCCAGGCAGCTGGTTTTGGCAATTCGCCGGGTGATGGCAAAAGTACTACCAAAAATGCATTCGGCTTTCTTTGCCTATATGGATGAAGGCTTACTTATCATGGCTCGTGATGCGAAGTCGAATACATTGCAGGCTGAATATTTTGAAGCCATGTCGATTCTTGAAAAAGCCAAGGAAGGTGTCGGCGAGGCTTTCATTCATGCTGTTCTTGATCAGTTTGATAATCCCCGTCGCCTAAAAGACTTGAGAGAAGAACGCAATCAGACTGATTTAGCGCGTAAGCGGAGTCAGGCTTCGAACACCAAACTGTCGCTGGTAGATACGGATGACTTCGAGGATTGGTTGGCGATAGCGAATATCATTTCCCGCAGCGAGCGGGCTTATGGAAATTACCTGCAAGAATTTCGAGCCCGACTTGGCATGGTGGTGGCGTCCTGGGGTCATAAGGAGGCCATCCCTTTGGGCTGCACGACGGTTTGTCATGCTTTTGATCAGGCCATTCAGCCTCTGGAATTGAATAAAGAAATCAGGCAAAAGGTCTATGTGGGCTTTGAGGCAAAGGTCGTACCCTGGTTGAAACCGCTGTATTTGGAGGTAAGCAAAATTTTGGCAGACAGTCAGCTATTTCTTAATATCGATGAGGTTATGCCTGCATTACCTGCTGTCAAAGTCAGCGTCGCGGCAGAGTCTCCCAGCGAGACTAAGTCCATGCCGTCACCAGGCCGAGATGAGCCAGCTGAAGCGCAAAGCAAGCCCCTCGAGGCGGGGTTAGTGAGCGGGCAGCAAGGGGCATCTGTGGCGCGTCCGCCTTCGACTGCGCAAACGGGCAGTTTGGATGTGTCTGTAGCTCATGAGGTGCGTGCTGATCTTGAGGCGCTGCGCAGTGAAATTCGAAGCCAGCGCGAGCAGATAACCGTCGACCCCAATGTTGCGGCGGCTGCACAAGATCGGCGGGTCGCCGGTGAGCGCCGGCAAGAACATCGTTCCGAAGACAGTCGGGCCTTGGGTGATATTTATCAGGCGATGCGGAGTTTGGTCAATGCCCCGACACCAGCTGAGGATGTGGCCGTTGACAATGCTGAGAGCGGCGAGGACGAAGTCGGCAAGGAGGAAATACAACAGCTGTTACGTTCGCTGAAACCCACAGGTCAACCTGGTTTGAGAATGAATATACGGCAACAATTGCTGGCAACGGTCGCCGCTGCGGGCAGAGAACGCCGTTTGGCACCGCAAGCCTCGCAGAGTCTGGATGTAGTGGAAAATCTCGTTGGCACCATGGAGCAGGACTCGTTGGTGTCCGACAGTGCCAAAGGCTGGATTCGGCAACTCGAATTAACCTTGGGTAAAGTCGCGACCGGCCAGGAAGACCTCTTGGATGAAGCGCATCCTCATCAGGCGCTTGAGGTCATCAACCAGTTGGCCCGTTTGGGTGGTGCTGAATCGGGCAGCATGCGCCAGGAAGTCGATCAAATTGTTGCGCAGATCGCGGAAAATTTTGACCATGATCCTAAAGTATTCGACGTGGCCTTGAATCGCTTGCAGCCGCTGATCACAAGAAAGTCTAAATCTTTCGCGGGTAATGTTCAGCGCGCGGTGAAGACCAGTGAGGGTCGACAGATGCTTTTCAACGCTCAGCGAGCGGTGGTCAGCGAATTGGATCAACACCTCACGGGTGAACCTATTCCCGAAGTGCTGATCAATTTGCTCATGCCGGGCTGGCGGAACTTGATGGTCAATACCTATTTGCGTCAAGGTCAGCAGAGCAGTGCCTGGCGTAGCCAAGTTCAAACCCTGGAGCAATTGTTACTGCATCTTGGCAGCAAACCCAATATTCAAGGTGATAAGAATTACCTGGCGCCTGAAGTCTTGCTTGAGCAGATTGAGCAAGGCCTGGACTCTATTTCTTTCGATCCGGGACAGCGTGGTCCGCTGATTAAAAAACTACGGGAACTGATTGTTGATGGTCACGGTGTCGAGCAGATGTCCTTGATTGACGCTTCGGTGGGCTCAATCGCCAAGACCCTTGGCTTTAGTGGTGTCTTGATGCGTGACGCGCAGCGTCAACAGCTGCTTACGGAAGGCGGAAGCCAGCGCGATTGGCACCAATGTTTGGAGCGCGCCAGCCATCTGCACATTGGTGAGTGGCTCGCATTTAATGATCGCGCAGAGGACGACCGGGTCGGAATTGTGGCCTGGGTAAATGCTGATGCTAGCAGTCTCGTGCTCGTCAATCGACGAGGGTTCAAGACCGATGACCTGTTGATTGAGGAACTGGCGAAAAAATTTCTTGATGGTGTTGCCGTTGTCCTTCAGGAGGCTGACATTCCTCTAAGCGATCGAGCATCCCACCAAATGCTCCAGAATATGCATAATCAACTGACGCACCAGGCCGCCCATGATGGGGTGACGGGGTTGGCCAATCGAAAGGAATTCGAACGGGCTTTGAAACAGGCGTTGGATATGGCCAAGCGCGATGGTGTTGAGCAGCTAGTGGCTTATTTCGATCTCGATCAGTTCAAGGTGATCAACAACGCGGTAGGGCATGACATCGGTGATAAGCTGCTGGCAGAAGTCGGTGGAGTCTTGTCGAATGCCCTGGCAGGTCGGGTCTGCACCTTAGCTCGATTGGGCGGCGACGAGTTCGGCTTGTTGATTGCGAATGGTGAGCAGGGTAAAGGTCTGGAACTGGTCAAACAGCTTTGCAAGGCGATCAAGGACTATCAGTTTGTCTGGCAGAGGTCGGTATTTAGATTGACGGCAAGTTGTGGCGTGATGTTTGTCGATCAGGATGTTGAAAGTGTTCAGAGTATCCTGCAGTGCGCCGACGCTGCCTGCTTTGCGGCTAAAGATGCTGGTCGTGACCGTATTTTAGTCTATAAATCCGGTGATTCTGAGATGGCGCATCGTCGAGATGTTATGGACTTCGTCTCGCAAATCGACAAGGCCCTGGAAGACGATCGATTCATCTTGAATTGCCAGCTGATCACGCCCATCAATCCAGATGTGGGTGAGCATGCTCACTATGAAATTTTATTAACGGTGCTGGATGACAACGATCAGCCTATGCCGCCGCAAGATTTTATTATCGCGGCTGAAACCTATAATCGCATGGGTGCTATCGATCGTTGGGTTATCAGAAATGCGTTTGATTTTATTGCGAAGAATTTGTTTCACTTCGAGGATCTCGGCGCTTTTTCAATCAATATATCCGGCAACTCGCTGGCAGAGGAAGATTTTGTCGAGTTCGTGTTGGCGCAGATCAAGAGATCCGGCGTGCCAACCTCAAAAATCTGTTTCGAGATTACCGAAACATCGGCAGTAGGCAGTCTGGACAATGCGGTCAGGTTTATCGAGGCGTTGCGTTTGGTCGGTATTAAATTTTCGTTGGATGACTTTGGTACTGGGCTGTCTTCCTATTCCTATTTGCGTAGTTTGCCCGTTGATTTTCTAAAAATTGATGGTGTCTTTGTCAAAGATCTTCAGACGAGTCCAGGGGACTACGCTGTGGTGAAGTCTATCAATGAGATTGGTCATTTCATGGGTAAACTAACGATTGCCGAGTACGTTGAAAATGATGAGATTTTGACGATACTACGGGAAATAGGTGTCGATTACGCCCAAGGGTTTGGTGTCGGCCGCAAGATTCCACTGACGGCACTGTTGCCCGCTGACTTGGATTCTACGTATTCTCGATCAACGAGCAAATGATATCGACAATCTGACTAGCCTCATCGTCGGTAATGGTGAGGGGTGGCAACAAGCGAATCACCTGATCACTCGTGACATTGATTAAAAGCCCCTTCTCTAGCGCCTTAGCTGTCATTTCACCACAGGGTGCATCGAGTTCGATACCGATCATCAGGCCCTTGCCGCGGATATCTTTAACGCAATTTAATCCAGCTAGGCGCTCGCTGAACTGACTGAGCATTCGGTCCCCCAGTTCTGCTGCGCGCTCGGCGATATTCAGGGTTTCGATTTGTTCGATAACACTCAAGGCCACGCTGCAGGCAAAGGGGTTGCCACCGAAAGTTGAACCGTGATTGCCGGGCTTAAATACCGTTGCGGCTTTGCCTCGAGCCAGGCACACACCGATAGGAATACCGTTACCAAGGCCTTTTGCCGTCGTGACGATGTCCGGCAAAATATCAGTATGCTGATAGGCAAAATATTTTCCGGTTCTAGCGTTGCCGGTTTGGACCTCGTCAAGTACTAGAAACCAATCGTTGGCGTCACAGATACTACGAAGTTCTTTTAAATAATTCTGATCAGGCACTCGAATGCCGCCTTCGCCCTGAATTGGCTCAACCATAATTGCGACAATATTTTTGCTGTTATTGGCAATTTTTTTGATCGCCTCAATGTTATCGAATGGCGCCCTGACAAAACCATTAACCAGCGGTTCAAAACCGGCGTGTACTTTGCGGCTTCCCGATGCCGTTAGGGTTGCCAGAGTGCGGCCATGGAATGACGCGTCAGTGACAATGATCGTCGGATCACTGATTCCCTTTTGACGCCCGTACAGTCGGCTGATTTTAATTGCACATTCATTTGCTTCGGCGCCAGAGTTCGCAACGAAGACGTTGTCCATGCCAGATATGTTGACCAACTTGTCAGCGAGGGCTTCTTGGCTGGAGATGCGGTACAGGTTTGAAGTGTGGATGAGCCGAGATGCCTGTGCTGCAATCGTCGCGGCGATGGCAGGGTTGGCGTGACCTAGACCACAGACAGCGATACCGGCTAAGGCGTCCAGATAACGCTTGCCCTGTTCATCGATCAGCCAGGCACCTTCGCCCCGATCAAAGACAACGTCCATTCGGCCGTAGGTATTCATAATCGCATCGGTCATTGGTTTCGAGCTCATAGTACCTGCTTCACTATTTTGATAAGGCGAAAGTGCTAATGTTAACTCAGTGTATGCAGGCATTCTATGACGATTTCGATGGTGGGCGGCAAGTGGGCAAAGAAGTTGTTACACTCATGTTTCACCCCAAATGCAGGTTGCCGTTGGAATGTCACTATCAGCCGTTGAATTGGCCATCCTGATGAGTCGAGTCGAGTCAATCTGCGCTGAGATGGGGGCGGTTCTGCAGCACGCGGCATTCTCACCTAATATCAAAGACCGGCTGGACTACTCCTGTGCATTATTTGATGCCCAGGGGGACCTTTATGCCCAGGCGGCGCACATCCCCGTGCATCTCGGTAGCATGGCATATGCCATGGCCAGCATCGTCGACGGAGTTGATTGGCAGGCCGGCGACATGTTGGTGCTCAACGATCCGTTTCTAGGGGGAACGCACCTGCCAGACGTGACTGTCGTCGCCCCGTTGTTCGTGGATGCGCAGCTGGTGAGCTTTGTCGTCAATCGGGCCCATCATGCCAATATTGGCGCGAGCACGCCGGGGTCGATGCCGATTTCTCGTTCTATTACAGAGGAGGGGGTCATTATCCCGCCGACCCTGATGGTGCGCGATGGCGTCTTGCTGCCGGCGGCTGAGCAGATCTTCAAACAGCTGCAGGGAGCTGACACGAGTGGCGATTTTGCGGCTCAGATCAGTGCGAACCGAATTGGTCTGGCGCGGCTTGAACAGCTCGTGACACGTCAGGGACTGAATGTCTTTTTCGCGGGCATCATCGCGATCAATGATTACGGTCAGCGCTTGGCCGAGGCTTTTCTTCGAGAGATCCCCACCGGTCAATATCGTTACCAGGACGTGATGGATGGCGATGGCTTCGGTGCCGAAGACGTGTTGATTGATCTGTGTCTAGATGTCAGTCTGGCAGGTGTCGTTGCTGATTTCAGCGGCACCTCCGCGCAGGTGGAAGGTAATATTAACTGTCCTTTATCGGTGGCTGCAGCGGCGGTCTACTACGTCTTTCGTTGCCTGTTGCCGGCGCAGACGCCAGCTTGTGCTGGAACATTTCGATCTATCTCAATTAAAGCGCCGGTGGGATCCTTGGTGAATGCACAGCGTCCGGCTGCGACGGCGGCAGGTAATGTGGAGACCTCTATGCGCATTGTCGATACGGTATTAGGCGCCTTGGCGCAGGCCATCCCGTCGCTGATTCCAGCAGCGAGTCAAGGCACCATGAATAACGTCGCCATGGGCAATCACCAAGTCCGACCGATCTGGGATTACTATGAAACGCTTGCTGGCGGCATGGGCGCGTCTCAAGGGCATGATGGGTTGAGTGCCGTGCAGTCGCACATGACTAATACCTTGAATACGCCCATCGAAAGTCTAGAACAGCACTACCCGCTGCGAGTTCTCGAGTATTCCATCCGTCGCGGTTCGGGCGGAGCAGGCGCGCAATCCGGGGGTGAGGGTCTGGTGCGTGAATTTGAATTTCTCGGTCCTGCGGAATTGACGCTGCTCACCGAACGTCGCAGCCATAAACCGTGGGGGTTGGCGGGCGGTGGTCCCGGTGCAACCGGCCGAAATTGGCTTGATGGGGTTGAATTGCCAGCAAAAGTTCACATCTCGGTGAAGGCCGGCCAAGTGCTGCGGATGGAGACCCCGGGCGGTGGCGGATACGGCGAGCCTGTCGAAACTCAAAAAAAAATCTGTTGATGGCTGAGCAAAGGCAGGAAAACGCGCTAGAATAGAGGCTTGATTATTACCAACCAGGGTCGAGTTATTATGGATATCAAAGAAACCATCAAGGAACAGATTGCTGCTAATCCAGTGCTTATATATATGAAAGGGTCTCCTGACGCGCCGCAGTGTGGTTTCTCTTCCCAGGCAACTCAGATTTTGATGGCTTGTGGTGAGCGCTTTGCCTTCATTGATATTTTGGCGAACCCGGATATTCGCGCGACCCTTCCACAGGTCTCTGAATGGCCGACATTCCCCCAATTGTTTGTCGGTGGTGAGTTAGTGGGTGGTAGCGATATCATCGCTGAGATGTATCAGTCCGGCGAGCTGCAGCCCATGATTAAAGCTGTAGCGGTCACCGAGGGCTAGGGTTTTATCTCTGCGCGGCAGCGCTGACGAGATAAAATGACTCAGGGGCATCGTCACTACCGTGGGTTCCACAAAACCGCCTAATTGGGCGGTTTTTGCGTTTCCAGTAGGCCAATATTTTGCTGCAATCGCCCCAGGGGTCAAGGATGGCCTGATATCGACGTGAATAGAAATGATAATAATTTGCCTTTGGCAGTATGAATTTGGCGAGTCTCGTGCTCGTCACTGTTAGGGCAAATGAATCGATGGCGCCGAGGAAGTCAGGTTGGCTAATGTTGTTCATGGTGTTGGGTCGGCCCGCATTTGGCCAGGCCCCATCAATTGACGGGATTGGGTGGTTGGTTTGGCGGCAGGCCTCCAGCGATGCGCGCAGGCAGTGAGAGGTGGCTATGAACGATTGGCGACATAACAACGGGGTGATATTGATCTCCAGCGGCGACTTTACGACACCGGTAAAAATCGGGGTAGCTTTGGTGTTTGGCTGGTGACAGCTTCGAGAGCGTTGATGTGGTGGAATCGTCGTTAGAGTCGGTGTTATTCCTGTTGGTACTGTGGCTGTTGGTGTTCCGGCAGCCCGCCCAGTTCTTTCCAGCGGTTGACGATCTTGCAGAACAGATCTGCGGTCTTGTCACAGTCATAGTCAGCGGAATGTGCCTCGTTGGCGTCGAAACCCAGACCTGCTACCTGGCAGGCACGAGCCAGTACAGTTTGACCGAAAGCCAAGCCGCTGAGCGTCGCCGTATCGAAGGATGAAAACGGGTGGAACGGGTTGCGTTTGATCTCACAGCGGGCCACAGCGGCGTTCAAAAAGCCGAGGTCGAACGTCGCATTATGGGCGACGATGATTGCTCGTTGGCAGCCAGTGTCGCGCAGTGCGTGACGCACGGAACGGAATATAGTGGTGAGAGCCTGCTGCTCAGGGATAGCGCCGCGCAAGGGGTTGTTTGGATCGATGCCAGTGAAATCTAGGGATGCTTGGTCGATGTTGGCGCCTTCAAATGCGTCAACGTTGAAGAAGTGACGCTCTCCCGGTACCAGTATTCCATCGTCATCCATCTCAATGATAACGGCCGCGGCCTCCAGCAAGGCATCAGTTTCGGCATTAAAGCCGCCAGTTTCAAAATCGATGACGACGGGCAAGTAACCGCGAAAGCGATAAGCAATAGGCTTTTTTGACTCTATCAATTGATTTCCTTAATTTGAAGGATTCAGACGCTCGAGTTCGAGCGCTAGGTGACTTGCCACTGTACCGAGGTGCCGGTGCGAATGGGGATGAGCTGATCGGGACCAAAGGCCAGCCATTCTGGGACTTCCCAGCTGGACTCAAGCAGAGTGATGGTATCGGTATTGCGAGGCAGTCCATAGAAGTCCGGGCCAAAGAAGCTCGCAAAACCCTCGAGGCGATGTAATGCCTGCGCCTGCGCGAAGACCTCAGCGTAGAGTTCGATTGCCGCGTGGGCGGTATAACTGCCTGCTGCGCAGCCGCAGGCATTTTCTTTGGCGCTGCGTGGGTGCGGCGCAGAATCTGTGCCGAGAAAAAACTTGGGGTTGCCCGACGTAGCTGCGCTGATCAGTGCCGCCTGATGGGTGTTACGTTTTAATACGGGTAGACAGTAGTACAAAGGCTTCATGCCGCCGACGAGCATATCATTGCGATTAAATAACAGATGATGGGCCGTAATGGTGGCAGCGACGTTCGGGCCGGTAGACTCGACGAACTGCACAGCGTCGCGGGTGGTAATATGTTCGAGGATGATGCGCAGTTGCGGAAAGGCAGTATTGATCTTGGCCAGGTACTGATCAATAAAGGCGGCTTCACGATCAAAAATATCGATGTGCGGATCTGTGACCTCGCCATGTAGGGCTAGTGGCATGTCATAGGTCTGCATTGCCTCGAACAACGGGTAGAGGCTGGTAATGGAGTCGATGCCAGCTTCAGAATTAGTCGTGGCACCGGCAGGATAGAGTTTGAATGCCTGGACAATGCCAGACTCCCGCGCCGCCTTGATCACTGCTGGCGTCGTGTTACGGGTGATATACAGCGTCATCAGCGGCTCGAACGCAGATCCCTGGGGGACCAAGGCCAGGATACGATGGCGATACTCAATAGCGGCCTCGACAGTGTCTACCGGTGGAATCAGGTTCGGCATGATGAGTGCTCGGCCGAAGTAGCGCGAGATATCCTTGACCGTTGCCGGTAAATAATCGCCGTCTCGCAAATGAACGTGCCAGTCGTCGGGTCGGGTGAGCGTGATGGTTTGCATGGGTTGCTTGGGTTTGCTTTGAGTGAGATGCCATTGTACTTGGAGGGGCCCCAAAACACGACCCGAAGCATAAAATTGAGACGTGACCCATCAACCTTTTCGGTAAAGTTTTGTTAAGATAGGCGCTTTTTAACGGCGGCGAAGTACAAATGGCGAAAACAGCGGGTTTGAACAAAATTGTCCTGTCCTATTCCGGTGGGTTAGACACGACGGCGATTCTGAAATGGTTACAGGAAACCTACGACTGCGAGGTCGTGACCTTCACTGCCGACCTGGGCGATGGCGATGACTATTCCCCGGTTCGACAGAAGGCGCTCAATTCAGGTGCGGTTTCAGCCTTTGTCGACGACCTGAGAGAAGAGTTTGTTCAGGACTTCGTTTATCCGATGTTTCGCTGTAACACGCTCTACGAGGGTGAGTACCTGCTGGGCACGTCGATAGCGCGGCCTCTGATTGCCAAGCGGTTAGTGGAAATTGCCAATGACACCAATGCGGATGCCATCTCCCATGGCGCCACGGGTAAGGGTAACGATCAGGTTCGATTCGAGCTCGGCGCTTACGCGCTAGCGCCGGATATCAAGGTGGTGGCCCCATGGCGAGAGTGGGATCTGAATTCCCGCGAGTCATTGTTGGCATTCTGCGAAAAGCATCAGATCCCCGTTGACCGCAAGCATGAAGGGAGCAAGTCGCCGTATTCGATGGATGCCAATCTGCTGCATATTTCCTACGAAGGTGGAATTCTTGAAGACCCGAATGCCGAGCCCGAGGAATCCATGTGGTTATGGTCTGTGTCTCCAGAGCAGGCGCCAGATCAGGCGACCTACATTGAGTTGACCTATCAGCGCGGAGACGTCGTCGCGATCGATGGTGAGCAGATGTCACCAGCCACGGTGTTGACTTACTTGAACAAGGTGGGTGGTGCCAATGGGATTGGTCGAGTGGATATTGTCGAGAACCGCTATGTGGGTATGAAAGCCCGCGGTTGTTATGAAACGCCGGGTGGCACTATTTTACTGAAGGGCCATCGGGCCATGGAGTCGATTACTCTGGACCGAGAGTTGGGGCACCTGAAGGATGAGCTGATGCCTCGTTATGCCAGCCTAATCTACAATGGCTATTGGTGGTCGCCAGAGCGCTTGGCGCTGCAGGCATTGATCGATGAGTCGCAGACCTATGTGAACGGGACCGTCCGGCTCAAACTCTATAAGGGTAATATCACCGTGGTCGGTCGAGCCTCAGCAGAAGATTCTCTATATGACGGTAAGATTGTGACTTTTGAAGACGATGCTGGTGCTTACGATCAGCAGGATGCCTCTGGCTTTATTCGGTTGAACGCCTTGCGCCTGCGAGTCGCCAGTAAAATGGGTAGAAAACTGCGCTAGGCGGTTGCGTCTTTGGCGTTCAGCTCTTTGGCGTTCAGCTAAGTGAGCGCTGCGCTAAGAGATCCCGGTTCGATTGGCAATCGTCAACAGGATCTCGGGGGCTCGGCTGGGGCAGAAGGGGATCTCGAAGCGTCAGTCTTCGAGGTCCACTTGCTTGTGCTTATACTCACATTCGTCATAGATCACGCAGGCACCGCAGCGTGGTTTCCGCGCAATACAGACATACCTGCCGTGTAGTATCAGCCAGTGATGGGCATCGCGAATAAACTCGTCTGGAATCACCTTTAACAGTTTCTTTTCAACCTCGAGCACTGTCTTGCCCGGCGCAAAGTTGATGCGGTTGCCGAGGCGAAAAATGTGGGTATCAACGGCCATGGTCGGCTCGCCGAACGCCGTGTTCAGAACGACGTTGGCGGTTTTGCGACCGACGCCCGGTAATGCCTCCAAGTCTTGGCGATTAGCCGGCACGACTGATCCATGCTGTTCAATCAGCATGCGGCAGGTCTTGATAATGTTGCTGGCCTTGCCGTTGAACAGCCCGATCGTCTTGATATATTGCTTCAGGCCGGCCTCGCCGAGGGCGAGGATCGTTTCTGGCGTATTCGCCACGGCATAGAGTTTTTCTGTCGCCTTATTCACGCCGACATCGGTAGATTGGGCTGAGAGTATCACGGCAATCAGGAGTTCAAAGGTCGACTGATAACGCAACTCCGTGGTCGGCGTTGGATTAGCGGCCCTGAGTTTGGCAAGAATCTGATAGCGTTTGGCTTTATTCATAAAGACAGTTCATAAGGACAGTTCATAAGGACAGTTCATAGGGACAGTTCATAGGGACAGTTCATAGGGACAGTTCATAGGGACAGTTCATAGGGTTTATTCTCGATGAATCAGCGGCGTATTGCTTGCCTTGGCAGCATTGGTCGGGCTGGTCTCATCACGCTGGGCAAGCCAGTTTCTCGCCGCGATCAAACAACCGAAGGTAATAAAGGCGCCGGGAGGTAGCACCGCAAGGAGAATCCCGGGTGTCCCGAGAGAGATTTTCCAGGCTCGTGCGCTGTCACCAAACAGCAGGTGCATATCAGCCAGCAGCGTTCCTTGGCCAAGGGCTTCACGGACGCCGCCCAACAGAATCAGTACCAGCAGAAATCCAAGCCCCATCATAAACCCATCCAGCGTAGCGAGTCTGATGGGATGGCGGCTGGCAAAGCTTTCGGCGCGGGCCAGCAGCGTGCAATTAGTGACGATCAACGCCACGAATAAGCCAATCCGCTGATGCAGTTCATACCAATAGCTCTGTAGCAAAATATCGGCGCAGGTGACAAAGGTCGCGATAATGAGAATCTGCGCCGGCAAGCGTGTGGCACTATTCAGCTGACCGCGCAGGCTGCTGACGAGCAGGTTGGACAGGGTTAAAACCACGAGTGTGACCAGCCCCAGCCCCAGACTATTGGCGACCGTGTTGGACACCGCCAGTAGAGGGCATAACCCCAGCAATTGCACCAGGGCCGGATTATTCTGCCAGAGTCCGTCGCGGGTGATCTGTTTGACCTGACTCATGGGGTTTCCTTCAGCCATTGCTGTTGATGCTGGTGGAATTGGGTAAGACCAGCGTGAATCGCCGATACTACGGCTCTCGGCGTAATCGTCGCCCCGCTGAACTGGTCGAAATTGCCGCCGTCACGCTTGACCGCCCAGCCCGTGATGGCGGGGTTAAGGAGTGATTTGCCGTTGAAGTCGAGGATCCAGTCGGCCACCTGCAAATCGATCTTATCGCCCAAGCCGGGCGTTTCGCTATGGGCATAGGCTCTTACGCCAAGAATTTCGCCCTGCAGGTCGACGGCGAGCCAGAGCTTGATGGTGCCGTTGTAGCCTTGATCTGTGCTGATAGGAAAGATGATGCCCACCGGTTCCTGCGCCAGACTGATGAGAAACCGTGAGTCTTGAGATTCAGTCAGATCCGCAGAGGGTAGACCGGCGACCTGCAGAAGTTGTTGATTTCGATAAGCCAGCTGGTTCAGTTTGATCCGTTCTGCGCCGTTATACTGTACCAGGCTCGTGAGTAAGCCGCAGGCGCCTGCCAATAGCGTTAGCTGCAGCACCAGACGTTTCATGTTCGCCTCAAGCGTAGATGATCAATGAGTGGTACCAGTGCGTTCATTAATAACACGGCAAAGGCAAGGCCGTCAGGGTAAGCGCCGATGGCGCGAATCAGGAACGTGATCATGCCAACCCCTAATCCAAATATCCACAGCCCCATGGCCGAGTCAGGGCTGCTCACGGGGTCTGTGACAATGAAGAATGCACCGACCATCGTAGCACCACTGAAGAGATGAAATAGTGGCGAGCCGAGACTTTGAGAGCTGCCAGAGTCATAGAACAGCACCGCACACACGGTCAGTGCGATCAACATGCCGAAGGGGGCCATGGCGGTAATAGTGCGAGTCGCCAATAAATAAATGCCACCGATCAGGAATCCGGCATTGATCCATTCCCAACCCACGCCGGCCATGTGGCCGAATCCCTGGTCGGCAGTCCAGGTCTCATCGATCGTCAAGGCGCCACGAAACTTTAGAACATCCAGTGCTGTGGCGCCGCTGACGGCATCAATACCACTATTCGGCATCGCCTTGGTTATGAGGATATCCCAGAATGCTATGGGCTCGCCGAGGGCGGGCCAGCTGGACATCGCCAGTGGGAACGAGATGATCAGGGCGGCATAGCCTACCATCGCCGGATTGAATGGGTTATGGCCCAGCCCACCATAAAGCTGCTTGCCAAAAATGATCGCAAAAGCGGTGCCGGCGACCAGCATCCACAGGGGTAGCAGGGGCGGTAACGCTAATGCCAAAAGCACTGCTGTTAGGAGTGCGCTGCCGTCCCGCAGCGTGTTTAGGGACCGATTTCTAGCGCGCAGTATAAGCGCTTCAGTCGTCACGGCAGTCACTCCCGCAACAACGATATTGACGATAATTCCGGCACCGAAAAAGTACGCCAAGGCACTGACGCCGGGCACTAGCGCGAGCAAGACGTTCAACATGATCCTTTGGGTATCGAGTTTCATGGGTTTTTGTTCCGCAGTCCGTCGATCAGAGATTGTCGGTCCTGCTTGCTCGGTCGCGTGCGAACCTTGGCCTGGACGCGGTTGATTCTTCGCTCACGTCGTTCAAATCGTGCTTGGGCCTGCTGTGCTTCTTCGGCCAGCAGGTCCAGGTGACGTTGATGCCGTTTGGCGGCCTGAAATGCGGCTGTGAGCGGAATGTTGCTCGGGCAGACCCGATCACAAAGTCGGCACTCAATACAGTCTGCGAGATTAAGCTCCTGCAAGCGTTCGGGCTCGGCGCGATGCCAGAAGAGTGCTTGAGGTGCAAGCTCTCGCGGGCAACTGGGTTCACACAAACCGCAATGAATACAGTCGTATTGAATGAGATTCAACGCGTCCTGGCCAATACGAGGTATCCGCAAGGGCGCGGTCTCGACTGCCTCGACCTGCACTATGTCGATGCAATCGACCGGGCAGGGCTCCAGGCACAGATCGCAGCCGGTGCAATCACGGCTGATGACGCTGTGCATCATCTGTGGTGCACCAATGATCGCATCCACCGGGCAGGCGACAGCACAAAGGGTACAGCCAATGCATTCGGCCTCACGAATGATCGCGACTCTGGGGGGCAGCGACTCTCCATAGGTGGCATCAAGGGGCACTACCGCACGGCCAAGCAGTTCAGCTAGACCGCGTAT
>Ga0209533_1002584_pt1 | contig 16384 bp, 12 predicted proteins | sample COG_04_FD_184748 | JGI IMG/M metagenome (GOLD analysis project Ga0209533, IMG submission 184748) | Pelagic Microbial community sample from North Sea - COGITO 998_met_04 (SPAdes) (version 2) | ecosystem: Environmental > Aquatic > Marine > Neritic zone/Coastal water | place: Helgoland, sampling...
CGGCATTACTTAGATTAGCAAATAGGAAGCCAGCTGATGTGTGTGATGCGCCTCTCATAGTATCTGTAATAAGCCAATTGTCTGCTGTTCCTACTGAGGTTTTATTCATAACCCACTGAGGCTCATACCCTAAATTAACCGTAGCATTACCACTGCCATCAGTAGTAAAACTCCCACAACTAATAACATTCTGCTCGCCATCGTCCCCAAAGCCACCTGCATCGTGGGCGAAGATGTATGCGACGTATGTGGAGCCAGAGGCGTTTACTACACTAGCACTACCAACTGTAAAAACAGCATCTGTTGGTGCAGTTGAAGCCCAAACACTTGAGGCGGCACTTTCCGCATTGTTGTTGTTTAATTGGACATAATACCCAGCAGAGGTTAGACCACGATGATAAACCGCCCAGTCTCCTGTTGTGTTTGTTCGTTTAACAATAACGCAACCGGGTGTTGAGCCTAATGAATGACTTATTGCCCTACCATTAACACCATTCCCCGTATACGTCACAACGTCGAAGAACTTTGGACTCTTGCGGAAACTCCATGAGGCGTAGGTGTTGCCCGTTTGGTTTGTATCTGTTTCAGAACCTAGACTAAAACCATTAGAGTTAAAAGAAGTTAAAGAATTAGGACGGTCACCACTTGCATTTGTCCTGTTGGTGTATATTAACTGATTTGGCCCTCTAATAGTGTCTGCTAGACAATGGTATTGTGTACCGTTTCTATTTTTTAACCAAACCAACCCACCTTCGCCATCAAGGTCAATCCCGTTGTTGATCGTCTGTGTACCGCCATTACCCGTATAAAGGTAAGTACTGAACACATCTTCAACATACTCACCACCACCACCAACACCAGCGGCGGCTTGTACTACGTCACGTACTGCCATTACGCCATCCCCAGTCCGAGGACAAAGCCCCTGTATGTCGTCCCGCCATCTGTTGTAAAGAATGCCAGTGTATCAACACCAGCGGCTGTCAGCGTGGGAGCCGTTGCCGCCGCCCATGTGACCCCTGAGAAGAACGTTAACGCCGCAGAGCCACCGTTAGTCACCTCAAGGATAAATGCGCTTACAGAGCCACTAGAGGCTACGTTGCTAACTGTCAGTGTTTGTGCGCCAGACAGTGTGTAGGTGAAGTAGTTGCCAGCAGACAGGTCGATGTCGTGAGCGCCCATTGCCACCTTCTTTTCAACCACACTAGCACCAAATGTCTGTGCGGCTGTAAACGTGTTAGCTACGTCATTCTTGGTTGTGTCAGCATCATAGGCTTGTACAGAGACACCAATGTCAGCGTCTACTACAATAGTAGCGTCATAGGCTTGAACAGAGACGCCAATGTCAGCGTCATTTAGAATTGTGGCATCGTAGCCTTGGACTGTTACGCCAATGTCAGCATCTACAACAATCGTTGCGTCATAACCTTGAACTGATACCCCAATGTCAGCAGTCTGCAAAGCCGAATCAGCCAAAGCACCTTGAGCTATTGTAGCAAACCGTGCATCAGCAGCAACCTTGGTGTAGACATCTCCTAAAGCAAAAGCACCGTAGGCCACAATGTCAATCAAGTCACCAGCAGTTGCGCCTGTAGTTAGTACAATATTTGTACCGCTAGTGGCTGTGAAGTCTGTACCTGCAACAAGCTTGACACCGTTTTGGTAAACATCTACAAAGCCAGCATCATAGATGATGGCAAAGGTTGTCTGGCTTGATGTTGCTGTATACACTGCACGTTCAGAAGTGCCATTGACGGCAGAGCCTGCAGCAACCCAGCTAGAGCCTGTGTAAACACGCATCTGCTCGGCAGTGGTATCCCAGTACAAAGCACCAGTTAACAGCGCATTACCGTCGTTGTCCAGAGTAGGCGTAGAAGACTTGCTTCCTAGGTAGCGGTCATCAAAGGCATCATAACTATCAGCAGCAGCTGTTGCAGAATTAGCTGCAGCAGTGGCAGAACCTGAAGCTTGTGTCGCACTGGTTGATGCATTGCCTTCGGAAGTTGCTGCGTTACTTTCAGAAGTGGCGGCATTTGATGCAGAAATAGCAGCTGCTGTAGCAGAACCCAGTATACCGTCCACATATGTTTTGGTAGTGGCATCTTGATCAGCAGTTGGGTCACCAAGACCTGTTATCTTATTTGTTCCTAACGCAATTGCGCCAGACATTGTGCCACCAGTTAAAGGAAGATTAAGTGCATCAGCAGTGTCTACATAAGTTTTAGTGGCAGCGTCTTGGTTTGCTGTTGGGTCACCTAAGCCTGTAATCTTATTAGTGCCCATCGCAATGGCACCACTCATTGTGCCACCAGCAAGAGCCAGCTTTAAAGCATCAGCAGTATCTACATAGGTTTTTGTTGCAGCGTCTTGGGCAAGAGTGGGGTCACCGACACCAGTGATCTTGTTTGTCCCCATTGCAATAGCACCAGACATTGTGCCACCAGCTAAAGGAAGCTTGGCAGCAATTGAGTTAGTTACTGTTGTAGAGAAGTTGGCGTCATCACCAAGTGCAGCTGCCAGTTCATTCAATGTATCTAGAGCAGCAGGGGCTGCATCAATGACATTAGAAATTGATGTGTCAACATACACTTTGGTGGCTGCATCTTGGTCTGCTGTTGGATCACCTAAACCTGTTATCTTACTAGTGCCCATAGCAATAGCACCAGACATTGTGCCGCCAGCTAAGGCCAGCTTCAACGCATCAGCAGTGTCTACGTAGCCCTTAGTGGCTGCATCGCCTGAACTTGTAGGAGAGGTTAAGTTTGTGATCGTGGCAGAAGTGCCAGCGTTCATGTTCAACCCACCGTTAATAGTGACATCATTAAAGGATGATGTACCAGAAGAAGCAGTGACGTTACCTGTCAGGTCGCCTGTAACATTGCCTGTGACATTACCAGTCACGTTACCTGTAACATTACCAGTGACATTGCCTGTCAAGCCACCAGCAAAACCTGTGGTTGCTGTAACCAACGTACCAGTGATAGCTTGAGCAGCAGCGCCACCGATAACAGCGCCGTCAATAGTACCTGCGTTAATATCAGCAGAAGCAATAGTTGCTGCTGTGTTTACGGTTAAGTTAGTTGCAGTGACTGCAGCTGGTGTTGTTGCCCCCACCACAGTGCCATCAATAGTGCCACCGTTAATGTCAGCAGTGTCAGCAACTAAGCTGTCAATGTTTGCTGTACCGTCAATGTACAAGTCTTTAAACTGAGCGCCAGAAGAACCCAAGTCAATGTCATCATCTGTAACAGGTACAACGGCTCCATCTTGGAAGCGTACCTGCTCAACAGGTGCTGCAGAAACTTCAACAAACACACCAACACGGTTGTTGCTTGTATCAACAGCAACTTTATTTTTAGCATCTGTGTCAGCAATGACAGGTACGAAAGCACCTTCGGCTGCTGTGCCGTCATGCTTGTGTCCAGTGGTTGCAGCTAATGCGTCACGAAGTGCATTGAATTCGTTATTAAGAGGCGTAGCACGTACAACAGCGGTAGGTACTATGTCAGCAGCAGATTGTCTTGTATATCCAGCCAATTGTTTTCTCCTTATCGCCTGTCATTGACAGCGTAATTTAATACGATGCCTTGAATGTCATGACTAGCGTTTGTGTCATTTGTTACATATCTGAAAGCTATAGAGAACCCAGAGCCTGCGATATTAGTTTTTGTTACTGGTGAAGGGTTTCCATCATAAATAGCAGCTGCATCATAAACAGCTTCGTTATAATATGCAGCCGCACCTTGTGTGTTTATAGCGTAGTTAGCAGGATTAAATACCCCCTGACTATCGTCAAAATCATACGACACACCTAACAAAATTTCAGAGGCCCCTTCGCTTCTTAAGAATGTAGTGGTGTTGTAAAAGTTTTTACGAATCGTTGGGTCTTGAAAGTAGTAGTAAGGTGTTTGATAAATTGAAAGAATTTCAGCATTATCAAAAGATGTACCACTTTCCTGCAGATGAACTTTACCAGCAGCATCCCCGTGGATAAGAACCTCATCAACACCAATATAACCGCTTGAGGCTGCTGTCGCAGGGATTCCAAAGATCTGTGAATACTCAAAATTAAAACCTTGAGCTGTCTGACGTAACCCTCCAAGCAAACCAAAGTTGCCTTCAGCAGGTAAGAAGAATCTAAACTGAGACTTTGTACGAAGCACAACGCTTGTTAAAGTTTCTGGGTCTGTACTACCTGCTACAATTTCTTGAATGATGGCGTTGATTGTAAATTGAATTTGCTTGGAGATTGTTTGCAGCTCAACGTCACCAATATTAGAAGTTCCTGAGATAGGTCTAAATCCATCAGGACCTAAGAATATAAGGTTTCCACCTAGTTCTACCACACTATCAGGAACAAGGCAACCTAAGTTGGTAGTGACCTCAGACACAACAAAGTCAGCAAGGCTATTACCATTTAATCGTTTGATTTGATTCTTACCAAAGATATATAAAGTATCCCGAAAAGATTTAATCTGTACAATCTCAAAACCGACATTGATAACTCCAGCTCCATTAGCAGGAGAAAAGTCTGTCTCTGCTACAGGGGAAGAGAAATATAAATTGTAAGCTTCGGTAGGATCACCACACAAAAACATATGGTTCTTATATGGGCTGGAATACTTAGGGGCGCTCGGCGCATTGGTGTCTGTGATCTGTGTATACGTTGTACCGTCATACACAGCAGCAGGATTAATACCGTCAGTTAATAAAAGCTTAGGGGCACCCCAATTAAAACGAGAGAAACGTACTTTATTAACACCTGTCATACTGACAGAGCCGGGTGTTGTCACTGCCACCCAGTCAGTTGTCCCTACATCCCAACGAAAGAAATAATCAGTACCTGCTGAAGGCTTGCGGCAAGCAAAGATATTATCATTAATACCTTCTAGAATAGCAACACCTAAGACATTACCTGTACCCGGTACAGTGCCATAGGTATTAGTAAAACCGCTAAGTCTCCTATAACCACCAGTAATAGAAGGCTCATAGTTAATTAGCTGCGTAGCTGAACCGGGTGTATCTTCTCCTTGAGACAGTACATCCCTGTTGGTGTTCATACCACCAACACAGTTTACCTTAAACGCATTTATGCGATCTGCCATTAAATAACTCTGCTGGTTAGCGGTCTACTTGTCACAGCTGTTGAAGTTACATACAACGGCTCATCCAAGAATAAGCGCCGCATTGTCTTGATTCCTGCGTCAAATCTTGTTTGGTGAATGGAAGCACTCTGCTCGTTGGAGCGGAAGATCATCATGTACACCATAGCCCCATCTAGTACAACACTAGAGAAGCGATCAGGAATAATACATACATCCGTGGCAGCAGTTAGATTATCAGGAAATACCCAATACTTATACTCTAGTTCGTAAGCTTGGTCAGGTAACGGAGTTATACCAAATTTTAAATCCTGAGTTTGGTATACAAAACGGGGAGGTGCATAACCCGCCACTCCGTTAATATCATCTTGAGGACGATAGGTGTTTAAGTAATCTGTGTAAGTTAAAATCTTAAGGCGCACTGGTGTATTAGTACTGTTAAGAGTCTTTAAATAAAAGCTTTCCCAGTCAACGCTAGACAATGTGGCAGGGAAGTCATAGACAGACTGTCCTATTGTTAGGGTTTGTACCTCTGTAGCAAGAGTGAAAGGCCACTCCTGTGCCACATGTAAGATTTCTCTAACGGATGAATTGATAGCATTTTTTGCTAGCGACTGAATGTTACGTGCCCCTTCAAACTCGGAGGAGTCCATCTGGACTTCGCCTAGTCTTTGTAGCAATTCATTCGTTAAAGAAAGATATGTAGCCATAGTAATTAAGTAAAAGAAGGAATCCCCGCTAAGCAGAGACTCCTTACAAGCTAGCTATTAAGCCAGTTGGTCACGGTCCACAGTACCGGGAACATCCCAGTCTGCGTTAACGTCAACAACAACAGCGAAGACACGACCAGTAATAATACCGGGCGCACCGTCAATGGTGGTGACAACGTCAATGGTGTCATTAGCAGCAACAACACCAGCAGTAGCGCCGATCTTAATAACACCAGCAGCGGTGTTATCAAAGTTGAGATCATTAGCGAATACAGTGGTACCATCAGTGATGTCCATTGTGTACGTGGTAATGTCAGCAACTGTATCATACGGCTCAAAACCGACAGCCAACACTACAGTGCCAGCGCCTACAGAAATACCAGTAGTAGTGCCAGATGTAGCAGCAAGGCTGACATCCTTTTCTACAACAACCGCACGATTGCGGAGAGATTGAACTTGTGCCATTAGAAGGCTCCTTTAAAAAGTGTAAACGGAAGGGCGGTTAAGCCCCTCCATGTGATTAAGCAGCGTTGTACTTAGCAGTAACAATACCTTCAGGACGAAGGATCTTGCGACCGTACAAGTGCATACCACGAACGATGTCAGCAAAGCTGTCGGGATCACGATAAGACTCAGTCTTGGTGATCTGTTCAGCCATAGCAACAGCGCTCTGGTGTCCAGCAACAATCATGCCGTAGTTGGCGTTCTGGTTAGTAGTACCAGTAGTACCTGAGCCAGTTCCAATCTGTGGTAAATTGTTAGACACATACACTTTAAAGCCGTGCAGGTTGTTAACAGCTAAGCCGTTTTGCAAACCTGAACCACCAAAGTCACTGTTCAACAAACGGCTGTCTTCGTCCTTCAACATTTCCATGAAGACAGGATCAACAACCAACCAGCGACCATTGGTGTCAACAAACTGTTGATCCAACAAACGGCCCATGCGGGAGATGACCATCAAAGGTGACGCTGTAGCGTCTGGCAGTGCGGTGGCACCGGGAAGACGAGGAGCGACTGGAATGGAATGCTCACCAGCAGAAGCGGTGGTGATGTTACCAAACGAACCTTTTTTCAGTTTCATGGTAGCCAGCAACTCATCAGCACCAGCAGTTGTAACAGCCTTGGTACCAGCAGAAGCGGTACGTGCGGTGTCAGCAACAGCGCCTTTAGCGGTTTGTTGGAAGCCAGTCAAATAGCCTAGAACGTCTTGGTCAAAGTTGTCACGCAACTTGTAGCCAGCACGTTCAGTAGACAGAGACATCCAGTTCACATGTGAGTGAGCTGATTCAATGTCATCAACCTTGAATGCAAAGTAGTTGCCTTGGTCAACAACCAGCGTGAAGTCAGCATCGTCCAAGTCTTGGGCGGTGATCTGAGTACCACGGTTGTATGCCTTAACAGCGATTTCAGGTTCTTTGATAATACGAACACTGTCACCGAAGTTGGCGATCTCACCAAAATAGTCATTGTTGGTGATTGCTTCACAGATAGAAGACTTACGGAAAGCAAGCTGTACTTGCTTGGAATAGATTACGGGGCTAAAATTACCGTTAGGCAAGTTGCCGTAACCAGCAGAGGATGGAAAAGCCATGATATTTCTCCTTGAATTAGGCTTAATTAATTCACTTGAATATCTACTTAGGGCCTTACTCGGTTAGGTGGCTAATACAAAAAGTTCTAGATTCTTTCAGTATTAACGGCTAACGGTAATGGGTTGTCTTGTAGCCTATCTACAGTGATGTAGTGGACAATATTGTCCGATTGATTAAGGATTAAGAGGTATGTCTCTAGAAGACGGCTCTATTGCCTTAAAGAAGAGGAGGGGAAAACCCCAGCCTCTGTTTAGTTATACAGAAATATTTACTTTCTGTCAACTAATTTTTAACGTGCGTTGCCACTTAAATCGTATACAAATTTACCGCTACGCATAGCATTGTTGATTTCTTCCTGCCGGGCTTCATATTCTTTCATAGACATACTACCGACCTGACTCTCATAAATAATTCCTTCAGAGTTAGAAGAGGCTGGTGATGACCTAGTTCCTCTACCAATAGCTGAAGCTATATCTTTGTCAGAAGTTTTCTTACTAGCCTTAATACCTTTGTCTGACTTATAGAGATCAATAGCTCTAGCCGCAGCTTTTGCATCAGTATCATTGTCATACAGAGCTTGCTGTACCCAATTAGGTTGTTCTTCAACCCATTCATGAAATTCATCTTGATCACGTATTTCTCCAAAATCAGGGTGCAGGCGTGTCAGCTCAACTTCTGCTTTCTCTCTAGCATTGTTTTTCTCAGCTTCATCAATCTTCTTCAGCCGATCTTCAATACCAGTGGATTGTTCTTTTGCTTTCTTAATTGCAATTGTTTCTACAATCTTGTAGACATCAGGGTATTCCGACGCCCAAGCATTAAGTTCGTCTTCTGACTTAGGTAGACGAATTTCTTTCTTGGTTGTTTTTGTTAGTTGTTCTTTTAAAGAATCAATCTGCGTTTGCAGATCATCTTGAAGCTTTTGACTATGGCGACGAAGGTCACCGTAGCGTTTCTTAAATGTCCTCTCTTCAGAACCCTCTGGTTCTTTCTCGTCATCGTCTTTCTCAACAGGGTTTTCTCTAGCCTCTGTCAGCGCTTTAATCTCTTCCTCTGTTTGACGAATTCTTTCTTCACTAGCATTACGCCGTCCAAATGCAACCACTGGTTTTGCAACAGGTACAATAACTTCACTCATATTTTTCCTTTAAGTTGGGGCTAACAGTAGCAACACTCTGTGTTGGGAATTAGGTAGCCATTGACGGTGGGTTGTTGTTGAGTATTGGTCAGCCCACCACTGATCCCAATATTTATATTATATCTTATTTCTTAGCAGCTAAACCTTTTTTAGTAGGTTTTGCTTTTGCAGGACGTTTCTTTACCATACCGCCTTTAGCGTACATATTCCCACGACCCGGATCACCAAAATCTGTTCCCGGCTGTCCTCCTCCGCTGGCGGTGCCGCCGCTATATCCTGCACCAGTATCGGGACCTTGAACATCAGGCACACCTCCTGCTGCATCGATAGTAGCCATCATGGCATCCATAGGATTTCTACCGTCTGTGGCAGCCATCGCATCAGCAGCGGCAGCAGCAATAGAACCTTTCGTAGCTCCTTCACGACCAGCTTCTTGGGCAGCTGCTTTTGACCCTGCGTCTACAGCTGCTGGCGTCCACCCCGCATTTACACCAGCTGTTTCAGCTCGAGAAGCTAATAGCGCTGCATTCTGAGCATTAATAGCAGCATTAATGCCTTTAGTTATTCCGTAGACAGCGGTCATACCCGGCATAACCGCAGTTATAGGAGTAGCCTCCATAGCTTTAAGAGCTGCAGTGGACTTGGCTGTTGTTTGGAAACCTTTTGGAGTAGGAGATGGAGTGGGGCCACCCCCTGTGTCGCCGCCGGACCCGGCTCCAGTTTCGTTTATAATTTTTTCCTGTTTAACTTCTTCTTTTTCTTCAGCAACTTTACCAACTAATTTTTCAACAGGCTCTTTTGTTTCTACAAAACCGTCAGGAATAGACGTGCTAGGCTTGCCATTAATATATGTGATAAACATAAGCCTACCATCAGGGTGCTTAAAATAGCGAACATCTACGCCGGGTGCTTGTGCCCATCGCATGCTGGATGCATCTTTCACAATACCACCACGTGCAAACCCTTCTGGTATTGCGTCATCACCTTCTTCTGCCATGATGTCATCAATCTCTGCTTCAAAATCTTCATCACCTTGTTCGCTAAATGTTTGGTCAGGATTTGCAACTTCCTCAGCATTCCCCATCTGGCCCATTTCGTTCATACGTTGTAGACCCTGCTTTGCTTTATCCCGCATAGCCATCAGCTTCTCTAGGCCAATGTAACGAACAACATCAGCAGGTACAACAAACTCGCCTTCGCTAAGCTGTGCTGGAATATCATCAGCAACTTCTTCTCGTAAAGAACCCGGAGGAACTTCTACACCGTTGACGCTTTCGCCACTGTCATCCATCATGCCGCCGTCGGCGAATAGTTTATTCATTTGTTCCACGTTGCCACCCTTTGCATATTTCTTTTGCTTCTCTTCTACAACCCCGCCGACAGCAAAGGTTGGACTTGTCTCATCGTTCTTACGAATTCTAAATTGAGGGTCATCTGGTGACGCATATTTAGGTTTCTTTGCCAGCACCAACGGACCAACTTGAATGATTTCCTCTGCTTCTACAACGGGCATGCCATCAGCCTTATCATAGAAGTATGAATGTCGGAAAGGATTCATACCTATCTGTGTCCACTCAGTGCTATTGATAGCTTCTTCTGCTCTTTTAGCCACAGATTCAGATGACTCGTTAACCCAGTCGCCGTGGATTCTAGCAATTGTTTCTTTGGCTTTGTCTTTGGTTGCAATCTTTAAAGCGCCTGAAGGTGCTGTTCTGAAGTCAACATTCTTTAGTACAGCTGTCTGTGCATACCCTAAAGACTTACCACCAGTCTTTGTGCCGTCGTGCAAAGAAACAACCCATGTATCATAGTTATCATATGCAGGGATATCTAAGCGAGACGCCACCTTCTCACCGTCTTTAAACGTCTTGTTAATACCAACAACACCCGTCTCAACTTTATCTTTATTAAGGGCAGCAACAAGCTCCTTTAGTGTTGGTACTTTAGGTACTTCTTTTAAAGGGATGATTGGTTGGTATTCTTTTACAATTTGCCTGTAATCCGCTGAAGATATTTCACCATCTCTAAGCTTCTGAGCAGCGGCTTTAACTTCATCTATAGGCTCTTGGCGGTTCTTAACTCTGTTTAAAGTACGCCACTCTTCCACACCTTCGTCAGTTAAACCAACAGCATCATATGGAGATCTTGTTAGTGTCTTGCCTTCAGGAACAATGCTTGGCATCAGTCCCTGCTTACGCATTAGCTTTTCTGTCTGTGTCGCTGCTTCTTTAGCCAACATAGGAGCAGCCTTCTTAGCTCCTTTAGCAATCGCTTTAACAGCGCCTCCGGGAGAAGCCATCTCTCCAATGTCTTGTGCCATTGAGCCAGACTTTAAAGAAGTGGGTAACCACTGGTCTATAAAAGTATTTACATCCTCTGTTGTAGGAAGACCAGTTTTCTGCTCCATCCCCCTAACAAAAGCAGCGGCAGCTTCTTCATCATTCGTCCTAGAAAGAATTTCTTTCACACCCTGTGAGATGCTAATCAAATCTCCAGTGATGCCTACAGCACCTGTAGCTACACCTTTAGCTGTTTGAAAGGCAGCTTTTCCTGCTCCTTTAGCAAACTGCGTGGGAGATACAGGGGTTTTATCAGCGTTCTCAACAAGCTGTGCTTCAGGGTCATCAGCGTTAACAATACCGCCGACAGCATAATTCTTCAACAACCCTTCACTTCTTTTCTTTGCCGCCTCTTCAGCCTCTTCTCGTGACTCATGAACACTCGTAGCTTTAACTTCGCCAGCATTAATCTTATCTCTAACTTCTTCTTCAGAATGTTGGACGCCGTTATAAATACTAGGCGCATTCACCCAGACAACTTTATTCTCTAATCTGATGGGGAAAGACACAGACTTCTCAGAAACCTCCTCACCTTCTGGTGTTATATAAGTTTCTTTATCAGCTGTGGATTTTCTTCCTGTGGGTTTACCAACTAAAGGTTTTTTATTTCGATCCATTAACCTCATCCCTTAATTGCTTCAGCTTCTTAAGAGCCATCACTGCGCCTTGTGCCCTGTGTATTTCTACAGTTTCGTTAGCCTGCTCTAAAGACTTTTGCTGAATACTAATATAGTAATCAACCATATCTTCAAAGGCTTGCCACTGAGTAGGTGCCGAAGCCAGAGGCTTTAAAGCACTTAGCCACTTCTTCTCTGTCATTGCATCTGGCCTTGTGGAGCCGCTGGTGCAGCAGGAGGTGCTGCCTGTGGTGCATTACCACTGAAGCCTTGCTCACCCGGAGCAGGTGCTGTACCTACGCCCATGTTGCCGCCACCACCACCAGAGGTGTCAGATACTGGAGGAGGACCACCAGCACCAGCAGCAGCTGGCTCAGGGGCTGGTTGCATCTTCTGCAGAATCAACGCCTGTCTAGCTGCTTCGTCCATGTTGTTAGCCACCAAGTCGGGATCAAGATCCATGCTTTTAGCAATCTCACGCACGATGTAAGGCAGCTTAGCAAATGGAGCCAGTGCAGGGTTCTGAATAACTTGTAAGAATTGCAACAGACGTTGTGAGCGAACTTCATTCTGCATCAAGCTCTCAGTACCACGGGCCTTCACTTCTAAGTCGCCAGCAGCTTCTGGGTCATAATCAAACTGCATGTTAAAGGCAAAGAAAGCCTCTCCCATTGGGCGCAGTAGATAATCATCCACGTTCTTAATAACAGTCTTGATGCCGCCGCTTGCAGCATTCATCAGCATAGAGATGCCAGAGGCTGTGCGTCCAACACCAGCTACGCCAGTTTGACCGTGTGAGAATGAAGGAAGACCTGTAGACTCATCAGCAAGCTGCCGTGCTTTGTCAAACATCTGCAGGTTTTCTTGCGAGACGTTGGGGAACTTAGTTCCGAAGATAGCCTGACCCGGCGCACCGCCTTGGCGACGGAACACTTTACCGGGGTGGATGGTTAAGTCTTGTCCGGGAACAAGGTTGGTTTCATCAACCTCAAATACAAGGTTGCCCGACAGGACCGCATTATCCACCGACAGACGCATAAACCCATTCATAAGAGTTTGGGTATCATCCATGTTCTCGGCGATACCGACACCAAAAAAGGAGTAGGGGTTTAGTTCATATGGAACAGCATAATACGGAATCCTGACGGGCTTAAACGGATTTAAAACAAGACGGATAATCTTACCACCAGTAAACCAGATGTTAGCCTGCAGCTCTGGCATGTCAGCTAGTTCTTTTGGAATTGTGATGTCATTCTTTTCTAAAAGTTCAGCGTCAACAACACCCCAATATTCCAACACTTCAAAACGCTCAATACCTGTTTCTGTTTGATAATCACTTAAATTATCTTCCCAATACTTCTTACTGTAGTCAGGACCATTTTCAACAACCATGTCAATGACGTTGCTGCGAAACATAGGACGCTTCTTCAGTCCACGTAGTTGTGAACTGCTCATCTTATGCCGCTCAATGAAATACTGCATCTCATCAGCGTTGCTAGCGTCGGGGTCTGGGTAGGCGTTCCACACACTTACATGCGAAGTTTGTGGCATTGTCTTGATGGTGGGGTTATAGTTACCTTCACTGTCCCAGTTAGCATATTCTTTATCAACAGCAAAAGGACCCTTCATGATCCCAGTACCAAATAGCGCCATCTCAAAAGCAGCAGATCGTAGTTGCTTGTTGGCGTTGCTCTCGTCAAGCTGGTCCATGATCTTCTTCTGCATCTTCTTCGCAGCAATCATTGCTGGGTGGAAAGTGACTGAAGTTGGTGTTACGCCTGCACCTTCTTTAACGTCTAGCTCAGCAAGGTTCTCTTTCAAAGGACCAAGCATATCTGCTAGTGAGCGAGCAGTGGCTCCTTTAGGAAACTCTTTACCATCACCTTTGTAGCCAAAGAGCGACATCGGCTCTTCTTCGCCAAGCTGTGCCATCTTAGGGTCAGCTTCAACGTGTACGCTCTCAGCTACACCCTCTGGTAGGATGGTGGGTTCAATAGAAAGAGGGAATGTATTATTAGCAAACAATACATCAGTGATCTGACCATACGCAGCTAGAGTCTTAGTCTTTGTAACTTTAATAAAGACACGACTCTTCTCTGCCTCAGTAAACTGCACATCTGGTCCGTAGATACCACGATAGTTTCGGTATGCACGAAGCCAACGCTCTTCATCAAAGCGACGAGCATCTTCAGCACGGCTAAAGCGTTCTTCTAAGAAAGAAATTAAACCACCCGCCTGTAAGGCATCTTCGTAAACATCCTTGCTGTCAGGGAGTCCTACAGCTTTGTCATCCATAATAGGAGTTTCAGATTTTTTCATAATTCAGTTATACCATAAATAATTAATAACCAAAAGTTTTATCCGTTGGTTGATACACACGCTGTGATTGTGCGTTATAGTCAAATATACTTGCGCTACGTGGACGAGACATCAAACCATAACGCAAAGCATCGTAGGTGTGGTCATTCTTAACCTTAGTGTCTACGTCTTCTACGTTTGTTTTATCAATTGGTAGCGAAGGCAAGTCAGCAATAAGCTGAGTGCAGCTGCTAAAGATTGTCATGCGGGGTGCTTCGGTGAATGAATCAATCTGCAAGCGACGATGCACCTCGTTCTTACCAGCCACACGGCTACCAGCGCTACGATCAGAAGGACGCCAGCGGCACCCCTTCATAATCATACGTTCAGCAATAGAAGGACCAGTGTCGCCCCGCTTATGCCAGCAGCTACTATCCAACACACCGTAACGAATTGGTTCATTATCTTCCATTTCTAGCACCATATTGGCTAAATCTTCTGCCAATACCTTAGTGACGTAAAGTTCACGGTATACAACGATGGACTCATCAGGGGCAACAGCAAACCAAATAACAGCGGAGAAACTTCCATAACCATAGTCACAAGCCCTAAAACGTACCCAATCTCTTGGGATGGCATAGGGTTCTACAACGTGTATAGCCCTGTTAAACTCTGAGAATGCTGCACCTTCTGCAACATCCCAGTCCCCATCAAGCAATTGCTTGCGCTGATGCTCTGGCAATGACAGCAACATCGTCTCATAGTCGCCCGTCTGTGCCAGATGTGGGTTGTCCACCAGTTTTGCTGGTATAAACCTACGTTTAAATAGGGGGTCTCCCTCTTTACTGTGTCCTTTAGGGTAGGTCATCACCTCCCCTGTCTCTGTATCCGTGGCCCAGAAGGACTTACCTGCTGGCGAAGGGTCAATAAAGGTCTTCTTAACCCACGAATGCCCCTTGTTACCGGGGTTTGTTGACGCTCTCATGTACACAGGCAGGTCTGGTGCCGTGCTACGCAAGCGTGAACGCATATAATTCCACGCAAAAGGCGTTGCCCACTGCGTAAGCTCGTCAAATCCTATCCAACTGAAGGAAAGTCCTTGATATCTTAAGACATCTTCGTCCCTATCTAGGTAGGACATCCACAATCTACCCCCACTTGGGGCTTCCCACTGCATCTTTCGCTCACTCCACTTGATGCCGGGGTAGATTTTAGGGTATAGCTCTTGGCTTTTCCAGATAAGTTCCCGTAATTCCTCTGTGGTGTGGCGCAAAAGCAGCCCAGAGAACTGTGGGTGAGGCAAATACCGCAAAGGATCTGCCAACATTGCGTAGGATTTACCTCCACCAGCAGCTCCACCGTACAAAACCTCCCTATCTGCCGCCGCCAGAAACGCTGTCTGCGGTCCGGGGTTGGGAGCAAAGATAATATTCTCATTCTCTGCTGTCGGCAAGCTCTGTAGCTGCCCGCTCTCTGAGGGCGACGTAATGATCGCTGCGGAAGAAGGGGTTGGTTTCTTTGCGCTTTGTTTTTTCTTCGTACTCTTCGATCTTGTCGAGCGCTTTCGTGAGCCTTCGGGCAAGCTCCCTGTAGTATCTAGCTTTGCTCTTATAAGACTGCTCACTTCGTACCCTTTTTAGTAACCCCGTGTAGGTGATGCTCCTGCCTGTTCTTGTTGTTAACCAAGCTGCTACCTGTCTGGCGCTGTATTTCTTTAAATGCTTCTTTGCCTGCTCTAGAAAGTCTAGCTCCAGCGGGATCGGCTTCCATACTCCCTCATCGTCTGGGTCCTCTTCGTATCCAAACGGTGCAACCACGTAGTTGATGGGCTTAGGAATAGACACCCATACATCCTCTTCACGAGGCTGAGGCAATATCCAAGTACCGAAGTCTCTTTCATTCTGCTGCATCTTTTGCTGGGAGAATCATGATACCGTTGCTGGCCTGAATCTCCATCTTCTCTGTCTTAACAACACCTGCACGATCTAACAGATCTTTAGCAGCGTTAAGCTTCTCTTTGATGCCAAGCTCTGTTGGGTCAACCAATCCACTAACAACTGCCATTGCCGCTCTAGGAGCGTTGGTTGCAATGTACAGCTGAGTGGCCTCAATGATCTCTGCCTTCAGTGTGTCCATGATCATCTTAGTGGCGTAGCCTTCGCTGTAGCCAGCAAGCTTACGAGCCTTAGCAGGGTTGCCACCAGCCTCTCCAAAAAGCACTTCAATGAACTTCTGCTGCTGTTCGTTTAATTCTCTCTTTGCCATGTTGTCTCTCTTTATTGATTAGATGTAGGGTCGTAGTATTCTTCAACAGTGAGGGTGGCATCAATGGTGGAGCCTGCCTCTGGTATGAAGCAGATGTGGTCACCAGCATTTAGTGTTAAATAACTACCATCCAGTTTTATGAAATTATAAGCAGAGATAACATAACCACCAATAATATAATACTCTAAGTCTGTGGTGGTATCATACCACTTAATTGCTAAAGTTTTATTACCGCTATCTCGGTTAGAAGCAAACAACAACACTATGTGTGAAGTGTAGTTATTGGGGCAGGTGTAGACAATGTTTTCCACACCCGCCGTGAGCTG